>Ga0187809_10000512_pt1 | contig 20493 bp, 16 predicted proteins | sample NC_wetland_sal_i_8_FD_132415 | JGI IMG/M metagenome (GOLD analysis project Ga0187809, IMG submission 132415) | Wetland sediment microbial communities from Neuse River Estuary, North Carolina, USA - ASW_4 | ecosystem: Environmental > Aquatic > Freshwater > Wetlands > Sediment | place: USA: North...
AGGCTGGCGCCGGCTTGGCGAGCGGGGTGAACGCGGTGTCGCTGATGGAACGTCCGCCAGCCGTGGCGGTGACCTGGATGGTCACCGACTTGCCAGCCAGGCTGGCGGGCACCTTGCCCGTGATGAGCACTTCAGTGGCGATGTCTTTCGCCGCCTGGCGAAACGCTGGCGCGAAGTCGCCGGCCTTCGTCGTGCTGATGACCCGGCCCCCGGCGGCGGCGGTCAGCTGCTGCAGCGGTTCGACCTGCGCCGACGCCGTGCCAAAGGACACCGCGTCGAGCACCGCGCCGTTCGAGGCCTTCTCCGCGGCGACGACTTGCGCGAGCGTCGCCTGACTGCCCTCGTCGTGACCGTCGGTGAGCAACACGATCGTCCGAGAGCCGACGTCGCCGAGCGTGTGCAGCGCGAGCAACGTGCCGTCGTACAGCGCGGTGTTGCCGGTCGCTTGCAGCGCGGAGACTTTCGCGCGCAGCGCCGCGCGGTCGGTGGTCGGCGCCGCGACGAGGGTGGCGGTGGTCGACACCGTCACGAGGCCGACCTTGACGTCGGACGGCACCGCGTCAAGGAACGCGTTCGCGGCCGCTTTCGCGCCGTCGATGCCGGCGCCTTGCATGCTGCCGCTGATGTCGACGACCAGCATGGCGGTGCGCACCACCTGCGGCGGCGGCGTCGCGCCGACGGCCGTCGCGGTCGCCGAGATTGGCACGCCGTCGGCGCTCAACCGCACCGAGGTCGGGTCAATTGACTCCCCATTGGGCAACCCGACGGCGGAGAACAGCACCTGGATCGAGCCGGGGTCGGTCGTCAACTGGACGATGCGCCCGCTCGCCGCGGTTGTTCCGGACGACGGCGCGGCGCTGGAGGCCGGTGGCGCCGACGCGGAGGACGCGGCCACCGCGGTCGACGAAAACGCGCCGGCGGCGACGAAACCTAACGCGAACGCGGCCAGCCGTCGGGCCCAAGCGGTTCTCATCGTCGCGACGGCCTCATCCGGCGTCGGCCGGCACCAACGTCGGCTTGAGATGGACGCCCGCGCCGCCCAGCCTGTCGATGAAGGTGTCGAGCGCTTCCGTCGGGCTTAGCCGACCCTGGGGGCGGCCGGAGTCGTCGTAGCCGGAGCTGAAGTCGAACGCGAACACGTCGCGCATCTCGACGGTGTCGAGCGAGTCGGGTTCGATGCCGACGACTTCGGTGACGTGGGTGATGAGCCGGCTGCCGTCCTTGAACCGGGCTTGGTGCACGATGATGTCGAACGCGCTTGCCATCTGCTCGCGAATGGCTCGCACCGGCAGGTCCATGCCGGCCATCAAGACCATCGTCTCGATGCGGGCCAGCACATCACGCGGCGAGTTGGCGTGCACCGTGCAGATCGAGCCGTCGTGACCGGTGTTCATCGCCTGCAGCATGTCGAGCGCGGCGGCGTCGCGGACTTCGCCGACCACGATCCGGTCAGGTCGCATGCGCAGCGCGTTGCGCACCAGGTCGCGGATTCGAATCTCACCGCGGCCCTCGATGTTCGGCGGCCGCGCTTCGAGTCGCAACACGTGTTCTTGGTGCAGCTGCAGTTCGGCCGCGTCTTCGATCGTGATGATGCGCTCGTCGGACGGGATGAACGACGACAGCACGTTCAGCGTGGTGGTCTTGCCTGCGCCGGTGCCGCCCGACACCAAGATGTTGAGCCGCGCCTGGACGCAGCCGCGCAAGAAATCCGCCACCTCAGGGGTCATGGTGCCGAAGCCGACGAGGTCGTCGGCCTCGTACGGGTCGGTCGCGAACTTTCGGATGGTGAGCAACGAGCCGTCGACGGCGACCGGTGGCACGACCGCGTTGATCCGGCTGCCGTCGGGAAGTCGCGCGTCGACCATCGGGCTCGACTCGTCCACCCGTCGTCCGACTTGCGCGACGATTTTGTCGATGGTGCGGCGCAGATGCGCCTCGTCGACGAACGTCGCCGCGACCGGGTGCAGCTTGCCGGCCCGCTCGACGTAGAGCTGGTCGTGGCCGTTCACCATGATCTCGGTGATCTCTGGGTCGCGCAGGAACGGCTCGAGCGGGCCGTAACCCAAGATGTCGTCGGCGATCTCTTGCGCGATTCGCGCGCGGTCGGCCACCGACAGCGGCGTCTCTTCTTGCGCCAACACCTCGTGCAGGGTGTGCCGCACCTTTTGCTCGAGGTCGGCCTGGGTGAACTTCGCGTCGTACAGCTGCGGGCCGAGGCTTTCGAGCAGCGACGTGTGCACGGTGCGCTTGAGGTCGGCGAACGGGTCGGCGCTGCGGCGCGGGACGTGCGCGTGCGCCTCGAGCGCTTGCGTGGTCGGCTGGGTCTCCGCGTCGCGTGAGCGCCGCGCTTGCGCGAGTCGGTCGGCCAAACTCATGACATCACCTCGCTCACGCCTTGGACCGTCGTCGCAACAGCCCACGTCGGTCGGCGCGCAGGTTCGACGGAATCGGCTCAGAACCAGTTCGCGCCAACGGCAAAACATGGTCCTCGCCGAACTGCCGGATGGCCAGGCTGACCGGGTGATTGGGGTCGTCAAGCAGGATGGGCACGCCGCGGTTGATCGAAGCCGGCACCGCGCGCGACGACGGTATGTGCAGCGCGATCGGCACCTTCAGCGTCTTCTCGACCTCCGACAACGCCAGGCCCACCTTGGAGTCGGCGCGGTTCAACACCACGCGCAGCCGCTCGCGCGGGTAGTTCAGCAGGTCGAGCGTCTCCAGCGTGAGCTTCAAGTTCTTCAACGCCGGAATGTCGAGCGTAGCGAGCAACGCGATGAGGTCAGATTGGTCGAACGCGGCGAGCACATGGTCGGTGAACGCCGGGGGAGTGTCGATGACGACGTAAGCGAACTGCTCCCGCAGCAGGCCGATGATCGTGGTGATCAGCGACGCGGGCACGGTCTCGGCAGATCCGGGCTCGACCGGCGCCACCAACGCCGACAGGCCAGGCGAATGCGGCGTGAGCAGCGCGGTGACCGCCGGGAGGTCGAGGTTTTCCATCAGGGGCACGGCGTCGGCAAGCGTGTGCGCCGGGAACAACTGCAGCACGATCGCGACGTCGCCGAAGTTGAGGTCGAGGTCGACCAGGCACACCTCGCGTCGTCCGCCATCTGCGAGCGAAGCCGCGAGGTTGCTGGCGAGCGTCGTCTTGCCGCAGCCGCCCTTTGCGGAGAACACCGTCACCACGACGCCGCGGCCGGAGTCTTCGCCGTCGCCGTGGTTGCTGCGCTGCCGCATCGCCGCCGCGACGTCGCGCACCCGCTTGACCGCGTCGTTGACGCCGGCCAGGTTGCGCTCTTCGACGACTTCGCGCACGCCGGCGCGCAGCGCGTCGACCAGCAACGGCGTGTCGATCCGCCGGCGCACCAGGACGATGCCGAGGCTCGGCTTGGTGATGCGCATGCCGTCCGACAAGACGAAAGCCGCCTCTTGGTCGACCGACGGGCCGAGAACGACGGCGTCCTCTCCGGGGTGCGCGTCGAGGTGCCGCCGCAAGTCGTCGATGGTCGCCAGCACCGGCACACCGGGCCCCAACGCCGACCGAAGGGTCTCCGCGCGGGTCGGGTCGGCTTCGACGATGACGGTCATGGCAGCGCGCTCACGATCCGTACAAGTTCGACGACGAGGTGGCCGGCAGTTTGTTGTCGACCTTCGAGTTCTTCGACAGGAGGCCCAAGTAGAGCGTGCCGACGGTCTGGGCGTAAATGAGCTTTTGCGCGTCGGCCTGGCTCACTCCGAATGTCACGACGCTGGTGTCGTTCTGCGTCGAGTTTTGACCGGACGACGGCACCAGCGTGCGTGACCCGACCGCGATGACGTTCGCGCTCGGAAGCAGCAACTTGGTGCCGGTCTTGGTGGTCAAGAAAACCGCGACGTTCGAGCCTGGGATGATGTAGCCGTCGACCCGGTTGGGGTCGGACAGCGAAATCGAGACGGCCATCGTGCCGTCGTCGGCGATCGTGAGCCGGCTGGAGTCTCCGGGCTTGCCGAACTTCGCCTTCATGATTTGCTCGCCCGGGAAGATCGGCGAGTTCGTGACCAGGTCGGCGACGGTCTGGATGCTGCTCAAGACGTCGGACGACGCGACGGCGTCGCGGGGGATGGTCTTGGTGTCAAGCGCGCCGTCGGCGGCCGCCGCGGCGCCGGTGGTGCCGGCCGGGATCACCTTTTTCGCGACGAGCACCTTGACCGGCTGCTGTTTGGCCAGCTCGTTCTGCTTGACGTTGTGGACGTAGACGCCGACGAGGACGGCGCCAAGCGCGGCGACAAGGATCGCCGCGACCAGCAAGACGGTGCGTCGTGCCATTGCGGCGTCCGGTCCTCCTTTCCGGCTCGACGGCATGCTGCAGTCCACGGCATCGTCGCACCCAAATCCGCCCTAAGGGTGTCGAACGCGCGCGGGACACGCTCCACTGTCGCTGACTCACGCTGACTCTCGCACGGAAATGGTACGGATGTGGTCGAGTCGGGGCATGTCGGCGAACCGTTATGCGGGTTATCGGGCGCAAGCGTCAATCGCTTGACATCACTGATCGAGATTTCACCCGCTCAACCGCTTGACACTGCGGCGACGACATGGGCGCGTTTGCCCGGGTCGTCCCAGCTGCGCATGCTTCGCGCCAGGGAGACGCCCGAAAGCGTGGTGAGTCCGATCGTGAGCACGACGGCCACCGAAGCCGAGCCGACGTGGGCGACGCCGCCGAACAGCAGCCCGATCAAGGTGGTCACCGTCGCCAGCCGGGCCGAGTAGACGGCCATCGCCGCCGGGGGAGCTGGCGTGTCGCGGCTGCCGCGCAGCAGCGCGTGCCGCGGATGCGCCAGCGACACGTGCACGCAGGTGGCGAGCACCACCGCCGAGCAGGAGACCACGCAGCCGAGCAACGCCGCGACGTCGGCCACCGTCGGCGCGTGCTCGGCGCGCAAGCTGCCGGCGACCGCGGCGAGGAATCCGCTGGCGGTGATCGTCTCCGCCAACACCAGCGTCTTGGCCAGGATGGCCACCCTCGGGGGGTGCGGCAGCGAGGCCAGCCAGGTCGCGCCGCCGCCGTCCAGACAGAACACGTTGACGCCGAAGAGCAGGCCGGCGCCGGCGGTGACCAGCGCGGGCACGACGACCAGCGACTCCCACTGCAAGCCAGCCCCGGCGGCGACCAAACCGGGCAGCAGCGTCAGCACCAGCAGCCCGCGCCGCAGCGGGGTGGAGCGCCACACGCTGGCCCGGTCGACGCGCGCAAGCGCCCGCACCGGGCCACCGACCGGCTGCCGCCGCCGATGCGTGCGCGATTCCCGGAACCGCCGCCCGTCGCCGGGTCGACGCAGCGCCCACGCGCAGGCACGCCGACCGCCGACGTACGCGATGACCAGGAGCCCGGCCAGTTGCGCGGTGCCCCCGAGCCAGCGCCCGACGTGCTCGGCGGCGCCGTCGAGCGCCGTCGTCACCACGGGTGTGGTCGGAGAGTGGTCGAGCACCGCGTAGCCGGCGTGCGCGCGCACGATGACGACGCCGGCGGCCACGACAAGGCCGGCCAACGTCCAGACCCATCGTCGTCCGGCCGCGCTTTGCCGGGCGCCGATGACCAGCCAGGCCACGCCTTGCCCGGCGACCGTCACCAACGCGACGTAGCCGAGCGTCGTCACCAACGCGAGCCCCAACCCCGGCCGGTCGCCGGTGACATACGACGTGATGCCGAACAGCAGCAACGCCTGCGACAGCCAGGCCAGGTTCAACGGCGCCACCAGCAACGACGCGGCGAACTCCGTCGAAGGTCGAATCGGGTATGGCGTGAGCTGATCCGGCGGGAAGAGCTCGTTCCCCCCGCCGGCCGCGAGCGGCGCCACCAAAGAGAGCACTGCGAAGCCGAGGAAGGCGGTCGGGGCGAGCACTGTGGCGTCGAACGAGCGGCCGCGTGGCACGAGCTGTCCGGCGATGACCGCGCCGCAAAGCAGGCCGGGGATCAACGCGGCGAGCAGCGCGAGCCCGAGCCGAACTCGCTCGCTGCGGACCATCCGCCAGCGCAAGCGCACGAGCTCGAGCAGTTGGCTCACGTCAGCAGGCTCCGGTAGCGGCGCTCGCCCGCCTCGCCACGCAACTCGGCCGCGGGCGCCGCGGCGACCACCCGTCCCCGGCGCAGCACGACCGCCTCGTCGCAGGCCTGAACCGCGAGCTGCAGCAGATGGGTCGACACGACGACGGCCGCCCCCGCCGCGCGAGCCTCGGCGATGACGTCCAACGTCGCTTGCGCGCCAAGCGGGTCGACGCCGTCGAACGGCTCGTCGAGCAACAGCACGGCGGGCGCGTGCAACACGGCGAGGACGACGGACAGCCGGCGGCCCATGCCGTGCGAAAACCCGGCGGTGACCCGGTTGGCCGCGCCGAGCAGGTCGAACCGGTCGAGCAACGTCGTCGCGCGCTCGGCCCAGCCGTCGCCCAAACCCCGCAGTCTGGCGGCGAGATCCAGATGCTCCCACGGGGTGGCGCGCGGGATCAGGCCGCCCACGTCCGGGCAGTACCCGACCTGCGCCTTGGCCCCCGCCGGGTCGCGCGCGACGTCGAGGCCGGCGACGCGAGCCTCGCCTCCGGTGGGCGGCAAGACGCCGGCCAACACCCGAAGCGTGGTCGACTTGCCGGCCCCGTTGCGTCCGACCAGCGCGACCGCGGTGCCCGCCTGCACCGACAGGTCGAGGCCGTCGACGGCGACGACCGGCCCGAAGGCCACTCGAAGACCGCGCGTCTCGACCTGGGCTGGCATTAGCGGCTCGGCGCAGACGGTTGACCCGGCGGCACAGGTCGGCTGGGGTCCGCCGTGTACAGGGCTTCGATGTCGTCGGCGCGGGTGCGCAACACGACGTCGCGCCGAAGCTTCAACGTCGGGGTGACCTCTCCAGCCGCCTCGGTGAAGTCGGTGCCGAGCACCCGGAATCTTCGGATCGACTCCGCGCGGGAGACGACCCGGTTGGCCTCGTCAACGGCAGCCTGCAGCTCTTTGACCAGGTCGGGGTCGTGTTGGAGGCTCGCGACGTCGGCGTCGGACGGCTTGCCCACCTTGCGTTTCCAGGCCTGCAGCGCCTCTTCGTCCAACGTGATGAGCGCCCCGATGTGCGGTCGGCCGTCGCCGACGACCATGCATTGAGACACCAGCGGGTGACCGCGCAAGCGGTCTTCGAGCGTCGCGGGTGACACGTTCTTGCCGCCGGACGTCACGATGATTTCTTTCTTGCGGCCGGTGACCTTCACGAAGCCGTCGTCGTCGATGACTCCCAGGTCGCCGCTGTGCAACCAGCCGTCGGCGTCGACCGCGAGCGCGGTGCCTTCGGGATGGCCCCAGTAGCGCTGGAACACGTGGGCGCCGCGGATCAGCAGCTCCCCGTCGTCGCCGACACCGACCGATGTGCCGGCCAGCGGGGGCCCGACCGTGCCGATGCGCACCTTGTCCGGCCGGTTGACCGCGGCCGCGGCGGTGCTCTCGGTCATGCCCCAGCCTTCGAGAACAGGGATGCCGGCGCCGCGGAAGAAGTGGCCAAGGCGCAGGCCCAGCGGCGCCCCGCCCGAGATCACCCAACGGACGTTGCCTCCGAGCGCGGCCCGCAGCTTGCGGTAGACCAACAAGTCGAAGACCGCGAGCTTGACTCGAAGCGGGAGGGCCAACCGGCCGGTGTCGCGGGCGGTGCTTCCAGCGATGGCCGCGGCCGACGCCGCCGCGAAGACGCGCGCCTTTCCCTGGTCGGCGGCGCGTTGCTGGGCGACGGCGTACAGCTTCTCGAACACATGCGGCACGGCCAGCAACAACGTCGGGTGGAAGGTGGCCAAGTCGTCTTGGAGGGTGTACGTGTTCGGGCAATGGCCCACCGGCACCGCGGCTTCCAAGGTGGCGACCTGGATCTCACGTGCGAGCACGTGCGCCAACGGTAGAAACAGCAACGCGCTGGTGTCGTGCTCGAAGAGCGCGGGCAGGCTGGCGACCGCGCTGCGTGAGCCGAACAGCAGGTTGCGGTGCGTCAGCACGCAACCCTTGGGGCGTCCGGTGGTGCCGGAGGTGTAGACGATCGACGCGGTCGACGCGGCGGTCACGCCGGCGTGCGCTTGCGCCAGGTCGGCGGGGTCGGCGGCCGCCCCCGCCGCGGTCAGCTCGTCGAGGGCGCCGTGGTCGATGACCCACACATGGCGAAGGTCGGGCAACTCGTCGCGCACCAGGCCGACCGTCGACGCGTGCTCCCCGCTTTCGACGACCACCGCGGTGCAGCCGGAATCGCCGAGGATCCAGGAGACCTGCGCCGGGGCGGACGTCTCATAGATCGGCACGGTGACCAGGCCCACGTGCCACAGCGCGTAGTCGGTCAGCGTCCACTCGTACCGGGTGCGCGAAAGCAGACCGACCCGCTGGCCCGGACGCAGCCCAGCCGCGAGAAATCCGGCCGCCAGCGCCATGACCTGCCGCTCGAATTCGGCGGCGGTGACCGGCGCCCATGCCACGTCGCCCTCGGTGGGCGGGGCCGGCGCCGGACTGGTCTCGGTCGGCGGTTTGCTGGTCGCGGCTGGGGTGATCGGGCGGCGCCGGAACAACACCGCCGCTGGCGTTTCGCGCGCGTGCCGCCGCACGGCGTCGGTCAACGTCGCGTCGTCCGGGATGCTCACCACCGCGGGTGAGGAGACCTGCCGCACCGAACCTCCGAGTTCGCGTCCTGATGAGCGGACGGTATCCGGCCTTGCCCCGGTGCTGCCACGCCGTCTCGCGCGCTCACCCATTCTGCCGGGGTGTCGCTAGTGCGCGCGGGCGATGGCGGACAAGCCGATCGGCGGACCCGCCGGCGCTCGAGGGTCAAGCCCGCTCGCGATGCTGCCGACGCTAACGACGTGACGGTGGACTTCACGACCGGCGCCGCGTCGGACCGCTGCCCGCGCTGCGCCGCGCTGGTGCGGCCGGGGTCGCAGTGGTGCACGCTGTGTTACGCCGACCTTCGGCCCGCGCCGCCGCGTGAGCCAGTGCCCGAGCCCGAGCCGACGTCGTCGGTGGAGTCGGTCGCTCCGCCGCGCGCGACGGCGCAGCCGGCGCCCGTTGCGGCGTCGTCCGAGCTTCTCGACCCGCTCACCGCCCCGCTCGCCTTGCTGGAAGCGCGGGTGGACGCCCCAGCGCGGGAAGCGGGCGCCGAACCGACGACCACGCAGCCGGTTTGGCCGTGCGCCAGGTGCGGCGCGACGGTGCCGTTGAACGAGCCGAACTGCACGTCCTGTGGCGCGGGTTTCCTCGAGGGGACGCTGCCAGCCGACGCGGTTCTTGGGCGGCTTTCCAACGGCTCGAGCGGTCCCGTGTCGAACCAGACGAAGCTGTTCATCATGATTGGCGGGTCCCTCGGCCTGCTGGTCCTCATGCTCGGGGCCATGTACATCCTCGGAACGATCTTCTGACAAGTCCGGCCAACCCACGGCGCAACCGACACGGGCGCTGCTGATCCAACACCGTGTTGGACGCCTCGAAACCGCACATGCGAGCATGACCCTGCCTCGCGGGCGGAACCGTTCCCGCAGGCTCGCCCGCTGTCAGAAAAACCGATCGGAGACTTACGCATGGGGCTGACCATCGGCGTCGACGTCGGCGGCACGAAGGTGCTCGCCGGGGTTGTCGACGAGGCAGGCAACGTCCTCGATCAGGCGCGTGACGTCACACCGAAGACAGATCCGGCGGAGATCGCCGAGGTGATTGGCACGCTGGTCAACGGGCTGCGGGAGCGGCACGACGTCGAGGCGGTGGGCATCGGCGCGGCCGGCTTCATCGACCTCGACCGGGCGAACGTGCTGTTCGCGCCGAACCTGGTGTGGCGCGACGAGCCGCTCACCGATCGGGTGTCCAAGCTCATCGACTTGCCGATCGTGGTGGAGAACGACGCGAACTGCCACGCGTGGGCGGAATTCCGCTTCGGCGCGGCCCGTGGCAAGCGAGAGGTGGTCGCCGCCATCGTCGGCACCGGCATCGGCGGTGGGCTGGTGTTCAACGGCGACCTTTACCGCGGCGGCTTCGGCATCGCCGCCGAGTTCGGCCACTTTCGCGCCGTTCCTGACGGCCGGCTTTGCGGCTGCGGCAACCACGGTTGCTGGGAGCAGTACGCGAGCGGCATGGCCTTGGTTCGGGAGGCGCGCGAGCTGGCCACCGCGGCGCCGATCCGCACGCCGAAGCTGCTCGAACTCGCCGGCGGCGACCCGGCGGCGATCACCGGCCCGCTGGTGACGCACGCAGCGCAGGCCGGTGACGAGGGCGCGCGCGAGGCGTTCGCCATCGTCGGCCGCTGGCTCGGTGAAGGGCTCGCCTCGCTCGCCGCGATCCTCGACCCCGACTGTTTCGTCATCGGCGGCGGGGTCTCCGACGCCGGCGGGTTGCTGTTGGAACCCGCCGCCGCCGCGTTCGCCGCGTCGCTCACCGGGCGCGACTACCGGCCGCACGCGCCGGTGGTGCTCGCCGAGCTCGGCAGCGCCGCCGGACTGGTCGGCGCCGCCGACCTCGCGCGCATTCGCTGATTCCCGCTTCTCTTATCGCCGGATCGCGCCGATATCGGGGGAGTGGCGCCGCCGCGCGGTTAACCTGGCGACGCCGACGTTTTCCGGCCGCGCCGGTGAAGGGGTGACCAGATGACCGCGCCGTCGCGCAGCTTCCGCGCGATCTGGCGTCTGCGCCGATTTCGATCGGACGACGGCGCCGCGGCGGTCGAATTCGCGTTGGTGCTGCCCATTCTGGCGCTGATTTTGTTCGGCATCATCGACTACGGCCTGTATTTCAACGCATCGATTCAGTCCCGTTCCGGGGTGCACGACGCCGCTCGCGCCGCAGCGGTGGCGCCGTCGCAGGGCGGCGACACGACGTGCGACACGGGAATCACCGCGCCAACCGACATCACCCGGCTGATCTGCGGGGTCCTGCACAACACCGACAGCGCGACCGCGAAGAAGTACGTCGCTGTTTACTTGCCGGACGGCTGGCAGGTCAACCACGCCCTTTACGTTTGCGAGCGGCTCGACGTCGCGGGAATATCGGGTTTCGTGCCGTTCCCAAACAACGGGCATGTGCAAGACGTCGCCGTCGTCAACATCGAGCAGGACGACGCCGACTCGTCGTGGATCACGAAGACCGATCCGAAACAGCTCTACGCGCAATTGCCGGACGGTGACTGGAGCGGCTGGTGCGTTCCCAACGCGTGACGCGAGATGACGAGGGCGCGGTCGCCATCATCGTCGCGCTCTTCGCCATCGTGCTGTTCGGCTTCGCGGCGTTGGTGGTCGACGTCGGGAACGCCTCAGACGTCCGGGCACAGGCGTCAAGCGCCGCCGACGTCGGCGCGCTCGCCGGCGCGCGCGAACTCACCCAATGGGTGCACGTCAACGGCCCGGTGCCTGATCCAAACCTCGCGGGCGTGGTCGAGGACGCCGTCGCGGCGACGTATCAGGTGAGCGCCGAGCAGTGGGCCGCATGCGACGACACGGTGCCGGCCAGCATGCCGGCGGACACCCAGCCGACCGCCACGACCGCGTGCGTGCAGTATTCGCTGAGCGAGGTGAAGGTTCGGGTCCGCATCCCGCCGCGGAAGGTGCCGAGCACGTTCGGTGGACTTTTCGGCGCGAGCTCCATCTCGGTGTCGCCGGTCGCGGTCGCCGACTCGGGCACTTTGGCGAACTGCGCGCCCTGCGTCCCGGCTCTTGGGGCGGATGGTCAACCAGTGGGCTCACCATCGCCGTCGCCGGTGCCGACCTTCGCGTCGCCGTCGCCCACGGTGTCTCCATCGCCGACCGGGCCGCCTCCTTCGGCGCCACCGTCGTCCGCACCGCCGTCCGCACCGCCGTCGTCCGCACCGCCACCGTCGTCGTCGCCGAGCGCGACCTGCCCAGATCCCGGCACCTACGTCGACACCGACCTAGCGGCGCCCGGCGCCTGCAACTTGTCGCCCGGCCTGTACGTGTTCAGCGACAGCACATTCACCGTGGCGGGCGCGCTGGCGGGCGCGAACGTCACCCTGGTGTTCGAGGGCACCTCGACTCTCGATGTCGCCGGTTCTTTGTCGTTGACGGCCACTGCTGCGGACTCGTCGCCCGTCGCCGACGAGATCCCAGGAGTCGCGCTGTTTTTCGACGCGGGCGACACGGCCACATTTCACCTCGGTCCCACATTCGTCATCTCCGGCAACGTCTACGCGCTTGACGCGACGTGGGCCACAAACCAAAACGACTGCGCGGGGCTAACCGACTGCTCAGTGTCGGAGGGCAGCATCTCGGTAGCCCACACCGATTTCGCGAACGGCGTCGTTCCGCAGGTCGGCCCCTTCCCGCATATCGACGCGCACCTCACTCAGTAGGCGTTCTGATGGCTCAGGAAGTTCGTCTGTTGACCTACAACGTGCGGTCGTTGCGTGACGACAAGCACGCCGTCGCCACCGTCATCAAGGCATGCGAACCGGACGTCGTGTGTGTTCAAGAGGCGCCGCGGTTCTTGCGCTGGCGCACCAAGTGTGCCGAGCTGGCGAGCGAGTCGGGTTTGTTCGTGGTCACCGGCGGGCGAACCGCCGCCGCGATGCTGTTGCTCGCCTCGCTGCGGGTGCGGGTGCTCGAAACCCGCGACGTCTTGCTGTCGAAGCAGCGCGGGCTGCACCAGCGCGGCATCGCGCTGGCCCGACTTCAGGTCGGCGGAGCGCGATTCGCGGTCGGGAGCATCCACCTTGACCTTGACGCCGATGCGCGCCGTCGTCACGTCGACGAGATTCTCTTGCAGGCGGGCGAATTTGGCGGCCCCGTCGTGCTGGCCGGCGACATCAACGAAGAGCCGTCGCAACCGTCGTGGCAAGCGCTGGCCGGTCGCTACCGCGACGCATACGCGTACGCGCCGAGCGGCGGCGAGCACACATACAGCGCCACAGCGCCGGTTCGTCGCATCGACGGGATTTTCGTCGATCGCAGCGTCGAGGTCGTCGAGTGCGGCGTGCCGGACGTGCCTGGCGTCGAGCAAGCAAGCGACCACCGGCCGGTGCTCGCGGTGCTGCGCATTCCGTCGTCAGACGACGGCGCCGTCGTCTGAGTCGTCAGACCCGCGATCCGACCTCATGCCCGCGACCAAAGTCGCAAAGCCGCCGACAATCGCCAGCACGCCGAGTGCCACGCCGCCGGGGACCGCGTCGCTGAACTCCTTGGAGATGATGAGCACGAAACCCACGACGATCGCGAGAATCGCCCAGCGTGTCGTCGTCCGCAGCTTCGGCGGTTTCGGCGGCGTTGGCGGCACGAAATGCTCATCGAGCACCGATAGCGGGTCGTACTCCGAGTCGTAGGTCACGGGCTCGGTCACGTCGTCCGGTGTCGACGCGGCGCTTTCGGCCGGCCGCACGATTCGTCGCGGCACGACAGAGTCGGCGTCCGGGAGGTCGAGCGGCAGCTCTTGTTGGCCCTCGACGAAGTCGGCGGGCGCGTCGAGCACGTCTTCTGCGGCCGGCCACGGAGGCGCGACGGTGGCGTCGTGCGCGTCGTAGTTCGCGACCAACTCGGCCCACGCGTCTTCGAACGACGGACCGGTGTCGCTGACCGGCGTCTCCTCAACCGGCAGCGGCGCCATCGCTGTGTGTTGGCTTAGCAGCGCGGCGGCGCGGTCACGCTGCTCGCGGTCCACCCACAGCCGATCGTGCGGCCGGTCCGGCAGGTGAACCTCAAGGTATCCGCCGAGCCGACCGGTGCTCGGTTCGACGTAGGCGGCGATGCTCTCCGCCCGCAGCACCTCGAGCATCGCCTCCGCCAGCCGTGGGTCAAGATCCGCCAGCGGCAGGTAGTGGCGGGCGACGAACCCGTTGTCTCGACCTGGCATGTCTCAATCCTGCACGGCGTACGGCGACTTTGCGGCGTCGGCGCTCAGCCGACGGATGAACCCTAAGCTTCCCTCGAAGATCAGCGGCGCGTCGTTGTCGAGAGTTGCGACGTGATAACTGTTGTGCAACACGCGTTCTTCGGCGTCCGTCGAACAAATGCTCTTGAGCAGCAAGGTGGTGCTGGCCGGTTCGACCACGTGGTCGACCGCACTGCGGAAAATCAAGATCGGTTGATCGATGCGACCGAGGTCGGCGCGGGTGATCGACCACAGCTGCGTCAGCGAGCGAAGCGCCCGAAGCGGCGTGCGGTCGTACCCGCCTTCGTCCGTCTGCGGTTTCACCGTGTCGTTGCCGATGCCGCTGACCGACGGCACGACCTTCTCCAGCAGCGGCAGCAGCCGCATCGACTTGCGCAAGCTGAGCAAGGACGGGTTGACCACCACGATCCCCGAGACTTGCGCGCCGCGGGTCTCGGCGAGCCGCAGCGCCAGCGTCGCGCCCATCGACAACCCGCACACAAACAGCCGGTCGCAGCGCCCGCGCAACTCGTCGAACGCGGACTCGACGGTAGCGAACCAGTCCGGCCAGCGGGTGAGTTGCAGGTCGCGCCAGTGCGTGCCGTGCCCGGGCAGGCGGGGGAGTCGCACCGACAACCCGGCGTCCGCCAGAAACTGCGCCCATGGCCGCATCGACACCGGCGACCCGGTGAAGCCGTGACAAAGCAGCACGCCGACGTGCCCGCCGTCATGCGCGAACGGGCGCGCGCCCGGCAGTTCCAACACCAGCGACTCCCGTCGGCTCCCGCCCCGCTGACCATTCGTTCGACCGATGGTCGCACGCCGTCGGCTGGCGCGCGAGGGTGCGCGGGCCCGCCGGGCGGCACGCACGGCGATAGGGTGCTCGGGTGTTCTACTGGCTGGCGAAATGGACGCTGGGCACCACGCTGCGGCTGGTGTTCCGGCCGCGGGTCGTCGGCTTGGAGAACGTCCCGACCAAGGGCGCGGCGATCATCGCCAGCAACCACCTCTCGTTCTCCGACTCCTTCTTCGCGCCGCTGGTGATCCCCGGGCGCAAGGTGACCTTCATGGCGAAGGCGGAGTACTTCACCCGCAAGGGCGTCAAGGGCTGGTTCAGCCGGGCGTTCTTCAAGAGCATCGGGCAGCTGTCCGTCGACCGATCCGGTGGCAAGGCGAGCGCGGCGGGGTTGCGCACCGGCCTTGAGGTGCTGGAGGCCGGCGAGCTGCTCGGCATCTACCCCGAGGGCACCCGCTCGCCCGACGGCCGGCTCTACCGCGGCCGCACCGGCATCGCCCGCATGGTGCTCGAGACCGGCGCGCCCGTCGTCCCGTGCGCGATGGTCAACACCGACCGGCTGCAGCCCCCCGGGCAGGTCGTCCCCAAGCTGGTCCAACCTGAGGTGCGCTTCGGGAAGCCTCTCGACTTCTCCCGTTACGCAGGGTTGGAGTCCGACCGCCTGGTGTTGCGCGCCATCACCGACGAGATCATGTACGAGCTCATGCGACTGTCGGGCCAGGAGTACGTCGACATCTACGCCACCAAGGCGAAGGAACTGCTCAAGCGCTTCGGCAAAATCGAACAAGGCTTGGACGACGAGAGCGCGTCGTCCAAGCAACCGGCCTGACGCCGCCCGCCGGTTTGCGCACCGCTCATTCGGGACGTTTGTCCTGACCGCTCGCGTGGCTGGTCCCAAGTAGCCGCGACCCACTGTGGGATCGGACCGGTCCGGCGCTACGCTTTCCGCTGTTTGTCTACCGGGAGGTTGGAAGCGATGCGAGTCGGAGTTCTCACTGGCGGCGGCGACTGCCCCGGACTCAACGCGGTGATCCGTGCCGTCGTCCGCAAGGGCATCGGCGCATACGGTTACGAGTTCGTCGGCTTCCGCGACGGCTGGCGCGGGCCGATCAACGGCGAGACGGTGCCGCTCGGCATCCCGCAGGTGCGTGGCATCCTGCCGCGCGGTGGCACGATCCTCGGCTCGTCGCGCACCAACCCGGCGAAGATCGAGGGCGGTTACGACACGATCGCCGCCAACATGGAGAAGCTCGACGTCCAGGCGCTCGTCGCCATCGGCGGCGACGACACGCTCGGCGTCGCGCGCGAGCTCAACAACCGCGGCGTCCACGTCATCGGCGTGCCGAAGACCATCGACAACGACCTGTCAGCCACCGACTACACGTTCGGCTTCGACACCGCGGTGAACATCGCCACCGAGGCCATCGACCGGTTGCACACCACCGCCGAGTCGCACCACCGCGCGCTGATCGTCGAGGTCATGGGCCGGCACGCCGGCTGGATCGCGCTGCACGCTGGCATGGCCGGCGGCGCGAACGTCATCCTCATTCCCGAGGTGCCGTTCGACATCGAGAAGGTGTGCGAATACATCGAGGAGCGCTTCCGCAGCCAGTACGCGCCGATCGTCGTCGTCGCCGAAGGGGCCACCCCGACCGAGGGGACGATGGAGTTGCTCACCGGCGAGCTCGACGCCTTCGGGCACGTCCGGCTCGGTGGCATCGGCCAGCGGCTGGCCGACGAGATCGAGAAGCGCACCGGCAAGGAGGCCCGCACCACGGTGCTGGGCCACATCCAGCGCGGCGGCACTCCGACGGCGTTCGACCGGGTGCTGGCTACCCGCTTCGGCCTGCAGGCCATCGACGCCGTCCACGACGGCGACTGGGGCAAGATGGTCGCCCTGCGCGGCACCGACATCGTGCGGGTGAGCCTCGACGAGGCGACGGGTGAGCTGAAGACGGTGCCGGCCGAGCGCTACAAGGAAGCCGAAGTCTTCTTCGGCTAACCCTCCGCTGGCTGCGGGATGACCACGTTGACGTGGTCATCACCCCCGACGCGGGGCGAGCTGGCCACGCGTCGGGGGGTCTTGCCGTGGGAGGGCCGTCGCCGGCAGCGCATTTCGCGGCCCAGCGGCCGGTGGCCGATAACGCCGCGAGCCTCGTACCGACGCGCCGGTAGACTTCCGCCCGTGCAATCCATCGAGTCGTGGCGTTCGCTTCCGGCCGCGCAACAGCCGAATTGGCCGGACGACGCCGCTTTGCGGCGGGTGGCCGACCAGCTCAGCCAGCTGCCGCCCCTCGTCGTCCCAGAAGAGTGCGACCGGTTGAGGGCCCGGCTTGCCGACGTCGCGCAGGGCAAGGCGTTCCTTCTGCAGGGTGGCGACTGCGCCGAGACGTTCGCCGACGCCACCGTCGAGAAGGTCCGCGACAAGACGAAGATCCTGCTGCAGATGGCGGTCGTGCTGACCTACGGCGCGAGCGTTCCGGTCGTCAAGGTCGGACGCATGGCGGGGCAATACGCCAAGCCACGGTCGAAGAACACCGAGGTCGTCGACGGCGTGGAGCTTGGCAGCTACCGGGGCGACGCGGTCAACTCAATTGAGCGGACGCCGGCTGCGCGCATCCCCGACCCCACGCGGCTGCTTGAGTCGTACAACCGGGCCGCCGCGACCCTGAATCTCATTCGCGCGCACGCGACCGGCGGTTTCGCCGACCTGCGCAAGGTGCACGCGTGGAACTCCGACTTCGTCCGTCGCTCGCCGGCCGGACAGCGTTACGAGTCGATCGCCACAGACATCGACCGCGCGCTGCGGTTCATGCAGGCGTGCGGCTTCGACCTCGACGGCGCCGACGTCGCCCACCAAGTGGAGATGTTCGCGAGCCACGAGGCGTTGCTGCTCGACTACGAATCTGCTCTGACGCGTTACGACGCCGAGCGCGGTGCTTTCTACGACCTGTCGGCGCACATGGTCTGGGTGGGGGAGCGCACCCGCGACCTCGACGGCGCGCACATCGAATTCGCGCGGCAAATCGCGAATCCCATCGGCGTGAAGATCGGCCCGACGACGTCGCCCGACACCGCCGTCGCGTTACTCGAAAAGCTCGACCCGGAGCGGATTCCCGGCCGCATGATGTTCGTCGCGCGCATGGGCGCCGACCGGGTGCGCGACGTGCTGCCGCCGATCATCGAGAAGGTGACCGCGACCGGCGCCGAGGTCATCTGGAGCTGCGACCCGATGCACGGCAACACCATCGAGTCGGCGAGCGGGTACAAGACAAGGCATTTCGACGACGTCGTCGAAGAGGTCACCGGATTCTTCGAGGTGCACCAAGAGCTGGGCACCATCCCCGGCGGCGTGCACGTCGAGCTCACCGGCGAGGACGTCACCGAGTGCCTCGGGGGCGCCGACGACATCGCCGACGCCAACCTCGGCGACCGTTATGAGACGGCGTGCGACCCGCGGCTCAACGTCGGCCAGTCGCTCGAGCTCGCGTTCCTCGTCGCGTCGATGCTTCAAGAAGGACGACGCGCGCGCGAAGCGCAGTGACGGCAGCGCCGACGTAGCCGTGCTATTCGCGGTTTTCGCCTGATTTAGCGGGAAAAGTCGCCGGAGATCTTCACCCTTTTGCCACTCAAGTTCGTGGCGCGACGTACGCGGAGTGCGAAATACTTCAACGCCGTCTACGTTTCTGTGGGGGATTACCGATGCAGGTTCGCCGTCTCGTTCCCGTGCTTGCCGCCGTCGTCTTCGCGGTTGCCGCACCGTTGGCGGCCGGCGCCGCAGCGTCGTCCTCTTCGCCCGTCAGCCAACCGTCGGGCACGATCGCCGGCACGGTGACCGGCAAGGACGGCGCTCCCGTGGCGCACGCCTGTGTCAACGTCTACGGGAAGTACACCCCGCCGGCCACTTACACGGCGGCGGACGGCACGTATTCCATCCCCGGGGTGACCCCGAGCGGAAACGATTCCGACACGTACGCGATCTACATCGACCCGGGCTGCGGCACCGACCAGCTCTCGCCCGATTACCTTCCTTTCCAGGGAAGTGCGCTGGTGCATGCCGACGAGACAACGACCGTCGACGCGGTACTCACTCTTGGCGGTTCGCTCGCGGGGACAGTGACGAACGCGGACGGAGATCCGCTGGCCGGGGTATGCGTCGGCACTGTCGACGCGCAAGCGGGCTACCTGATCGAGCAGTCAGCGACGACCGACGCCAATGGCCAATACATCATCAAAGCAGTGACTCCGGGTACGTACTCGACGGAGTATTGGGATTGCAACGGATCCGTCAACGTTCAAGCGCAATACGGCGATAACGCGCCTGACTTCAGCGGGGCGTCAAAGTTTGAGGTCACCGCCGGAGCGACGACCCCACTGCCGCAGCAGTACTTGAGCCCCGGTGGTGAACTCGACCTGACAGTGACAGACGCGGACGGGAATCCCATCCCTGGCCTGCACCCCGTCGTGACGCTCGCCTACGCGTCGCCAGGGCTTCCGTTCTCTGGTAACCCGTCGGTGCTGCCAGATTCGTCGGGTGTTTACCGCTACACCGATTTGCTCTCACAGCCTTACGTCATCGGCTACTACTACTGCGAGCCTGGCGGTGACTGCCGCCCTGGAGCACTTGGCTTCTATCCGTACTCCGGCCCAGGCGGTTCGCCCGACTTCGTTTCGCCCGAGTCCGGCGCGGTCCTTACGGTGACCGACACGATCGCTTCGATTCCACCGCTGCGCACAAGCACGATTTCGGTTTCGACGCCCGACGTGACGATCCCGGACGGCGGACCATACCCGACGCTCCAAGTGCACGTCAGCGACGACTCGGGTGTCGTGCCCACTGGAGTGGTGGCGCTTCTGGACGGAATCAACGATGTGGGCTCCGCGCGGCTGGACTACAACGGTGACGCAGAAATTCCGCTGGGCGGGTTCTCGGTTGGATCGCACGTGCTCGATGTGAAGTACTTGGGCGACGGCGAGTCAACGCCGAGTCAAACCCAGGTCACCGTGCATATGCTTCCCCCCGCCCCGCCGCCGCCGTCTGGTGGTGGCGGGGGTGGTGGTGTGCCGGTGTCGTCTCCGGTGTCGGGGAGTGTGCCGGCGGGTGGTTCGTTGTGGTCGGATCCGGTGGGGACGGCGCCGGATGCGTCGAATCCGTTGGTGGTGGGGGTGACGTCGCCGAATGGCGGGTCGGTGTCGATTGACAAGACGGCGCCGGACACTGCGTTGGCGCATTACCGGTTGCTCAATGTGGGCGCGACGATCAGCGCGCCGGCGGCGAGCGCGGCGGATCCGTTGAGGTTGTCGTTCCAGGTGTTCGACGGCTCGCTTCCCGACGGCGCGTATGCCTCGGATTTGACGGTGTTTCGGGACGGGGTCCCGGTGGCGGGGTGTGTGAAGCCTGGTGTGGTGGGCCCTGATCCGTGTGTGACGTCGTCGGCGACGGCGAACGGGGTGACGACGATCGAGGTGTTGTCCTCGCACGCGTCGACGTGGGATGTGGAGGCGGCGCAGGTCGGCCGGGTGGCTGGGGCGGACCGGGTGGCGACGGCGGCGGCGGTGGCGTTGGACTCCTTCCCGGACGGCGGGGCGGGCGCGGTGGTGTTGGCGCGCTCGGATGATTTCCCTGACGCGTTGGTGGGGGCGCCGTTGGCGGCGGCGAAGAGCGCGCCGCTGCTGCTCACCGAAGGAGCCGCGCTGCCGAAGGCGACCGCGGACGCGTTGGGCGAGGTGTTGGCCAAGGGCGGCACGGTTTATGTGTTGGGCGGGTCGAAGGCGGTGCCCGACTCCGTGGCCAAGCAGATCTCCGATTTGGGTTATCAGGTGACCCGGTATGCCGGCGCGGACCGGTATGGC
>Ga0187809_10000513_pt1 | contig 20471 bp, 17 predicted proteins | sample NC_wetland_sal_i_8_FD_132415 | JGI IMG/M metagenome (GOLD analysis project Ga0187809, IMG submission 132415) | Wetland sediment microbial communities from Neuse River Estuary, North Carolina, USA - ASW_4 | ecosystem: Environmental > Aquatic > Freshwater > Wetlands > Sediment | place: USA: North...
GAGCGCCGAGGTCGCTGTTCAACCACCACCAGGCGGAGACCAGGCCAGGAATGCAAAGGGCCGCCAGGACCGCCGCCTTGAAGGGCAGAAATTTGCCGCGCCGGTCACGCCAGGGAACACGCATCGGATTCTTTCTCCCGCTACCCGCATGTGGTGGCCGGCGGCCATTGCGCCAGCGTTGTGCGGTTAGGTCTCGGTAATCCGCGAGACGTTACACCTGGAAGCGAATCAGGTGCGGGGTACGGGAGTTACGATACGGGGACAAGAGGCTCCACGTACCGGCAACCCTGCGACGAGGGCACACGCAACAGCGGCATTGGGGTCAGTTCGATCTCCGGCGGTTACTCCCACCTCACCCTGACCTTGCCTGACCCTCTCCGCCCCAAGGGGCGGAGAGGGAAACTACCGCGCTACATCGGGGTGGGGTCGATCCAGCCGATATGGCCGTCGCTGCGGCGGTACACCACGTTCAGCTCCCCGGTGGCGCTGTTGCGGAACATCATCACAGCCTGGTCCGCCAGGTCCATGCGCATCACCGCCTCGCTGACGGACAGCTGGCTGATCTCGGTCGGATGCTCCGCCACCACGGTGGCGTAGGCCACCGCGGCCTTGCCGTTGCCGCCCTCGGCCGGCGGTTCGCCTTCCTCCTGGCGCAGGACGTACTGGCGAGCCGCCTGCGGCCGCTCCCGCTGGGCGAGGTCGCGCGCATGCTCATTCACCCGCCGGCGGTAGCGGCGCAGTCGCTTGGCGATGTGCTCCGCCGCGTCGTCGAATGCGCCGTTGGCGTCCGCCGCCTCACCCTCGCCGCGCAGCCGCAGGCCGCGGCCGGCATGCACGTTGATGTCGCAGGTGAAGAAACTGCGCGCCCGGCTGAAGGTGACGTTCGCCTCCAGTGCGTGATCGAAATATTTCGTGGCGATGGTTTCCAGGTGCGACGACACGCGCGTGCGCAATGCGTCGGACAAATCCACCTGCTTGCCGGAAACCGTGATCTGCATCTGCCTCTCCCGCGATGGCGGCCGAGTGACGATGGCAGAAGCTGTGCGGCCGGCTGTCAAGCCGGCACCGCTTTCTCCCGCCGGCGCTGGACGGAGTTGGGGATGTGCAGCGCTTCCCGGTATTTCGCCACGGTTCGCCGGGCGATGTCCACGCCCTCCCGTCGCAGAATCGCAACGAGTGCGTCGTCCGAAAGCACCTCATCCGCCGGCTCCGCACCAATCAGCTCGCGGATACGATGTCGCACCGCCTCCGAGCTGTGGCTTTCGCCGTCGGTACCCTGAATGGCTGTGGTGAAGAAATACTTAAGCTCGAAGGTACCCCGTGGCGTGGCGATGTACTTGTTCGCGGTCACCCGGCTGACGGTGCTTTCGTGCAGCTCCACCGCCTCGGCGATGTCGCGCAAAATCAGCGGCCGCAGATGCGACACGCCGTTACGCAGGAAGCCGTCCTGCTGGCGCACGATCTCCGCCGCAACTTTCAGGATGGTTTGTGCCCGTTGCTGCAAGGAGCGCACCAGCCAGTTGGCGTTGGCCAGCCGCTCGGTCAGGAAGGCGCGGTCCTCCTTGCGAGTCTGCGGCGCAACCCGTGCATAAAAGCGCTCGTTGACCAGCACGCGCGGCATCGTCTCGGGATTCAGCTCGATGATCCAGCTGGCGTCCGGCAGCTGCCGCATCAGCAGGTCGGGCACCACAACGTACACCGGCGTGTCGCTGTAGCTGGCCGCCGGCTTGGGATCCAGCGCGCGGATCTCGCTGATCATGTCGGCGAGGTCTTCGGAATCCACCCCGCACAGCGCCAGCAGCTTGCGCATCTCGCGCCGCGCCAGCAGCTCCAGATTGTCGAGCAGCGTCTGCATCGCCGGGTCGAGACGATTCTTGTCCAGCAACTGTGCCGCCAGGCACTCCTTCAGGTCGCGCGCGAACAGGCCGGGCGGATCGAAGCGCATCATGCGCGACCGCACGCTCTCCACCCGCTCCAGCGGCAGACCCATCGCCTCGGCGATCGCCGAGGGCTCAGCGGTCAGCCGGCCGGCCGGACAGAGCAGCGCGATCAGATGGGCGCCGACCATGCGGTCCACCGGATCGGCAAAGCTCAGCCGCAGCTGCTCCCCCAGATAGTCCCGCAGCGGCGGGCGTTCGTCGGCGATGTCCTCGATGCTGCGGTCGTCGGTTTCAAAGTCCCGGCCGCCGCCGCTGCCGATGCGGGAGAAGCTGGCCGCGCCATCCGCCGACCCGCCGGGATCGTAGTTGTTCGAGTAATCCGCATCCAGCGGCGCCGCCGCTTCGCTCGGCAGAGTGTCACCACGGGCGATGTCGGCGGAATCGCGCAGCACCTCCCGCTCCGGCACCTGGTCCGGAGCGGCCCGCTCTAGCGGCGGGTCGTCCCGGGTGTCGTCCCGCTCGAGCAGCGGATTGTGTTCCAGCTCCTGTTCGACGAAGGAGGCGACCTCGAGGTTCGAGTACTGCAGCAGCTTGATCGCCTGACGCAGCTGCGGCGTCATGACCAGGGTCTGGCTCTGCCGCAGGTCGAGGCGCGGGATGATCGGCATAACGGTGAGTTAACGGGGTGGCTGGTGGCGGGTCAAACGGAATCGTCCTGTGCGCATGCAAGAAGCGTGCTAGCTAACCAGCCTACAAGCTAAACCTTTCCCCAAGGTAAACGCGCCGCACATCCTGGTGAGCCACGACCTCCTCCGGCCGGCCCTCCATCAGCACCTGGCCGTCGTGCAGAATATACGCTCTGTCAATTATTTCCAGCGTTTCCCGCACATTGTGGTCGGTAATCAGCACGCCAATGCCGCGATCCTTCAGGTGCGATACCAGGTCGCGGATCTCGCCCACCGCGATCGGGTCGATGCCGGCCAGCGGCTCGTCCAGCAGGATGTAGCTGGGCTGGGTCGCCAGGGCGCGGGCGATCTCCACCCGCCGGCGCTCGCCGCCGGACAGCGCCAGAGCCGGGGTGCGGCGCAGGTGACCGATGCCGAACTCCGCCAGCAGCTCGTCCAGCATCATGTCGCGGGCGTCCGGGTCGGGTTCCACCACCTCCAGCGCCGCCATGACGTTCTGCTCAACGTTCAGCCCGCGGAACACGCTGGCTTCCTGCGCCAGGTAGCCGATGCCCAGGCGCGCGCGCCGGTACATCGGCAGGGTCGTGATATTGGTGCCGTCCAGGGTGATGTGCCCGGTGTCCGGCCGCACCAACCCCACGATCATATAAAAGGTGGTGGTCTTGCCTGCGCCATTGGGGCCAAGCAGGCCGACCGCCTCGCCGCGGCGGAGCGTCAGCGAGACGTTCCGCACCACAGGACGCTTCTTGTATGTCTTGCCTACACCCGTGGCGATCAACCCGCCGCGGCCGGCCAGCACGCGGAAGCTCGGCGCCGGACGGGGATCGTCGCGCGGGCTCACCGGGCGCCTGCCTTCGCGGGTGCCGCCGTGGTGGAGCCGCTCAGCTCCCGGTTGGTCGAGTCGTTCGGCACCACCAGGCCCTGCACCCGCCCGGCCGTGCCGGACAGCAGACGGGCGACGCCGGTCTTCATGTTGACCTCGGCCTCCGCGCCATTCAGCTGGTTCTGCCCGCGGGTGATGTGCACGTTGCCGGCCAGCACGGCGATGCCGGTCTCCGGCACGTAGATGCCGCGGTCGCCGGTGACGGTATCGGTCGCGGTACGCACCGAGACATGGCCGTACGCCTCGACCTTCTCCAGCTTGCCGGAGGCGCCGAGCAGGTCGTCGCCGCCCGGCGATGCGGACTGCGGCTGTTTGGCGGCGGCGGGCGGGGCGGCAGATGGTGGGGCTGTGTAGGCCACCAGCGTGTCGGCGGCGAGGCGCCGGCCGTCCCTGGTCACCACAACCGCGTCGCCGCGTGCCACCGCCATGTGCTTCAGGGTCCAGTACTCCAGATCGTCGCGTGCGGTCAGCACATCGTTGGGCGTGGCCAGCTTCAGGTGGCGGCCCGTCATCACCATCACCGCCTGGTCGAGGTCGTATGTGGCGCGATCGCCCCAGGCCTGGTCGGTGGACGTGTAGATGTGCACGTTGCCCTCGGCCTGCACGCGATAGATCTCGTTGCCGCCGGTGTCGACGTCCGTGGTCAGCCCTGCCTGGGCGGGTTTGGCAGCCTGGTCCTGCTTGCCGGCGGCCTCGCTCTTGTTGCGGTACCACGCGATGAGCCTTGTCGCCGTGACCGTGGTATCGCCGCGCACCGCCTTGGCGTCGCCGCTGGCAATCACCTCGCGTTCCGCCTGGCGCCATTCGATGCCGTTGTTGGCGGTGATGGCGATCGGGCCGCCATGCGACAGATCCAGCGCCTGGGCGTACGCGGTCAGCGGCGAGAGCAGCAGGGCAAGCACCGGCAGGGCACGAGCCACCATGCCCGGTTCGACCGCCCGGTGCGGCAGGCGCCTCACGGCTGCGCCCCGCTCAGCACCACTTTGGCCGGGCCGCTGAACTGGATCGTGCTGCCCTTGTCCAGCATGGTGAATCCCTGCGCCTCGAGCGTGCCGAACGGTCCGTCGGCATGCACTGGTTCCGCCCCCGCGGCGGCGCCGTCCTTCAGGTCGATCGAGGCGCTGGCGGTCCGCATCGTGGTGCCGTCGTCCCGGTACAGCGTGACGTCCTGCGACAGGTCGAGTTGCTTTGCCTGCTGGCGATAGACGCCGCGCTGTCCCTGCAGCATCAGCCAGGTGCCGTTGCTCAGCGTGATGTCGCCCTTCGGCTGAGTCAGGTTGATCCGGTCCGGCCCGTCCTGCTGCGCGACTGTGGCGGTAACGGTATAGGGCCGGCCCAGCTTGTCCACCGCGTGGTAGCGCGCGTCGGTCAGCCGGGCGCCGCCGATATTGCCGCTCATTTCCCGGAACGACAGCCGCGCCTCGTCGGTGGTACGGTTGAGCTCCGGCCACAGCGCCAGCAGAGAGAGCAGGGCGAGAGCGGTGGCGGGCAGCAGCCATTTGGTCAGCCGGATCAGCCAGCGCCGGCGTGCGAGCGCGCCGGCGGTCGGCACCCGCCGGGCGCGGGCGGCGGTCGCCAGCGGGAGCGCCGGGCGCGGACGAGGCGGGCGAACCATCAGCGGCCGGGAACTCATGCCACACCCGCGCGCAGCAGGTCGTGGATGTGCAGGATACCGATCGGCATGCCGGCCGAATCCACCACGAACAAGGCGGTAATGGGGCGCTCGCGGGCATTCATCAGATTGAGCGCTTCCGCCGCCAGTGCATCCGGGCCGATGGTGCGCGGATTGCGCGTCATGATCGCGCCGGCCGAACGGGACAGCAGCCCTGGGCCCATCGCCGGCGCAGGTCGCCGTCGGTGATGATGCCGGCCAGCCGGCCCTCGCCGTCGGTCACCCCCAGGCAACCGAAATGCTTCTCGGTGATGCGCAGCAGGGCCCGGTCCATCGCCAGGTCCGGTGCGGCCAGCGGCACGGCGTCGCCCGTATGCATCAGATCGCGCACCCGGCGCAGCCTGGCGCCGAGCTTGCCGCCGGGGTGGAACTGGCGGAATTCCGCGGCGGTGAAGCCGCGGCGGGTCAGCAGCGCCACCGCCAGGGCGTCGCCCAGCGCCATCTGCATCGTGGTGGAGGTGGTCGGTGCCAACCCCATCGGACAGGCTTCCGCGGCAGCGGGCAGCAGCAAGGCGATGTCGGCGGCAACGGCGAGGGTGGAGCCGCGTCGGGCGGTGATGGCGATCAGCGGCAGGCCGAAGCGCCGGGTATGGGAAACCAGGTCGGCCAGTTCGGCGGTTTCGCCGGAGTTGGACAGCGCCAGGACGGCGTCGCCGCCAACTACCATGCCCAGGTCGCCATGCGATGCCTCGGCGGGGTGAACGAACAGTGCCGGCGTGCCGGTTGAGGCCAGGGTGGCGGCGATCTTGCGGGCGACGTGGCCGGACTTGCCCATGCCGGAAACTACCACCCGGCCCGCAATCCCCGCCAGCAAGGCGACCGCACGATCGAAGCTCTCGTCGAGCGCCGCAGCAAGGGCGCGCAGTCCCGCCGCCTCGGTGGTCAGGACAGAACGGGCAACCTCGAGATCGGTGGGGATCGCAGCGGCGACGGCGGTCATCTGGTGACAGTTCCCCGCGGGCATATTGCGGTGCAGCGTTCTATGGGCCTGCCAGGGTAGCAGGGTCAATCGGGCGTAGCTCTCGAAATGTTACAGGCGACATGAAGCGTGCCAGCTGCCGCCGCGCTTGCCGGCCGGGCGATCCGGCGGTCTGCCCCGGAATTTTGCCTGCCACATTTCGGGCGCCCCGAGCGTGGATTGCGGTCCATTTTGGTTTGCAATCCTATCACGGGTGATTAACAATTGCCTATCTGCCGGACCAGCCGGCTACCCTTGGCGAATGCCTTCGGCGCTTCCGGCACATTGGGAGGGGGACCCTGAATGTTCGTAGGCATCGCTGCGGTCGAGCCGGACAATATCAACGTGAATAGCGATCACTGGGCGGACAACAGCAGAAGCATCGCCCACGCCATCCGCTACCAGGCGGGCAACTTCCGGGTGCTGGTGGACGGCACCGATAAGTCGAACGCAGGGACGATTTCCATTGCGCAACACGTCGGTGTCGCCCTGGTCGCGAAGGACAAGTCCACGTTGCTGAAGGGCCTGCGGGTCGTGAAGCCGGGCCTCAAGCTCGCCAGCACCGATGGCAGCCTGGGCTTCGTCACCGGCTCGTACGACCGCGAGAAGGTTGGCGCCTGGATCAGGACCAAAATCCAAAGCAAGCAGCAGACCGGCAACTTCAACTCGTTCGACCGCCTGCGGCTGGATGACCGGGCGTACTACGTGATCGTCGCCGGAACCGCCACGCTGGTGAACAACCACAAGGCGGTGCATCTGCACGAGACGGAGGTGCAGGTGAATGCGCTGCCCGCGCTGATTTCGGGAAAGATGACCCGGGAGGAGGCGGTGGACAACCTGATGCAGGACCTGCTGATCACCTGATCACCTGAGCGAGCCGCTTGGGCGCCGGTTGAAATGCGCCGCCGCTTGCAACGGCGGGCACGGCAATCGCACGTGGCGCCGACCGGCGATTCCAAATAGAAAGCTCCCTTGGCCCGAGCTGCGCCAGCAGCGCGACGGTGGCTTTCATTGATGGCGGGCCGGCGATCCGCTAGGCAATTCATCTTGGCCGGGACCGGAGCGGCTTCATCTTCGCCCCCGCGGCCGGAAAGGAAAACCGCGCCGCCGATGCGATTATTCCCTGAACACCCCCCAAGCAGAGGCTTTGGGGCGATGTCAGCCAGCGAGGATGCTCCAGAATGACCGTTGATGTCCGCCAGGATGGGCGCGGCGTGGCCACCGTGACCATCGCCAATGCCGCCAAACTGAATACGCTGAACCCCGCACTGATGGCTGCGCTGATCGGCGCGGTGGAGACGCTGGGCGGCGACCCGGGGCTCCGCGCCGTCGTCCTGCGCGGGGAAGGCGAGCGCGCCTTCATCGGCGGCGCCGACATCACCGCGATGGCGAAGCTGGACGCCGCCGGCGCGCGCGCATTCATCACGCAGGTGCATCGTTGCTGCGACGTGTTCCGCCGCCTGCCGGTACCGGTGATCGCCCGCATCCAGGGCTACGTGCTTGGCGCCGGGCTGGAGGTCGCCGCCGCCTGCGATTTCCGTGTCGCGGCGGAGGGCGCGGTGTTCGGCATGCCGGAGGTGCGCATCGGCCTGCCCTCCGTGGTGGAGGCCGCGCTCCTGCCCGGCCTGATCGGCTGGGGTCGCACGCGGCAGTTGCTGCTCACCGGCGACAACATCGACGCGCGGCGAGCAGAAGCGTGGGGGTTCCTGGAACAGGTTGTGCCAGCGGCGGAGCTGGACAGCACGGTCGAGCGGCTGGTCCAGTCCATCCTGGACAGCGGCAGACACGCCGTGCGGCTGCAGAAGGCGCTCATCAGCGACTGGGAAACGCTGCCGCTGGCCGGCGCGATCCAGCGCGGCATCGACCGCTTCACCGAAGCCTTCGCCACCGACGAGCCGCACCGCATGATGGCCGGGTTCCTCGAAGGCCAGCGCCAGCGTAAGCTGCGCGGCGGCAGCGGGGGAACACCATCATGAGCGCATCCGACTCGATTACCGGCGCCGAATGGCTGGCGCGCAGCCTCGCCGCCAACGGCACCTCGCACGTGTTCTTCATCGACGCCGTGGTGCGCCGGACACTGATCGAACTCGGCACGCTGGGCGTGCAGCGTGTGCTGGGACACAGCGAGAAGGCGGTGGCGTACATGGCCGACGGCTACGCCCGCATCGCCGGCAAGCCGGCGGTGTGCTTCGCACAGTCGGTCGGCGCGGCAAACCTGGCCGCGGGATTGCAGGACGCGTGGCTGGGACGCAGCCCGGTGATCGCCATCACCGGCCACAAGCCGCCGGGGCACCAGCACCGCAACGCCTACCAGGAAATCCCGCACCATCCGCTGTTCTCCGCGGTGACCAAGTTCTCCGCCGAGGTGGACGCCGCATCCGACCTGCCGCGGCTGCTGCGCCAGGCCTATCGTTCGGCGATGACCGGCACGCCGCGCCCGGCGCATCTCGACATCAACGGTCTGCAGGGCGAGATCATCGAGACCGGCATGATCGCCGAACCGCCGCTGGCCGACCCGGCGCTGCAACTCCGCATGCCGCCGTTCCGCCCCACGCCGGCCGACGACGAGATCGAACACGCCGCCGCCACACTGCGCGCTGCCTCGCGCGTGGTGATCGTCGCTGGTGCCGGCGCCACCGCGTCGCAGGCCGGGCCGGAGCTGCTGGCGCTCGGCCAGCTGCTGGCCGCGCCGATCGCCACCTCGCTGGGCGCGCGCGGCATCGTTCCGACACAGCACCGGCTGTCGGTCGGTTGCGCCGGCAACTACGCCGCACCGCCCGCCAACCAGATCGTGCACGAGGCCGACCTGGTGCTGTTCGTCGGTTGCCACACCGGCGACCAGGTGACGCATACCTGGCGCATTCCCTCGCTCCACACGCCATGCGTGCAGATCGACATCGATCCGCTGGAGTTAGGCCGCACCTATCCGAACACGGTCGGCCTGATGGGCGACCCGAAGGCGACATTGGCAAAATTGATCGCCGCGCTGGGCAAGCTGGACCGCGACACCAGCTTCGCGCATCGGGCCGCCGGCATCGTCGCCGCCTGGCGGGAGGCACGCGCACCACTGCTGGCGCAGAACACCCTGCCGATCTACCCGGACCGGCTCTGCGCGGAGATCACCCGCGCGCTGCCGGAGGACGGAATCCTGGTGGCTGACACTGGTTATTCCGGCATCTGGACCAGCACGCTGATCGAACTGAACGGCGCCGGCCAGACCTACCTGCGCGCCGCCGGCTCCCTCGGCTGGTCGTTCCCCGCATCGCTCGGCGCGAAATGCGCGGCACCGGGGCGGAAGGTGATCTGCTGGTCGGGCGATGGCGCGCTGTATTACCACCTGACGGAACTGGAGACCGCCCGGCGGCGCGGCATCGCGGTGGTGCTGGTGGTGAACAACAACTCCGGCTTCGGCCAGGGCTGGCCGAACATCCAGCGCCAGCAAGGCAACAAGCCGGGCGACGTGGCGGAGCTGGTGCGCTTCGGCCCGACCAACTTCGCCGACGTGGCGCGGAGTTTCGGGCTGCGTGGCATCCGGGTGGAACAGCCGGCGCAGATTGGCCCGGCGCTGCGCGACGCGCTGGCGTCGGACGAAACTGTGGTGGTGGACGTTGCCACCGATATCGACTGCCGTGCGCCGGAGCCATGGCTGCCTGGGGCCTGACTATTGCGACAGGATCTGCGCCAGGAAGCTGCGCGTGCGCTCCGACCGTGGATTGGCGAAGAATTCATCCGGCGGCGCCTGCTCGACGATCTCGCCCTGATCCATGAAGATCACCCGGTGCGCCACGCTGCGGGCGAAGCCCATTTCGTGCGTCACGCACAGCATCGTCATGCCGTCCTCGGCCAGGCCGATCATGGTGTCCAGCACCTCCTTGACCATTTCCGGATCCAGCGCGGAGGTGGGCTCGTCGAACAGCATCACCTTGGGGTTCATGCACAACGCGCGGGCGATCGCCACGCGCTGCTGCTGCCCGCCCGATAGCTGGCTGGGATACTTCCCCGCCTGATCGGCGATACGCACGCGTTCCAGCAGCCGCATCGCCAGCGCGTCTGCCTGCGCGCGTGGCATGCCCAGCGCCTTCAGCGGCCCGAGCGTGCAGTTCTGCTGCACCGTCAGATGCGGGAACAGGTTGAACTGCTGGAACACCATGCCGATTTCGCGCCGCACCCGGTCGAGCCCCTTGCTGTGCGGCCCGACCTCCATGCCGTCGAATACGATGTGGCCGTTCTGGTGATGCTCCAGCTGGTTGATGCAGCGGATCAGCGTCGATTTGCCCGAGCCCGAGGGACCGCACAGCACGATGCGTTCCTGCCGGCGCACCTGCAGGCTGACCTGCCGCAGGGCCTGGAAGGCGCCGAAATACTTGTCGACGCCTTCCATGGTGACGATGAACTCATCCGGCGCGCGCGCGTCCTGCACGGCACTGTCCCCCGGGATCGGCACTCAGAACACCGGCAATTGCGGCAGCGGCCCGCCGAACCACTTCTGATGCACTGCGTTCAGCTCGCCGTTGTTGGTGATGAAGTAGATGAAGGTGTTCACCCACTGATGCAGGTCGGTGGCACCGCGCCGCAGGGTGATTCCGTTCGGCTGGTGCCGCAGCGCGAATTTCGGTTCGTACTGCGCCGACGGGTTCATCGCCTGCAGCTGCTTCAGCGTGATGTTATTCACCCCGATTGCATCGATCTGCCCGGACAGCAGCGCCTGCGCGGTTGTTGCGTCGTCGTCGAAGCGCATGATGCGCGTCCCCTGCGGCGCCGCGCCGGTGATCGCGGTGTCCTGCGTGCTGGCACGCGCCACGCCGACACGCAGCGGCTTCAGCTCCGCCGCGTTGGCGATCTTCCGCTGCCTCGGCGCCACCAGCAGGATGTCGATCGAGCTGTACGGGATGGAGAACTGCACCTGCCGCGCGCGCTCCGGCGTAATGCCGAAGGTGGCGACCAGCACGTCCACCTTGTTGGTCAGCAGGTAGGGAATGCGGTTCGGTCCGGTCACCGGCACCAGGTCCAGCGTCACGCCGAGGTATTTCGCCAGCAGCTTCGCCACATCGACGTCGTAGCCTTCATATTCGTTCTTCGCGTTCACCACGCCGAAAGGCGGGAGGTCGATCAGGATGCCGATGCTGACCTTCTTCTTGTTCAGCATGTCGTCGACGCTCTGCGCCTCGGCCGGTTTCGCGCTGCCGGCGAGCGCCGCGGCGGCCAGGCCGGTGAGGCCGAGCGCGGCGAGGGGGCGGCGGGGAAGCTTCATGGTGGACATCTGGGTCTCCTGAGCGAAAGGATCAGCGGGATACGGTGCCGAAACGGCGTTCCAGCCGCTGGCTGAGAAACGACAAAGGCCAGCACAGCAGGAAGTAGATGACCGCCACCAGGCCGAATACCGGGAAGGGCTGGAAGGTGACGTTGTTGATGATCTGCCCGGCGCGGGTGATCTCGACAAAGCCGATGATCGAGGCGAGCGACGTGCTCTTCAGCAGCAGCACCAGGAAGCCGACGGTGGGCGCTATGGCGATCTTGCCGGCCTGCGGCAGGATGACGTGGCGCATGCGCTGCAGCGGGCGCAGTCCGATGGCGGTGGCGGCTTCCCATTGGCCCGGCGGGATTGCCTGGATGCAGCCGCGCCAGATCTCGCCGAGGAATGCCGCGGCGTTCAGCGTCAGCGCGACGGCGGCGGCGGTCAGCGGATCGAGGCCGGAGCCGATCAGGTTGCCGCCGAAGAACACCAGGAACAGCTGCATCAGCAGCGGCGTACCCTGGAAGATCTGGATGTAGCCGCCGGCGAGCGTGCGCAGCCAGCGCTGCGCCGTGGTGCGTGCCAGCGCGACGAGCAGCCCGCCCAGGCCGCCGCCGATGAAGGCGATGGCCGACAGCAGCAGCGTCCAGCGCACGGCGGTGATGATGAACCAGGCTTCCAGCGGTCCGAAATGGCGCATCATGGCCGCTGCTCACGCCCGCCTGCCGCGCACGAACACCGCGCGGTGGATGCCGCCGAACGCCGCGGAGAACATCAGCGACATCGCCAGGTACAGGACGGTGACAACCAGGTAGATCTCGAAGCTGCGGAAGGTGCGCGCCTGTAGATCATTGGCGGAGGCGGTAAGTTCCTGCGCCGAAATGGTCGACACCACGCTGGAGCTGAGCATCAGCAGGATGAACTGGCTGGTCAGCGCCGGGTACACCGTCTGCAAGGCGGGAAACAGCACGATATAGCGGAACACCTGCAGCGGACGCAGGCCGATGGCGAGTCCGGCTTCGATCTGGCCGCGATGGATGTTCTCGATGCCGGCGCGCACGATTTCCGTGGCATAGGCACCGACGTTGACCACCATCGCCAGCAGCGCCGCCTGATTGGCGCTGAGCATGATGCCGGCGCGCGGCAGGCCGAAGAAGATCAGGAACAGTTGCACCAGGAACGGCGTGTTGCGGATCAGCTCGACATAGGCATCCACGGTCCAGCGTACGGGCTTGGGCCCCATGGTCTTGCCAAGCGCACCCAGCACGGCGACGAGCAGGCCCAGCAGCATGGCGGCGGCGGAGAGCTGGATGGTGAGCCAGGCGCCCCACAGCAGGTCGCGCCAAGCGGCCCAGACGTCGCCGAACTGGAAGACGTAATGCATTCTGCCGAGGGTGCTCCCGGGCGGGCGAGCGGGCGGGGCGATTGCCCAGTGCGCATCAACCAGACGGCGGCGGAACCGTCATTGACGCAGATCAAGCTGCCTGGGACGTGCCGCCGATTCTGCACAATCGGGTGAAACGATCCCGACGGACGTTGACACAGGTCAATGAGCTTCCATTTGCGCAAGGGTAAGCGTCATCCTCGTTAACCCGAGGAAACGGATTGTTTCGAACCCGCTGGGAGGGATCGAGGCAAGCAAGCCCGGAGTTCGCACATGCACGGGAACAGTCGAGTTCGTGTGGCACAGGTCGCGAGACCTGATCTGCATCCGGCCGAAGGGATCATTGCCGGAGTGGCGATCTCCGCCATGCTGTGGATGATGCTGCTGGTTTCGCTGTACTGATCGCGCAGTGGCCGGGCGTCGGTCACGTGCAGCAGCGGCATGGTTCGCGTCGCGGCAATTGGTCGCCGCAGACCGTCGGGTGACCAGTTGACTTGCCGGTGATGCTGGCTGTTGGATCGCTGGACAGGTGTCCTCCGATACGGCGAGTTGTGCCCCTTGATCTGTCCCGCATCACCAACTCCGGCGATGCAGCAGCATCGAAGACGCCTGGAAGCGATCGTTCGCGCCGACGATGCATTGATGCATTTGCTGCGCCGGCTGCGCGCGGCCGACCTGCCGCAGTGGCGCCTGGGCGCCGGCTGTCTGTATCAGACGGTTTGGAACGTCCTCACCGCGCTCCCGCGCGGCACCGGCATCCAGGATTACGACGTGATCTACTTCGATGCCGGCGACCTCTCTTGGGGGGCGGAGGACGCGGTCATCCGCCGTATCGGGGAAGCGACCGCGGACTGCCTCGGCCCCCTGCAGGTGCGCAACCAGGCGCGAGTGCATCTGTGGTTCGAGACGCGTTTTGGCAGTCCTTACCCACCACTGGTCTGTGCGGACGAGGCGCTGCTTCGCTATGCGTCGGTGGTGCATGCGGTGGGTGTCCGGCTCGAGGCGGACGGAGGGCTCGATATGCCGCACCATTTGGCCTGGACGATCTGTTCGGGATGGTAATCCGGCCCAACCGCGTGCTGCGCAACACCGCCTCGCATACCCGCAAGGCGGCGCGTGCGCAGGCGGTGTGGCCAGAGGTCACCGTCATTCCCTGGAGACCCGGCGACTGACCTGGCGCTCGGCCGGCGGGGGTGGCGCAGGATTCCCCTTGCGCCCCGCCGCACTCCGTTGTGTCTGTCCCCCCGCAAGATCAGGAGGCGGGGCATGGCAGCGACCGGGGGAAAGTGGCAGTTCTGGATCGACCGCGGCGGCACCTTCACCGACATCGTGGCGCGTGACCCGTCCGGCCGCCTGACCACCCACAAGCTGCTGTCGGAGAACCCGTCCCGCTACCGCGACGCCGCCATCGCCGGCATCAAGGGCATCCTCGGCCTGTCCCCCGGTGCACCGATTCCACCCGGCACCATCGACGCGGTGAAGATGGGCACCACGGTGGCCACCAACGCGCTGCTGGAACGCAAGGGCGAGCGCACCTTGCTGGTCGTAAACCGCGGCTTTGCCGACGCGCTGCGCATCGGCAACCAGGCTCGGCCCCGGCTGTTCGACCTCGCCATCACCCTCCCGTCGATGCTGTACGAGGAGGTGGTGGAAATCCCCGGCCGCGTCGGCGTGGACGGCGAGGAAGTGGAAGCGCTCGATGAAACCGCGGCCAGGCACGCCTTCGCCGCTGCCCGCCGCAAGGGCATCGCCGCCTGCGCCATCGTGCTGATCCATGCCTGGAAATATCCCGAGCACGAGCGGCGCCTGGCCGAACTCGCCCGCGAATCGGGGTTCGCCCAGGTCTCCGCCAGCCATGCGGTCAGCCCGCTGCTGCGTCTCATCCCCCGCGGCGACACCACCGTGGTGGACGCCTACCTCTCGCCGATCCTGCGCCGCTACGTCGATCAGGTGGCGGCGGAACTACGAGGCGTGCGGCTGTATTTCATGCAGTCGAACGGCGGCCTGGCGGAAGCCGGCGCGTTCCAGGGCAAGGATGCCATCCTGTCCGGCCCGGCCGGCGGCATCGTCGGCGCCGCCCGCACCGCCGCGATGGCCGGCATCGAGCACATCATCGGCTTCGACATGGGCGGCACCTCCACCGACGTCGCGCTGTATGACGGCAAATTCGAGCGCGCGTTCGAGACCGCGGTGGCCGGCGTACGCATGCGCGCGCCGATGATGGCGATCAACACGGTGGCGGCGGGCGGCGGCTCCATCCTGCATTTCGACGGCGCGCGCCTGCGCGTCGGTCCGGACTCTGCCGGCGCCGATCCCGGCCCGGCCTGCTACCGCAACGGCGGGCCACTGACCGTCACCGACGCCAATCTGTGCGTGGGAAAAATCCAGCCGGCGCACTTCCCGCCGATCTTCGGCCCCAACGGCGACCAGCCGCTCGATGCCGATATCGTCCGGCGGAAATTCGCCGAACTGGCGGAGAAGATCTCCGTCGCAACGGGCGAAGAACGCACGCCGCAGCTTGTGGCGGACGGCTTCCTGCGCATCGCCGTCGCCAACATGGCCAATGCGATCAAGCAGGTCTCGGTGCAGAAGGGCCACGACGCCTCCCGCTTCGCGCTGCAATGCTTCGGCGGCGCCGGCGGTCAGCACGCCTGCCAGGTGGCCGACGCACTCGGCATGGAGACGGTGTTCATCCACCCCTATGCCGGCGTGCTGTCCGCGTACGGCATGGGGCTCGCCGACCAGACGGCGATGCGCGAGCAGGCGGTGGAGATCCCGCTGGAAGCGCATGCCATGGGTGAACTGGAAGACCTCGCCGACAAGCTCGCCGCGGATGCGGAGGCCGCGTTGGTGGCACAGGGCGCCGACCCGGCCCGGATATTCACCTCCCGCCAGCTGCATCTGCGCTACGCCGGCACGGAAGCCGCGCTGATCATCCCGCTGCGCGGCCACGCGCAGGTGGTGGAAGACTTCACCGCCGCCCACCGTGCCCGCTTCGGCTTCGCCACGCCGGAACGCGCTTTGGTCGTCGAGGCGGTTGCGGTGGAAGCGGTGGCGCCCGGCGAGCCGATCGCCGAAGCCGAAATCCCCGCTCGCAGCGGCGCCATGCCGGAACCGATCGATAGCGTGCACATCTTCACCAACGGCGCCGAACACAGCGCGCCGGTGTTCGAACGTACCGCGCTGCGGGCCGGCGACCGCATCGCCGGCCCCGCGCTGATCCGCGAGGCCAACGCCACCACGCTGGTGGAACCGGGCTGGACCGCGGAGATTTCCCGGCTCGACCACATGCTGCTCCGCCGCACCGAACCGCTGGCGACACGCATGCCGGCCGGGAGCGAGAAACCCGATCCGGTGCTGCTGGAGCTGTTTAACAACCTGTTCATGAACGTCGCGGAGCAGACCGGGGCGGTGCTGCAGAACACATCGATGAGCGTGAACATCAAGGAGCGCCTCGACTTCTCCTGCGCCATCTTCGATGCCGAGGGCTACCTGGTGGCGAACGCGCCGCACGTGCCGGTGCACCTCGGCGCCATGGGCGAGAGCGTGCGCACCGTGCTGCGCAATCGCGGCAGCACGCTGAAGCCGAACGACGTCGTGGCGCTGAACAACCCGTTCAACGGCGGCACCCATCTGCCCGACGTCACGGTGATCACCCCGGTGTTCGACGAGGCGGGTGACAGGATTCTATTCTTCGTCGGCTCGCGCGGCCACCACGCCGATATCGGCGGAGTCACCCCAGGCTCCACGCCGCCAGAGTCGCGCACGCTGGAGGAGGAAGGCGTCGTCATCGACGACTTTCTTCTCGTTGACGGCGGGTACTTTCGCGAGACGGAGTTCCGCGCCCTGCTGCGCGGCGCCAAATACCCGGCGCGCAGCCCTGACGTGAACGTTGCCGACATCAAGGCGCAGGTCGCCGCCAACGAGAAAGGCATGCAGGAACTCCGCCGCGTCGTCGCGCAGTACGGCTGGGACACCGTCAGCGCCTACATGCGCCACGTCATGGATAACGCCGAAGAATCGGTACGCCGGGTGATCGACCGCATCGGCAGCGGCCGTTTTTCATATGTGATGGATAACGGCCTGCCGCTCCAGGTCTCGGTCAGCGTGGACAAGGCCAGCCGCAGCGCCGTGGTGAATTTCACCGGCACCGGCAAGCAGCACAGTGGAAATTTCAACTCGCCTCCGGCAGTGACCCGCGCCGCGGTGCTGTACGTGTTCCGCACCCTGGTGGGCGACGACATTCCGTTGAACGACGGCTGCCTGAAGCCGCTGAAGCTGATCATCCCGCCCGGCACCTTCCTGTCGCCGGAGCGCGGTGCTGCCGTGGTCGCCGGCAACACCGAAGTCTCGCAGGCCACCTGCAACGCGCTGTTCGGCGCGCTCGGCGTCATCGCCTGCTCGCAGGCCACCATGAACAACTTCCTGTTCGGCGACGCCCATCGCCAATATTACGAGACGATCTGCGGCGGCACCGGCGCCGGCCCAGGCTTCCACGGCACCGCCGCGGTGCACTCGCACATGACCAACACGCGCATGACCGACCCGGAAGTGCTGGAACTCCGCTACCCGGTGCGCCTGGAAGAATTCGCCCTGCGGCACGGTTCCGGCGGCGAGGGGCAATGGCGCGGCGGCGACGGCGCCATCCGCCGCATCCGCTTCCTGGAGCCGATGACCGCGGTCATCGTGGCCTCCCGCCGCAACGTCGCCCCCTTCGGCCTGGCCGGCGGCGAGGAGGGCGCGGTAGGCCGCCAGTGGGTGGAGCGCGCCGCCGGCCCGCACGAAATCCTCACCGGCACCGACAGCGCCGAACTGCTTCCAGGCGACGTGTTCGTCATCGAAACCCCCGGAGGCGGCGGCTACGGCGAGGCGCCGGCCAGCTGAGATGCGGCGGCTGCGCCACATCGCGCTGCTCGCCATCCCTACTCTGTTCGGCGCGGCACTCCTCGCCGCCTGGCTGGTGCCGCCGCAGCTCGACTGGGCACGCTACGGCGGCACCATCGCCCAGCTTGCCACCGCCCGCCTCGGCTTGCCGGTGACGATCGACGGGCCTGTGACCCTTCGCCTGCTGCCGGAACCCGTGCTGACGGCGGGCCAGGTCAGCGTCGGCAACCCGACGGCCGACAGCGGAATGCTGATCCGCGTGCAGGCGCTGCGCCTGCGTCTGGCGCTGTGGCCGCTGCTCACCGGCCGGATCGACGCGCGCGAGCTGGTGCTGCACCGGCCCGACCTGCACATCCCCTGGCCGGCGCCGCCCGGCGTGCTTACCGCCGGCCCGCCGCTGTGGCTCGCCGCCTTCAGGGCTCGGCTGGAGGACGGCCGCCTGTCGATCGGCCAGTTCGCCGTCACCGGCATCAACGGCACCCTCTCCAGCATCGAAACCGGCGCACTTCGCGCCGCGGTCACCGCCGATATCGCCGGCCAGCGCTGGCGGATCGGTTCACAGCTCACCGCGGCCGACGCCAACGGGGCGTCCGGCCTGACGCTGCAACTGCAGGGCGCGGGAAAGGCGGCCGGAACAACAGCCGGCTTCAGCGGCCAGGTCTCCCCCTCCGGCCAGCTCGCCGGCTCGGTGCAAGCGGCCGGCCCCAATCTCGGACTGCTGCTGCCCGCTCCGGCGCTGCGCTTCCAGGCGGAGGGCCGGCTCACCGTGGCCGACGGCCTGGCCGAGGCCGACGAGCTGACGCTCGAGCTGAATGCCGCTCCCGCCGTTGGCGCGGTGGCGCTGCGCATGCTGCCGCATCCGCGCCTGGACATCGCGCTGTCCGCCATCAGGCTGGATCTCGATCCCTGGGCGCCGTTGCTGTCTGCCGTGCCGTCGGAGCAGCGCCCGATCCCGGTCGGCCTGGATTTTTCCGCACGCGCGGCAACACTGGCCGGCGCCACCCTGCAGCACCTGCGCGCCACCTTCGAACTGCTGCCGAACGCGCTGCAGATACAGGAGCTGGCCGCCGAGCTGCCAGGCAATGCCGTGGTGGAAATCTCCGGCCGGATCAGCGGGGCCGGCCCAACCGCCGGCTTCACCGGATCCGGCCGGCTGAGTGCGCCGGTGCTGCGTACCACCCTGGACTGGCTGTTGCCGCACGCCGCCGCCGAACTCGCCGCGCTGCCGCCGGAGGTGGCGCAGCGCGCCGAACTCAGTGGCAGGCTGCTGTGGCAGCCGAACCATGTCGCCCTGAGCGACCTGCGCGGCCAACTGGATGGCGAGACGCTGAGCGGCAGCCTCGGCTGGAAGGCAGGGGCGCCGCCGGCGGTGGCCGCGGACCTGCAGTTCATCCATTTGCGGCTCGATCCGTGGCTCACCCCGGGGCCGGCTGCATCCCGGCTGCCCGACATCGTGCTGCACCGCATGGACACCGATCTGCGGCTGTCGGTGCAGCACGCGTCGTTCCGCGGCGCCGACATCGACGGCCTGACGCTGAATGCCGCTACGCTGGGCGGCGGCGTGACGCTGCGCCAGCTGCAGGGCACCGTACTGGATGCGCACTTCGCCCTGCACGGCAGCCTGGACCGGCAGGACGCGCTGCGTGACGGCAGCCTGTCGATTGCCACCAACGACGCGCTGCCACTGAGCCGCCTGGTCCCGATGGCTTGGCGGGCCACGCCAGGCTTCTGGCACGGGCCGGCCAAGCTGGAGATCGCCGCCGCCGGCCCGCGTTCGGCGGTGTCTGGCTCGGTCAGGCTCAAGCTGGGCGATCTGCACCTGGACTCCGAATCCACCCTGAACCTGGATGCCGGCACGCTGCACGGCTCGCTTACCCTGCGCGATCCAAATGCGCCACGGCTGATCTCCGAACTCGGCCTGCCCGCGCGGTTCGGCCTCGACGGCGTGCCGACCTGGCTCGGGGAGGGTTCGATGTCGCTGGTCGCGCAACTCGGCGCTGGACCGGGCCGCCAAGCCAGCCTGAGCCACGGGGAACTGGCAGCCGGCCGGCTGCACACGCGGCTGGATCTCGCCCTGGACGCGGCGGGCAGCCAGCCGGTGCTGACCGGCTCGCTGGCGGCGGAGACCCTGCCGCTGCCGCTGCCCGGCAATGCACCGCTGCCGGTGGCTCTGCTGCAGGGCTGGCAGGGCAGGATGCAGGTGAAGGCGGGCCGGGTACTGGTGCTGGGCGACACGGTGCTGCTTGACGCTGCGGCAACGGTCGCGGTGCAGCGCGGCCGGCTGTCGCTGGAGCAGCTCTCCGCCACCCTGGGTGGCGGCGCTCTGTCGGGCAGTGCCAGCCTGGACGCGGACGCGAAACCGCCGGCGCTTGCCTTGCAGGCGATGTTGAGCGGTGCCGCGCTGCATGCGCCGGTGTTCGGTCTGCCGCTTGACCTCACCGAGGGCAGCGCCGGCCTGGCCGTGTCGCTGCGCGCGGCGGGCTACAGTGCCACCGCGCTGGGCGCCAGCCTGGAGGGCACCTTGCAGGCGACGGTCCGCGACGGTGTCGTGTCCGGCTTCAGCCTCCTCAGCCTGCGCGAGGCACTGGATACGGCGAAGGGTGAGCCGGATCCCGCCGAACTACGCCGGTCGCTGGCTGGGGGGGAGACGCCGTTCCGCCAGCTCTCGGTGCGGGCCAGGGTGGCGCGCGGCATCGTGTCATTGGACCAGGCCGAACTGAGCGCACCGGAAGGCAGGGCGGCGGCTTCGGGAACCATCGCGCTGCCGGACCAGGCAGCGGAGCTGCGCATTTCACTGCATCCCGACGTCCAGGGCCGGCAGAGCGTCGCGGTGCTGCTGACCGGCAAGCTGACGGAGCTGCAACGCACCCCCGAGCTGGCCGGCCTGGGCC
>Ga0187809_10000514_pt1 | contig 20441 bp, 20 predicted proteins | sample NC_wetland_sal_i_8_FD_132415 | JGI IMG/M metagenome (GOLD analysis project Ga0187809, IMG submission 132415) | Wetland sediment microbial communities from Neuse River Estuary, North Carolina, USA - ASW_4 | ecosystem: Environmental > Aquatic > Freshwater > Wetlands > Sediment | place: USA: North...
AGGCGGGGCGCAGAAGGCTCGGCGCATAGCCCGGCGGACGAAGACCCGGCGGACGAGAGACGGGCACGAAAGAGGAGCCGGCTCGTAGCTTGATAAGAAGTTTCCCTGGTCTCCCGTTGGAACTTCTTATTGGCTCTTCGGGTCGGCTCCTGCTACCAACCTAGACGGCGTGACCCTGCCGCGCAGAGCCGAAAGTCCTTGCCATGCAGGGCAATTCGGCATGAGTTACCGGGGGCCACCCCCGATCACGAGATGCGCTGCACCTTCACCTTCGCCGCCTCGCTGCCGGCCTTCTTGATCGGGAGCCGGACCTCCAAAACGCCGTCCTTGTAGATCGCCTGGATGTCCTTCTCGGTCGTCCCCGCCGGCAACGGCACCGTGCGCTCGAACATGCCGTAGCGGAACTCGGTGTGGAAGTGAGTCTTCTTTGTCTCCTCAAGGTGCTCGCTTCGCTCGCCCTTGATGTGCAGCAGGCCGTCGTGGATGGAGATCTCGACGTCCTTCTCAGGGTCGATGCCAGGGAGCTCGGCCCGGACGACGAGCGCGCCGTCCTCACGGAACTCCTCCACTCGCACGCCGCCTCGTTCGGCTGGCTCAAACAGAGTCAGCGGCCACAAGTCGTCGAGCCGGCGACCGAACAACTCCGGCCACTCGATCCCCAGCGGATCGCGCCTCGCCAACACTGGCATGTTGTCCACTTCCTTTCTGATCCACGGTCATCGCGACATTGAGGTCTGGCGCCTCATCCGGCGGGAGAAATCAAGCCGTAGTGACCGTCGTAGCGGTGATAGAGCACGCAGCCTCGGTGAGTGACGTCGTCGCGGAAGAACACGAACGCAAGTCCGGTCTCGTTGAGCCGGAAGGTTGCTTCCTCAAGTGTCAGCAGGGCCGCCGGCCGCGGGCTGACGGTAACGGCGGTGGCCCCGCGAGCGATGTCGAGCGCCGGTTTTTCCACCTGCGCAAGGCGGTAGCCAGTCTCTGTGCGGTAGAGCACGCTGTCGAGCCCGGTCGCGTCCTCGACGAACAGATGGAAGGTGTAGTCGAGCATCTCCATGTCGAAGGCCGCCTCGTCGACGGTCATGCGCGCGAGGCTGAACGTCTTGTGGCGAATGATCTCCCGCTCCTCGATCGGGCGAGGGAAGTACGGCGCGCGCTCGGTCGGCGCCGCCGAGTGCCGCCACTCACGCGTGCGCGCTAACGGTCGTGCGCCGCGAACAGCCTCCCAATCCCGCTCGACTCTGCGCATTCGGTCGCGCAGCCGGTCATGGACTTCGTCGATCGCCTCGCGCATGGTCGGTCGGGCGACCTGGGCCCGGATCAGCCGTCCCTTGAGATCGATGTTCGCCTCCACGACCGCCGGCCGTGGAACGGCGAGATCGGGGAGCTTCGTCAACTTCACTCGGGCGAACAACGCTCGACCACCGGCACGTCGGACAACGTCGTTCACCCGCTTTCGCGCGTACTCGACGTCTGCATGTGCGACGTCGCCATGCGTGTTGACTGCCAGGTATGTCGACGGCGAAACAACTGTCATGGCACAGCCTCGATTTCCATCGATTTCGTCATATCCGCACCCTTCTTGTCGCGCTCACGACCACTTGCCGAGCGCGAGTGACCTGGTGGGCTTCGACCCACAGCCGGACGAGTTGGTGGTGACCGCGATGACCGGCGCCGTGGTACTGGGCAGGCGCCACCGCGTTCGCGAAGGCGGGGATTCCAGCGTCGGCAAGCACGGCGAGCAACGGTGGCGCGGCAGACGCGTGGAGGTCCTCGAGCGCGACCCAGGTACTGGCCGAAAAGCCATTCCCGGTCGCGTGTCGCGGAATGGCGCCGATGTAGAGCGCTGGCTCCGCCTCTCGGCTCCTCGAACCTGGCCCTGACGGCATGGCTCACCGCCTCACAAGCCTTGGCGCGCCGCGGAGGTGACCGTGGCCTCGACCACGCAGGTGACTCCTGCGGCGTGCGTGTGAACGTCCGCGCAATGCACGAGCAGGTGCGACAAGATGTCGCACTCACGCACCGGCAGCACCGCCGCCAGCGGGGTGCCCGGCGCCACCTCGGACAACTCGAACACATCGTCGACCAGCCTGGCCCGATCCCGTGCCGGCAGCCGTCGGACGGTCTCGCGGAAGCAGAGCCGGGCCGCCGAACTCCCCTTCGCAACCTCGGCGATCACGACCACGTCGGCGCCGACCGTGATCTGGACCCGCCTCGCGCGTTCATCCGCGACGATCGCGCTCGCAAAAAGCGATTCGCGCGGTGCGACAACGTCAGTGTGGAGGTTCATCGGGGATACCCCCTTCCACTCCTCCAGTGCTACTCGCCGGGGCCGCGCCCAACAGGGTCGGAAGTCCCAACGCAAGGGCCGAAATCGCAATCACGTAGAAACGATGACGGCGGGGATGCAACGGTCTGCCCGCCCCAGGTTGTCTTGGCAGCGGGAGGTGAGGGTGGCCGCACCCCAACCGGAGTTCGTGCTACTCGTCCGGACGCGATCTGACGCGCTCGTCCGGACGGCACGCCTGCTCACCGGCAACTGGCAAACGGCCGAGGACTTGGTGCAAACAGCGCTGTTGCGCACTTGGCAGCACTGGGATCGGCTCGCCGACCCAGCCGCCGCCGAGGCCTACACCCGGCAGATCATGGCCCGGCTGTCGTCGACCTGGTGGCGACGCCGCTGGCATGGCGAGGTGCCCACGCAGACGCTGCCGGACGTGCCCGACCCCCGCGGAGGCGGCGGCCTGGCCGAGTCGGTCGGCGTTCGGACGGATGTCGCCGCGGCGCTGGCGAAACTGCCACCAAGACAACGAGCCACGATCGTCTTGCGCTTCTACGCCGATCTCACCGAACAACAGACCGCGCAGGCACTGGGCTGCTCGATCGGCACGGTGAAAAGCAACGCCGCGCGCGGGCTCGCCAAGCTGCGCGAGCTTTCCGGCGTGACAGCGGCTCGATTGCAGACGGACGACGAGAGGGCGTGATGTCGTGACCGAAGACGATGAAGCGCGCCGCTTGCGCAACGAGTTCGACGCGGCGATCGGCCCGACCCCGCCCGCCCCCGACCGCCTGAGCAGCTTGACGTCGCGCTACGCCGCTTGGCGCCGGCGACGCGCCATCGCAGCAGGCGCCGGCGGGGCGGCCGCCGTCGCGGTGATCGTCGCCGTCGGGTTGGCCGTCGCCGTTGGTCCGGGACGCTCCGGTGGCGACAACGAGGTGGCGTCGCCGACGGTGCCGCCGACCGCGATCGGCACCGCTCCGAGCACACCGGGCGTGCCGACCACCCCGCCGCCGTCAAGCGACGCCGCACCAACGACCGCAAGCGCGCCGGCGATCGGGCCGTCCACTTCCAGGACGACGAACACCCCGGTGCCAAACGGCCCTTCCGCCGCGAACACCAGGCAGTCCTCCGCGCCGACCCTGCAGGGCACGGTGGTGAACGAGGCGGGGGCGCCGCTCGCGGGGATCTTCGTCACCGGTCTCGATGGCGTGACCCAAACCGACGCGAACGGTCAGTTCACCGCGCCGACAAAGGCTGGTCACCACGGCGGTTGCCTACTCTTCTCGTCGCAGCCGATGTCCCAGCTGACGGCCAGCCCACCGGTTGCCGGCGATTACGCCTGGCAGGACTGGCAATCCGCGAACTGCACCAACGACGTCATCGCCAACATTCACATCGTCATGCACCCGGGCGCGGACGTCTTCGGCACGGTGCGAGACACCAAGGGCGCTCCGGTGGCAGGAGTCCCGGTCTTCGCGACGCTGCTCGAGGGCGGTGCACCAGCGTTCTTGACCAGTTCCTGCTGCGGATTGTCATTTGCCGCCGGCACAGACAGCCAGGGCAACTACCGGATCTACGGATTGACCGCCGCTCAGGTGAAGGTCGCGGTTCGAAACCCCGCGAGTTACGGCACTAGTAGCGGGCTCGGGATGCCGGCAACCCCAGGCAGCGGTCAACCGACGAATCTCACCGACTACGGCGAGGGCTGCGACTCGATCTTCCCGAGCCCCGGCTGCCCGAACGCGCCGCCGCCAAGCCCGAGCGGCTAACCGGCGGGTTGCGCGCCGACCCGGTCACGGGTCGAGGTCACCGCGGGCAATCGGACGACGGCACGCAAGCCTCCGAGCGGGCTGGTCTCCAACCGCACCTCGCCGCCATGCGCGCGCGCGATCGACCGCACGATCGCCAGACCCAATCCCGCGCCCCCTTCGTCGCGACCCCGACCGGCGTCAAGACGCACCCATGGTTGGAAAACCCGATCACGATCGCCAGCCGGTATGCCCGGTCCGTCGTCGTCCACCGTGATGACGACGTCGCCGCCGACCCGATTCGCGGCCGCTTCGACGGCGCTTCTCGCGTAGCGCCGAGCGTTGGCGAGAAGGTTGTCAATCATGCGTCGCAAGGCGACTTCGTCACCGTCGACGACCAAGTCATGAGCGGTCTCACCCAGCAGTGCGCCGACGTCGACAACGCCATGACGTCGCGGCGCGCCGCTGTCGAGGCGGGCCAGCAGCAACAGGTCTTCAGCGAGCTGGCCCAGTCGTTCGACGTCTGCGAGCGCGTCTGCCACGATGCGCGGCCACTCGTCCGCGGAATTCGGCACGGCCAACGCGACTTCGAGCTGGGTGCGCAACGACGCGATGGGTGAGCGCAGCTCGTGAGCGGCGTCGGCGAGGAACCGGCGCTGCGTCTCGTTCGCCGCGTGCACCCGGCCCAACAACTCGTTCAACGTGTCGCCGAGCTTGCGTAATTCCTCACCGCCTGCGGGCAAATCCAGCTTCGGAGCTTCGGCCGTCGAGCTGACATCCACCGCGTCGGCCGCCGCGCGCAACCGATCGACCGGCTGCAGCGCTGCGCTCACCGCCAACCATGTTGCGGCCGCGGCGGCAAGCAAAATCAGCGGGACGACAACCAGCAACACATTGCGCAGCGCGTTCAACGTCGACGTCACATCGCCCAACGGCGCCGCCGCGACAACTGTCACTGGAACACCGCGATAACTCACCGTTGCCACGAGCACCCGCAGGCTGGACGACCCGATCGTGCTTGCCGACGTGGTGAACGGGTGGCCGCGGTGCTTCGCCAGCTGCTCAACCGGAATCAGCTCAAGCACCCGACTCGCGGAGTCGGTTGCGGCGAGCACGGTGCCCGCCGAGTCGACTACTTGCGCGATCGTCGTGGCGCCAGCGGGTGAGGGCAACGGCGACGGCAAGTCACCCGACGCCACAAGCTGGCTGATCGTCGCCACTTCTGACCGCACGGTGACGTCGACGGCGCCGACTCGACGGTGCTCGAAAACGGTGGCAAGCACGATGGTTCCGACGACAAGCCCGAGCGCGAGCACGGCGGTCGCGGCCGCGGTGACGCGTAGCCGCAATGAGCGCCTGCTCCACCAGCCGAACGAGCTCGACGTCATGGCGGCCGCAATCGATAACCGACGCCGCGCACGGTCTGCAACGCGCTTCGACCAAGTTTGCGACGCAGGTAGCCGGCGTAGATCTCCACCGCGTTTTGGTCCGTCGCCGAGTCGGGCCACACGTGCTCGAGCAGTTCCGCTTTGGTCACCGCGCGGGGATGCTGCCGCATCAGGTATTCGAGCATCGCCGACTCCCGCGCGGTCAAGTCAACTGGCTCGCCGGACATCGCGAAGGTGCGCGCCGCAGGGTCAAACGTCAAGGCGCCGACATCGATCAGCGGCGGTCGCGGCCGCGCGCCACGACGAAGCAGCGCGCGCAGCCGAGCGAGCAGCACCACGAAGGAAAACGGCTTGGTGAGGTAGTCGTCGGCGCCAAGGTCAAGGCCGTCGGCTTGGTCGTACTCGCCGTCCTTTGCCGACGCGAGCAAGATCGGCGTCCACACGCCGCGGGCGCGCAGCTGCTTGGTCACCTCGTAACCGGACATCGACGGCAGCATGATGTCGAGCACGATCGCGTCATAGCCCACGGTCGTCGCGAGCTCTAGGGCGCGTGATCCGTCGGTCGCCACGTCAACGGTGAAGCCGGCGTGCGTGAGCCCGCGCTCCAACGCGGCGGCCATCCGCTCCTCGTCCTCAGCCACCAACAACCGCACCGGGCGGCACCTCCTCCCGTCGTCCGAACCTGTGGTGAACCTGTGGCCAGGGGCCGCAGATCTGACAGCCGTCGACCGCCGCGTTCATAGTGTCCGCATGACACGAGCATTCACCACCCGTCGACTTCGCTGGGCGCTGCCCGCTGGCGTCGCGGCCGCCATCGCCGTGGGCTCGCTGACGTCGTCCGTGACGAGCAGCGCAGCCGCCGAGCCGAACCTACCGGCCCGCACCGCGGCTCAGCTTCTCGTCAACCTGGAAACCGCCACCCCGCCGGGGTTCTCCGGCACGATCGTGGAGACCGCGAAGCTCGGCCTGCCGCAGCTGCCCGATATCGGCGGCTCGGGCGGCGACGCGTCGCTGTCGCTGGCAAACTTGGTGACCGGCGCGCACACCGTGCGGATTTGGTACGGCGGCCAAGACAAGCAACGACTCGCGCTGCTCGGCCAACTGTCCGAGAGCGACGTCATCCACAACGGAAAAGATCTTTGGACCTACGCCTCGAGAGACCGCCAGGTCACCCACAGCACTCTGAGCTCCGCGCAGAGCAAGGGGTTTGCCAAGCACGACGTCACCGGCATGACGCCGCAGGCCGCCGCTGACGCCGCCCTGAAGGCGATCGACCCGACGACCGCGGTGCAGGTCGACCGCACCGCGCGGGTGGCCGGCCGCGCCGCATATCAACTGCTGCTCACGCCGAAGGACTCCCGTTCGCTGATCGGCAGCGTTCGGATCGCGCTCGACGCGCAGACGTCCGTGCCACTGCGGGTGCAGGTGTTCGCCCGCGACGCCAAGTCACCCGCGATCCAGGTCGGCTTCACCGACGTCAGCTTCAAGACCCCGAACGCGTCTGTCTTCAACTTCGTGCCACCCGCCGGGTCAACCGTGACACAGGGCAACCCGCTGTCGGGCGCCGGACCGCAGGGCCCGAACATGCCGCAGCGGATCAAGGACGGCGCCCCGACGCCCAACAAGAACACCGTCACGCCGACGCAGAGCGGTCCGAAGGTGCTGGGCAAGGGCTGGACCGCGGTGCTTGAGCTCCAAGACAGCGGACTGGCCGCCGGCTCCAACAACCCAGGCTCGAACCTGTCGGCAATCCTCGACAAGATCGCCACACCGACACAGGGCGGCCGTCTGGTCACCAGCGCGCTGTTCACCGTCTTTATCGCGGACGACGGTCGGGTGTACGTCGGTCCGGTCAGCGCCGACGCGATCCGCCAGGTCGCGGCGACGGGACACGGGCTGTGACCGCCGTCGTGACGGCGCCTGACGACGGCGCGGTCGCGCAGCCTGCCCAGTTCACCTCGCTCGCCATCAAGACCGTCGGATTGACCAGGCGGTTCGGCAACCATGTCGCGGTCAACGGCGTCGACCTCGAGGTGCCACGCGGTTCGGTGTTCGGCTTTCTCGGCCCGAACGGGTCGGGCAAGACGACGACGATCCGGTTGCTGCTCGGGCTGATGTCGCCGCACGCGGGTTCGGTCGAGGTGCTGGGCGGCGCCATTCCCGCCCGGGCCGCGGAAGTGCTGACGGGGGTGGGCACCCTCGTCGAAGGGCCCGCCTTCCACCCGTACCTCAGCGGTCGCGACAACCTGCGCCGGCTCGACGCCTTCGACGCCAGCACCGACCCGCGGACGTCGAACCGGCGCGTTGCGTTAGCACTCGACCGGGTGGGCCTCACCGCCGCCGCGCGAAAGAACTACCGGCGTTACTCGCTCGGCATGAAGCAACGGCTCGGCATCGCCGCCGCGTTGCTTCGACCGCGCGAACTGCTGATCCTCGACGAGCCGACGAACGGCCTGGATCCCCAGGGCACCCGCGAGGTGCGCACGCTGATTCGCGAACTCGCGGCCGACGGCACCACCGTGCTGGTCTCCAGCCACCTGCTCGCAGAAATCGAGCAGGTGGCGACGCACGTGGGCATCATGAGCGCGGGGCGCTTGCTGCGCCAAGGCTCGCTGGCCGACGTCCTGCAAAACGCCAACACCCAACTGCGCGTCGAGACGACACAGCCGGACGACGCCCTGCGGGTGCTCGGCAGCCTGGGGCTCGAAGTTTCCGAACAGGGACCGGGCTACCTGCTGGCCGGGATGCGCGAGCTGACCGCCGACCGCGTCAACGCCGCGCTGGTGAACGCCGGCGTGCCGGTGCATGGGCTGCGGGTTGAGCGGCCAGCGCTTGAAGACTTCTTTGTGCAACTCACCGGGGAGGGTTTCGATGTCGTCCGTTGACACCGTTCTCGCGCCGGGCGTCGACATCGCGACCGCCCCGCGCTATCACGGCGTGTTAGCCCGCCAACTGCGCAGCGAGCTGCGGCTGGTGTTCCGCCGCCGCCGCAATGTGGCGATGCTCATCGTGCTTGGCGCGGTCCCGATTTTCATCGGCACCGCGGTGAAGCTGGCGACGCCGCGGCCTGGCGACGGGGGCCCGGCGTTCATCGGTCAGCTCACCAACAACGGGCTGTTCCTCGCCTTCACCGCCTTGACGATTTGCCTGCCGGTGTTCCTGCCGCTCGCGGTGGCCGTGGTGTGCGGCGACGCCATCGCCGGCGAGGCCAACACCGGCACCCTGCGTTACCTGCTCACCGTTCCGGTGTCGCGCACCCGGCTGCTGGTGGTAAAGGGTCTCGGGGCGCTGGCGTACATGGCCGCGGCGATCGCGCTGGTCGCTGTGGTCGGGATGCTCACCGGTCTCGCGTTGTTCGGCTCACACGGCGTCACGCTGCTGTCGGGAGACACCATTCCGTTCGCCAGCGGACTCGGCCGGGCAGTCGGTGTGGCGATCTTCGTGTTCGTCGACCTCCTCGGCCTCGCGGCGCTGGCGTTTTTCCTGTCAACGCTGACCGAAGTCCCGATTGGCGCGATGGCGGGCACGGTGGCGCTGGTCATCGCCTTCGCGGTGCTCGACTCGGTGCCGCAGCTTGGGTCGTTTCGCGGCATCCTGCTGACCCATCACTGGCTCGACTTCGGCGATCTGCTGCGCAGCAGTTACTCGATCACGTCCCTTGCGCACAGCTTGCTGGTTCCGGTCGCCTACACGGCGATTTTCGGCAGCGCCGCATGGGCCCGGCTGACCTCGGCTGACATCACGTCGTGACGCCGGCTAGCACTGCCAGCGGCGCGTCGTCCACTCGCGCGTCACGCGCTGCGCGGGATGCGACTGGTAGTCGAGTCGCAGATCGCCAGGCGTGGCCGCGATGAGCTGCGCGAACACCGTCTCGTAGCTGTCGTCTCCGACCGGCTTGCGCACGAGCAGCGAGTTCGGATCAGGGGACGGGTGGGCAGTCTCGAGAACCGGCAGCCAGTCGGTCCACACATCGGCGGTTTCGCCGCCGTCGAGATCGGGCAATCGCGCGGCGCCCGACCGCAGCCGCGGGTCGATCTCGTCGAGCACCCCGCGCGGCGTGAACATCGACACGCCTGTTGGCAAGCCTGCTTCGCGCAACTCGTCGCCGTCGAACCACCACCAGCGGGCCGCGGTCGGTGTGGCAAGGACGAGGTTGAACCCGGCCATTCCCTCGACGTCGAGATAGTGCGGCCACCGCTCTTCATACCGGACGGCGAGAAGCGGCAACCGCCCTCTGCTCGGCGCACCCGCGGCTGCCACCCGCGGTTGCGGCCGGTTTAGCACGACAGCGGTGACACCGGTGACCGGATCGCTCGCACACCAGGTGCCACCGGCGGTGCGGTCGCGGCCGCCGACGACCGCGGGTTGCTCCGGCCACCACTGCCCAGGGGGATCGAAGGCGCGGCTCAGCAACTCGTCGCGCAAGGCGAGGATCTGCACGGGCCAGCGTTCGGCCGGCTGCCAACGACACACCACCGTGCACACGGCTCGACATTAGCGGCTCGGCGGGTCGCTTAGATGGTCGCGGACGCTGCGCATCCAGGACCGCAGCACGGTGGGATTGACACAGCGGAGCAACGCGTCGTCGACGATTCGCGCGAGGTTGTAGTCGGGTTCGGCGTGGCGAGCGCGTTCGATGGCGATGCTGGCAAGAGCGCCCTCGCCTTGCACATAACAAGCGAGCGCGAGCACGGTGAGCACCGGCGCCTCGAAGCCCTTCATCGCGCGCGGCGCCAACTCGGCCAACAGCCGCTGCAGCGCCTCGGCTCGGTCGCCCTCGGCCCAGGTCAAGATTTGATCGCGGACCAGCACGTCGTCGAGCGCGACGATGAGCCGCGCCGCGTCGTCCGAACGCAGCAACGGCGCAGGCTTGGCCACCGGGTGCCGCCCGCGGACGGCGTCGTCCCACAGCTTGATTGACTCGGCGGCGACGGCCGCCCGTTCGCCGGAGGCGAGCCGCGCTTGCAGCTCAGCACGCGCCCGCGACAACTCGGCGCGCATGTCGCGCGCCGCCGCGCCCGAGACCGGTGCGATGGTGTGCTCGAGCTCCGCCCGCGACTTGAAAACCACCCGGCCGCGCGCGGCCATCTCGGCCGCGACCACCGTGGTGCGCCCCTGGTCGATCGGTGTGCCCTCGGGTGGGCAGCACTTCTCATCGCCACACAGCAGCGACCACCAACGACCGTCGTACACGCACAACGCCTCGACCACGTCGATGGATCGCTTGTCGAGTGCCTTGACGAGAGCGTCGAGCAAGCCCACGACCCGCCCGTCCGCCGGCCCTTCGTCGTCCGGATAGAACACGACGATGACCTGCTGCGCGCCGTCGTGCCTGAGGTAGCGAACGGTCTGGGTCGCGAACTCGCGAGCGAACCGAACCGGCGGCAGATCCGCTCGGCTCACCACTCCCAGCCGCTTGCGCGCGCCGCGCAGCGACAGGCAGACCAGCGAGTTCTCCGGCTGGAAGCCGACGAGATGCGGCACCGCGTCGACGATGTCGAGCGGCGTGCGGAGCTTGAGCAACGACGCCGTTTCGGCCAATGGTTCGGTTGACATGCCTGCGAGCATGGCGGCTTTGCGCCACCCGCCGCGGCGACCGGACCTCGACCTGTGGATAGTCCTGGCGGGAGCTGTGGGCTCGGCGGCGGGTTCAGCCCCAGACTTCGGCGGCGGTCTCGACGATGAGCCGCAGCTTGGCCACCTCTTCGTCGTACGTGAGCGTGTTTCCCTCGACGGTTGAGGAAAACCCGCACTGCGGCGACAAGCACAGCTGCTCAAGCGGCACGAACTTCGCCGCCTCGTCGATGCGGCGCTTCAGGTCGTCCTTGTTCTCCAACGCGCCGCGCTTCGTGGTCACCAGACCTAGGACGACGTACTTGCCTTCGGGCACGAACCGCAGCGGCGAGAAGTCGCCCGAGCGGGCGTCGTCGTACTCAAGGAAGAACCCGTCGACGTTGAGTCCGCCGAACAGCGCCTCGGCGACGAAGTCGTAGCCGCCTTCGGCCGCCCACGACGACTGGAAGTTGCCGCGGCACATGTGCGTGGTGATCCGCATCGTCGAAGGCTTGGCCGCCAACACACGGTTGAGGTTGCGGATGTACACCTCGTGCTGATGCTCCCGGTCACCGCCGAGCGAGGCGATGAGCTCACGCTGTCGCGGGTCGTTGAGGTACGCGAGGCTGGTGTCGTCGAGCTGCAGGTACTTGCAGCCCAGGTCGCCCAGCCGACGCACCTCCTCCGCGTAGGCCGCGGTGAGGTCGGTCCAGAACTCGTCGATGTCTGGGTACACCTGCTCGTCGATGGCCGCCCGACCGCCGCGGTAGTGCACCATGCTCGGCGACGGGATCGTCAGCTTCGGCGTGACACCCTCGCCAACCTGTTGCTGCAGGAACGTGAAGTGGTCGGCGAAGATGGTCTCGCCAAGCTTGACCCGGTCGCCGATCCGCAACGCGGCCGGCGCGAAGTCCAACGTGCCCTGTTCATTGAAGAACTGCACGTGCAACTTCTCGTCGGCCTGGGTGATGCCGCCGAGCTGGTAGATGAAGTCCATGTGCCACGCCGTGCGGCGGAACTCGCCGTCGGTCGCCGACTGCAGGCCGACGTCGCGCTGCATCTTCACCACGTCGCGGATGCAGTCGTCCTCGACTTCGCGCAGCGCGTCGTCCGATATCTCGCCGGCGGCCCGCTGCGCGCGCGCCTTCAGGAGTCGATCGGGTCGCAACAAGCTGCCGACGTGGTCGGCGCGAAACGGCGGCTCAGTGCGGCGCGACATAAACCCTGCCCCTCAGTACTCGGTCGTGGTGGCGACTGTTGCGGTCTAGAACGGATACGGCGCGATGTCGCTGCGCATGGTGACCCACTGGGTCTCGGTGAACGCCTCGATGTTGGCCTCTGCGCCACCAAACCGCGACCCGGTGCCCGAAGCCCCCACACCGCCGAACGGGATCTGCGCCTCGTCATTCACGGTCTGGTCGTTGATGTGCACGATGCCACTCGGAATCCGGCTGGCGAGTTCGAGCGCGCGCAGCGGATCGGCCGTCAAGATGCCCAGCGACAGACCGTATTCGGTGTCGGCGGCGAGCCGCGCGGCCTCGTCGAGCGTCGAGAAGCGCATGACCGGCGCCACCGGTCCGAAGACCTCTTGCGAGTAGGCCGGCGTGGACGACGTGACATCGGTCAGCACCGTCGGCCGGTAGAAGAGTCCCTCGTAGGTGCCGCCAGCGGCGAGTCGCGCCCCCGACTCAACGCTGGCGGTCACCAGACCGTGGATCTTGTCGCGTTGCGAGGCGTCGATGATGGGCCCGAGCGCGACCTGACCGGTGGCGGGGTCGCCCACCGGAAGGGCGCTCGCCTTCGCGGCCAGCGCGTCGATGTAGGCGTCGGCCACCGACTCGTGCACCAGGTGCCTGCCGGTGGTCATGCAGATCTGCCCTTGATGCAAGAACGAGCCGAACGCGCCCGCCGACGCCGCCAACGCGAGGTCGGCGTCCTCAAGGACGATGAGCGCGGAGTTGCCACCGAGCTCGAGGTGAGCGCGCTTCAGGTGCCGGGCCGCGAGCTCGCCCACGCGGCGGCCGGCGGCCGTCGAGCCGGTGAACGACACGACGCGGACGTGGGGGTCGGTGACCACCGCCTCGCCAGCTTCGACACCGCCGGGAAGCATGTGCAACACGCCGGGCGGCAGGCCGGCCTCTTCAAAGGCGCGCGCGATGACCACGCCGCCGCACACGGCGGTGCGCGGGTCGGGCTTGAAAACGACCGCGTTGCCAAGCGCGAGCGCAGGCGCGACCGACCGGATGCCGAGAATCAACGGCACGTTGAACGGCGCGATCACACCGACGACGCCAGCCGGCACCCGGCGGGCCATGCTGAATCGCGGCTGCTCGCTTTGCAGGATTTGACCGGTCGGCCGCGACGGCAACGACGACGCCTCGAAGCACTCCTGAGCCGCCACGTGGGTTTCCAGCTGCGCCTTTGGCAACACCGAGCCGGCCTCGCGAATGATCCACCAGTGAATCTCGTCGACGTTGCGCTCGATGATTTCGCCGGCGCGACGCAAGATGGCGGCGCGTTCGGCGAACGGCGTCGCCGCCCACTCTGGTTGCGCCTTCGCCGCCGACGCCGCCGCTTGCCGAACGTCTTCTGCGTTCGCGATGCCGACGACGCCAATTGAGTTGCCCGTCGCAGGCTCGGCGACCTCGCGGGTGCCACCGAGTGACTCGCGCCAGCCGTCCGAGAAGAGCTGCCCCGTCCACGTCGTCGAATCGAGCAGGGTCATAGCGCCTCCAGGGACCGCGGGTGAGCTAGGAGTGAAAGGAACACCTGCGTTCGTAACGCGAACGTGTGTTCAATATATGAAGCTAGACCCACCGCGGTGCGGCGTCAACGAGCCGTCGCCGGACGCGGTCGAATCCCACCGGCTGGCCGAACCGCGACGTCCGCCGTTTTCCCCGGGGTATGCGCGAAGCCGGACGGCGAATGACGCCGCATCGTGACCGACTGATCCTTGACACGCGTGCCGCGTAGCGCCGAGAGTGTCATCCAGCATGCGGACACCCCTTCGCAATGCGAACACAATTCAATCCGCCGCCCATTGGCCATTCGGCCCCGTGAAGTGGAGTCCCGACATGACAGCCGGCACCACTGACGACACCCCCACCCCTCAGGCCGACTTCGGACCGGTGCTGAGCCGTCGGACGCTGCTCCGCGGTGCCGGCGCGGGCGCGACCGCGCTCGGCGCGGGGTTGTTGCTCGACGCATGCTCCTCAGGCCTCAAGGGCGGGTCGAGCAGCTCGGGCAAGAAAACCATCACCATCGGCTTCGTCTCGCCGCAGACCGGCCCGCTCGCCGGGTTCGCGGTGTCTGACAACTACATCGTCGACACCATTCGAAAGTCCTCGGCGTTCAGCAAGGGCATCAAGGTCGGTTCCAAGACCTACGACGTCAAGATCGTGGTCGCCGACAGCCAGTCCGACCCCAACCGCGCGTCGCAGGTCGCCAAGCAACTCATCACCACGAACAAGGTCGACATGATCCTGGTGACCTCCACACCCGAGGTCACCAACCCGGTCGCGTCGGTGTGTGAGTCGCAAGGCGTGCCGTGCGTCTCCACCGTCGTGCCGTGGGAGTCGTGGTACTTCGGTCGTGGCGCGAAGCCAGGCACCACGTTCCAGTACACGACGATGTTCTTCTTCGGCCTGGCCGAGTTCGGCAAGACCTTCATCCCGATGTGGGATCGGATCCCGAACAACAAGAAGGTCGCCGAGATGTTCCCGAACGACGCCGACGGCTCGGCGTTCCGCCAGGGCTGGCCGCCCCTCCTGCAGCCGAAGGGGTACACGGGGGTCGACGGCGGCGCGTACGCCGACGGCACCACCGACTACACCGCGATGATCAGCAAGTTCAAGAGCGAGCAGTGCGAGATCTACGTCAACGGACCGCTGCCGCCGGACTTCAACGTGTTCTGGAAGCAGGCTGCGCAGCAGGGCTTCAAGCCCAAGCTGGCCACCGTCGCGAAGGTGCTGCTCTTCCCCGCGGACGTCGTCGCGTTGGGCGACCTCGTGATCAACATCGCGACCGACGCCTGGTGGGCGCCGAGCATGCCCTACAAGAGCAGCATCGACGGCACCACGGCGAAGCAGCTCGGTGACAACTTCACCCAGGCCACCGGCAAGCAGTGGGTGCAGTCGCTCGGCAGCACGTACTCGCTGTTCGAGGTGGCGTACAACGCGTTCACCAAGGCGTCCGACCCGCACGACGCCAAGGACGTCGCCGACAAGCTGCGCAACATGAACTACACCGGCATGTGCGGCGCGCTCAACTTCGGCGGCGGCCCGGTGCCGGGAGTCGGAATCATGAAGCCAGCCGGAGTCCAATGGAAGAAAGGCACCGGAAAGTTCCCCTACGAGTTGAAGATCGTCGATAATTCGGCTAACCCGGACGCCCCGATCGAAGGCGACCTCGAGCCGACGAACGCGTAGGTCTTCACGTCTATGACGGCAATTCTCCAGCTCGAATCCGTGAGCAAGCGGTTCGGGCAGGTCTTGGTCGCTGAATCCTTGTCGTTCGAAGTGGCCGACGGTGCGACTCTTGGCATCGTCGGCCCGAACGGCGCTGGAAAGACCAGCCTGTTTGGCATGATTGCTGGGGACCTTCCGGTTGACTCGGGCGACATCAAGTTCAACGGTCGTTCCGTCATCGGGCTCAATGCGGCCGCGCGCTGCCGGCTTGGCATCGCGCGTACCTTTCAGGTGCCGCACCCGTTCGCGGGAATGACGGTGTTCGAAAACGTGCTGGTGGCGGCGCATCAAGGCGCCGGGCTGCGACGCGCCGCCGCCAGCAACCTGGCGATCGAGGTCATCACCGAGACCGGTCTCGAGCGCCACGCCAACACACCCGCCGGCCGGCTCGGCCTGCTCTCCCGCAAGCGGCTTGAGGTCGCTCGCGCGCTAGCCACCAACCCGCGTCTGCTGATGCTCGACGAGGTCGCCGGCGGGCTCACCGACCCCGAGGTCGCCGAGCTCGTCGCGATCGTGCGCGCGGTCAACGCGCGCGGCATCGCGGTCGTCTGGATCGAGCACGTCGTCCGGGCCTTGCTGTCGACGGTCGACCGCCTGGTCTGCCTTGCCATCGGTCAACTAATCGCGGACGGCGAACCGCGCGAGGTCTTGAGCCAGCAGCGCGTGAAGGAACTCTTCCTAGGGACCGAATCCACCGTCGCCGAGGTCGCGCAAAGCGCTAACGCCGCCGACACCGCCGGCCCGACGGTGCCACGACAATCGGCGACCGAGTCATGAGCACCCAACCCGAATCAGCCGCGACGCCGTTGCTCGTCGCCGAAGGACTCACCGTCCTCCACGGCCAGTTGGCCGCGCTGCGCGACGTCAGCATCTCGGTGAACGCGGGCGAGATCTTCGCCGTCGTCGGAGCAAACGGCGCCGGCAAGTCGACGCTCCTGCGCACCCTGGCCGGCTTGCACCGCCCAGCGTCCGGCGTGGTGCGCGTCGACGGCGTCGACATCACGCACCAACCCACCGACCAGCGGGTGCGGCAGGGCGTCGTGCTCGTTCCGGAAGGCCGACGGCTGTTCCCGTCGATGACGATCGAGGAGAACCTGCTGGTCGGCGCCGCCAACGGAAGGCGTGGCGAGTGGAACGTCGAACGGGTCTACGACCTGTTCTCCTGGATGCGCGACCGGCGGCGTGAGAAGACGAGCCATCTCTCGGGTGGTGAGCAGCAAGTGGTGGCCATCGGTCGCGCTTTGGTGGCCAATCCGCGGGTGCTGTTGCTCGACGAGATATCGCTCGGCCTGGCGCCGGTAATCGTGCAGCGCATCTACCAAACGCTGCCGTCGATCGCGGGTGGTGACATGGCGGTGCTCGTCGTCGAGCAGGACGTCACCCAGGCGATGCGGGTCGCCGCGCGCTTCCAATGCTTGCTCGAAGGGCGCACCACGCTCGCCGGGCGACCGCAGGATCACACCACCGAAGAAATCGAGGCCGCGTACTTCGGCTTCGGCACCGGTCTCGGATCGGCGGTGGCCTCGTGAACTGGATCAACGCCATCGCGCAAGGCCTGCTGCTTGGCGGGCTGTACGCGTTGTTCGCCTGCGGCTTGTCACTGCTGTTCGGCGTCGTGGGCATCATCAACCTTGCCCACGGCGACCTCGCCGTGCTCGGCGGCTACGTCGCGGTCGCGATCCTGCCGTCCGTGCACACGAACGCGTTGTGGGCGCTGCTCTTCGTGCCGCCGATATTTGGCGCGTTCGGTTACGTGTCGCAGCGCACGCTTTTGCAGCGCAGCCTTGAGAACGGCCCATTGACGACGCTGCTCGTCACCTTCGGGCTCTCGGTGGTGCTGCAGAACGCTTTGCTTGAAGGTTTTTCGGCCGACAGCCACTCACTGAGCATCGGCAAACTTGCCACCCAGGCGCTGCGAATCAACAGCCAACTCTCGATCAGCTACCTGAGACTCGGAATTCTCGTTGTCGCAGTCGTCGTGTTAGCGGGCGTCCAACTCCTCCTCGCCCGAACATCCGTCGGACGGCAGATCCGCGCGGTTGCCGACGACAACGAGGCGGCGGCAATCTCCGGCGTCAACACCCGGCACATCACCGGAATCGCGACCGGAATCGCATTCGTCACAGTGGCGATTGCGGGCTTGGCAAACGGCATGTACTCGCAATTCACACCCACAAGCGGCAGCAGCCTGCTGCTTTTCGCGTTTGAAGCGGTCATCATCGGCGGGCTCGGCTCGTTGTGGGGAACCCTCGCGGGCGGCTGCGTTCTCGGACTCGCCGGGACGATCGGCGCCCAAATCGATTCCACCATGGGCACGCTGATCCCGCACTTGGTGTTCCTCGCCGTCCTAGCCGTTCGGCCGAGCGGCTTCTTTCCAGCAAGGGCGCCCGCATGACCCAAGCACCCGTCGCTCCGGCAGCCCCCGTCGCCACGGTGCGAATCAGGCGGTCGACCCGCACGTCGCGGTGGGCCTTGGGGCCGACGGCCATCATTCTCATCGTGCTCGGCTATTTGCCGTACGGCACCGGTCAGGGCACCACGACGATGCTGGTCGACTTCTTCATCCTGCTGACCCTCGGCGTCACCTGGAACATGCTCGCCGGATACGCCGGCTTGGTCTCTGTCGGCCAGCAGGCATACATCGGGATTGGCGCCTATGGAGTGCTGTGGTTGGCCCAACACGGCGTCGAACCGTTCCTCGCGCTGCCGATCGCGGCGGTGGCGTGCGCGGTGCTCGCGGTGCCGATCTCCTTTCTGGTGTTTCGGTTGCGCGGCGGCTACTTTGCGATTGGCACGTGGGTGGTCGCCGAGGTGCTGTCGCTGCTCACCATCCGCGACTCCGCCCTCGGTGGTGGCACCGGCACGAACGTGCCGGGCCTCGGCGGGTTCGACCCGGTCGTGCTCGGCGCGTACACGTACTGGGCGGCGCTCGGGGTAGCCGTCCTGTCGCTCGTCGGTTCGTACGTTTTGCTACGCACCCGGGTAGGGCTCGCGCTCACCGCCGTGCGCGACGACGAGACCGCGGCCCGCAATGTCGGTGTGCGAGTCTCCCATGCCAAGCGGATCGTCTACCTGGCCGCCGCCGTCGGCGCCGGCGGGGCAGGCGCGTTGCTCGCCATCAGCCAGCTCAACGTCGAAGCGCACAACGTGTACGGCGTGCAATGGTCGGCGTACATGATCTTCGTCGTCCTGATCGGCGGCATCGGAACGCTCGAGGGCCCGATCCTCGGCACCATCGTGTTTTTCGTCTTGCAACGGACACTCGCGTCGCAAGGCGCGTGGTACCTCATCATCGTCGGTAGTGTTGCCGTCGTGATGGCAGTGTGGGTGCGCAAGGGTCTGTGGGGAATCGCCGAGCGGTTCGGGCTGCGGCTGTTCCCGACCGGCTACCACGTAACCGACAGCACCCGCTGACTGCCACCTGGTGAAGGCGACCGCTCATCGGCCGCGCGCGGCCGCATGGCTGGGCGTCGCGGTCTTCTTAGTCGCGGTGAATCTGCGTCCCGCGGTCGCCAGCTTCGGGCCGCTCGTGACCGACATCCGAGACGGCCTGGGGCTGTCGGACGTCGGCATCTCGGTGCTGACCGCGCTGCCCGTCGTCTGCTTCGGCGCGCTGGCGCCGATCGGGCCCTGGCTCACCAAGCGGATCGGCATGGCTCGCGCCGTGGCGGTGTATTGCGCGGCGATCGGCGTCGGACTGCTCGTTCGAATCGGCCCGGACGCGGCCACGATGTTCACCGGCACACTGGTCGCGGCCGGCGCCATCGCCGCGCTGAACGTGATTCTGCCGGCCCTGATCAAGCGCGACTTCCCGCGGCACACCGGCGTGATGATGGGGCTGTACACGCTCGCTCTGACCGGTTCTGCGGCGATTGCCGCTGGGCTCAGCGTGCCGCTGACCCACGCCATCGGGCACGGCTGGCGCGGCGGTCTTGGCATTTGGGCGGCCCTCGCCGCAGTCGCCTTGCTGGTCTGGCTGCCGGAGTTGCGGGTCGCGGGGGCCGACGCGGTCGCGGCGGTCGCGCCACGCGGTCTGCTACGCGACCGCATCGCCTGGATGGTCACGATTTACTTCGGGTTCCAGTCGTTGTCGTTCTACGCGATGCTGACCTGGTTGCCCACGCTGTACCAAGACCACGGTCTCAGCGAAAGCCACGCGGGCGCCTTGTTGTCGCTGAGCGCAGCCGTGCAAACTCCGGTGGCGCTTGGCCTGCCGGCCCTCGCGATTCGGCTCCGCACCCAGACGCCGCTGCTTGTCGGCTCGGTGTTGCTGACCGCGGGCGGCCTGTTGGCATTGCTGGTCGCGCCGATGGCGTCCCCCTACCTGTGGGTGGTCATTCTCGGCCTCGGCCAAGGCGCGTCGTTCCCGCTCGGGCTCACCCTAATGGTGCTACGCACCCGCACCCCCGCGGTCACGCAGCAGCTTTCGTCTATGTCACAGGGGTTTGGCTACCTGATCGCCGCCGTCGGACCGCTGCTCACCGGACTGCTGCACTCACTGACCGGCCACTGGACCGTGCCGCTGGCCGTGCTCATCGCGTTGCTGGCGCCGCAGGCGATCGCCGGGTTCGCGGTCGCCCGACCTGGATTCGCCGGCGATTAGCGGCCTATCGAGGCGCCGCCGTTTTGGCCACGCAGGTCTTGCTCGATCTCGGCGGCGGTCGCCCGCAACTGGGGCAAGACGTCGCGCCGGATCTCCTCGGCGGTGCCGCCACTCACGTGCAGCGACACGTTCATCGCCGCGATGACCGTGCCGTCGCTGTCGTGGATCGGCACCGCAATGGAGCGCAGCCCCTTCTCCAGCTCCTGGTCGACCAGGCAATAGCCCTGCGTGCGCACCTTCGCGAGCACCGCACGCAGCTTGTCGGCGTCCGTGACCGTGTATGACGTGTACTGCTGCACGACGCCGGACGACAGGTAATCCTCGATGCGGTCGTTGGGCAGGGCGGCGAGTAGCACGCGGCCCATCGACGTCGCGAACGCCGGGAACCTGGTGCCGACGCTGATC
>Ga0187809_10000515_pt1 | contig 20392 bp, 19 predicted proteins | sample NC_wetland_sal_i_8_FD_132415 | JGI IMG/M metagenome (GOLD analysis project Ga0187809, IMG submission 132415) | Wetland sediment microbial communities from Neuse River Estuary, North Carolina, USA - ASW_4 | ecosystem: Environmental > Aquatic > Freshwater > Wetlands > Sediment | place: USA: North...
ATCTCAAGGCCGCGAACGTGCTGCATTTCGCGTTCGGACGCCGTTGCGAGATCACGTCCCTTGAAGCGGATCGCGCCTCCCGTAAAGCGCCCCGGCGGCATCGGCAGGAGGCGCAGGATGCTGCGCACCGTCACCGATTTGCCGCAGCCCGTCTCGCCGACGATGCCGACCGTCTCGCCGGCATCGAGCGCCATGCTGATTCCATCGAGCACATGCAGCGCGCCGTCGAACGTCTCGAAGTCGAGCGACAGATCCTCGACGGAGAGGAGAGGAAGTTCCGCCGTCATCTGCCGCGACTCTTCGGATCGAAGACGTCGCGCAGGCCGTCGCCCATCAGGTTGAAGCCGAGCACGGTGAGATAGATGGCAAGTCCGGGGAAGGTGGCATACCACCACCAGGTCGGCAAATAGTTGCGGCCGATCGAAATCATGGCGCCCCATTCTGGTGTCGGCGGCTGTGCGCCGAGGCCGATGAAGCCGAGCGCCGCGGCTGCCAGGATCGCCATCCCCATATCCATGCTCGCCTTGACGAGGATGGGTGACAGACAGTTCGGCAGAATGTGCGAGAAGAGGATGCGCGCGGTGGAGGCGCCGGCGAGCCGCGCGGCATCGACATAGGCTTCGCCCTTGAGCGACAGGGTCTTGCTTTCGACCAGCCGCACATAGCCCGGCCACCAGACCAGAGACAAAGCGACGATGGCGTTGACGATGCCGATGCCGAGCGCAGCGACGATGGCGATCGCCAGCACCAGCGCCGGAACCGAGAGGCACACGTCGGTGACGCGCATGATGATTTCCCGCGTCCAGCCGCCGCTATAGCCGGCGAGAATGCCGAGCGGCACGCCGACGATTGTGGCGACGCCGGTGATGATGATGGCGATTTCCAGTGACAGCCTGGTGCCGATGAGGACCCGCGTCAGGATGTCGTTGCCGACCTCGTCCGTCCCGAACCAGTGCGCCGAGGAAGGCGGCAAGAGCTTTTCGGCCATGTGCACCGCGCCGGTGGCGTCGGCGGGGTAGGGAACGATCCAGGGTCCGATCAGGGACAGCAGGAGGAAAATGACGACTAGGACGAGACCGACCATCGCTGAGACGTTGCGGCGGTAAGTGCGCCAGTAGAGGCGCGACTGGCGGATCGAGCTTGCGTGCCGCTCGCGCCAGCTTTCCGGTGCCGGGGCGGCGAGGGCGATTTCGGGCGATGCCGTTTTCATGCCGCTTGCCGTGTGCGTGGGTCGAGCCAGAGATAGGCAAGGTCGACCAAGAGGTTGGCGACCATGAAATTGACGCCGATCAGCAATGTCACGCCCATGATAGGCTGGAAATCCTGCGCGATCGCCGACTGCGTCGCGTAAAGGCCGATGCCCGGCCAGTCGAAGACGGTTTCGACCAGCACCGTGCCGCCGAGCATCCAGCCATAGCGCAGGCCAATCATGGCGAGCGTCGGCAGGAAGGCGTTCTTCAGCGCGTAGATCGCGACCGTGCGGAAAGTACCGATGCCCTGGGCGCGCGCGTTGACGATATAGTCCTGGCCAAGCGCCTCGATCATCTCGGCGCGGTTGACGCGGATGATCGAGGCAAGTGCTGGAAAGCAAAGCGACACCGCCGGCAGGATAATATGGGCGAGCGCGTCCTTGAACACGTCCCATTGGCCGGCAAGGAGCGAGTCGATCAGATAGAGATGAGTCACCGGATCGGGCGGCGCCGACATGATGCCGAGCCGGCCGCTGAGCGGCAGCCAGCCGAGATAAAGCGCGAAACCGAGTTGCAGCATCAGTCCCAGCCAGAACATTGGCACGGCGACGCCGGAGACGCTGGCGATGCGTGCGGCATGGTCGAACCAGCTGTTCTGCTTCAGCGCGGAAAGCATGCCGAGCGGAATGCCGAGCACTACGGCGATCAGCATGCTGACCGTGACCAGTTCGAAGGTCGCCGGGAAGAAATCGCCCAGATCCTGGAGCACCGAATGGCCGGTCCGGACCGACTGGCCGAGATTGCCATGCAAAATACCCATGACATAGAGGCCGAGTTGGACGGGCAGCGGCCGGTCCAGGCCGAATTCATGGCGGATATGCTCCACCATTTCGGGCGGCGCGTCAGGACCGGCAGCGAGGGAGGCGGGATCGCCCGGCGCGACGTGCGAGATCAGGAAGGTGATGATCAGCAGCCCGAAGAGCATCACCACCAGGAAGGCCATGCGCTTTCCGATGAAGAGGGCCATCTGAACCTTTCTGTCCTGTCGAAACGGCCGGACGTGTCAGCCCGGCCGCTTTCGCCCTATCCTTGAAATCGTTATTTCGGGACGATTTCAAGCTGGTAGAGATCCACCTCTCCGGTGAAATGGACGGGCGAGAACTTGAAGCCGTGCACCCAGTCGCGGCGGGCCCAGCGGCGGTTGGCGAGCATGCCGAAGACTTCCGGCTGGTCATCCACGATCCGCTGCTGGATCTTGGCGTAGATCGGCGCGCGCTTTGCCCAATCGGCGGTCTGCCGCGCCTCGATGATCATCTTTTCCAGTTCCGGATCGTCGAGATAATGCGAACCGTAATATTTGCCCCACGATTCTTTGGCATACTGGAAGGCGACCGCGTCGGGATCGGTGGCGACAGGAGTCGTAAAGACCGCCATCATTTCCGGCGACGTGTCCGCCTTTTCGGCGAGCGCCGTCATGTTCGGCCAGGTCATCGGCCTCAGCTGAACCTTGATGCCGAGTTTTTTGAGGTCATCGAGCAGGATGAGGCCGATCTTGCGCTCCTCCTCCAGTCCCTGGACATAGACATAATCGAGGGTCAGGCCGCCCTTGGCGTATTTGGTCTTGGCGAGGTAGGCCTTGGCCTTGGCCATGTCCTTGCGCGGAATGTCCTTGATCGCCACATGGCCCTTGATCGCCGCGGGGAACGGGCTGTCTTCCAGCGTGGCGGCGCCGTTGTAGACCTTCAGGAAGGCATCGTAATCCACGGCATAGGCGATCGCCTTGCGCAGATTGATATCCGAGGTCGGCCCCTTCGCCGTGTTGAACATGACGCCGAAGGTGGTCATGCCGGGATGGTTCTCGATGGCGATGCCGGGCATCGACTTCACCACCTGGTAGTCGTCCGGCGACAGGCCCTCGACGATGTCGGCGTCGCCGCGCACGAGCGCGGCGCGCTGGGTCGCCGCTTCGCGCATCAGCTTGTAGATGATCCCCACCGGATGCGTCTTGTGGGGCCAGCCTTTCCAGTAATTGTCGGTCGCCGCGAGCCCGTATAGAGTGCCCTGTTGCCAGCGCGCGATCTTGAACGGCCCACTGCCGGCGGCATGCTCCATCATCCAGGCCTGGCTCATATCGCCGTTCTTTTCATGCTCCTTCACCTGCTTCGGGTCCATGATGTACCACCAGGGCAGGAAGGACAGGAACGGCGCATAGGCTTCCTTGAGATGGAAGCGGATCGTATGCGGATCGACGACTTCGATGCCGTCCGGCGCGAGCACGGAGGACAGCATCCAGGACGGCCCCTTGCCGATCTTCAGCGTCCGCGTGAACGAATATTTGATCGCCTCGGCATCGACCGGATCGCCATTGTGGAACTTGGCGTTGTCGACAAGGTGGAAGGTCCATGTCTTCGCGTCGGCGCTTTCGTCCCAGCTCTTGGCGAGCCATGGCTTGATCTCGGCCGGGTCGCCTTCATACTTGACCAGAGCATCATAGACCGACTGCTGCAGCATGCGTGTCGACCAGTCATATTTCTGGCTGGGATCGAGATTGGGGACGGGCTGGCGGCCGCCGAAGACCAGCACATTGCCCTGAGACGTTTTCTCAAAGGCCTGCGCGGGTGCGTTCATGGTAAGGGACGCAGCCGTCGCTAATGCGAGGGCAAGCGGCAACGCTTTCATTCTTGCCGGGACTGAATTCATTTCTCTCCTCCTTTGTTCTTTTTCTGCTTGAGCCGCCGTCACGAGACGAGCAAGTCGATGGCGTGCGCGACCATGCGGCGCGAGAGCAGCACCGGCCGGCGCGCGGCCTCGGCGACCTCGCGCCGCATTGCCTCCGAATAGCCCATGCAATGCATGACGATGACATCGGTATCGGCAAGTTCGCGCCCCGCCTCGGCGAAGCGCGGCGCGCCATAGGGGGTGGCGGAACTCATCTTTGCCTCCAGTCCGGCGATGCCGTGGAATTCCTCGGTCTGCTTCTCGTTCGGGACGAGTACGCCGAGCGTCCTTGCGCCATAGGAGAGGCCCTTGACGAAATTGTCGACGACGAGTTGCGGCTCCAGGAAAGGCGTTTTGACACTGAACGGCTCGAAATGTCCGGTGCAGAGAAGCACGATCAGATCATAGCCTTCGCTGTCGAGACGCGTGAAAAGGGCCTGCAGACGCTTTTGCGTCTTTTTTTTGCCTGTGATGACTTCGGCGCCATCCTTCAGTCTTGTGACCAGTCGTTCCTCGCCCTTATCGGGCGCCATGGCGCGGACCTGATCGGCATCCATGCCGTCGAGCGCGCCGAACTCGCTAACGGTAAGCGGCGTACGCACTTCGGCCAGGATGTCGGGCGTCACGTCGCTGCGCGGCGCCTGGCCGATGGTTACGAAAGCAGTGCGCTTGGCCACCTGAAATCTCCCGTGGAAGGTGTCCCGTTCCAGCGCCGGCAAGGCGCCGAGTTCGGGTCACGGTACGGAAGAATGAAAGCCGATCAATACGTGGGAACACGTACGAGGCCGTAATCAAGGGCGGCGCTTGAGCAGAATCTGGCGGATCAGATCGGCGGCCGATGCAACGCCGAGCTTGCCGAAGGCGCGGCCGCGATGAATCTCGACCGTGCGGTAGCTGATGCCGAGACGGCGCGCGATCAGCTTGTTGGAAAGGCCGTCGAGCACGAGCGTCACCACCTCGCGCTCACGCCGGGTCAGTGGTTCGCCGCGCACCGGCAGGCGCTCGACCATATCGGTCGGACTGATCTCGGGCGCCTCGTCGATCTGCATCAATTGCAGCCTTATCGCGCCGGCGATCACCCGGCGGGCGGTGACGACCGGGGCCATGGTCAGGCCGGCGACCTGCTGCGCCATCGCCTCGGTATAGCCGACCGAGTGCATCAGGACGAGATCACAGCCTTTCAACTGGGCGGCCGCTTCCTCCAGGCTCCTGCTTTCGCCGGAGGAGGCCTGCGCGCGCGGATTGCGGATCGTCGTCGCGTGGCCGCGCAGATCGCGCTCGGCGATCTGCCGTTTCAGCGGATAGATGATGCCGATGCGGCTGTCATCCATGACGAGCGATTCGATCCAGGCGTCGACGACGTGCTGGCCGTTGACGAGCGGGGTGCGCGCGCCGAATGGCCGGAAGACGCCCGTGGTGATGATCGCGATCAGATCGTATCCGGCGTCGTCGGTGCGCCGGATGACTTCATCAAGGCGGCCTTCGACGAACGAGGAAGACACGATCACATGATCGCCGCTGACGAGCCGCGTATAGAGGCTCTCTTCGCCCGGCGCCGGCGCGTGGCGGGCGATCTCTTCGGGGGAAGCATTGTCGAGCGCGCCAAACTGATCGGAAAGCAGCGGCCGTTCGATCATGCCGAGGATTTCCGGCACCACGTCGTCGCGCGGCGCCTGGCCGATGGTGATGAAGGCGATGCGGTGCCGCGCGGCTTCGGCGTCGAGCTTGGGTTCGTTCATGCCGAGAACGTCGCCGGGAAATTTCGAAAGCTGCGCGGCACGGGTGTTCCGTCCTGAATATGCTGGATAAATGACGGTGCGGATGATGGCACGCTTCGCTCGGCGATGCCAGATTTGGCTGCCTCTTTCCCGGCCTCCGCGTTCCGCAGCCTAAGGGCTTACCCGTATTTGCGTGTCCGATATTCGCCGATAGGGTGCCGGCCATATGCGGGGAGGCAGTATGGCCGCTTCCCGCTCGTGGAGACAGGGCGCAAAGGATAGCGAGCATGCTGCGCGAAATCGAACGCGACGAACTCGAGCCTCTGGCGACCGGCGCCTGGATCCTTGGCGCCGGCGGCGGCGGCAGCCCCTATCTCTCCTATCTGAACATGCGCAACCTCTATGAGGGCGGCACACGGGTGAAACTGATGGACCCGATGGCGCTCGGCGACGACGACCTCGTCGCCGTCGTCTCCAATATGGGCGCGCCGCTGGTCGGGCAGGAGCGCCTTTCCGATCCGGCTTTCGCCGCCAAGCCGCTGCGGGCAATGGAGGAATATCTGCAGAAGAAGTTCCGGGCCGTCATGTCGGTCGAGATCGGCGGCGGCAATGCGTTACAGCCCTTGCAGGTTGCGGCGGTGACGGGACTGCCGGTGGTCGACGCCGATTCCATGGGCCGCGCCTTCCCCGAAGCGCAGATGACCAGCTTCGCCATCGCCGATCTGCCGATGTTCCCGCTGACGCTCTCCGACATCCGCGACAACGAAGTGGTGGTGACGCGGGCGGCAAGCTGGAAATGGATGGAGCGGATCAGTCGCAAGGTCTGCACCGAAGTCGGCTCCATCGCCGCTACCTGCAAGGCGCCGCGCACCGGCCGCGAAGTCAAGGAGCATGGCGTCCTCTACACCACCACGAAGGCGATCCGCATCGGCCGCGTCGTGCGCGAGGCGCGGCGGCGTCATGACGATCCGGTCGCCGCGCTGATCGAGGCGGAGTCGGGGGTGCTGCTCTTCAGGGGCAAGGTGCAGGACATCAGTCGCCGCACGACGGAAGGCTTTCTGCGCGGGCGCGCCCGCATCGAGGGGCTGGACGGCGACCGCGGTTCGGCGCTCGATCTCGAATTCCAGAACGAATTCGCCGCCGCCTGGCGCGACGGCGAGGTGGTGGTGACGACGCCGGACATCATCTGCGTCATGGACAGCGTTTCGGGCGAGGCGATCGGCACGGAATCGATCCGCTACGGCCAGCGGGTCAGCGTCGTGGTGCTGCCGGCGCCCGACGTGCTGCTTTCGCCGAAGGGCCTCCAGCATGTCGGGCCGCGCGCCTTCGGCTACGATTTCGATTACAGGACTGTCTTTGGAGCGGCGGCATGAAGCGCATCGGCATCGACGTGGGCGGCACCAATACGGACGCCGTCCTGATCGTGGACGGCAAGGTTTTGAAAGGTGTCAAGACGCCAACCACGGAAGACGTGACGAGCGGCGTGAAAAAGGCGCTCGACCTCGTTCTCGCGGATAATCGCGCGCTCGCCGCCTCGCTCGACGGCGTGATGATCGGCACCACGCATTTCACCAACGCGGTGGTGCAGCGGCGTGGCCTCAACAAGGTGGCGGCTTTGCGTGTCGGGTTGCCGGCGAGCGCCGCGCTGCCGCCCTTCGTCGATTGGCCGGGCGACCTCGCGCGGCTTGTCTCGGGCGATGTCCATATGATCCGCGGCGGCCACGAATATGACGGCCGGCCGATCGTCCCGCTCGACCGGGCAGCGGTGCGCGAGGCTGCAAAGAGGATCGCCGACGCCGGCATCACTTCGGCCGGTATCTGCGCCATCTTCTCGCCGCTGACCGCGGAATGCGAGCAGGAGACGGCGGAAATCCTGCGCGAGGAGAATCCCGATCTGCGCATCACGCTTTCCAGCGATCTCGGCCGCATCGGCCTGCTCGAACGCGAGAATGTGACGCTGCTCAACGCTTGTCTTCAGGACCTCGCGGGCAAGACAACCCGCGCCTTCGTCGAGGCGATGCGGTCGAGCGGCATCCAAGCGCCGCTTTTCCTGACGCAGAACGACGGCACGATCATGCGCGCGGAGATGGTGGAACGCTTTCCCGTCTATTGCTTCGCTTCGGGGCCGACCAACAGCATGCGCGGCGCCGCCTTCCTGTCGGGCATCGAGGATGGCGTCGTCGTCGATGTCGGCGGCACGACGAGCGATATCGGCTATCTCAAGGCCGGCTTCCCGCGCGAGGCGAACAGCGCCGTCGAAGTCGGCGGCGTTCGCACGCTCTTCCGCATGCCGGATCTCCTGTCGATCGGCCTCGGCGGCGGCACTGAAATCACGGAAGACGGCAGCGGCATCGGTCCGGGCAGCGTCGGCTACCGGCTGACGCGCGAGGCGCTGGTCTTCGGCGGCAAGCAGCTTACGGCGACGGATATTGCGGTTGCCGCCGGCATCGCCGATATCGGCGAAAAGGAGCTTGTCGCGCATCTCGAGCCTTCCATGGTCGAACGGACGCTCCAGGCCATGCGCGAGATGATCGTCGAAGGGATAGACCGGATGAAAACGGAGGCCGGCGACGTGCCGCTGCTCGCCGTTGGCGGCGGCAGCTTCCTCATCCCCGACCGGGTCGAGGGCGCATCGGACGTGGTTCGAGTCGAACATCACGCGGTCGCCAATGCCGTCGGCGCCGCGATCGCGCAGGTGAGCGGCGAGATCGACCGCATCTTCTCCGGCCTTAGCCGCGACGCAGCGCTTGCGGCGGCGGTCGAGGAGGCCGAAACGAAGGCGGTCGAGGCGGGCGCCGACAGGGCGACGCTCAAGACGGTCGAGGTCGAGGATCTGCCAATCGCCTACTTGCCTGGCAATTCCGTCCGGGTTCGCACCCGCGTTATCGGCAACATCGCCGGGCAAGACCCCGCCCACGTATGATCCGGAACCGGGACACCGGTTTTCGACAGATTTGCTCAAAAGAAAAGCCTGTCTCTCGTTCGGGAGCATTGCGCTTGACAAAGAAAAATTAGCCCCCAAATTGCGGCTATGAACAATATCTGGGCTAAATTTTTCCGGATCCACCCGATCGCGGAATCCTAGCCCCCGAACTCGGCGCGCGCCCTCCGAGTTCCGGGGGCGGGTGCTTCGGCTGCTTCTCGGCAGCCCCATCGTTCGCGGCGTCTTCATAGAAATGTCGGCATGGCCTGTGCGGCGCGATGGCGCGGCATGCGCCTCTACCGCGTCAAGGAGAGTTCATCATGACCCTGTCGGTGAAAACCAGGGGCAAGCCCCGGATCGTCGTCAGCGATATCGATTGTAAGCGCCTTCTCGATCTCGCAGCGGCAGTCCATGACCGTTTGCCGGAGGTCGCGGAGGAATTGCAGGCGGAGATGGACCGGGCGCGGGTGGCGCCTGTCCGTTCGCTTCCCGATAATGTCGTGCGGATGGGCTCGACCGTCGAATTTCGGTCGGGCGCGCAGCAACGGCGTGTGACGCTGGTTTTCCCGGGAGAGGCCGATATCGCGCTAAACAGGATATCGATCCTCACGCCGATCGGCGTCGCTCTCATCGGTCTTTCAACGGGCCAATCGATGACATGGCTGGCCCGCGACGGCCGACAGCACGAACTGACGGTCGTGCACGTCGAGCAGCCCGTATCGGAACCCGGCAGGCGACCGAAAGCTGAATTTGCGGCAATGGCCGGGCAGGGCTGATACGACGTGGACAGTACGGCGGGCGTCGCTCTCCGCAACAGGCTAATTCTCCGCTCCGGGCGCCTGATCGCAGGCGGCTAGCCCCTGGCGCGGCGTCAAGGAGACGCACGCCGGGACCAGGGGCCTTTACGCAAGCGGATCTCCCCCTCTCGATGCGCCCCGGTCACGGATAGGGGGGCGGCGGAGAATTTGCCATGTCCAAGCCTCATCCCTGCCAACTGACAGCCAAGGATCACAGCATCCTCGAAACCCTTCTCGCGCGAAGCGTGAGCCATGACGCAACATATCTGCAATTGCTGCATCGGAAGCTGTCGGCTGCGCTGATCGTTTCCGAGGACGCGATTGGGCCTCAGGTGGCGACGATCAACAGCCGCGTCGAGTTCACGGTCGATGGCGGCTTTGCCGACAACCGAATCCTGATCCTTGGCAAGGACAATATCTTTCCCGGCTTGACGCTCCCCATCACGACGCTTCGCGGTCTCGCCCTGCTTGGAATGGCGGCCGGCGAGACGGTCACGATCGAGCGGGCGGACGGCCGAACGGAGGAGCTTCGCCTCGGATGGGTTTCGCATCAGCCGGAAGCCAGCCGCAAGGAAGCGCTTTATCCGCCCTTCCATAGGGAAACGGCGGCGGCTTTGCAGCAAATGCAGGCAAAACCGGGTACATTGCGAGCAGAAACGCATGAAGGCGAAGAAAGCGGGAATCGCCACGAATCGGAAAGAAACGCCAACGCTTCAGGAGCCACCATTGTGCTCTTGTCGGCGCATCGCAAACGTGCAGCAGGTCCAGTCAATTCGCCCGCAAATCGTGGCGATGACGATCCGGGGCCTGGTGCTGCCTAAGCAGGCCGCGAACCTGCAGCTCGTAAATTTCGAGATTACCGCTTCTGGCCACCCTTGCGGTAGGATTCAATGACATCCTCCGCGATCTCGACAAGGCGGGCTGAGGGGCCGTCCGGGCCGATGCTCCGGCGGTTGACGCGCGCGCCTTCGATCAGGAGAGCCAATGCGTCGGTCAGGCGTTCCGGTTGTTCGATGCCGGCTTCCCGGCAGAGCCCTATCATGCGGTCGCGCATCTTGGTCTTGATTTCGCGGATCACCTGCCGCGCCGGGTGGCAGTCTTCCGTCAGTTCAATGGCGGCGTTGGCGATGTCGCAGCCGCGCTCGTCGTCCATGACGCATTCGGCCGCGCCGCGAACCCAGGCGTGCAACTGGGCGATCTTGTCGCCGGGATAGGCTGCTTCGAGCTGATCCCATACGGCGTTCATGTCGCAGGCCACGGAACGCAAATATTCGATGACAAGATCGTCTTTGGAATCGAAGTGACGGTAAAGAGTCATCTTGTTTGTGCCGGCGGCTTCCGTGATGGTATCGACGCCGACGCCTCTGATTCCGTATTTGTGGAACAGGTCTCGCGCTTTCTCGACGATTCGGTCTCGCGGCCGGACACGCTCTACCGTCAGATTGTCCATTTTTGTCAGGAGCCTCCTTGCTCTCCGGAAATTCACGCGTCACGCCTCTTGACGAGGGTGTGACCGGTCTGTAACATGTCGATGTTACTTACCAGTAACACCTATTTTGCAGATCGTCAATTATGCGTGTCAGCGTTCTCCCAAGACTAACGCCCTGACGCGCGGACCGGTTTCACCACGGTTTCGGCAACAGACGAGAAAAATGAGAGATGCACACCCGATCCTTTCATAGGGATCGCCATGCAGGAGCAGTCGCCATGTCAAAGCGAGAGGAATTCACCATCGACGAAATCATGCAGGATTCGATGATCCGGCTGCTCATGAAAGCCGACCGTGTCGATCCGATCGCCTTCGAAGCCAAACTCCGCGCGATCGCCAGCACCGAGTCCGACGAAGAGGCGGATCAGGACGCGGATGAAGGCGTGGACAGGGAATTGGTGAAGGCATGCGCCAGCCGGGGGAATTCCTGCAGCCACAATCCGCCGGGCATGTCGATGCGTCGTTGAGACCGACTAAACGTCGCGCCTCTATGTGAGGCGCGAGGCACTTCAACCAGCAAACCGATTGGAACGTTCGTGGCGAAGCGGTGGACCGCTGCCGCGGACGCCAGCTCCGTCGCCGGAGAGGGTAAGAGATAGAGCGTCCATATGGTCAATTTCTTCATCAATCGTCCGATCTTCGCATCGGCGATAGCGATCGTCATGGTGCTCGCCGGGACGATCTGCTATTTCCTGCTGCCCGTCTCGCAATTTCCGGATATCTCGCCGCCGCAGGTCGTGGTGACGGCGAATTATCCCGGCGCCTCCGCCGAAGTCGTCGCCAACACGGTCACGACGCCGCTGGAACAGCAGATCAACGGCGTCCAGGGCATGACCTATATGTCGTCGTCGAGCTCGAATGACGGCTCCTCGACCATCACCATCACCTTCAATGTCGGCTATCCCATCGATATCGCCGCGGTCGATGTCCAGAACAGGGTCTCGCAGGCGGCTTCGTCGCTCCCCGCGATCGTCAATCAGAGCGGCATCACGATCAAAAAACAGAATCCGAACTTCGTCCTGATCGTCGATTTGACATCGCCCGACCATTCCGTCGATCCAGTGGCGCTCTCCAACTATGCCTATCTCCGGATCGTCGATCCGCTGAAGCGACTGCAAGGCGTCGGCGATGTCCAGATTTTCGGCGAGCGGCGCTATTCGATGCGCGTCTGGCTCGATCCGGACAAGCTCGCCAATCTCGGCATCACCGCCGTCGATGTGAAGAACGCGATCGCGGAGCAGAACATACAGGTCGCCGCCGGCAAGATCGGGCAATCGCCCGCGCCCGCCGGCACGCCGTTCGAAATGCAGGTCAACGCCGTCGGCCGGCTTAGCGATCCGAAGGAGTTCGGCGACATCGTCGTGCGCGCCGATCCGGCGACGGGCTCGACCGTGCGCCTGAAGGATGTGGCGCGCATCGAACTCGGCGCCCTGCAATATTCGTCCTCCGCCTTCTTCGGCAAGGATCCGACGGTAGTGCTCGCCGTCTTCCAGATGCCGGGCTCCAACGCGCTACAGTTGCAGCAGCGCGTCAAGGACAAGATGCAGGAGCTTTCCAAGCGATTCCCGAAAGGCATCGCTTATGCGATGCATTACGATACGACTCGCTTCGTCGCCGCCTCCATGCATGACGTGGTGATCACGCTTGCCGAGGCGCTGATCCTCGTCATCGCGGTCGTGTTCATCTTCCTGCAGAGTTGGCGCACGACGATCATCCCGACGATCGCCATCCCCGTGTCGCTCATCGCGACGCTGGTGGTCATGGAGCTTCTCGGCTTCTCGCTCAACATGCTGAGCCTGCTCGGCATGGTGCTCGCAATCGGCCTCGTCGTCGATGACGCCATCGTCGTCGTCGAAAATGTCGAGCGGCAGCTCGAAGCCGGCCTCCCGCCGCTTCAGGCCACGAAGAAGGCGATGAAGGAGGTGACGGGGCCGATCATCGCGACCACGGCGGTGCTGATGGCGGTGTTCATTCCGGTGGCCTTCATACCCGGCGTCGCCGGCCGGCTCTACAACCAGTTCGCCCTGACGGTGGCGATCTCGGTCGGCATTTCGGCCTTCAACTCGCTGACGCTCAGTCCGGCGTTGTCCGCCGCGTTCCTGCGCCATCGTCCGGCGTCGCAATTCATCTTGTTCCGCTGGTTCAATGCCGGCTTCACGCGGCTGTCGCATCTCTATGCGCACCTCGTGAAAGGGCTGATCCGGCTGCGCTGGCTGATGCTCGGCGTCTTCGCGGCCGGGCTTGCCGCCACCTATTTCATCTCGCAGCGCATCCCTTCCACCTTCCTGCCGGTCGAGGACCAGGGCTATTTCTTCGTGGTCGTTCAACTGCCGGATGGCGCCTCGTTGCAGCGCACCGATGTCGTGGCGAAGAAGGTCCGCGACATCCTGCAGGCGACGCCCGGGGTCGATATCGTCGGCGCCATCACCGGCCTCAACTTCCTGACCAATGCGGCGCAGTCGAATTCGGCCGTGGAGTTCGCCATCCTGAAGCCCTGGGACGAGCGCGGACCGGACGAAACGGCGTCGAAGATCGTCGCCGCGACCCGCATGAAGCTCTTACAGATACCGGACGCCTTCGCGCTGAGCTTCGATCCGCCTTCCATTCCGGGCCTCGGCACGACCGGCGGCTTCGAATTCGAGGTCGAGGACCTTGCCGGTAAGGGAAGCGTGGCGCTGAACCAGGCGGTCCAGTCGCTGATCGCCGAGGCGCGCAAGCAGCCGGAGCTCAACCCGCAGCAATTGTTCACGTCGTTTTCGACCTCGACGCCGCAATTCGATTACGACCTCGACCGCACGAAGGCGAAGCTTCTGGGATTGAGCCTGCCGGATATCTTCAACACGCTGCAGATCTATCTTGGCTCGCTCTATGTCAACGACTTCAATCTGTTCGGGCGGACCTTCCGCGTCACGCTCCAGGCCGACAAGGATGCCCGCGCCCAGGCGTCGGACATCTCGAAGCTCTATGTGCGCAATGCCTCGGGCGGCATGGTGCCGCTCTCGACGCTCGGCACGCTGAAGCCGATCGTCGGGCCGGAGACGGTGCCGCATTACAATAATTACGCCTCCGCGCTCATCAATGGCGGGCCGGCGCCGGGCTATTCGTCGGGGCAGGCGATCGCCGCGATGGAACGCGCGGCAGCGACCGCACTGCCGAGGGATTTCGGCTATGAATGGACGGGCATCACCTATCAGGAACTGAAGGCCGGATCGATCGCGACCGTGGTCTTCACGCTCGCCATCGTTTTCGTCTTCCTGATCCTGGCGGCGCAATATGAGAGCTTCGCCATGCCGTTCATGGTGCTGCTCGCGGTGCCGCTCGCACTGTTTGGCGCGTTGCTCGCACTCTGGGTGCGGGGGATGCAGATCGACGTCTATTCGCAGATCGGCTTCGTCATGCTGGTCGGATTGGCGGCGAAGAACGCGATCCTGATCGTCGAGTTCGCCCGCCGGCGGCGGGAGGAGGGGCTGAGCATCGTCGAGGCGGCGATGGAAGCGGCGCGCTTGCGATTGCGCCCGATCCTGATGACGGCCTTCGCCTTCATCCTCGGCGTCCTGCCGCTGATGTTCGCGACAGGCGCCGGCGCCGCCAGCCGGCAATCGATCGGCACCGCGGTCTTCGGCGGCATGCTCGCCGCGACCGTTCTTTCCCTGATGTTCGTGCCCGTCTTCTACGCGGTCATCGAAAGGATCAGGGAGGGCAAGCCGCGCGAGGAACAACGCCCGGCGCTGCCCGAGGAGCATGTTTTCGAGCCTGCCCAGGCGGCAGAGTAACTCTGGAGAAACGCAATATGCGCGTGTGGAAAATCATCATTGGCGCCGCCGTGCTCGTTGGAGCGGTTTCGGCGGTCGGCATCTATGTCTTCGATCGCAACGGTTGGGAACTCCATGGCGATCTCGCCGGCGCGGCTACCCGCTCGCAGGCCGCCTTCGTCATGCCCGTTCCGGTGGCGAAGCTCGTCAAGAAGACGATCCCGATCTATCTCGACTACCCGGCCCGAACCGAGGCGATCCGCAACGTCACGCTGGAAGCCAAGGTTTCCGGCTATATCGAGAAGCAGGTCGCTCCGGACGGCGCGGACGTGAAGAAGGGCGATCTTCTCTACAAGATCGATCCGCGCGACTATCAGGCGCTTCTCGACCAGGCGAACGCCCAGGCGGAGCGGGATGCGGCGGCGCTGGAATATGCGCGATCGAATCTCAATCGCGGCTCGCAGCTGGAAAAGAGCGGCTGGATCGACAAGGACAGTTTCGACCAGCGCACCAGCACGCAACGGCAGGCCGCGGCGGCGCTCGCCGTCGACAAGGCGGCTGTCCGCCAGGCGTCGATCAATCTCGGCTATACGGAGATCCGCGCGCCTTTCGACGGCCGTCTGGGACGCACGCGGGCCCCCGAGGGTACGCTGGTGAGCATCGCCGGGACGGCGTTGAACACGCTCGTCCAGCTCGATCCGATCTATGTCACCTTCAATCCCGGCGAGAGCGACCTGCCGCGCATCGAAAAGGCGCGCGCCGCCGGCAGGCTGGAAGCGACAGTCACGGTTCCGGGCGAAACCGGCGCGGAATATAAGGGTACGCTGACCTTCCTCGACAATGTCGTCGACCACGCGACCGGAACCATCACCGCGCGCGTGACGGTGGAGAATCCGAAGAAAACGCTCCTGCCCGGACAATATGTGCAGGTCAGGCTGCATATCGGCGACCAGCCGGATGCGCTTCTGGCGCCGCAGGTGGCGCTCGGATCGAGCCAGCTCGGAAAATATCTTTATGTCGTCGGCAAGGACAACAAGGTCGAGCAGCGCTTCGTGTCGCTTGGCCCGACGGATGGGGAACTGGTCGCGGTCAAGGGCGATCTGCCGAAGGACACACAGGTGATTGTCGGCAATCTGCAGAAGATCGGCCCGGGCTCTCCGGTCGCGCCGATGCCGCTGAAGCCGAAGGGTTGAGCGAAACAGTTTCTATCGTGGAAAGAGCCGGCAAACCACCGGCCCTTTTTTCGTCGTGAAACTTATTCCGATGCGGCGAGGAATTTTTCCAGGATCGCATCGCCCATGGCCGATGTGCCGACCTCGGTCATGCCGCCCGACATGATGTCCGCGGTGCGGTAGCCATCATCCAACACCGCGGCGATCGCGTTTTCCAGACCATCCGCTTCGGCGATCATGTTGAAGGAATAGCGCAGGCACATGGCGAAGGACGCGATCATGGCGATCGGGTTGGCGACGCCCTTGCCGGCGATGTCCGGCGCGGAGCCATGCACGGGCTCGTAGAGCGCCTTGCGCTTGCCGGTCTTCGGATCGGGTGCGCCGAGCGACGCCGAGGGCAGCATGCCGAGCGAGCCGGTCAGCATCGCCGCCACGTCGGAGAGCATGTCGCCGAAGAGATTGTCGGTGACGATGACGTCGAACTGCTTCGGCCGGCGCACAAGCTGCATGCCGCCGGCATCCGCCAGCATGTGAGTAAGCTCGACATCGGGATATTTCGCCTTGTGCGTCGCCGTCACGACCTCGTTCCAGAGAACGCCGGACTTCATGACATTGCGCTTTTCCATCGAGCAGACCTTGTTGCGCCTCGTCCGCGCCAGTTCGAAGGCGACGCCCGAAATGCGCTCGATCTCGAACGTGTCATAGACCTGCGTATCGACGGCGCGCTTCTGGCCGTTGCCGAGATCGGTGATCGTCTTCGGTTCGCCGAAATAGACGCCGCCGGTCAGTTCGCGCAGGATCAATATGTCGAGACCTTCGACCAATTCCCGCTTGAGCGAAGAGGAATCCGCCAGCGCCGGATAGCAGATGGCGGGCCTCAGATTGGCGAAAAGCTCCATGTCCTTCCGAAGCCGCAACAACCCTGCTTCCGGCCGCACGTCATAGGGCACGCCATCCCATTTCGGACCTCCGACCGCGCCGAACAGAACCGCGTCCGCCGCCATGGCGCGCGCCATATCTTCTTCCGAAATCGCCTTGCCGTGGGCGTCGTAGGCGCAGCCGCCGACCAAGCCCTCTTCGGTTTCAAAATTCGCGCCAAGCTCGGTATTCATGGCGACGATGAACTTCTTGACTTCCGCCATGGCCTCCGGGCCGATGCCGTCGCCGGGAAGCAGGAAGAGTTTGCGCGCTGCCATGGGAAAAATCCTCGAGAAATTTGAACCGGGGTCTTGCTAGACGCTGACAGCGGCCCACGCAAGCCGAAAGGGCACGCCAATCCTTGAGTCAGGATAGGCGATTGTGTATATTGAAGCTGAACTATACACATTCGGCCAAACCCATGCGCACCAATATCGACATTGACGATAAGCTTCTTAAGGAAGCGATGAAGGCAACCGGCCAGAAGACGAAGAAGGGCGCCGTCGAGGCGGCATTGCGCCTCATCGTGAAACGCGCCGACCAGATTCAGGCGCTGAATGACTTGCGTGGGATAGGCTGGGAGGGGGATCTGTATGAGATGCGGAATGACTGGACGCCGGACGTCGACTGGGGCTTGAAGGATGATCGATGATCGTCGTTGACAGTTCGGTCCTGATCGACTGGTTCAAGGATATCACCACACCTCAGACGGATAAGCTGGCAATTCTGGACCCCGGTGACATCCTCATCGGCGACATCATCATGCTGGAGGTGCTGCGCGGCGCTCGCGACGATGTGCAGGCGCGCCGGCTCGAAATCCGTCTTCGCGAATTCGAAATCGCCGCGATGCTTGACATGCAGCTGGCGTCGAAGGCGGCTGCGCACTATCGCCGTCTGCGCTCTCTCGGTCAGACGATACGGAACTCGGCAGACCTCATCATTGCCACTTTCTGTATTGAGTACGGCCATGCGCTTCTGCAGGCGGATCGCGATTTTCTGCCGATGGCGGAACATCTCGGCCTGCATCTTGCCTGAGATTGCGCTGTCGACCTACGGATGGCGTCTGAGCGCCGTGACCTCGATCTCCACCTTCATCTCCGGGCGGATGAGCTGGCAGACGGTCATCGTCGCCGCCGGTCTTACGTCGCGGAAGACCGCGCCGACGACGGCGAAAACCGGATCGGCGAAGGCGGCGTCGGTCACGTGATAACGCGCGCGCACCACGTCGCGCATGGAAAAGCCCGCCTCTTCGAGCGCCTTGCCGATTGTCGCAAGCGCGTTCCTTGCCTGCTCCTCCACCGTTTCCGGCATAACCATGGCGGCATAGTCATAGCCCGTCGTGCCCGAAACGAAGCACCAATCGCCTTCCACGACCGCGCGCGAATAGCCTGCCGCCTTTTCAAAAGGCGAGCCGGTCGAGATCAGATGGCGCGAGGCCATCGCTACGCCCAGGGATGGCTTTGGGCGTAGCTGTTTTCGAAACGATCGATGGCTGGCGTCTTCTCGAGCGTCAGGCCGATATCGTCGAGACCGTTCAGCAGGCAATGGCGGCGGAATTGATCGATGTCGAACTTGATGACGCCGCCATCCGGCCCGCGGATTTCCTGCGCCTCGAGATCGACCGTCAGCGTGGCGTTGGCGCCGCGCGAGGCGTCGTCCATCAGCTTCTCCAGATCCTCCGGGCTGACGACGACCGGCAATATGCCGTTCTTGAAGCAATTGTTGTAGAAGATGTCGGCGAAGCTGGTCGAAATGACGCAGCGTATGCCGAAATCGAGCAGCGCCCAGGGCGCGTGCTCGCGCGAAGAGCCACAGCCGAAATTGTCGCCGGCGACAAGGATCTGCGCCTTGCGATAGGCCGGCTTGTTGAGGACGAAATCGGGATTCTCCGAACCGTCGTCATTGTAGCGCTTTTCGGCGAAGAGCCCCTTGCCGAGCCCGGTACGCTTGATCGTTTTCAGATAATCCTTCGGGATGATCATGTCGGTGTCGATATTGACGATCGGCAAAGGCGCGGCGACGGCGGTGAGTCTGGTGAATTTGTCCATGGGCGGTCTCTTCGGTTCCCGGAAACGGCTCCTGCTTTACACAAAATGCCGGGCGAATCAAAGGCGGGTGGCGATTCCCTCGCGGCCGCTGCGATCAGATGATGTTGAGTTCCCGGAAGGGCCTGTTTTGGGCGATCCGCTCAAACCCGAAGGCGGAGCAATCGATCGTGCGGTAGGCGCCGTGGACGATCATTTCCGCGATCGCCTTGCCGGCGGCCGGCGCCTGCTGCAGGCCGTGGCCGGAAAAGCCATTGCAGAAAAAGAAGTTCCGCATGTCCGGATGCGGCCCGATGACGGCGTTCTGGTCCAGCGTGTTATAGTCGTAGTGCCCGGCCCAGGCGCGGCCGGGCCGGATCGCCTCGAAAGCAGGGATGCGCTCGGCCAGCGTCGGCCAGATCACCCCCTCGAAAAGCGGCCAGTCCGGCTCGAAATCCCGGGGATCGGCGGCCTTGTCGGCCTCGTGCGGCTCGGCGCCGCCGGTGATGTAGACCGAGCCTTCCGGACGGACATAGATGCCGGAGGGATCGACCAGAAGCGGCATGTCGTCGAAACGGTCCTTCGCCTCGAAGACGAAGACGGAGCGCTTGCGCGGCTCGACGGGAAGGAAAAGACCGGCCATCGCCGCCACCCGGCCGGCATTCGGCCCGGCGGCGTTGATGACGGTGCCGGCCTCGATCGTCTCGCCGGAGGAAAGAACGACGCCCTTTGCCATACCGTCCGCGAGAGTGATGGCGGAGACCGTTCCGGCTACGAAATCAACATTCTTCTCTTTCAGCGCGCGGCGGAAAAGGTTGAGATAGGCATAGGCGTCGAACCAACCTTCGCCCGCGAGCCCATAAGCGCCCGCCGCGATCCCTTCCGTGTTCAGCCAGGAGAAGCGGCGGCGAAGCGCTTCCGGTCCTTCAAGGACGATCTCCGCGCCCTCCGCCCGCTGGATAGAATGATTGTGCTGGAGCACGTCGCGTCCGGCTTCGCTGGCAAGGATGAGATAGCCTTTCTCGCGGAAGCCGATATCGGCTTCCTCGCCGAAGCGCGTTTTCAGGTCGCGGAAAAGGCCGAGCGTGAATTGCGACAGCCGGATGTTCTCGGGGATAGAGAATTGCTGGCGGATCGATGCGGCCGAAAGCGTCGTCGCGGAACAGGCGAAGCTTGGGTCCTGCTCGACAAGCGCGATCGACCCCGCAAAACCTTCCTCGCGCAGGAAATAGGCGATCGAGCTGCCGACGATCGCCCCGCCGATGATCACGATATCCAATTTCGCCATGTCGTCTGTCCCGATTTTTTCCCGACAGAAACAGTTTCACCTTATCTCTTCAAGGGGCTGATCGGGAGGCGGGGCTTGCATCCGGCGGACCAGCCGCGATGAAAGCGTTAGGCCATCGAGGGACGTCGGGAGCGCCTGCAACGATTTGCGCTTTTTGAGCGGCAAGAGCCTTATCGCTCTTGACGGACGTATGGCGGAGCGTCTTCATCTGGCGCAGATCGAATGCCTGCCGACATCGGCGCGCAATGAAGGATGGCGCAATGAAGCTCTATCGTTTCCTGACGGGTCCGGATGACGCCAGTTTCTGTCACAAGGTGACGGCCGCGCTCAACAAGGGTTGGCACATCTACGGCTCTCCGACCTATGCCTTCGATGCCGAAACCAAGACGATGCGCTGCGTCCA
>Ga0187809_10000516_pt1 | contig 20392 bp, 16 predicted proteins | sample NC_wetland_sal_i_8_FD_132415 | JGI IMG/M metagenome (GOLD analysis project Ga0187809, IMG submission 132415) | Wetland sediment microbial communities from Neuse River Estuary, North Carolina, USA - ASW_4 | ecosystem: Environmental > Aquatic > Freshwater > Wetlands > Sediment | place: USA: North...
CCCCTCTCGTCGAGCAACTCCACCCTGACTTGCTTTTCGTCAAAAAGATCGAAGACCATGGATGAATGAGGGACGTTGAGCGCCGAGATGTCTCCCTTCGTCGGCAGCTCCTGCACCCGGCCGCCGCGGATCCGCGGATCATCGGCGAGAAATTCGAGGAGCATGGTGGCGCCGCGCTCGGTCTTGGTTTGCCAACGCCACGAGACTCTCGTCCCTCTGTCGCTCAAGCCTCGCTCAAATCCCAGCCGCTGCAAGTTGCGCTCGAGCGTCTCGTAGGCGCCCGTATCCGCCAGTATCTGCAGGTCGATGACCACGTCGACATCCAGCGTGCCGGCGTGCGCCGGAACAACGGGCGGCTCTTGCGGCACCAGGTACCGCGGTGTGAGCCCGCCAACCAGGAAGACGGACTTCCCCCAGGGTCCCAGCCCCCTGAGCAACGTCGCCAGGACACGCTCGCAGTCGGCGGTGTGCTGCGCCGTGTAGCCGCCGATGTGCTGAGGCTTCGACATCAGAACGAAATCCGCTCACGACGTAGGTGTTGCGCGAGTTCCTTGGCTCGCCCCTCACTGCGCTGCAGGTCGAGGTAAACCTGGATCGGGCTGGCCAGCCAAGTCCCCTCGATCTGCTCTCGAAACAACAGGTCGCCGGCCGACTGGGTTTCGAGCACGGAAAAGTTGGAGCCTTCCTCCACCACGTGCGCGTTGAGCGCAGTGAGCCCGGACTCCAGAGCGGGACCGGTCATCGCACGGCACTTGACCTGAGAGAGGCTCGACAGAAACGGCGCGTAGGATTGCGCAGCCGCTTCAAAGCTTACGGCATAGCTCACATCGTGTACCGAAAAAGCCCGGGTCACGGCCTTCAGCAACCGCTCGGCAGTCAGCGACGGCAGATAATAGCGGTGAAACACCGGCGGTTTCAGTGCGCTCACGTACTCGACCCACTGATCGAGCAGGCGGCCGGGGTCTCGCAGCTGTCGCCCCTTGTGTGCTCCCTTTTCGCCCGGGGCGATGAACTCCAGCCGTTCGAGCTCCGCCATCACTTGCGAAACGGTCGCGGGTGATGCCTGTGCACGCTCGGCCAGTTCCTTCCCGGTGAGTGACTCGCGAGGATGTAGCATCAACGCCTGGATGACCTGGGCGCGGCGCCCGGTAAACAGCGAGCCGATGGCCCTGGCGATGGATTTGGGCGGCGGCTTATCGATGTAGACGTAGGCGCCGGGGGCGGGCAGGTACAGGCTTCCGCCTCGATCGAAATAGCCGACGCCCTCGGCCTTCAAAAGATCCTTGGCGCCTGGCGAGAGGGAATCGGCGGCGACCATTCGCAAGACTGGCAAGCCATCCGGAGCGCTCCCGGATCGATCCATGCGCCACAGAACTTCGCGTGCATCGCGCGGAAAGAGCTCTCGCTTGGCCTCGACGCGCAGGGCGTATTGCCGGCCACCCAGTTGCAGGGAGATCTCGGCGTCCGGCCGGTAGCCGGAAGGGGTGCCGCCGCCCTCGAGAGAGCGCAGGGCTGCCTGCGCCCCGGGGAGCGCCTGGAGGACATCAAGCAGCGATTCGACGATCGGCCTTTCTGGCAGGGCAGCCATAAGCTAAATTTACTGCACAGTGGATGCGGCCATTCTGTCGAACTTTCGGCACCATAGCTACATTTACTGTTCAGTAAATCATTGATGCCACCAACCCATAGCATCCACTTTCATGAGTCCACCAATATGAAACAATAAGTTACGGGCTTGGTGGCCCGCGGGCCATGGCATCAGGCCGCCGCCTTGGTATTCCATCGGCGACCCTGTCACATCCCAGTGAAAGGTACGGTGGCCCCGTGAGCGGCTCCTAAGGCTCTCCAGAGCGTAGGCTCGAAACCCCTGAGCCGCGACGAGCGACCCCCGCCCCGGCGGAACGTCCATTGCGGGCGTCGCCCACGGCGAGGCTCCCGTGGCCCCGTCGGCCGCGCCTGCGGTCCAAGAAAGGCAAACGGTGTATCAGCGAATTCTCCTGGCCTACGACGGCTCCATCGAGGGGCGCACGGCGCTGCGCGAGGGCGCACTGCTGGCCCGCCGCGCCGGCGCGCAGGTGTTCGTGCTCTCCGTCATTCCCGAGAGCGCGGGCGTCAAGCTCGGCGAGGGCGTCGGCGGCGCCGGGGTCGCCCAGCAGCGCGGGGAGTACGAGCGGGTGCTGCAGGAGGGCATGAGCCGCCTGTCGACGCTCGGCTTTGAGGTCTCGGGCAAGCTCGTCCTTGGCGAGCCGGCGCGGGAGATCGCCACCTACGCCGAGCAGGTGCAGGCCGACCTGGTGGTCGTCGGCCACCGCCGCCAGAGCGCGATCGGCCGCTGGTGGTCGGGGGCGACCGGAGCCTACCTGAGCGATCACATCCGCTGCAGCCTGTTGGTCTGCCGGAACGTCCTCGACGACGAGCGCTTCGCCAGCCTGCTCGCGCAGAGCGCCGCGGCCGGCGCGAGCCCAGTGGCCGGCACCGGTCCCGTGGCCGCGGCGGAGAGCCGCCCGGCGCCCGTGATGCACGCCCCTTCCGCGACGCCCGCGTCGGCCCACGCGCCGCCGCCCGCGGGCCGGCGGCGGCTGCGGACCGTGCTGTTTCTGCTGCTGCCGCTGGTGCTGATCGTCGGCTTCATCGTCTATGCGCTGGGCGGAAGCACCGTCTCGACGGACAACGCGTACGTGGAAGCCAACACCGTCGGAGTATCCACCGACGTCTCCGGCATCGTCAGGCGGGTCTACGTGGCGGAGAATCAGCTCGTCCGGCGCGGACAGATCCTCTACACGCTGCGCGCCCACCAGTACCGCTACGCCCTGGCGCGGGCGACCGCGCAGCTCGCCGCCGTGCGCGACCAGCTGCTCGCCCAGCAGGCCAGCTATCGGGAAATGCAGGCGCGCATCGCGCAGGCGCAGTACGACCTCGGCTACAACCGCGTGCAGTTCAAGCGGGCGCAGAACCTGGCCAGGGCGCACATCGTCTCGAGCACGGGCTTCGACACCGCGCACCGCAACCTCGAGAGCGCGCAACAGGCGCTGGCGTCGCTCAACGAGCAGCTCGCGGGCATCGCCGCCGGGCTCAACGGCCATCCCACCGGGGCGGTGGAGCAATACCCGCGGTATCAGAGCGCGCTCGCGGCCCGTGACGAGGCCGCCCGGGAGCTCGCCCACACCGTGGTGCGCGCGCCCTTCGACGGGGTCGTGACCAGCGTGCCGTCCATCCAGCCTGGCCGCTACCTCGCCGCCTCCACCACCGCCTTCTACCTGGTGGACACCGAGGACGTCTGGGTGCGCGCCAACCCGAAGGAGACGGCCCTCACCTACGTCCGGCCCGGGCAGCGGGTCACCGTGACGGTCGACGCCTACCCCGGAGCGACCTGGCACGGCACCGTCGCCAGCATCAGCCCGGCGGCTGCGCAGCAGTTCTCGCTGCTGCCGGCGCAGAACACCAGCGGCAACTGGGTGAAGGTCGTGCAGCGCATCCCGCTGCGCATCGCGGTCGACACCCGCGACCGCAACCTGCCGCCGCTGCGGGCCGGGATGAGCGCGGAGGTCAGCATCGACACCGGCCACAGGCGCGGCTGGTCGATCCTCTGAGGGCGCGGGCGCCGTGGCCGAGGAGCTGAGCCCGAGCACGCCCAACCGCGGCGGCATCACGCTGTGCGTCATGCTGGCGACGCTCATGCAGTCGCTCGACACCACGATCGCCAACGTGGCGCTGCCGCACATGCAGGGGAGCCTCGCGGCGAGCCAGGACCAGATCGACTGGGTCCTGACTTCCTACATCGTGGCGGCGGCGATCGCGACGCCGCTCACCGGCTTCCTGACGGCGCGCCTCGGCCTGAAGCGTCTCTTCATCGTGTCGGTGGTCGGCTTCACCATCGCCTCCATGCTCTGCGGCATGGCGCAGTCGGTGACGGAAATCGTGATCTTCCGCTGGCTGCAGGGCCTCTTCGGCGCCGCGCTGGTGCCGCTCTCGCAGACGGTGCTCCTCAACATCAATCCGCCGGAGCGGCAGGGCTCCGCCATGGCGGCCTGGGGCATGGCGGTGATGGCGGCGCCGATCCTGGGGCCGGTGCTCGGCGGCTGGCTGACGGAGGACTACAGCTGGCGCTGGGTCTTCTACATCAACCTACCGATCGGGGTGCTCGCCTTCATCGGCATGACGGTGTTCCTGCCGCAGGCCGAGCGCCGCAGCGACGCGCGCCTCGACTGGACGGGCTTTCTCAGCCTGAGCGTCTTCATCGCGGCACTGCAGGTGATGCTCGATCGCGGGCAGGAGCTCGACTGGCTGGGCTCGAAGGAGATCGTCGCCGAGGCGATCCTCGCCGGGTCGGCGCTCTACGTCTTCCTGGTGCACACCTTCACGGCGCGCGAGCCGTTCCTGCGGCCGGCGCTCTTTCGCGACCGCAACTTCACCGCCGGCGTGATCTTCGTGGCGATCGTCGGGCTCACCTTCTACGCCTCCCTGGCGCTGCAGCCGCCGTACCTGCAGGAGCTGATGGATTATCCGGTCATCACGGCCGGCTTCGTCATGGGTCCGCGCGGCATCGGCACCATGGCGGCCATGATGATCGTCGGCAAGCTGATCGGGCGCACCGACACCCGGCTGCTGCTCGGCCTCGGGCTCGGACTTTCGGCCTGGTCGTTCTACCTGATGACGGGATGGACGCCGGCAGTCTCGGACTGGAGCGTCATCTGGGTCGGCGTCATCCAGGGCGTCGGGCTCGGGTTCCTGTTCACCCCGCTCAGTGTGGTGTCGCTCTCGACTCTGGCGCCCAGCGTGCGGCCCGAAGGCGCGGGCTTTTACAACCTGGCACGCAATGTCGGCTCGAGCGTTGGCATCTCCATCGTCGGCGCGCTGCTGGCGCGCGCGACGCAGGCCAACCACGCGGACATCACTCAATACGTGACCGCCGTGAACCGGCAGTTCGGCAATCCGGTGGTCGCCCACGCCCTGAGCCCGACGAGCGCGTCCGGCCGCGCCGCGCTCGATGCCCTGATCACCCAGCAGGCGCAGGTCATCGCCTACATGGACGACTACAAGTTCCTCATGATCGCGACGCTGGCGGTGATTCCCCTGCTCGTCGTCTTCCAGGGCCGCACCGGCGTCCCGAGCGGCGAGCATTCCACCGTGGCGGAGATGTAGGAGGCCCGCCCCCGTCAGCTGTGGATGTAGCTTTCCAGCTGCTCGATCGTCTGGCGCTGCTCCTCGATGACGGCCTTCACCAGATCACCGATGGAGATCATGCCGAGCACGCGGCCACCCTCCATCACGGGCAGGTGACGGATGCGCCGCTCCGTCATCAGCTGCATGCAGTCCTGCACGGAGCTCTGCAGCGAGACCGTAATGGCCGGCGAGCTCATGATCTGCCACACCGGCGTCTCGGCGGAGGAGCGGCCGAGCAGCACCACCTTGCGGGCGTAGTCGCGCTCCGACACGATGCCGGCGAGCTCGCTGCCGCGCATCACGAGGAGCGCGCCGACGTGGCGGTCGGCCATCACGCGGATCGCCTCGAGGACGGGATCCTCGGGCCCGATGCTGAAGAGCGCCCGACCCTTGCGGTCGAGCAGGTGACGCACGGTGATCATGGCCTACCTCCCGAACTTGCGGCGGGGAGCCGCACCCGGTATCGGACAGCCTAGCGCTTGGCGGGGGCGACTTCCACTGTGAGGGTGACGGTGGCGCTGACGGCAATGGTGCCGGCCTCCACCGGGGTCGCCGGCGCCGCCGCCGCGGCAAAGCGCCGGGCCTGCACGTAGAGGGGCCGCGGCACGATCGCGGGGCTCTGCTCGCTCACGCGCACGACCCGCACCACCGCCAGCCCGAGCGCCTCCGCCAGCGCCTGCGCATCCTGCCGCGCCCTGACCGCGGCTTCCCGCAGCGCCTGCGTGCGCGGACCTTGCTCGTCGCGCACCGCGAAGCGGATGTCGCGGATGGTGTTGGACCCCTGCCGCGTGGCGGCGTCGAGCACGGCGCCGATCTTCCGCAGGTCATCCAGCCGCACCTGCACGACATTGCTGGCGGTATAGCCGACGATCGTGGCCGTGCCGTGCGGGGGGTAGCGGTAGTTGGGGTTGATCGCGTACTCCGTGGTCGTGAGCTGCGCCGCCGGGCCGGCGGCCCGCCGGATGGCCGCGATCACCGCGGTGAGACTGGCCGCGTTGCGGGAGGCGGCGGCTTCGGAGGTCTGCGCCTGGGTGGTGACGCCGATGTCGATGTAGACTCGATCCGGAGTCTGCGACACCTTCGCCTCACCCGTCACCTCGATGGTGGCCGGCCGCGGCTGGGCCGCCGTGGCAGGACCGGCCGACGCCAACGGCGAAGCGAGGAGCAATGTGACCGCGAGGAGTGCTCTCATGAGGCCATTCTACACACGGGCAACGTGAAGAGAGGTCGCGAGGTCAGTCCGCCGGCGCGCCTGCGCACGGCCCTGGAGGCGGTGCTCGGCGAGCCGGTGGGGCACGTGCGCATCATCGAGCATTCGCTCTACGCGCGGCTCTTTCCCGGCGCGATCGCCACGACCCGCAGGCGGCGCATCTTCCTGCGCGGCGCCGCCGAGGACTTCTTCGCCGACGCCTGGCTGATGCTGCACGAGTACTGTCACGTGCTCAGGCAGTGGGAGCCAGGCGATCTGACAGTGATGCGCTACTGTCTGGAGTGGCTGCGCCGCGGCTACTGGAACAACCGCTTCGAGGTCGAGGCGCGGGCGTTCGCCGACCGGCACCAGCACGCGCTGCACGCCCTGCGCGCGGCTCAGCCGAGCAACGCCTCGCGGCGATAGAGGCGCCCGGCTGCGAAGACCAACAGCGCGCCCACGGCGAGCGTCGAGCCGGCGGAGAGCGCCACATAGGCGGCCGGCAGCGGCTGCATCCGGATGAGGCTCAGGATGATGAAATGCTGGCTCAGCGAGGGAATCGCCATGAGCGCCGGGCGCGGCCGCAGACCGAGTACGCCGGCGAAGACGAGCGGCAGCGTCGGCACCAGGAGCACCAGCCCGACGTAGGTCTGCGCCTCGCGATAGCTGCGGGTGAAGGCGGCCACCAGGGTCATGAGGGCCGCGCCCAGCGGCACCAGGGGCAGGCACGCCAGCACGATCTGCGCCGCCACGCGCGGGCCGAAATCGGCGCTCATGCCGAAGCGCTCCAGCCCGACGAACCGCAGCACGACGGCGAACGCGGTCACCGTGAGGGCCAGCGACAGCGTCATGAAGGCGCACGCCGCCAGGATCTTGCCGTAGATGAGGTACTCGCGCCGCACCGGCACCGTCAGCAGCGGCTCCAGCGAGCCGCGCTCCCGCTCCCCGGCCGTGGCATCGATCGCCAGGTACATGCCGCCCATGAGCATCGTGAGCAGCACGAGGTAGCTGAGTGCGCCGAGCGCCAGCGCCGAACGGGTCGCCGGCGTGGAGATGTCGATGGGGTGCAGCACGATGGGCACGGTGAGCAACGGATCCAGGCCGCGCGCGATCAGGCGCAGGCGCGCGATCGTGGCGCCGTACTGGCCGATCACGCCTGCGAGCCGCTCGACGCTGCGCGTCCCGCCCGCGCTGGACTCGTCGGCGATCAGGAGCAGTGGCGAGGGCTGTCCGGCCTGCAGCCGCCGCCCGAAGTCCGCCGGCACCAGCAGGACCTGCTCGTCGCGATGCGCCGCCACCTCGCGCCGGGCCGCCGCCGCGTCTTCCGCGACCGCTCTGACCCTGACATCGTGCTCGCGCAGAAAGGCGAGCAGGTTGGGCGCCCGCTCGCCGTGCGAGACCGTCAGGCGCAGCGGCGCATCGCCCCGGGCGCCGGCGCCCCGGAAGCTCAGCGACAGCGCGGTGGCGACCAGGAGCGGACCGAAGAGCGGGCCGAAGATCAGCGCCGAGATCAGCGTGCGCCGGTCACGCAGGTTCTCGCGCAGCTCCTTGAGGAATACGCGCCAGATCGCCTTCATGCGCCTGCTCCCGGCGCGAGGGGCGCACCCGGCGCTGCGCCCACCAGGCGCACGAACGCCTCTTCCAGCGACTCCGTGCCGACCCGCCGCCGCAGCTCCTGCGGCGACCCCTGCGCCGCCACCACGCCGTGGGCGATCACCACCACCTCGTCGCAGAGCGCCGCGATCTCCTGCATCACGTGGCTGGAGAAGAGGATGCAGTGGCCCGCCTCGCGCAGCTGCTGCAGGAGCGAGCGCAGCGTGCGCACCGCCATCACATCGAGGCCGTTGGTCGGCTCATCGAGCAGGATGTTGCGCGGCCGGTGGATGAGCGCGCGGGCGAGCGCCGTCTTCAGCCGCTGCCCCTGCGAGAAGCCGCGCGCCGGCCGGTCGGCGAATTCCTCCATCTCGAGCTGACGGATGAGCTCGGCGGCGCGGTCGCGCCGGGCCGCGCCGCCGAGCCCGTGCAGCGCGCCGAAGTAAAGGATGTTCTCCCGCGCCGTGAGGTTCGGATACAGCCCCGCCCCGTGCGGCAGCACACCCATGCGGCGGCGGGCGGCGAGGGGGTCGCCGACGATGCTGATGCCGTCGATCAGCGCATCCCCCGCATCCGGCCGCAGCACCGTATAGAGGATGCGCAACGTGGTCGACTTGCCGGCGCCGTTGGGTCCCAGGAGACCGGTGATCCGCCCATCGGGCGCGTGCAGGCTGACGCCGCTCACCGCGGCCACCGTCCCGAAGCGCTTGCAGAGTCCCTCGGCGGCGATCAAGGCGCCGGCCCGTTGCGTGTCAGGAAGAACGGCATGGGCGTCAGGCGGCGCGTGCAGGCCGTGTCGAGGCCGGCGACCGACGCGCGGCGCACGAAGCGCGCCATCACGTCCGCCATGCAGGGATCGGTCAGCTGGCCGTGCCCGAAACCCGGTATCACCACGCTCAGGCTATGCTCGAAGCCGCGGCTCGCGAGCGCGGCATCGCGCGGCGGCGTGATCGGATCGTTGCCGCCCGAGAGCAGCAGCGCCGGCACCTGCGAGTGCAGCGGCTGGTGAAAGTCGGCAGCGACGGGGCCCCGCGGCCAGATCCGGCAAATGGCCTCGAGCGCGTCGAGCTGCGACGTGCCGAGAAAGGTCGCGGCGAGCAGCGCCCGCTGCTGCGGGTCGACGTGATAGAACGGCACGTCCTCCGCGCACACCACCGAATCGTTCATGCCCTCCGCGATGGCCCCGCCGTAGAGGCGGTCGATGAGCAGGAACTGGCCGGCGAGCGGCGCGAAGTCACCGGCCGTGGCGGCCTCGTGCAGATCGAGCGGCAGCAGCGCCGCGAGCTCCGGCGTGTAGCTGGCCAGGTGCAGCACCATCGCGAGGTCCGCCGCGGAGAACGGCAGGTGGTACGGCTGCCCGCTCGTCGGATCGATCAGGTCGACCGGTACCGGGTGCGCCGCCAGCGAGTCGCGCACCTGACGGTAGGCGGCCGCCGGATCGCCGAAGCGCTCGCGGCAGGCGGTCTGGCGCGCACAGCGAGCAAACACGCTCGCGAGCGCGTGCTGCGCGTCGAGCGCGCTCATGGCGCCAAGCGCCAGCTCCGGCGGCACCACGCCGTCGAGGATGACGCTGCGCACGCGCCCGGGGAACTCCCGGATGTACTGCTGCGCGACCACGGTGCCGTAGGAGGATCCGTAGAGATTGATGCGCGCGTAACCCAGCGACGCGCGGACCCGGTCGAGATCCTGGACGGCGAGGCTCGTCGTGTAGAACCGCACGTGCGCATGCGCGCGCAGCATCTTCAGGCAGCGCTCGGTCTCGGCGACGATCTCGGCGGTGGTGCTCTGATAGAGATCCTCGCTGCTCGACTCGCAGTTCAGGGCGTTGGAGCCGCCGGTGCCGCGCTGATCGACGAGAACGATGTCGCGGTCGCGGTGGATGGGCCCGAACACCGGCGCGACGCTGGCATAGAAGGACGTGGCGGCCATGCCCGGCCCACCGGCGAGCACGAAGAGCGGATCGGGCCGCGGGTGGGTGCTGACGGCGGGCACCACCGCGATCCGCAGATCGATGCGCCGCCCCTGCGGCGCGGCCGGATTCTCCGGTACGGCGAGCCGCCCGCAGCGCGCCTGGATCAGCGTCAGCTCCTCGCTCTGGCGCAGCTCGCACGGCGCCAGAGCGAGCCGCGGCGCGGCGATGGCACGGCCGGCGACCGTCCATGCGGCAGCCAGACAGAGGGCGAGGACTGTGGTGCGTGGACTCACGTGAGCGAGAGCATAAGGCATCCGCCAAGCTGCCGACTTTGCCCTTGTTCACGCGCGGCCCGTCTCTACAATACGGCGGATGCGCTTCGCCCAGACTTTCGATGTGATCGTCATCGGCGGCGGCCATGCCGGCACGGAGGCCGCTCTGGCCGCCGCGCGCATGGGCGCGCGCACGCTGCTCCTGACCCAGAGCATCGAGACCCTCGGACAGATGAGCTGTAACCCAGCGGTGGGTGGCATCGGCAAGGGCCATCTGGTGCGGGAGATCGACGCGCTGGGCGGGGCGATGGCGCGCGCCACCGACCGGGCCGGCATCCAGTTTCGAACCTTGAACGGCAGCAAGGGCCCGGCGGTGCGGGCGACCCGCGCGCAGGCGGACCGGCAGCTCTACCGCAGGGCCGTGCGCTCGCTGCTCGAGCGCGAGCCGCGGCTGTCGATCTTCCAGCAGGAGGCCGCCGACCTGCTGCTCGAGGGCGAGTCCGTCAAGGGCGTGGTGACGGTGAGCGGCATCGTCCTCGAGGCGCCGGCGGTCGTACTCACCGTCGGCACCTTCCTCGGCGGCCGCATTCACGTCGGTCTCGAGAGCCACGCCGGCGGACGGGCGGGCGATCCGCCGTCCAATCGCCTCGCGAGCCGCCTGCGGGAGCTGCCCCTGCGGGTGGGACGCCTCAAGACCGGTACCCCGCCGCGTCTGGACGGGCGGACACTCGACTTCTCGGCCATGGTCCGGCAGGCGAGCGATGACCCGCCGCCCGTGTTCTCGTTTCTCGGGCGAGCCGATGAGCACCCGCAGCAGATTGATTGTTTCATCACGCATACGAATGAGCGCACGCACGACATCATCCGGCGCGCGGCCGATCGCTCGCCCCTCTTCACCGGGGCGATCGAGGGAGTCGGGCCGCGGTACTGCCCGTCGGTAGAGGACAAGGTCTTCCGCTTCGCCGACCGGACCTCGCATCAGATCTTCGTCGAGCCCGAGGGCCTCGAGACGCACGAGATCTATCCCAACGGCATCTCCACCAGCCTGCCCTTCGACGTGCAGTACGAGCTGGTGCGCAGCATCCCGGGATTCGAGCGCGCGCACCTGACGCGCCCCGGCTATGCGATCGAGTACGACTACTTCGATCCGCGCGACCTGCGGCCCTCGCTCGAGACCCGGGCGTTGCGTGGCCTTTTCTTCGCCGGCCAGATCAACGGCACCACCGGCTACGAGGAGGCCGCGGCGCAGGGCCTCGTCGCCGGGATCAATGCGACGCTGGCGTTCCGGCAGCGCGAGGCCTGGGTGCCGCGCCGCAGCGAGGCGTACCTGGGCGTGCTGGTCGATGACCTCGTGACCCGTGGCACCCGGGAGCCCTACCGCATGTTCACCAGCCGCGCCGAGCATCGACTGCTGCTGCGCGAGGACAACGCCGACCTGCGCCTGACCCCGGTCGGTCGCGAGCTCGGCCTGGTGGACGATGAGCGGTGGCGCCTGTTCGAGACGCGACGGCGCCTGGCGGACGAGGAGACCGAGCGGCTGCGGACCGTCCGGCTGCGCCCCGACGCGCTGCCCGGCGAATGGCTGCAGCGCGTGCTCGGGGGGCCGCTGGCGCGTGACGTCTGCGCCTTCGAGCTACTGCGCCGACCGGAAGTCGGGTACGAGACGCTGCTAGAGGTTGCCGGGCCTGCAAGCTGGCTCTGCGTCGCGGATGACCGCGTCCCGCCGCAGGTCCGGGTCGAGGTCGAGGCCCGCGCCAAATATGCCGGCTACATCGAGCGCCAGCGCGAGGAGATAGAGCGCCAGCGCCGCAACGAGGAGACGAAGCTGCCAGACGATATCGACTACGGTCAGGTAGCCGGGCTCTCGCACGAGGTGCGGGGCCGTCTGACCGAGTACCGGCCGAGCACCATCGGGCAGGCCGGCCGCGTGCCGGGCGTCACGCCGGCGGCCGTCACACTCCTGCTGGTGCACCTGAAGAAGCGCAGCCTCGCGGCCGAGCGGGCGCAAGTCGCATGACCGAGGAGACCGGACCCCGGGACGCCTTCCGCGCCCGACTCGCCGCGAGCTGGTCGCGCAGCGACTCTCTGGTGTGCGTCGGCCTCGATCCGGAGATCGAGCGGTTCCCCCGGCAGGTGGCCGATCAGCCCTCGCCGATCTTCCAGTTCAACAAGGCCATCATCGACGCGACGGCGGACCTGGTCTGCGCCTACAAGCCGCAGTTCGCGCACTACGCCGCGTACGAGGCGGAGGATCAGCTCGAGCGCACGATCGAGTACATCCACCGCGCCTATCCCGGCGTACCGGTGATTCTCGATTCCAAGCGCGGTGATATCGGCAACACCGCCGAGCGCTACGCCATCGAGGCCTTCGAGCGCTACGGCGCCGATGCCGTCACGGTGAACCCCTATCTCGGCGGCGACTCGCTGGAGCCCTTCCTGCGGCGCGAGGATCGCGGCGTCGTCGTGCTCTGCCGCACCTCCAATCCGGGAGCGCGCGACCTGCAGGACCTCACCGTCGGGCAGGACGGCCGGCGGCTCTATCACGTCGTCGCGGAGATGGCGGCGAGCCGCTGGAACACTCGCGGCAACTGCCTGCTGGTCGTGGGCGCGACCTACCCCGTGGAGCTGGCGCAGATCCGGCGGATCGTCGGTGAGATGCCGCTCCTGGTGCCGGGGGTCGGCGCGCAGGGGGGCGATGTCGCTCAGGTGGTGCGCAACGGCCAGACGGCGGACGGGACGGGGCTGCTCGTGAGCTCCTCGCGCGCAATCCTGTACGCTTCCGCCGGAGACGATTTCGCCGCGGCGGCGCGGGCCGCGGCGCTGTCGCTGCGGGATCAGATCAACGCCCACCGGCTGCGCCGCGCCTGATCGCGCCGTGATGCGAACCGCCACGCGCGCGCTCGTCATCCCCCTGCTCGCGCTCCTCGCGGCGCTCGGTGGCTGCTCGCGGTCGCCGAGCACCGCCCCATCGGCGGGAGCCACCCCCGGTGGCGCGATCCTGCTGCGCGGCCTCGGTTCCGAGCCCGATTCCCTGGATCCGCAGAAGGCCCGATCGGTCGAGGCGCAGCGGGTGCTGCGCGACATCTGCGAGGGTCTGACCACACTCGATAAATCAGGCGGTGTAGCGCCCGGTCTCGCCGAGAAGTGGGAAGTCAGTCCCGACGGCAAGACCTACACCTTCACGCTGCGCCAGGATGCACGCTGGTCCAACGGCCAGCCGGTGGTTGCCGCGGACGTGGTGGCCGGCCTGCGCCGCCTGGTGGACCCGGCCACGGGCTCGCAGTACGCCGAAGTGGTCGACGTCATCGCCAACGCCAGTGACATCGTCGCGGGACGCAAGTCGCCGGAAAGCCTCGGCGTCGACGCGCCGGGGCCTTACACGGTGATCGTGCACCTGCGCAGCCCGGCGCCTTACCTGCCGGCGCTGCTGTCGCACCCGAGCACCTGTCCCGTCGAGCCCGTCACCCTGGCGAACGAGAAGGACGCTTACGCGCGGCCTGGCATCCTGCCTTCGGACGGCGCCTTCGTGCTCTCCCAGTGGGTGCACGGCTCGTACATCTCCCTGACCCGCAACCGCCACTACTGGAACGATGCGGCGACGCGCCTCGACGGGGTGAAGTACCTGATCGCCACGGACGAGAACGCGGAGCTGACGCTCTACCGCGCGGGCCAGCTCGACACCACCGACGTCATCCCGCGCCCGCAGTACGACTGGATCCGCACCCATCTGCCCGGCCAGCTCCACATCACGCCGGAGCTGGGTGTCTACTTCTACGGCTTCAACCTCGAGCGCGCGCCCTTCAAGGACGACCCCAGGGTGCGTCGCGCGCTGTCGCTCGTCATTGACCGCGAGAAGCTCGCCCGGCTGGTGCTGCGCAGCGGCGAGCTGCCGGCCTACGGCTGGATACCGCCAGGGGTGGCCGACTACACGCCGCAGACGCCGGCCTACCGCTCGCTGTCCATGGCGCAGCGGATCGCCGAGGCCCGGCGCCTCTACGCCCAGGCGGGATACTCCGCATCGCGGCCACTACGCTTCGAGCTGCGCTACAACACGGGTGAGGTGCACGCGGAGCTCGCCCTCGCCATCGCCTCCATGTGGCGCCAGGCGCTCGGCGCGCAGGTGACACTGCGGGCGGAGGAGTTCCGCTCCCTCCTGCAGGACATCAACCGCGGCGACATACAGATGTTCCGCTCCAGCTGGATCGGGGACTACAACGACGCCTACAGTTTCGCGCAATACTTCAAGAGCGACTTCGGCATCAATCTGCCGCACTATCACAACCCGGCGTACGACGCCCTGCTCGACCGCGCCGCCGCAGAGACCGATGTCGCCAAGCGCCGCGACCTGCTCGAGCAGGCGGAGAAGCTGATGCTGCGCGATCAGCCCGTGATCCCGATCTACTTCTACGCCAGCAAGCACCTCGTCAAGCCGCGCGTGCAGGGCTGGTACGACAACATCATGAACGTCACCTACAGCAAGGATCTGTCGCTGCGGGGCATGGCGCCGTAGAGCGCCTTTGGAAGCGCCGCTGCTGCGGCGGGGGACCTCGCGGCGTCTCGGGAAGGCGCCCTTACTTGCGCCAGAACGTGCGGGTGAAGAGCACGATCACGCTGAAGATCTCCAGGCGGCCGAGGAGCATCGCCGCGGTGCAGATCCAGATCTGCAGCGGCGACAGCGCATGCAGGTTCCAGACGTGGTGGCCGGGCAGGCCGAAGGCGGTGTTGTTGATCGAGGCGACGATGACGCGGAAAGCCCAGCCGAAGCGCATCCCGGTGAGCAGCATCCCGAAGGTGAGCACCGACACCGTCATGAAGTAAAGGAAGATGAACGCCAGCACCGCGTCCGCGGCGCGCTCCGGCACGGGGCGGCCGCCGACGCGCACCGGCGCCATGGCGCTCGGGTGCACCAGCAGCTTCAGCTCCCGGCCGGCCTGCCGCGCCAGCACCAGGGTGCGGAACATCTTGGTGCCGCTGCCGGCGGAGCCGGTGCTGCAGGTGATGCCGGACAGAAACAGCATCCAGATGGGCGCGAACACCGGCCAGGTGGTGAACCCCGCGGGTCCCACAGTCACCCAGCCGGTCGTCGTCGCCAGGGAAACCACGTTGAAGGCCGCGTACCGCAGGGACGTGCCGAAGGTCGGATAGACACCGTTCACCGTCAGCAGAGCGGCGATGAACGCGACGCTGGCCGCGATCAGCACGGCGATCGCCTTGAACTCCGGGTCGTGGCGATAGGGCTTCAGCGACAGCCGCCGCAGGGCCGCGAAGTGCCGCGCGAAGTTCAGCGCCGCGATCAGCATCAGGACGATCAGCACGAACTCCACGGAGGCGGAGTGGAAGTATCCGACGCTGGCATCGTGGGTGGAGAATCCGCCGAGGGAGACCGCGGAGAACGCGTGGCAGATGGCATCGAACCAGGTCATCCCGCAGACCCGCAGCGCCAGGATGCCGCAGAGCGTCAGCAGGGCGTACACCAGCCACAGCGAGCGCGCGGTTTCGGTAATGCGCGGCGCCAGCTTCTCGTCCTTCACCGGCCCGGGCGCCTCCGCCTTGGAGAGCTGCATGCCGCCGACGCCGAGGAGCGGTGTCACGCCGACCGCCACCACGATGACCGCGAGCCCCCCGAGCCAGATGAGCGAGTGCCGCCAGAAATTGATCGAGGGCGCGAGCGTGTCGAGCCCGTCGAGCACCGTCGAGCCGGTGGTCGTCAGTCCCGACATCGTCTCGAAGAATGCGCGGGTGAAGGTGAGCCCAGGGATCGTGAAGAGCAACGGCAGCGTCGCGGAGGCGGCGAGCAGGATCCAGCCGAGCGTGATCAGCAGGAAGCCATCGCGGGCCTTGAGCTCGCGGCGGTAGCGAAACGTGGCGCCCGAGAGCACGCCGCCCGCGGCCGCGGTGATCGCCGCGGCGAGCAGGAAGCTCGGCCAGAGCCCATCGCCCGTGGCGAGCGAGCAGCCGATCGGCAGGATATAGGCGAGGCCGAAGGCGGCGAGGATGATCCCGAGGAGGTGCGCGATGCCCAGCAACGTCGTGCAGCCTGCTGCAGCTTCAGGGGCGCATCGCGCGCATGAAGAGCCGCTCCACCGCCTCGATATGGCGGCGGTCGGCCAGGAAGAGGATGACGTGATCCCCCGACTGCACGAGCGTGTCGTGGTGCGCCATGATGACCTGCTCGCCACGCACCACCGCGCCGATGGACGCGCCCTCCGGCAACGGAATCTCCGCCACCGTCCTGCCGACTACGCGCGAGCTCTGCTCCTCGCCGTGCGCGATCGCCTCGATGGCCTCGGCGGCTCCGCGCCGCAGGGAGTGCACGCGCACCACATCGCCGCGGCGCACGTGCGCGAGCAGTGAGCCGATGGTGATGCTCTGCGGCGAGATGGCGACGTCGATGCTGCCGCTTTCGATGAGGTCGGCGTAGGAGGGCTTGTTGATGAGGGCCATCACCTTGTGCGCGCCGAGCCGCTTGGCCAGCATGGCGGAGAGGATGTTCGCTTCCTCCGAGTTGGTGAGCGCGGCGAACACGTCCGCGCTGTCGATGTTCTCCTCGATCAGCAGCTCCTCGTCGGCGGCGTCGCCGCCCAGCACGATCGTGTTCTCGAGCTGCTCCGATACCCAGCGCGCGCGGTGCGTATCGCGCTCGATGAGCTTCACCTGGCAGGTCTTCTCCAGCGAGCGCGCGAGCCTGAAGCCGATGTTGCCGCCGCCGGCGATGACGACGCGCCGCACCCGGGTGTTCTCCTTGCGCAGCTCGCCGATGACGCGGCGGATATCGTCGCTGGCGGCGAGGAAGAACACCTCGTCGCCTTCCTCGATGACGGTGGCGCCCTCGGGCGGCACGCTGCGCCCGCGGCGATAGATGGCGACCACGCGCGCCTCGATGCGGGTCAGATGCTCCGGCAGCTCGCGCAGGCAATGGCCGACCAGCAGGCCGCCGCTGACGGCGCGCACGCCCACCAGGCGCACCTTGCCGGCCGCGAAGTCGAGCACCTGCAGCGCCCCGGGATGGCGGATCAGGCGCGCGACGTATTCGGTGACGAGCTGCTCCGGGCTGATGAAGACGTCGACGGCGATCGCCTGCTCGCTGAAGAGCTCCGGACGCTGGGTGTACTCGGGGGAGCGGATGCGGGCGATCTTGGTCGGCGTGCGAAAGAGGGTGAACGCCACCTGGCACGCCATCATGTTGACTTCGTCGCTGTTGGTCAGGGCGACGATGATCTCGGCCTCGGCCGCGCCCGCGGCTTCGAGGACCGGGGGGTAGGCGGCGTTGCCGGCGACGGTGTGGACGTCCAGACGGTCCTGCAGCTCGCGCAGCACGTCGTCGCTGATGTCGACGACGGTGACCTCGTTCGCTTCCTCGCGGGAGAGGTGCCTGGCGACGGTGCGGCCGACCTGGCCGGCTCCGAGGATGAGGATCTTCATGCTGCTGGCAGCGACGCGTCGAGCGCGATGGCCTCTTCCGGGGCCGCCGTGAATACATTCATGTAGGCTGCGGCAAAAACATCCTGTCTTTGACGCCTCCGGAAGAGGCCATCGCGCTCGGCGCGCCTTGGCACAGTCGGGAAGTACGTCACGGAGTCGGCCTGCAGATGGAGCGTCATGTAAGAGGCTCGAGGTTGGCGTACTGCATCATGAGCCATTTCGTGCCTTGCTGCTCGAAGCTCACCTGCACACGCGCGTGCGGGCCGCTGCCTTCGACGTTCAGGACCACGCCCTCGCCGAACTTGCCGTGCCGCACGCGGGCGCCGAGGCGCATTCCGGGCGGCGCGGGCTCTTCGGAGCGGAATCGGATCGCGGGGGCGGCCGGCTGCTCGCGGCGCATGCGGGCGATGTTCATCGCCCGGGCGACCTGCACTCGCGGCCGCACCTCGGCCACGATGTCCTGCGGGACTTCCTTGATGAAGCGGGAGGGAGCGGGATGGGTATCCATGCCGTGCAGGCGGCGTTGCTCGGCATATGTGAGGTACAGATGCTTCATCGCGCGAGTCATGCCGACGTAGGCGAGTCGGCGCTCTTCCTCCAGCGCCTCGAGATCCGCCATGCAGCGGTTGTGGGGGAAGAGCCCTTCCTCCATGCCGCAGAGGAAGACGAACATGAATTCCAGGCCCTTTGCCATGTGCAGCGTCATCATCTGCACGCTGTCCTCGCCGGCATCGGACTGCCGCTCGCCGGACTCCAGTGCGGCGTGGGCGAGAAACGCCTGCAGCGGCGGCAACTCCAGGTCGGTGCTCTCGGCGGCGAAGCTGCGCGCGGCGCTCACCAGCTCCGCCAGGTTCTCGAGGCGAGCCTCGCTGCGCGCCAGCTCGCCCCGTGCCGACATCTGACTCGGCTTCTCGCGGCCGTGATGCTCGATGAGGCCGCTCTCCTTGAGCAGGTGATCGATCTGCTCGTGCAGCGGCAGCCCCTCGGTCTCGCGCGCCAGGCGGTCGATGAGCTCGTGGAAGCCGCGCAGGGCGGCCGCGGTCCTGCCACCCTGCTGCGCGTCGCTGCGGGCGGTGGCGGCCTTCCACAGCGGGATGCCGGCGGCTCTGGCCTCCTCGCGCAGGGTCTCCACGGTGCGCTCGCCGATACCGCGCGTCGGCAGGTTCACCACCCGCTCGTAGGCGGCATCGTCGTCGCGATTGACGATGAGGCGCAGATAGGCCAGGGAATCCTTGATCTCCGCGCGCTCGAAGAACCGCAGGCCGCCATAGACCTTGTAGGGGATGCGACCGGCGATGAAGGCTTCCTCGAACGCGCGCGACTGCGCGTTGGAGCGATAGAGCACGGCGATGTCGCTGCGCCGGTTGCCGCTCGCGACGTAGTCGGCGACCCGGCGCGCGACGAACTCCGCCTCGTCGCGCTCGTTGAACGCTGCATAGAGCTGAATGGGCAGGCCCGGCTCGCCATTGGTCCACAGCGTCTTGCCGAGGCGCCCGGAGTTGTGGCCGATCAGCCCGTTCGCGGCCGCCAGGATCGCGGCGGTGGAGCGATAGTTCTGCTCCAGGCGGTAGAGCTTGGAGCGCGGAAAATCGCGACGAAACTGCTGCAGGTTCTCCACTCGCGCGCCGCGCCACCGGTATATCGACTGGTCGTCGTCGCCGACCGCGAACGGGTGGCCTTCGGGCCCGGCGATCAGGCGCAACCACCCGTACTGGATGGAGTTGGTATCCTGGAACTCGTCGACCAGCACGTGGCGGAAGCGCTGGCGATAGTGCGCGAGCAGCTCCGGGTTGTCGCGCCAGAGCTCGTAGGCGCGCAGCAGCAGCTCCGCGAAGTCGACCACGCCGGCGCGCGCGCAGCTCTCCTCGTACAGGCCGTAGAGGCGGATCATCTGGGCGCGGGTCGGATCGTTGCCGCCCTTCAGGTCCTTCGGTCGCCGCCCCTCGTCCTTGTTCGAGTTGATGAACCACTGCACCTCGCGCGGCTCCCAGCGGGACTCGTCGAGGTCCTGGGCTCTGATGATCCGCTTCACCAGGCGCTGCTGGTCGTCGGAGTCCAGGATCTGGAAGCTCTGCGGCAGGCCGGCCTCGCGCCAGTGCAGGCGCAGGAGGCGATGAGCGATCCCGTGGAAGGTGCCGATCCAGAGCACCCCGGGCGGGGCGCCGAGGATCTGCTCCACCCGGCCGCGCATCTCCGCCGCCGCCTTGTTGGTGAAGGTGACCGCGAGGATGGAATAGGGGGAGGCATGCTCCGCCTGGATGAGCCAGGCGATGCGGTGGGTGAGCACCCGGGTCTTGCCGCTGCCCGCGCCCGCGAGCACCAGCACGGGAACGAGCGGCGCCGACACCGCGGCGCGCTGCGCCTCGTTCAGCGGATTGAGGATGGGGTCGAGATCCATGGGGCGCATTTTACGGCATGCCTGCCGCCCGCACCTCCGTCGTGAACCGGATCAGGGCCACCACGAAACTGAGCAAGACGGGCCCGATGACGAGCCCGAGCACGCCGAACGCCGAAACGCCGCCGACTGCGCCCAGGAACACGGCCAGCGTCGACACATGAGCACGATGCGCCGTGAGCAGCGGTCGCGCGACGTTCTCCACGACGGCGAGCAGGCCGCTCCAGAAGGCCAGGAAGACCGCCCCGATCCAATGCCCGCCCACCGCCAGGTAGAGCACCGCGGGCACCAGCACGACGGCCGCGCCCGCCGGCAGCAGCGCCGCAATCGTCGCCACCACGCCGAACACCACCGGCGAGGGCAGCCCGGCGAGCTCGAAGCCGATGCCGACGAAGATGCCCTGGATGAGCGCGGTCGCGGTCGAGCCGAACACCACCGCGCGCGTC
>Ga0187809_10000517_pt1 | contig 20361 bp, 19 predicted proteins | sample NC_wetland_sal_i_8_FD_132415 | JGI IMG/M metagenome (GOLD analysis project Ga0187809, IMG submission 132415) | Wetland sediment microbial communities from Neuse River Estuary, North Carolina, USA - ASW_4 | ecosystem: Environmental > Aquatic > Freshwater > Wetlands > Sediment | place: USA: North...
GTGGAAGTCCGCTACCCGGCACTCACCCCGGTGATGATCCCGCTATGGATCGGCTACTGCGCCCTGTGCATGGTCGTGGCTGCCATGTTCAGCAAGCCGGCTCGGAAGCCGAGGCCACCCGGACAGCGCACCATAATTGAAAATGCCAACGGCAGATTCAGCTATGACGGCGCCAACCTGCGCCGTATCAACCGCCGTTGCTGCTAAACAGCGCCTGCCGGCTCTGGGGATTGCTCATTAGTTGGAATAGCGCCGCCTTGTATGCCGTGCCTTTCGCCGAGGCCAACTGCTGCGCGGCCTGTGGCCCTAGCCGCTGCCCGACATAAGCTGCCGCCGTCTGTGGGTCGGCCTGCCCTAGCCATTCAGCGTTGTGGGTCACGTTGTCATGGCTGCTGAAATCCGGCTGGTACACCTCTGGAAACGCCTGCGCGGCGGTCGGCAGTGCCATCTGCCCCTTAGTCATCATGTTGCCGGCCACCGGGGCTGCAAGCCGTGATACAACGCTGGGTATCTGGCCGACTTTCGCTGCTGCCCATGCCTGAAGGGGTGCAGACGCAAAATACGTAGCTGCCGCTCCTGGCCCGATGTTCCCTGCGCCAAGATGATGAAGCGCAGTTAGGCCGCCCAAGCCCTCTGTCGCCATCTCGAACGGATCGTTCAGAATGGTTTTGGCGCCTTGCCCGATCAGGGAGCGGGAGTGCGCAGTGGCGCCATAGAGCCGTTCCAGCCGGGCCATACCGTCGGCTACCTGCGGATCGAGCGTAAGCTGCTGGCGGGCTTCCGGAGACGCCTGCTGCCAGAACTTCATCAGGCGGTTTAGGTCGAAATCGCCGTTCTGCGCCTTTGACGCCAGCAGGTATTTCCCAATCTCATGCTGAGCCAGCGGCAGGTTTCGCAAATCCTGACCGCCATAAGCGCCGTTCCAGAAGTTGTCCTCGAAATCCGGGTCAGCCGGCACCTTGAAGCCGGGCGAGTTCAGCAAGGTTTCGAGGCGCGTCCCGCCCTTCTTCGCTTGCGCGGTCAACCAGTCCGGCAGAGTTTCCGGCGACTCCCGGTTGTTGACGAAACCGAGGATGCCCTCGATCTGGTCATTGTTCTGCTCAGCAGTCTTGGCCGCGTTTGCGTACAGGCTCTCCCACTCAGGGTTGGCTCTGGAAGCCTCTCTGAGGTCGGTCATCACTCCGCGATATAGCTGCTTGAGCAACCCCACGTCATTCCCCTGTGCGCCCTGCATGGCCCTGCCAACGGCCTGACGAAGTACGTCCATGTCGGACCACGTCATGTTGTCCTTGTTCAGGAGAGGCGCGAACCGCTCGAAGGTGGGGTTCTGCACCATAGCCTTGAGGTCAGGATCGCCAGCCCGGTTCACCAGATCGCCAACGGCGGCTTTGGTGTTGGTCAGCGGGACGGTCACCTTCGGATCAACAACCTCATTCAGCCGCTGGAAAGCCAGATTGGTGCTATCGTTGAGGGCGTCAATGCTGTCCTGCGCGGCGGTCTGTATCCGGTTGCCGGCCTGCTGCATGGTCATGCTGCCCGGCTCCAGGAACTGCTTAGCGTAATTGGCAAGCTGATCCTGCGTGGCTTGCGCGTTGTTGCTGGAGATACCAGCGGCCCCGAACCGCTTAGGCAGTGTGTTGCTGAACACCTTCCCGACGACGCCCGGGTTTGGGTTCAGATCGGACGCGAAATGCGGCTGGACGCCCGCCGTCTCGAAATCATTCATGATAGGCGGCTTCTCGTACAGCGCCGTGCGGTTCATGCCGATTCCGGTACCAAACCCGCCGCCCATGCTGCCAAGGAAGCGCACGAAATCGTCCGGTAGCTGCCAACCCGGTGCCAGCACGTCCTTGTTCAGGGTGCTTGCGGCATCTGCCCCGGTTGCCGCTCCGGCGCCTGTGAGGGCACCTTTGGCAGCGAGCATCGGCAGGGCTTCAGCCGTGGGTGCTGCCGCGCCTGTGCCAAGCGCGGTACCCCGCTCCAAGGCAGTGGGAGCCATCGCCCCTGTATCGGCTGCCAGGGAGCCGAGACCGCCGGTTGCCAGCAGACTGAGTGCCCCTGTGGTGGCGCCTGATAGGGCGTTCTTTACGTCAGCTTCGCCCGGTGTCTGTGGCTGGTGATCCAGCCCCGCCTGATTTTGCATATCGACGATGGCTTGGCCTGAACCAGGGTAAATGTCGTGATACCCGTTCTCCCGTACCCAGTTCGCCGCATCGTGCATCCCCACCTTGTCAGCGAGATAGGCCGGCAGGCGCCCGAAAAAAGCGTCACCAACAGTGTTGTATAGATCAACCGGCAGCCCGGCGAAGCGGGACACGCCTTCGCCAACGCCGGAGGCTGCGGACTTGGCATAGCTGGCAGCGGCATCCGATGCAGAGCGCGGGCCGTTCAGTTGCTCAAGTATTGCAGGGTCCGTGACCACGTCCCCAAGGACGGGTTGGCTGCCAGAACTGGTATCCACAGGCGCGGGTGTGCCAAGCTCCTTGAGGAGTTCAGGGTCTGTGACGATTGGGCCGAGGGCTGCCATTACTGCACATGCCTCCAGTTCTTGCCATCCCACATATAAGACTTACCGTCTATGGTACGGAGGGGTGAGTTTTGGGCCGGCGAGGCGGCGCCAGCGGGCTGTGCAGGAGTCTTAGGCTCCAGCGCCGACAAGTCCCAGCCGGGCTGTGGATTGGTTTTTAGGTACTGCATCCTGAACAGCGGCTCATCCCAATATGGGTTGTTGGCTTGCCGCGCAGCCACCTGTGCTTGGCGTGCCGACAGGGTGTACGACTGATCCCACTGAGCCTGATTGATCAGATGTTGCAGGAACGTAGCCTGCGTCTCAGGGTCGTACTGCGCCCCAACCTGCCCTTTCAGAAGCTGGCCGAACTCCATACCCGTTCCGCGACCGATAGCCGCCATGCTTGGGAGGATCGCCGCAACCTGCAACTGATTGACAAGTTTGTCGTAAAGTGAGCGCAAGCTGATATTCTTCGGGTCGTAACCGAGAACTTGCTTCAAGGTGGTGTACACCTCCCGCGCTTTGTCGCTATCGGTGATAGCACCCGTGCCGCCGGACGTTTTCAGATAGGGCAGGATGTCCAACGCGGCCTTTGCTGCCAAAATCGTTTGGTTGGCTGCGCTGTACACCTGATCCGGCGTGTGGGCACCTTTGCCACCCTCTCCGCCCTCTCCGCCAGCCGGCGCGTTGTTCACAGTGACGTTGGACTGAGGCGCGGTTAGAGAAGCGAAAGTGGTGCCTTGCGGCGCGTTGGCAATCTCGGCGCTACCGGCAGGAGTCGCCGAGTTCACAACCTTGCGCTGCGCGCCGCCTGTATTAGGATCGAAGCTGGTTTCCAGAACTGCTTGCCCCGGTTGGAACTCACCGATCTGGCTGCCGCCTGCCTGCGCCTTCTTCGCCAGCCCGTCGAGCACAGCGATGTTCTGCGCCAAAGGCGCGGTCGGGTTGCCGGACTGCGTGAACTGCGACATCACCTGCGCGCGGGTTTCTGGATTCGGAATCAACTTAGTTGCGTAATCGACAAGGGCGGTAGCCTGCTGATTGCCGAACTTCGCAAGCTCAAGGCCGATCTTCGCTGCGTTGACACCATAGCTGGCTTCAGTGCTTGCGAGGCCCTGCATAGCCTTCAGGTTCTCGAACTTCTGCGCGTTCTGGCCTATCAGGTTTTGCGCGGCAGTCTGATAGCCGGCCTGCGCGGCTTGGATACCCTGCTGGCGCTGCTGCAACTGCATCTGGTGGGCGTTCTGAAGTGCCTGGATCGACGGCTGCATGTTGGGCAGCGAGTGCAGCAGTACGCCGCCTGCTGTCGCGTTTTTCAATCCAGCCGCCGCATCCGAACCCTGTGCATAGCTGTTGATCACGTCATTGATGCGCTGGTTCGGAGAAACCTGCATCTGCTGAACGTAATCCTTCTGCATCTGGCCGAGCTTGTCCCACATCGCCGGCTGGCTCTGCATGTAGTCCTGCAACGACTGGCTGAGCGGGCCGAACACCTGCGAGGCCGGCGGGAACATCCGCATGTAGTCGGCAGGGCCGCCACCCACGCCTGATGCTGCCGGGGCTGCCGGCGTGGCTCCCACGCCTCCGAGCTTGGCCTGCCAGTTCTGCATTACCTGCGCGACCGTGAGCGGCTGGCCGTCCGGCCCGGTGAAAGTGCTGGCATTTCGGAGCACAAAATCCTGCGGCACAACGGAGGAAGCCGGCGCGTTCGGGTCCGCTTGCAGGAACTTGACGGCGGTTGGGCCACCAAGAAAATGCGCGGCATAGAGCGCGGTTGCGTCCGGCTGTTTCCCGGTGCCAAGCCGGAGTTCCTGTGCATTGTCAGAATCGAGCGCGTTGATCACGCGCGGATCATTCTTGTCCAGCCCGGCAAGTTCCGGGTGGTTCTTGATGATGCCCTGCAAGGTCGGGTCGGTGATGCCATAGAGGCCGCTGGCCGACGATTGCGGGTTCTGCGCGTTGGCGTTGCCGCCGCTCTCGATCTGCGCCACGGCGGTGTTGTAGCCGGACGGGACGGTTTGCTGCGGCACGGTCAAGCCGGCGAACAACGTGTTTGGATCGGTGGCTGCGAGGCTTTGCAGCTGCTGCGCTTGAATCGGTGAAAAAAGTGCCATTAGCCTAATCCACTCCCGCTGCTGGACAAGTAGTCGTTGCCACTGATCGGGATGCCGCCACTGCTGTTGTTGCTACCGCTGCCATTCCACCAGTTCTGAAGCTGCTGCATCCAGCTATTGTTGTTCGAGTTCGAGTTGCTGTTGTTGTTACCGCTCGAATTGAACAGATTGCTCAGGCCAGTGAGCCCGTTGTTGAACTGCGCGGTGGCTCCGGCGGCCTGCTGTCCGAGCGCGGCCTGCTGTGCGTTTGCCTGCGTGGCCTGTCCGTTGAGCGCGTTGGTCTCGCCGACGAGTTTCGTGTTCATGTTGTTGTAGTTCTGCTGGAGGAACTGATTGTTCCGGTCCAGATTCTGATTGGCAGTCGCTACATTGGTATTCGCCACGCCCTGCTGACCTTGCTGGTTGTATAGCTGCGCCTGATTGCGGACATTGGCGGCGTTCTGCGCGGCATTCGTCCGCAGGTTCTGCACTTCCGTGTTGAACTGGTTGTTGGCGTTCGCCATGTTCTGGCTCAGCGTCATTGCCTGATTTTGCATGGTATTGCTCTGGTTGCCGGCTGCCGTAGTGGCCTGCAACTGGCGCTGTAATGCGGTTTGCAATGCTGTGTCGTACAGGTTCGACGTGTTGTTCGCCGCGTTCTGGTTTGCTGCCAGCGTGGCCGCGTATTCGGCGCCAGCCCCACCTAGGCCACGCTGCCGCAAGGCGTCTGCTGCGGCCTGCGAGTTTGACGACGCAGCGCCGGCCTGTGCGCGCTGGATTTGCCCGAGCTGCACCAGATCGGACGGTAGCAAGCCGGGCTTGGACAGTCCCTGCAACTGCGCGAGTGCCTGCTGCTGTGCCGCCAAGTCGCCCTGATCGTTGCCGGGCAGGTACACCTGACCTGTGTACGGGTCGTAAGTCTCCGGCGCGTAGTTCTGCAACCACGTCTGACCCTGGTAGGGCGTCGTGTTGAAATCAGGGAGATTGAGGTCTTTCCACAGGTTATACGCCTGCTGCCGGTAATCGGCAGCCTGCTGGCCTGCGGCGTTGATCTGGCTTTGGCTTGGCCCGCTGGTCAACCCCTTGATTGCTGAGGCAGCGGACGCTGCGGCAGCAACGCCGCCGAGAATTGCTCCAATAGGCATTATCTTACCTTGCTGTAATAGATTTCATCGGCGCGATAGCCGAGACGCTTGAAAAGCGATGCAATGCTGTGATCGGCCTTGCAGCCGCAGACGATTTTGCGCGCACCAGCCGCAATCGCCCGGGCTTCCGCCGACTTGAACAGTTCGACTGCGTTGCGGCCCTTGCGATACTTCGGAAGAAGGAACAACAAGTCCAGCATCGCGTGGGGTGTAGTCGCGTGATGCAGCGGGGCTACCAATAGAAAGAAACAATAACCGACCAATTCGCCGTCATGGCGCGCAGTGGTGATCTGAAGTATGCCCGCATCTTCGCTCTGCTGGTACATCTCGTGATGAATAACCAGCGGGCAGACGTCTTTGTCGCTCTCAACTTCCTCATAATGGAGTTTAAGAAGTGGTTCGAACTCAGCCACCATTTCGTCATAACGTTCGGCTTGGTACTTCAGCATCAGGCGAGCTTCTTTCTCGCCTTGGCTTTGATGCTGTCTTCTTCGCTCTGGCTGATATTGCCCGCGTTGAATGACCGGGTAGCCCCACCGATAGCAAGCCGCGCATGTTTCTTGTCATTCACGGGAAAGCTGTGATCGGGACCCGCGAACTCGGACTTCGGCATATTGTCGCGCTGCGCGGTGGTCAGACCACCCTTCGACAAACCTTGCGCTAAGGCACGGCTCAGTGCTGCGCGCATGATCTCTTGCTGTTGCGGGTTCATGTGATCCGCGTTGTTGAGTTCAGCCAGATTGCGCTTGCCGACGACATCAACGGACGGCTTGCGGACGACGAACTCTCCCGCGTTGACATTGGCGGGGACGCTGTCCTTGACGCCCGGTATCCCGGCATCGAGCGGCACCTTGCCTCCGGACTGGAAGGGCATCGGAGCGCGCTGCGCCAGCATTTGCGCCAGCTTGCTGACACCACCGAGCGGCTGAGGATGGCCCTGCGGATGAACCGGAGGCGCCTTTGTTGGCTCCATTGACCGGCCCTGCGGACGGATCATGCCGCCTTTGGCGTAGTCGCCGCCACCACCGGGGCCATTCGGATACGGCACAATCTCGTTGTACGGGCCGTTCTGCCCGGCAGTCGAGATGTAGGGCAGCGCATAGGCTTCGATATTGGCGAATGGCTGATTTGGGTCGATTGGATTGCCGCCTGCATCCACCTTCGGCACCATCTGGTAGCCGTTCGGCCCGTACAGCGGGTTGTTGACGGCGTTCACTGCGGAACTTGGAACGAGATACGGGGTGTTGATGCCGCCTTGAGCCCCGGGGACGCCCACGGCTGGCTCAGCAACAACGGCTGGTGGCATCGGGGTGGCCGGCGGATGCGCCTTCGCGTAGTTGGCGTCTGCCGCGTTCATTGCCGCGTTTGCTGCGGCCAAGGCGCCCTGCCAGCCGGCATCATTGAAGTTGAGCATTGGACCCTGGCCCGGAGTCGCTTGCAGCGTGTTGTTGCCGTTCAGCAGGGCCTCGATGTTGTTCCATTGCTTGATCTGATCCGGTGTGGCGACCGAACCAAGCGAGTTCTGATTTCCTGCGTTGTAGGTCAGGAACTGCCACGGGTTGACCGTCTGATCGAATACCGATTTGCCGTACTGGCTGGTGATCTCCTGCGGCGCATACTGGCTTGGGTTGAAGCCGAGTTCATTGGCTGGGATGTCGTTGATCGACATTGAGCCGTTTGACAGCTTAGAAATGTCGCCTGAGAGCGCCGCCCCGTTACTCTGAGCCGTGCCAAGCGCCGAGTTCAACGCAGTTTGCAGGGCTTGCTGCTGCTGCTGCACAAAGCCCTGAGCGGCGGTGTTATTGGATTGAATATCTTTCTGGCGCTGGCTGATGCTGCCGGAATCCGTGTTGTAGGTGGTGTCTGCCAAGCCTTGCACGGTGTTGGCGTCGCCTTGCAGCGACTTCACCTGATTCTGAAAATCCGGGTTCTTACCGAAGATCGTCGCGTCATAGGCACGGTCGCCGGGTGTCAGGCCGGGGTTCACCTGCCCGAGCAGGCTGGCGATACCGTTCGGGTTGGTCAGATTGTTGACATCGCCGGTATAGGTCGAAACCAGCGGATCATAGCTGCTGCGATCAAACGCGGCGGGTCCGGTGTAGCTCTGGTTCAACAGGCTCTGGCCGGCGCTCAAGGGCTGCGAGCCGTTGATAACGGCGCTCAGCGTGTTCTGCGCGTCTGCGCCAAAGGGATTGAAGGTCCCAAGCTGGGACTGAAAGTTTGTGTTGGCTCCGGTGATGGCGTTCCGCGCAGCGGTGCCTTGGCCCTGAACGTAGTTCGTGAGTGGCGAGAAATCGAAGGTCTGATTCAGGCTGGCGATCTGGCCGGGGCTGGCCTGCTGCGCGACCGGAGTTTGCGGGTTGGTCGTGCCGCTGGATGCGCTGCTGGCTCCGCTCGCACCAGATGCCGTACTGGTGGAAGGGCTGCTGGTGGCCGTATTCAGGTTAGCTATTGTCGGGATAGCTGCATCGTCGAGTGGGTTGAGCGGAGAAGCCATTGATCTGCTTTCAATACTATCGTATTTACTCGCAGGGCTACGGCTCAAAAATCAGCGTTGTTGCTATAGCAGTGGTTGGCGCACCGGAGAACTGCACGGTGATCTGTACGGTGCCGTCGTTGTTGTAGCCTGTGATGCTGCACCCTGTGACCACATGCCCGGATGCGTAGCCGGCGCGCACGAGAAACGGTGTCTGCGCCAGCTTCCGCATTTTCACCGTGGTCGGCACGTTGTGGATCACGCTGACCGTCTGGCGTTCGGCCAGCAGGTTGTTGTCAATGTCCACATTGTTTTGCAGCAGCGAGTTCAGCGTATCCACCATCAGGTTCATGACGCTGAGGAAATTGCTGAACCACTGCGGCGCAGTGCGGTAGTCGTCAGTGTTGAAGTGGACCAGCGGGCGGAATCTCACTGGGTCGTCTCATCTTCGGTGAGCACGTCGAAGGCGAATGCTGCCTGTGCAATGACGAACTGCTCTTGGCTGACGTTGTGTATCCAGCCTGCCGTGACGTACTCGCCCGTATTGTCTGGCAATGGCAGGTCCACGAGGAACGGCACGGCACGGACGGATGTGTTGTCGCCCCAGCTTACATCGCCCCATGAATCGCTGCCCCAACCGGAACTGATAGGCGCGGTAATAGGGTAGCTGTTGATCAGCGGGGCTTCGTTGGTCGCTGCTTCGATGGCTACCTGAGTGACCGTGTTGGAATCGAGGTAGAACGCCGCCGTGTAGATCGACTTCAACAGTCCGCTTTCGCCGCAGTTTTGCGGGCTGAGCCGAACGTGCGCGTAGATCGGCAGCCGGGCCGTGGCCGCGCCAGCGGTGTAGGTGGTGCTGCGATCCAACGTGAAGTTCCAGGTGGTGCCAGAAACCAGCGTAGCTACCGTAACCTTGGCGATGTTGCCGCTCTGATGCAGCGTGAGGCCGGCAGTCGGCGTGAACTTCGTGTTGCTCCACGTCGCGGTCACCACATTGCCGGACTGGCTTGTCACCGTGATTGAGATTTCCTCATCGCTGAAATCGGTGTAATCGCCGGCCTTGCGCTGCTTGAGAAGCGCATTCTCAAGGCCGGACGAGATGTACAGCGTGTAATTCGTATTCAGCGCCACACCGGCGGCTGCCGGCTTTGTCCAGCGCGTCCATTCTTGGATGAAGGCGTGATAGACATAGGCTTGCGTTGCGTAGGTATCGCCGCTAACGGTTGGCAGCCACAGGATGTAGGAGCGTTCGGATTCGTGGCCGACGCCATGCGCCACGGTCGCTAGGTTGGACAGCAGCAACGCGCCGAACTGAATCGCGGGCTCAATATCGAAGCTGATAACGCTGACGCCAGACAGGCTGACCTGTACGACGCCCTGGTTGGCGAGCATGAAAATCGTGTTGTTGAGCATCACCACGGTGGCCGGCGCGATGCAGTGGCAGGTACTGTCTAGCTCAACCAGGGTGAACGGCGCATCAAGGCCGCTCAGATACCAAATGCCATCTTCCTTGATGACGTACATCGCGTCCCGCACTGCAACCACGCGCAGGATGGCCTGATCCAGCCGTCCCACGTCGATGTAGTTCAACACGGGGACTGCATCCGGTTCCTGGAACTTGGAGTAGAACACACGGTTTTTGCGGGCGTCGTCGGAGGACACCACTATTTGTCCAGAGGTCGGCAGCACCGGGTTGAACTTGTTGCCCGGGGTTGTGGAATTGGAGGTGAGGTAGAAACCCGCCGTCAGTGGGCTGCGCGCCCAGATGCGGAACTTGCCAGGGTCATCGTTCGGGCCGGACGTGTACTCGGCGTACCAGTAGCCGCCGCTGTCCGAGCTAATGAGGTAGCAGAGTTCTTGTACTGTCTGCGCGATGTCTGCGGATGGCGACAGGCCGCCAGAAGGCGCCGCGAATTGGAGTGCCGCCACGTTGGTGGCTGCTGCTGCGGTGTAGTAGCGGATATGCGCGCCATCCTGCGTCGATACGATGACCTGATCCCCGGCCACCAGCGTAGCCAGCAGTTCCTCATTCAACTGGTGATCGAGGGCCGTGTTAGCGTAGAGGGTGTAATCCTTGTACGTTGTAAGAGCAGAGCATACCGGAGGCCGGGCGTTGCCCTGTAAGGCGCCTTCCTGCGTGGCGTTGGTGTACAGGGCCTCATAGCCGCTCAGCGTGGCATCATCGAGCGTGTCTGTGTAGGTCGCAGTGGCCCCGGCTGCGGTGGCGTTCAACGTACGAGACACAAGGTAGCAGGTGTCCCCCGGATCGGCATTGCTCGCATCAACGGTGACGGTGCGCCAGATTTCCCAATAGGCGCCTGATGGGATGTCCCACGGCACGACGAACTGCACCGAAGTGTTCATCTGCTTTTCGGCGGTGATCGTGCCAGTGGCAGGTGACGTGGGAGAACCAGACACCGCGTACGTGAAAGTGGTTGAGGATGTAACCGTGACCGTGAACGATCCGTTGTAAGCGCTCTGGGTCGCACCTGAGATTAGGATCGTGTCGCCAGTAGAGAAGCCATGCGCGGCGGGCGTGGTGCATGTGGCAGTGCCTCCCGTCGAAGTTAGGCTGCTGACGGTCTGGCGCGTGTTGTTGGTGACGATGTAGCGGCTGGATACGTCGCTGCGGACCTGCTGGTTGTTTGCATCGGTGTAGAGGTACGTGACGTGGTATGCGGCCTTGGAGTAGCCGGACATGAAACCGGCGCCGGTTCCGGTCGGAGAAACGGAGCGGATTAGGCCCTTGGTCAGGCCAGAGCGTGTCGGCGTGCCAGTGATCGAGTCGAGTTTCTGCGGACCTGCCGTGCTGGTGAAAAACAGGGAACCACGGCCAACCGTGGCGTCCATGCGGTAGGGGGACGGCGGCACGAAGGAGCCCGTGTACTGCGTGCGTGTCCCGCTGCTGCTGTCGCCGCGCCAGAGCGTGTTGTCGGCCTGATGCTGCACGAGGTACGACTGGTACTCGAACAGGCCATCAACCAGGGCGCTGGTGGATGCGGTGAAATAATCGAAGCCGCGCCGGTTGCCGATCATCCGCTGGCGCGTGAGCACGCAGTTGTCAGCTATCTGACAGGCAGATCGCCCGGCGCCATACACGTCGCGGCCCATCTGCCCGTAGAGCGGGTTGCTGTTGAGATCAAGGCCGCGAATGAACTTGTAGCTTGCGATCTGCACCATTTACCAGGGCCTCGCACCACCCGGAAGGAAGACGTTTCCGCCGCCCGTTGGGTGCGCCTTACTGATGACCCGGTTGTTCAGCAATGCGTCCCACGCACGCCGAGCGTCTTGCACCAGAGAGGCAGAGTTCTTGATGCGCGCAGCGTTGCCACGGAGCATTTCAATCCGCATGACGGTTTGCTCAAGCAGCAGTGGGTGCCCCTCTTCGGGGATCATTGGAACTGGCGATTGGCCGGACGCGCAGACGTACTGCCCCGATTTTATGCCAGTGACCGGCGGCACCAGTTCCAGATAATTCGAGCCGCCCCAACCCATCGAGGAGGCGAACAAGTCGTAGCCAACAATCCCGTTGCCGCTTGTGTTGTCGATAACGTCAAAGGCGTTGCGCGCTTGCAGCGCGGTCTGCATTGAGGCGGGGAAGTTGTTCAGGTAGATGTACTGCTGCTGCTGGCCGTTCACCACGTCGATTTCGACATTCGTGATCGTCGCGGTGTTGCTGGCGTCAACCAACAGGCTCGGACGGAACGGGTAGGCCACCACCAAGTTGCCGCTGATATTGGGCGTTGGCAGCAGCACGATGTTGTTGCCCATGATGTAAAAGCCGTCCGGCGTGCCTTCCTGCGTGGACTGGAAATCCTCAATGGATTCCAGCGTTTTCGGCCACAGGCGAAAGCGCGAGCCAGTGCCATCCTCAAACCAAAGATGGCGGATTACGCCATTGATTGCGCGGTAAGGGATGCGGTAATTGGCCGTGCCGGCAGTAACGGCAAGCGATTCCTGGTAGATCAGGTACTCCTCGCGGGCTTCCATGATCTCGCTGGCAAGCGACATGAGATTCAAGTTGGCAAAGTTCAGGAAGTCAGCGGTACCAAGGTTCGCTTGGTTGCTGGACAGGGCTGCGAGCTTGCTGCACAGGCTGACGATGTCGGTTGATGTGATAATCATGGCTAGTTGGTATTTACCCAACCTCTTAGCGACTTCTCACTAGGGCAAAAAAAGAGCCGGGCAGTTTTGCGGCTGCCCGGCGGGAGTTTGACTGATTACTCTTTGGAGATACCGCTATTTATCGCGGATTTCGGCGGATAAGTCAACCTAAATACCTTTGCAGCACCCCAAGTCACCCAAACTGGACCTGCATTTACATCAAAACCCCAACCACAGGGAAAAACATGTCAGATTCTATGGAAGTGGGCGTCGAAAGCCCGCCGATCAGCACATTTGATGCCGGAGATTACGGCGAAACGGCCAACCGCCTCGGTTTTGGCAGCGGAACAGACGAAGAAGTGCCGGAAGAGGCCAAGTCAAGCTACACTGACGGCGTAGAACCCGAAGAAGGCGCCGAAACCGACGAAGAAGGCGAGCTGGAAGCCGATCTTGTCGAACTCAAGGTCAACGGCAAGCGCATTGAGAAGCCAATGTCCGAAGTTGTGGCCCTCGCGCAGAAGCAGATCGCCGGAGAGGCGAAGCTAGAGCAAGCAAAAGCCGAAATCGAGGAAGCGCGGAAGGTTCGGCAGCAGGCCGACACCCAAATCTCCGCCGTGAAGCAGCTGTTGCAGGTCGTACAGCGCGGTGATCTGGACACAATCGCCGAGTTTGCCCGCGAACGGCTCGGCGCCGGCGATGCCTTCGATAGATCGGTGATTCAGTACGCCCTCAAGCTGTACGAAATGTCCAAGATGTCGCCGGAACAGCGCGAGGCCCTAGAGAACAAGCGGATGATCGAGAAATACCGCATGGAAGCGCAGGAGCGGCAGCGGCTCGATCAGGAACGGGCGATGGAGTATCAGGTCAACAAGTGGTCTGAGCACATTGCAACGGAACTTCCCAAGGCGATTCAGCAGTCCGGGCTGCCGGACACGGCGTTCGTGCGCGAGCACATAATCAGCGCGTGGCGCACCGCGCTGGAGCAAGGCAAGAACCCTACTCCAATGGCCGTCGCGCAGTATGTGCGGCAGCGTCTGGAAGAGTCAGGAATGCTGAACTCGGGGCCGAAGCATCCAACGATGCCGACGAAACCCCGGGCCACCAGGGAGAGTGTCGGCCTGCGGCGAGAGGCAGGCCAGCAGGACACTCAGTACCAGTCGTGGGACGCCTGGATCAAGAACCGAGGCCGGTGAAGCTAGGGCGCCATATGGCGCCCTTTCTCATTGCGGGCCGACTGCCAGCCACCACGCGGTGAAGGACGACATGGCAGTGATCATGTTCGCCCCGGTGCTGGTTACGCTTGAAAAAGCGTAATCCGACAGCAGCGAGCCACTGGCCGTCAGCGTGTAGGGCGCGGCAGAAAAATTGTAAGTGATCGGCGTGACGCCAGTTGCGCCGTTTGTGACGACGGTACCCCACTGCATCTTGATGCCGCCGGGCAAGTTCACCGAGCCGGTGGGGCTTTTGACACTGCCGCCCGTTACGCTGAGGTTGCCAGTGATCGACACGTCGCCGGTCGTATTCACGGCACCCAGCGTAGAAGTTCCGGTTACTGACAGGGTGCCACCTACACTCAGGGCGGCTGATCCGTTGAGATAGACGTTGCCTAGCGAGATTGCGCCAGCGCTGAACGATGGCGTGCCGTACGTCGTGATATTGCCGTACTGGTCAATGCGAATTTGCTCTGTGCCGGCAGTGTACAGAGACAGCGTGCTGGTAGTGCGATAGCCAATGCCTGTTCCAGTATCGCCAACAAAGCTGAGTGCCGCGCTGCCAGCACTGCCAGGGGTAAGCTGAACTGTCTTGTTGGTCAGGGTCTGAGAGGTGGCCTGCGTGACTGCGTTGGTGCCAACGTCCGCAAGGAAGTTCGTGACGGTTGTCCCCCAGCCAGTCTCACCCGTAGTCGGGAGGGAATATGCCGTGCCGTTCCAATTTACGGGCTGGCTCATTTAGCCCCTCGAACGCGCCATGAGGCGGCTGAATGCCTTCGGGTAATCCTCGCGCTGCGCGCCTTCATACTCGCTGTCGTTAGAGACAGGCGGCGGCGCGTAATTGCGAAGTTCCTTGTCGTGGCCTTCGTCCTCGATGCCGTTCGCCATGCCTCGGAACATGTCCATCTGATCCATGTCAGACTGGTTTTCTTGGCCGGCATCGCGCGCGCCAATCGGCTCGGCCTTGATGACGCTGATTTTCGCAGCGATTGGCTTACCGTCGCCTTCGAAGTCCATCCCGTCGCGGGCTTTACCTTCCGCGCGCTTGAGGGCTTCGAGTAGGGCCGAGATTGAGTCCATGTCCATTCTAGTAATCCGTCATTGACCGGGTATTTATGGCAAAGAAAAAGCCGGGAGCGACCCGGCTTTTTCTGATCACGAATATTAGAGCTACGAATTGACGATGGACGTGATCTTTGTGAGCTTCCACGGCTCAGCAGTGAACATGGCGCTGAGCGAGTAGGTCGGCAGGCTGTAGCCCGTCTGCCCCTCAATACGGCGCCAAGTCGGCTGCGGATCGGCGGGGCCACCCAACTGAATGTCAACTGCACCAATGCGCTTCACGCTGCCATCGGACGGGACCAAATAGGCTTCGCCTTCTTTGATCCACGGGCTTGGCCGGGCCTCAACTTCCGCACCAGTGGAGGTGAGGACGTTCAACTTGGCGAAACCAACGTCAGCAGTTCCACGGGCGTTGCCGTTGATCAGCTGGATGCGGTTGGTTTCTTCGATGGACAGGTTGCTGAAGGTGCGCGGATGGCACAGCAGGGTCAGCTTGCCAGTGTACCCACGGATCAGGCTGAGAGAGGCTGCCTGATCGAGCACCTGCATGGAGAGAGCCGCGCTGCCGGCGTTGTACACGCCGCCCTGAAAGACAGGGTAGGTCGTCTGATTGAGACCGAACAGAGTGCCGCCTTGCTGGCCGGCGATAACCGACAGGCCGGGCGGGGTGATCAGCGAACCAGCGGAGACGGTCCCGGCGAACACGATCACGTCGTTAGTGGTCGTGGTGACCGAGGTGCCGAACGTAACGGTGCGCTGGGTGCCAGTCGGATCGACCGTGTAAGAAACCACGCTCAGCGGGCTGGCGTTGCGCTTGGTCGTCAGAGTCGGATCATAGATGTCCACCTGCATGTTGGTGCTGCCGTACCAGATGCCCGGCGCGCAGGACGCATTAGTAAGAATCTGCGTAGCCCCAGCCGCGCCAGTTCCAATCACACCGATGTTGGTGCCGCCGTACAGCATGTCGGCAACTTGGTGCCGGCGATGCGACAGGATGGTATTGTCAACTACCTGGGTCATGGCATTGGCAAAGCTCTGTGCCGAGTTCGGCGTGCGGGCCTTCGCCACGATGTCCCACGAGAGAGACGCCTGCATCACAATGGCTGCGGCATCCACGGTCGCCTGCTTGTTGACCGATGCCACGCTGTTGTTCAGCGCGATTACGCCGGCAGTCCCGGTGGCGCGGGTCACGCCCTGTTCGATGGACAGGTTGACGCTCTCGGCGAATAGGTTACCCAGCCGCTCCTGATTCGGAACGAAGGGGAACAGGTCGAAAAAAACTTTGACGTTATCGGGCACCGCCTGATGCACGCCTTTGCCGTATCATTGTGTTCGTGTCGAATCGCTACTTCAACACCGCCCTTGCGGACTGCTCGGCATCGCTGCCGAGGTCAGACTATATCTTGGACTCAGTGAGTCCCCACCCATTTCGCCCCGCTTGGGGCTACGAGCTTGCGCTCTAGTCGTTGAACCTTCCCTCTGAGTGAGGGCTTGGCTGCTGATTGTCCACGAGGGAGTTTCCAGCAGTTAGAGTGGTGTTCGAGCCGCATTGCTGCGACAAGGGGCATACGTTAGCTTACCCGCTTGGTCAGGCCATCGAGTACGGACAGATCATCATATTGGGCTATGATAGCCTCCTGAATACTATGTGTTGAGAAGCAATGAACCCGGTACTGGCTGTCGCGCTGGTATGGCGCTCGGCGTTCGCGTGTGTGATCCAGTGCCAATCGCAGGAGGCGTGGTTTTCGGCTCTGCTAGGCTGGCTCTCGGCGCCCGTGGTGAGGTCGTCTTGCCACTATTTAGTCGAGGACGTGCGGCCAGAGGATGCGGCGCTTCACTTTGCTGATGAGCATCGGGCAGACACCGTGCAGTTCACCAAGTACCTTGCATGAACGCGGGTCGTGGCGGATTTCACTTACCTGTTCTTCGGTCAGTTTGGCACGATGGTTAGCGACGCCACGCTTTGCACCAACTGCGCGGCCACGCTCCACTTTATCTTTCATGTTGTCGGCTGGTGTCCCGAGCAGCAGATGGTCAGGATTGACGCACACCGGGTTATCGCAGGTGTGCCGGACTAGCATCCCCTTCGGTATCTCACCCTTGTGATGGCGGTAGGAGAAGCGATGCGCCAGTTCGCGGCGAAAGGAGCGGTAGGCAAGGCCGCCGCCACATTTCGGGCCGTGGTATGTCCAGCAGCCCTCCGGTTCGTCCTTGGTGATGCGGGTAAAGAAAACGTCAATACTGTGAGGTTGGAAAGGCATGAATACCGCTTTGTTGAAAGCGGTACTTTACCAGATCAGTCCTACCGCGTGGTAGTAATACGACGTTAGCCGGCAGAAATTGTCATGACGCCCGCGTTGTTCCAGGCGGCGCCGACATGATGCGGATCGGCGGTCGGCAGGTTGACGAAATAGACATTCCCCTGCGTGCCGGTACCCGCGCCTGCTCCCGGCTTGATTCTAACATCGCCGCCGTTGCCTTGCGTGTGTGCGTCGCCGCCCCAAATAATAGCCCATCCGCCGTTAGCCGAGTTACCTGTGCCAGAGTCGTACGTGCCGCCCTGAATGGTTACGTTGCCGGCAGTTCCGCCGGATTGGTGGGTGTTGCCGCCGTACACCCCGACGCCTTGTGGTGTCGCACCAACGCCAGCCTGAATCGTGATAGAGCCGCCGTTGCCGCTGCCGCCGGTCCCGGCGGTGAGCGATATGTTGCCGCCGCCGTTCGTGCCGGCGCTGGCGGTCAGTGTGACATTCCGTCCGGTAACTGCCCCAGGACTTGACGCCGCCAGGATGATGTCGCCGGTCGCGGTGCTTCGCGTCAGCAGTCCGCCGTTATCCCAAATGGCATCAGCGTCGTTTGGGTCGGAAGTTGGCAGTCCGGTGACGTAGAAACGTGGGACAGGTCCGCCGTTGGAGCCGGCTACCAGATTGACCCATGCATAGCTGTAAGGAGACGACGCGCCACCGCCAGCACCCGGCTGGAGTGTGATCGAGCCGCCAGCAGCAGTTCCAGAACCGTTGCCGCCTGTGAGACCAATGCTGCCGCCTGTCGTATTGGTCGCTACGGCATTCGCTCCTGTCAGACCAACGCCGCCGCACTCGGTAGAAATGGCATTGCCCGCATCTACCTTCCCGCCCGTGTTGCCGCTGGGTGTGTCTGTGCCACCAATTAGGAATGCGTGACTGCTAGCACCTGCTTGGATGTTCAGACTGCCGTTCGAGCCCGACATGAGATACGTTGTCGAGTTTGCTGGGTACGCTGCGCTCTGCACAGTGTTGGAGAAGATTGCATTCACAAGCTGCGCCAAGGTCATCTGCACATCGGCGTTGCTCTGCACGAGATACAGCAGTTCTGCGCTGGTTATGCCGCCCATGTTGACAGCGGGCAGGCTCGCAAGTGTTGAGGAGGCCATTATCTTTTTTCCAAAGCGAGATCACCGCTGGTTGCGAGGATCAGGTTGCCGCCTGTCGCAAGCAGCAGGTAGCTGAGAGGCGGCTGCGCGTTCGTGGGGTTCTGGAGGCCAGGATGCGGCAGCGGACGCGCGACAGGCGGACGAAAGGCCATGCTTAGCGGCCCATCTCGGCGATGTTCAGGTTGCCAGTGGTGGATTTCTGAATCACGGCGATCAGGTCACCCGGATGTACTTCGAAATACTCAACCACGCCAGCCGGCAGCAGCATGGAACTTGTGGTGGCCGTGGCGCTGGCACCGAAGGCAATGTAGCAATCAGCATCGCTGACCAGCCGGACCTGCCGGGTCTGAGGGCGGAACGCGGTCGATTGGGTGCTTGACACCCCCACAGTCACATTCTGCGTTGCAAACGGGAAGTATCCAATAATGTCAGCCATGAGTGATCCTGAAGCCTGTCGAACTATTTAGGTGGTGTAGGTGATGACAATGAGGCCGTCCGACCCGGCGCCACCCGTACCGGGTGTGGGTCCTGCGCCCGCACCACCGCCACCAGCCCCGTACAGGCCGCCTGTGGCGCCGTTGGCACCCGTGCCCGAATTGGTGCCTTGGCCGCCTGTGGCGCCACCGCCCGCGCCGTGTGTGGCGTCCCATTCGGTGCCGTTGGCACCGGCTGGCGTGGTGCCTGCATCACCCGCGCCACCGGCTAGGCCAGCATACGTGACAGTGGTGAACTGCGGCTGCACCGCACCCGGAGAGATATACGACCGATGGACGGACGTGATCCCTGTCGGGTTCGGCTGCAAGGCGCCGGGCGAGATGTAAGTGCGGACGCTCATCAGTGGCTCGGATATGCCGTTTGCGGATAGCCGGTGTCGATGAATGTGCTCGTCAGGCTGTAGTCGCCGGTCGATTGGTTGTTGTACGGGTTGTTGGTGTTGACGTTCGGCGCAGATGGATTGTTGGAGGTGGCGTGAGGTCCGTAGCTAATGCCGCTCAAATCGGTAGTGTTGTTGTAAAACACATTGTAATCCGTTGCGGCATTCAGCAGGTTATTGACCGATGCCGTTCCGGCGGAGATCGACAACCCATAGGTTCCAGGGGTGGTGTGGTTGGATATGATGTTGTTGAACACTGCTGAACCAAACAAGGCAGATTGAATGAAAGTTATTCCGTTACCACCATTGGCATCAATCGTGTTGTTATGCACGAAGCACGGATGCGAAGCATTATACATCGCAATGTAAATGCCGTAGCCGCCGCATTTCCGCACAACGTTGAAGCTGCATTCGCCAGCGTAGTTGAACGAAATGCCGGGTCCGATGTAGTCATGCACGTTGCTACCAATGATGATGTTGCCAGCGTAAGCCGTCTCGATAGCTGGTGATCCACTGGAGTTCTTTGCTGCGCCTGTGCTGTCAAAGCACTCGCAGGAATAGACGTGCGTGATACCATAAGCACCTATGCAGACGGTGTTCCAGCCATGCTGGTCGAAAACACATTCCCGATATACGCAGTCTGATCCGCTCAGCACACCAGTGTAGTATCCATTACCTTGAACAACGAACCACAGGCGGTAAAAACTCAGTCCCGTAGTGTTGTAGACGAGGCTGTCCTGATAGATGGCAATACATGGCATTCCGCCAGTGCTGTAGTTTGGCGTAGCAGGGTCGGCAAAGTATCTGATTAGTCCTGCCGTGCTGTTGCCAGCAACGAGCGTTAGATGAACTGCTGATGAAGAAGCAGTGTAGTCATAGGCGTACGCTGTTTTATTCGGGATGCCGCCGCCGAGAATGTAGATCGTGTTACCCGGAACAATCCAGTTGAGCGCGGAGGTCGTATTGGTCCAGAAATCCGCCCATGCGCCACCGACATAGCCTGTTCCAACCGAACCGGAACTCGCACCAACTGGCGAGCGATCAAGGGTTACGGTGTTCGCGTTCGTGAAAGCACTGATGAAATACACGCCAACCGTGAAATTGGTACCTGCCGTGATCTGAATGGCATTGCCAACCATCGCCGCAGTGAAGCCGCCTGTGGCACTGGTAAGCGTGCTTGTGCCAGTGGTGCAGGCAAGATCGGTCAGCGAAAGCTGCGCGGTGTTCTGCTGGCTGTAATCGGTCCCGCCCGGGTAGGTGGTGCCGTCATAGCCGCCGCCGTTGCTGTTGTTGCCAGACGGGCGGACACGCCAGACGGCAGTTGCTTGCACTGCCATCGGTTAGAGGGTGTTCGCTGGTCTGGCGAACTTGATGTATGCCTGCCGGTTCGCCAAGGCGTTGAACTGGCTAAGGGCGGACTCAATGTTGGTCATCATGCTGGTTACATCTGAAACCAGCACCTGCTGCGCGCCAAC
>Ga0187809_10000518_pt1 | contig 20308 bp, 19 predicted proteins | sample NC_wetland_sal_i_8_FD_132415 | JGI IMG/M metagenome (GOLD analysis project Ga0187809, IMG submission 132415) | Wetland sediment microbial communities from Neuse River Estuary, North Carolina, USA - ASW_4 | ecosystem: Environmental > Aquatic > Freshwater > Wetlands > Sediment | place: USA: North...
AGATGGAAAGTTGGCTACTATAGCCATTGGTGACAGGTAGTAACTTTTCGGCAAACTCACGTTGCACTATGAGATAGGTAGCTGCTGGAGGGTTTGGCGCACGAGTAAGCTTGTGTACTATGTCTGCACTCGTATTGAATGGAATGTTTGCGAACACCTTATACGGTGATTCTGGTAACGGCAGTGTTAGAAAGTCGGCCTCGTAGATTACGACATTAGTACGTTGGGCGAGGTTGTGTTTTAGCATAGGCAAAAGTCGAGAGTCGATTTCAACGCAGACGATCGAATGACAAACATCAGCAAGCGCGTCGGCAATAATACCTTTGCCGCTACCAATGTCGTACACAATGTCCTGAGATGTAATGTTTGTTTTAGAGAGTAGTCGCCTGACTACTCGAGGGTCCCATAAGAAGTTCTGGGAGACCCGGAGTATATCGTTCATAGATTTTCCTCATAACGTAAGGTAATAGCAAAGAAGACCAGCGCGGGCTAGCTTCTGTTATGAGGAAATAAGAATGTACCCAAACAAAAACTAGCAGTGCTAGTTGCGAGTTCGAGCAAAGATTGTTGCCATGGTTATTTTATACCACTTTCCGTAGTACAGTGCAAGTTAAAAGCATAAGGAACATACAATAAGTAAAAATGGTGCATCTAACGACGAAACAAGTCGAAACCCTATTTGGGTGGCTAGAGTATCTTGAGCTACGGCTACCGATGCTAGAAAATTGATAATCACGTTACCTTAAGAAGACCTCACCCGCTCTTTACGGCGCTTCGTAACGAGGGAATCGTAAGGAAACGCGATAAACCAGTAACAATAACAAAGGATAAAGACTCTCTGCAGCGTCGGAGAAGCCGGAGGATATGCATAGCCAACGGCACTACCCAACAGGCCAACACTAACTGCAATTGCAAAGATGATTTCGCGAATGATACTCTTCGATTTCGCATGCCGTCTATGCAATACCCAGAGTCCAAAAGAAACAACAAACGCCACGCTGTTCACAAAACTCGCTACAAGGTGGATCATCAATGGCGGATGGGCGACGAAGTATTGCATCGACGGCACGCCACCATTTGTCGCAAAATGAGCGGGCAGCGTAAAGATATCCGTAAGCAGTTCTGCGCCACAGGCAACAACTACCAGTCTTAGGGCGATTGACTGCATTCTATCCCAGCTCTCTCTCCAACTCAGATAGCTAAAAAATAACATGCCGAATAGTGATGCACTTATATCGATGGCCGTGAAGAGTGAACTATGCGGCTGGCCCGGCTCAGTAAGCGTACTGACAAGCCCGTGCCAGAAATAGGGTTTGTTTAGGAGGATCGCCAAAGGAAACGCGCTATAGGCGATCATTGCCGGCACAGTCATGATGCCAATGAAGGTTTTAGTGGCTGCGCCTGGGCTACTGTAAGTTTCGGCTGATGTTTTGTTTGACATGGGGTAGTTGTTATTATCTCAAACTGGATCGGGAAATGCATCGCCTTTGTGATTATGCAAGAGTCAATTCTTGCATAGAGATAAGTACCTGTAGAGGTGCAACAATATAAAGCGGCTTCGAGAAAATATTCTTGGTGCGAAATGGCGAACTCTCGTATATTTTTACGGAACTCTTTTGAGAAAGATCTGTTACTTCTAAATCACCGGCTCGTTAATTTGGGCGTGGAATACCAAAGCGGCAAAGTTTATCTCCTTGACCTTGGTACTAAGGAAAGTACCATAGGGATAGCCTCAGTTAATAAGATCAAGTAGCCCTAAGAAGATATGTCACATCATCAAATTGCAATACCACCAGAGAGACTACTTCTAGGGGCAGAGGTTGACTACTCTGCCTACTATGTGCCACCTGACCCTCTGATGACGCTCGAATCAACTGGGAGTATCGTCGACGAAGAAGGACGGCAGCGCAATTTGTACGCTGCACTTTCCTATTTGGCCACCAACGCCTGTCTGTCTAGCCCGGAAGCTTTAGGGGATACGCAATTACGCATCGATGACGCGCTGGATAGGCACTTCCGCCCGAGACCAGACATGCCCACCAAAAAGTATGCCGCAGATCGTATATGGCTTTCCGGGGCCATGGGAGCTACAAACTGGCTGCTAGCCCATCATGCTCAACATGCCATTGGATACGATGAGCATGGCGATGATAATGCTCCGCACTTTGGAGTAGTCGGCTGTTATGTCACGCAAGAGTCCAACGTCTTACCGTATCCAGATGGCTCACCGGAAGATCAGCATATGAATGCAGCCGTACAGTCACTTGTAGATGCCGCCGAATATATAGCCAAAGCATCTCAACGCCCCGACAATGCATATGCGCGCTACGTGCCCGTATTTAGACTGGAAGAGAATATCCGCAAGTCGTTACCCACCGATAACCCTCCACGTACTACTCAGCCAAATATGGAGCATATTCCACCGCATCCACTTGATTCTCACAGAGTAAGGATTGCTACGGCACAATTTACGCGTAATGTTATGCACGGTATCATTCTACTCACTGAAGGCACGCCAAGAGATTCGATAGGTAGACTAAGAGCAGTGGTAAGAGATAACGTTCGGGCTATAGAGATTGCCGCGCTACACCCTAAAGACATACAGAGGGCACGCATGGGTATCCCAGGAGAACCATATGAGTCTATCCGGAGAAAGTATGAGATAACGCCACGCGCTATACGGGTGGGCAACCAACTACGCTTTGAAGGGCTTGAAGAACCGCCTCCCAATGGAACAATGTGCTCAGGTATGGGCGCTCATACCGTTCCGTCGGAATTCAAGGACTGTATAGTTGATTCACGGTACCCTGTCAGCGCTATTCGTAAATATGTAGAATTAGGATTAAGAATTGCACCGTTTACCCTTTTTCGAGATGTACACCAAGGTCGCGCTTATCCTAGTAACAATTAAGAATCTTCTTCACTGTAGCTTAGTCTTGTCTAAGAGAGCGCCATAATGGAGCCGAACTCATGCAACAGATAAGAATACCTAATCAAAACAAAAGGACGCTCTATTGCGAGCGCCTTTACCTCTGTAACTTTCAAATGGTGAATCTAACAACTACTCAGGTCGAAACCCTCTTCGGTGAGTTGGAATATATCGAACTGCAATTGAAAGTGCTGGGCATACTAGAGGTTAGGCCTTGAGCGGATTATGTAGATGAAGCCCATCTATATGCTCAAAATCTTCAACATTTGCCGTCCATAACACACAATCATTTTCTAGTGCTGTTGCTGCAATGATGGCATCACCGAGACTCATACTTCTGGTTTGCCGCAGTTTAATCGCCTGGTTCACTACAGAGTCTGTGAGGGGTAGAGCTTCCGATTCTCCGAAAAGTGCCCCTAGTAGTAGAAGCTCGTTCGCGCGGATATTCCAGTAACCGAGCGTTTCTATCTTGGTTACGCTAGCATAGGCAATGTCGACGTCAGCAATGACTTGTCTATCTATGGATCCGTTCGCAAGGTAGATAAAAACGTTTGAGTCAAGAATAATCATAGCCCGTCTTACTCTCGACCCGGCAGTGGACGATCCTTGCGAATCTCACGTTGCCATACCACGGGGTCTTCTACATCTTTATAAACACCAGTTTCTTGCAGACGTCGGATAATTTCTTGTATCTTCTTGCGGTCTTGTTTGTGCTCAGGGACTGGCAAGCTAATGGTAGCCTTTTGCCCCAATGATAGCTGAGCGTCTTCAACATACTTCTTAGGCACACGTAGCGCATAAGAATTGCCTGTCTTAATAACGGTTACGGAGTAATTACTCATAGTAACTACTAGTATAACTACTAGCGCATTATGCGTCAAGGTGGAATGGCGTCGAGAAGTGGTGCAACAAAAAACTCCGCGTTTCATCGGAGTTCGAGAAGATATTTTTAGTATGAAGTAATGAGCCCTCGTATATTTTTACGGAACTCTTTAAAGCAAGATTTATTAGTACTATATGTTCGGCTTGTAAATCTGGGAATGGAATATCGAAATGGCGTGGTTCATCTCGCTGACCTCGATGGAGCTAGAGAAAGCAATAACCGATTCTAGCTAATATACTCAGCCTATATCATATTTCGACAGCACTTTTTCAATATACTCAGGCTCTAACTTGAACGACCTTAGTACTACGTTATCGGGCCGAAACCGATAACGTACTATATCGAGCTTAAATTCTGGGCTGACTTTAATGCCTTCGGCTTCCAGTAGTTCCTTCTGTAACTGTGTTGTGTTGAATTGATTACCTTTGATAGTGATCAGTCCGGCATTGTTGATTACTCGCCACCACGGAAAATCGGGCGTGCCTTCTAAACTTCTCATAGCCCAACCCACTTGTCGTGCGGCGCGCGGAGCACCGACATAGGCAGCGACTTGACCGTAGCTAACCACCGTGCCTGCCGGCACAGATCCTACCACTTTCAATATGGCGTCTTGAAATTTGGTCATCTAAGGAAATCAAGCATTACTTTGAAGTTGGGCTCGCGGTAACCATACTCCAATCCTTCTTGAGCAGAATAATCTGCCAACGTCTTTTTGGTTGTTCCCACGACAAAAATAGAGTTAAAGCCACCGCCAAGGGGGTGATAACTTGGACCAACCCAAGTTGGTTCACCCTCTTTGTAGCTTTGTTTGGCAGCGATATGTCCTGCTACGACATTTTTGCTTGAAATAAAAAGCTTGCCATCAAAATAACCAACGATAGAGGTAATAAACGCCTTGCGGCTGGATTTGTCATGTAAGTCCGCTAGTAATCCGGCTAAACCTTTTTCTTTCAGATATTCACTAGCATGCAATCCAGGTAGACCGTCCAAAGCCTCCACTTCCAGAATACTGTCCTCAACCACTAGGGGCTGTTTGACCTGAGCATAAATCTCGCGAGCACCCTTTTCTACAATTTCATACTGCGTTTCGTATTCTTCGTCGTATGGCTTGATACTAGGAAAGTGCGCGTAGACTGAGTCGATTTTTACCTTGAACTTGTAGGAGTCGGCAACATACTGGAACTGCTCCAACTTGGATTTATTTGAGGAGGCAAATAGTATTTGCTGCATACATAGATGATAACAGATGACGCTCGAAAGGAGTCGAACTCGTGAAACAGATTAGACGTACTAGTCAAAACAAAAAGACGCCATATTGCAAGCGAGATAATATCCTCATAGAGCCCTTAAAACTTGTTGCTATTCAGCGGGACACGCTTGGTTGTTGCTAACGGGAGAATAGAGCGATTTAGCTTCCTGGATTGCGCTATAGAAGTCGGTAGTTGGCAAAACAAAGCCCTGGTCGCTACCGCTAAGAGGAACTGCGAACACAACACCAACGACTTGACCATTCTGTTGGACTAGCGGACCCCCAGAATTACCAGGAATCACAGGGGCCCTTATTTGGTAAATATCACGGCTGCTATTTGATCCACCATAAATGTTGCTTATTTCAGCGTCATACTCATCAGTTATAGTTGCCAGTACAGCCTTGAAGCTTCCACCGCCAGGATAACCAAGCAGCACGTCGTGATCGCCGTTATGGGAACCGACCCAGTTGACTGCATAGTCTGATCTCTGGTCGAGCGGCAGCGGCTTGTCAGATAGACCGTTCACCCTTAGGACGGCGAAATCCAGATTTGGTTGAAATACCACGGTGGTGCCCGTATATGTTTTACTTCCATCGGATACTTGAGGCGAACTGGTACCAGCCACGACATGGGCGTTCGTCGCAACGAGATTTGGCGCGACTACAAAACCTGTCCCTGCAAATTCATAATCACAGTTATCAATGCCCGTAATTTTGACGACCGACTTTTTGTATTTGTCGATCAGTGATCCATAATCGTTCAGTGTCGTAAAAGTTGGTGCCGTAGCTGTAGCACCAGTTGAGGTGTTTTTTGGCTTGGATTTGGTAATCCGTGAAGCAGTCGATTGCGTGGTCTGAAGGAATAAGCTTAATGAAGTAACAAGTACGATCCCAGAAAACACTAGAAAAGAAATTTTTAACCACTTAGTGCGAGATTTAACGCTCGGAACCAATATGGGCCGTGAGGCACCTTTTGTTGCACTAAGCCACTTTTTCACGAATTCCTCGGAGCTTCATGTTCAGTAAGCAACGTACCGTCTAACAATGTCACTTGCAACGTCATACCGGAATTATCACTTCCTAAACTGGTATAACTGGCATTCTTCAAGAGGTTTTGTTTTGCGAGTTTAGTTAGATCACTGTCGTGCATAACACTAACGAGCTGTGCGACGGAGGTGGCATGTGGGTTCGTCTGGTTTTTCGATTCGTCAGCTTTCAGCTGGATCTTCCCGTCTAACATCCAAAAAACTGGCACTGCGTAGTCTAGCTTCGCGGCGGTGCCTGGTAAGCTTTGCTGTGCGTCAATCAGCTTAATCTGAGCTTTTGAAGCAGTTATAGCCGCATCGAAAAGCTTCGCGTCTATGGCTTTGCCGGCGTCTTCAGATTTCTTTTGTATTGGGCCAAACGCCACAGATAATTGATTTAACTTGTTACCATATGTGGTAATCGCGGCGGTATTGCCGTCTTCGGTGGCTTTCCAGTAATAATAGACATTCGCGAACAGGTTGTTCTCTGCGGAAAAGTAAGCAGCACCGGCACTGTCGCCTTTTTGGAGGATCTGGCGGTCTATAGCGCTCGCGGTTGTATATTTTTTCAGCGAGTCGATTTCCTGAGACGATGGCATTTCCGGATCATTTTGTATGTGCGTTACGATTATGGTGCCGGGCAGTAACTGTACAAAATTCTCAGCTTCGGCGGCTAGTAATGTACCGGCGCTGCACATACCTTTAGACGAATCTGCACTCGAATCAAGAATCTTCAAAACATTCTTAGAATCTGAAATATATTGTTTTTGGCTGCTGCTTAACCAAGCACGCTTAACAGAATTATCCAAATTCGCGCTGGTTAGATCGGTTGCTTGCCTGCCGCACGCGCCTGAAGCAACCTGCTTCATTTGATCGGCCTCTTTTTGCAAAATCGCAAGCTGGGCGCTGTCGGCCGATTGCGTTACGCCGCCATTTCCGATATTACTAGCCAAGGTGGACATGGTTATGTATTTTTTCGTACCGGCCAATTCTTGCGCCTGCAATGACGTTACAAGGGCGTTAAATTTGTTTACGGAATAGGCTCGGTAATCCAACCCGGCTCCGATAATAATCGCAATCAAACCCACCGCCGACCAGAGATACCAACTTTTCAGTAGTTTCCGCATACTATGGTCTCCTCAATAAATTATTTACCTGAATAATAGCACAATGATAACCGAGCTTTGCAACCCGACGCTGTGGTATAAAGAGCCACCTGCCTCTCCTCTGACATGTTGCCGAATGTAAAAGCCGAGCATTTCGACCTGACTTTCGACCAGCTACCAACCTATGCAGATTTAGATTATGAGATATAAAAAACACCCCTTTCTACAGGGGTAAATACAGCCTTCCGGCTCGCGCCGCTTGAAAAATCTCATATGGTGACCCTAGACCATGCGGTTTATAAAAGAATCATCAGTGAAATCATTAGATGGGACGAGGCGCTTGGCCGGACACATCACATCTCAACAACAATACGAAAATCCTGATTGCCATCTGCTACCATTTTCAGCGCATTGTTAAGCTGACTGGCGGGTAAAGTCCTGACCTCGCCCTTGATGCCTTTCTGGCTTGCCAGTTCCAGCAACTCCCGCATCTCAGCCGGACTGCCAATGTAACTTCCGCGAATAGACCGGCTCGCATAATCATTGAGTAGCCACGACGAAAACGTGGTTTTCTGAGTATCTACGCCTACAATCCATAACTCGCCGTCAGGCTTTAGCAACTTGAGATAATAATCATAGTCTATGTGCGCATGAGTGGCTACGAACAGACGGTCAAATGTTTGCGGCGTTACATCATGAGACTCATATAGCACAACTCTAACGGCCCCCAGCTTCTTCACTACCTCTTGGTTTTTCTTGCTGCTGAATGCCGTTACCTCAGTGCCTAAATTACTTAATATCTGAACGGCGAGATGCCCCAGACCACCAATGCCAATCACGCCCACAACCATGTTTTTCTTAATTTGCGCCTTCTTAACCGCCGAGTAGGCAGTCAGACCGGAACAAAACAGGGGAGTCGCCTCTGCGCTACCGAGTAAATCGGGAACCTTAAAGACAAAACGTTCGTTAACCATCAAGTGGCTCGCAAAACCACCAGGACGGTTCATAACCAAACACTCCTGTTTTTGGCAAAGCTCTTCGCGGCCGGATATACAAGAAGTACAGACTCCGCAACACGATACCTGAAAACCAACGCCCACTCGATCGCCGACAGCCAATTCGCTTGCGCCTGCGCCGATTGACTCAACAACGCCCACTAACTCATGACCGGCTACAAGCGGGTAGATCAATCTAGAGATCTCGTAGTCGTTGCGTAGGAAGCCGACATCACCCCGACCTACGCTACAACGTGTAACTTTGACGAGAACTTCATGCGTCTTTGGCTCATCTATGTCGAATTCGTACGGCTCAACAGTAAGACTGGGCCGGAGAGCAGCAAAAGCTTTTACTTTCATAGACTCTATCTTACCAGAGTAGATCCTGCCACTTTATGGCCCAAAGAAAATCGAACTCGGACTTACAGAGATAGAAAACAAAAAGAGTCCACAGCGATAAACCTTCGAACTCCTTTATATCTGTAATTCCAATATGGTGACCCTAAGCCACCCGATTTATTACTCTGCTATAACCGAAATTATCAGGTGTAACGTAGTACTTCATGTGCAACGCCCCAGCAATTATTAAGTTTTTTGCAGTTTCTTCCCTAGATGGAAATACCAAAACACAAGAAAAATCGAGATAAGTGTGCAGGGTATTGCCGGAATTAGAGCAAGGAATGCGTAGCCGTCGGGAGCGGATGGAAACACTACCAGCATGAATAAGAAGACGGAGAGTGCAGTCATGACTAAGGCGATTAATCCGGTAATAGAGCGTATTAGGCGTACGCTTTTATCATTCATTTCGATACTATAACAAAAATCCTCTATCGAAAAAAAGAAATTAATTCTTCTTATGCTTGGTGAGCTCTCGTATATTTTTACGGAACTCTTTGGAGAAAGATTTAATAACTCTTTACGAGCGACTAGTCATACTAGGTATGGAATATAGCGAAGGATCGGTATATTTAGCTGATCTTGAGAAAGCAAGTCAGAACATTCCAACGCTGAAACCACCCCTAATTTAGTTTTACTTGGACGGAATATCAAATCTACGCATCAGATATTTAGGATAAATACACAACGGAGGTATGAGTAGCAATACGATAAAGCAGGCGCCGATGAATGAAGGACTGGTCTGGCCACAGCTTGTTCCGCAGTTTTGGTTAAATTGCAGATAGCCAAGCGCGCTGATGTTCGCCAGCAACCCTAGGATAAAAGCTATGTGGAAATAGCGACGCGAGGGCTTTGTGCCGGCTTTAATTCTCGGAATAAGTAGCAGCGAAAATAGCCCGTAAATTGCCAAAGGCAGTACAGGAAAAAGATAATACGTGGTGTTTATGTACCACGTAGGTGGCGTAGGCTGTTCTTCTGATAAATACCGCCAGGGACCTACGATTAGCAGCCCCGATACAACTAAAACAAAAAAGCTACATATAAAGAGCTGTTTTATGAGCCGTATCTGTATGCTTTGGCTTTGTGTATAGAACCCAGCTGAACCCTTGGAAGCGCTCATTCAATCTCAATAATAGCATAAGCTTTAGAGGTAATAATACTCAAATGATATATAGTACGTTCCTGAGAATAAGATCGCTCTTCCAGAGTAGAATTGTCGACAATGCAATCGCCACTGCAAAACATGATAAAAATAGCTGCTATGTCAGTAACAGCTATTTGACTTATCTACAAATGGTGATCCCAAGGGGAATCGAACCCCTGTTGCCGGGATGAAAACCCGGTGTCCTGACCGCTAGACGATGGGACCACGTTCTGCACACAGCCGAACTTGCCCTATTCTACCATAACAGGGGCCAAAAGAAAATCCCCCGCGTAAGAAAGCGGGGGATTTTCTATAGAGATTGTTTGTTAGAGCGGTCAGTCATGCTCACTAAACTACTAGTAGCGTACCATGTTTATGGATACGATACCAGTGATTTATCCACAGTCTTGCAAAACTTGCAAAGAGCTTAGCGGCGAGCAAGCCGGCGGCTCAAGTACAAGCGGTAGCCAACGAAGCCAGCCACAGTTGCACTCGCGAACAAACCAAGTACGTTACCTGCACCGGTGTTCGGCAATTGGGTTGTCGAAGCCGGGGTTGCTGGCGTAGTCGTACAGCTGGTAGCATTGTTCGTAACTGTTGCGCTCGCAGTACTGTAGATTGCCCCGTAGCCTTGCGGTGTAGCAAAGACTTTATTCGTCAGCGTGGTGGTGCCGCACGTATCATCGTCAACTGTGGTGTTGAAAACAACTTGTGCGGACACCTGGCCGTTCGCCTGGTCAGCGCTGCTCAGCGGCAGATAGTCACCGATGTTCAGGTTAACCTGGCGGCCGTTCTGCTGAACAGCGCTTGCCGGGAACTTATATCCGTTCGGATAGTTGCCGTTATATAGCGTCACCGTACCGGGAACTACATCCAGGCCCGCAGGCAGATTGTCTACGAGGTCAACGCTCTTCAACTCTGTGTTGCCGTTGTCGGTAAATTCAAGCGACCACTGCAATGTCTGGCCGTTCTGCGCGTTGATTGACTTTTTCCAGTCTTTAGCGCTCTGGCCGAGCAGACGAACTTCCTTGTTAACTTTGTATTCCGGCGTGTTCATGTGGACTTTGACTTTGATGGTCACAATATTCACATAGTTGAAACAGCCAGGAAAATTGCCATCAGCCTTGTCGTAACCGATCGGTGCTCCCGTGCTGCTGACGATACTGTCACTCAAAGCCATGCCGGTCGGGTGAGCGTTGTTGTACGTAACTGCCGAACCAGGAACATAGCTCAGGCTAAACGGCTGGCTACCGTACAGTTCGGTACTGTCAGAAACGGTGCCAGGATTAGCGTTGCTGGCGCTGATGTAAGCGTTCGCAGTCAGCGCGTTAGCCGTAGCGGTCGGTACGTAGACACGGACGTTTGTATTGTGAGCGACTCCTGGGCCGGTATTGTTGGTGCCGTCCAGGTTGGAAGCGGCATCATTGTGCACGTACATGCGCAGCAATACTGTCTCGCCATCACTGACTTGTGTTTGATCGGTGTAGCCACCGCTGTTAGTGTTGGACGCGTTTTTAGCGTCAAAAAATGTGCGTTCGTCGCCATAGTTAGGATTATCTGTGATTGAGTCGAACGTAACATACGGTGCAGGGTCCTGAACCGTAAAGGTTTGTCGATCGGGAGACCAGGCATAGGCCGTAGCGGCTGTTGCGCCAAACGCGGCGAGCACCAAGGCCAAGGCGAGACTCTTCTTCGGCAAACGGGTGAATAACTTCTTCATATTCATCTCCTTCTTAATAGTTAGTGGATTGATTAATAAAAGTGTGTTCATTGTTAGCTGATTGTTAAAGACCAACTACTGAAGTCGTGCGTATCATAAAGATTCGAAACTTCCCCACCCGGGCAGATTATTTAATATTAATTCTAACACAAAACTACTTTAAAGTCAATTGTCAATTTATTAATAAACAGCGTGGCAATTTTGTGCCGGACGCATCAAGTCAAATCATTACAGAACATAACTACTAATGGGTGAAGCGCGGGAGTGGGGATCGTTTACGAAGAAGAGGCATATAGCCTGCAACTCGCGGACGAATGCCACTCCCATGCGCGCTGCACATGCATTTCCTTTTCCAGCGAATCTGCTGGACCGGAGCCCACATCGACCATAAAGGACGACGCGTCTGACTGTTACCAGTCAGTTCCCAGAGGGAAGCCTCGACACCGAATATATCGGTAGTCGGATCTCGGCCCAGCTTGCGCTGGCAGGTCGGCTTTTCAGCCAACCTTAAGTCCCTAGTGTAGGGCGACCCCGATTGGCGTCGAACCAGCTCCCGAAGGGGTGCCGGACGACGACGGGCTGCCGGATGCACCGGGAGCGCTCGTGATCGGGGGTGCGACCGAAGGCTGCGACGTCGCGGGAGGCGTCATCACATTGGTCGCTCCGGGACCGGAGTCACCTTGCCCTGCTTGCGGAGACGTCGGGTTACCGTTGCCGCTCGACAGTTGCGTCGTAGGCGCGGAACACGGTCCATTGCAGCCGGTCGGGCTGTCGACGGGCTGGGTCGCGGGGCCTGGGTCACCACCCACAGGGGTAGTGCCTTGGCCCTTGACCTGGTCCGGTACGGACGGATTGTTCATCGGACCCGCAGACGGATCCTTGGACACGATACACGTCCCGTTCAGCGGGGAGGGATGCGTGCCGGCCGAGCAGCCCGATGGGGGCGGCGGACTACACGTACCACTTGCTTGGCAGCCCGAAGGCGGCGGCTGGTTACCACAGCTCGAACCACTCGTACAACCCGTAGGTGGCTTGGAGTGTCCGGGCGGCGGCTGTGTGCCACAGCTTGGACTCCCCTTGGTGCAACCCCCGGGTGGCGTGGTGTGACGCGGTGGCTGCGTGGAGCACTTGCCGTTGACTACCTTCCCTGACTTGCAGGTGGGGGGTGAGGGGTGGTGGTACACCACGGTCACGATGCGTACTGGCGGCGGTGAAACCGACGGATGGCTCACGACGACAGCCTTGTGCTTGTAAGGCACGACTGGCTGCTCGCCACAGAGAATCCGCAGCTCGCGCGTCTGGCCGTTCTTCAGATGCTCGACGAGCACCCATCCGGCCGAGTAACGCTCGGTGTAGGCACTGACGGTCGGCAACTGCTTTCCGTGCGGTGTCATGCCCTCGGTGGAGTACCAGTCAGACTGGTTTATGACCGAGAAACTGATCACCGCGTAAGCGGGGTTCTTGACACCGTTCTTCGAGTTGCCCTTGTCGAGCAGACCGAAGATAGCGCTGAACCATGCCTTCCGATCACTCATGTAGTGACGCGCGAGCGCGTTGACCTGAGTCGGTCGGATCTTGCCGGTGTGAGCGAAGTCGACCATGGCTGCCGCGAACGACGGGTCATGGCACAACTTCGTTTGGTCATGGCTAACGGCCTGCTTCAGGCTGTGGCCTTTCTGCAGGGCGTCGAAGCGATATGACCCCTTGGCTGCATTGTTCGCGTAGTAGATCACGCGCTTAGTGCAGTCCTTGCCGAGCGTTGCCGAGCTGGCGCTGGAATCAGCCCTGGAGACCTTGGCAACGCCATGGACATGGGTATAGATACCCAGGGCCACCAGCGCTGCGGCGATGGCCGCCAACAGCACTAGGGCGATGCGTCGCAGTATCACCGCGACACCTCCTTCCTATCTTCTAGGAGCGAGTACTGGTGTTGCTGTCGTAGAAGTACTCACCGTAGTTACGGCGACGGTCGGAGCTGTGCCCGATCAGGCCACCGACGAGCAGACAGAGGGCCAGGAAGGCCTTGTCCACCCACCACATCGCGTGCGGCGTCGTGACGATCAACGGGTCGACGTGCGACCTGAAGATGAAGTACACGACGAGGCCGACCAGCATGAGGATCAGCGTGGCGACGTGCGCCTTGAGCCACACCTCGAAGACGGTCTCGCGGTGCGGGACACGCCGCCGGGGCTGACGCTCGAAGCGTACTTGGTCGGGCTGACCCTGCCACCGCTCCTGCCGGAAGGCAGGCTGGGGTGCGGGAGCGGGTGCCGGAGCGCCTGACACGCTCAAGCGGCTCAGGATCTCGTCCAAGACGGCCTGCTTGTCGACAGCGGCGCCGCCCGGCAGGTTGCCAGTGCGGTATGCGGTGCGCAGGTCCTCCTCGGTGATGCTCGGGTCGGTCAAGTCGACGACAGCCGGCTGCGGCGTCGTGTGCGGCGCACGCAGGTACAGGTCGATGAATGAGCGCTGCTGCGCGTCGTTCAGCCCGGCATCCGCGATGAACTGCTGGAGTTCGGCGCGGGTCGGCGTGGTCTTGCCGCGGCTCCAAACCTTGAACTTTCCTGCCTGCTCAGAGTTGAGCGAGAGGGCAAAGTCAATGAGCTGGTTCGGGTCAGGCCACATACCACTGGTGTCGGTCATGGTTGATTCCCCTTCTGGGATGGTGATGTCACGCGACCGGACGGCCACGTTTCTTCGGAAACTCCCAACGTGCAGGAGCAGTGGGTTGCTATGGACGAAACTCATCCACACTAATCCACTGTTCCTGCTTGGAAGGAAACCAAGCATATGGGTTGGAATTGGAAATTTACATGTGCAAATTACTGCAGCGGGAGCATTCATGAGTTCCAAAGAGCTCGACACTGCTCGACCAGTGCAGATTGCCTGGCGTTAGGGCGACACCACATCCCCTTTACGCCAGATAACCTGCACTGGTTGCTACAGATATGTACTGTAATGATTTGACTTGTTAACGTCCTCTTGTGAGTACAGATTACGTCCCCTGTTGTTTAAGGAAACGGTTACGGAGATTACTTCTCTCACACCCAATCACAAGAACTATACAAATATACCACATACCCCTGTTTTTGTCAATAACTAAGCATAAGGACTCCCTCCGTTACCAGAACAAAAATCCCCTCGCTAAGTGAGGGGATTTTTTGCTAAGTATCAGATGCTTAGCTTTCACGCGCGAGACGGCGGCTCAAGAAGAAGCGATAGCCGATGAAGCCTGCAAGGCTAGCACCGAGGAACATCCCAAGCATGCTGCCAGGGCCAGTGTTTACCAACGTCGTGGGCGTCTGACACTCGCTGGAACCCATCGGGTAGCTCTTGCCGGTAGTCGGCGACGTGCAGGTCGGCGGAGGCGTACATTGCGATGAGCTAGCTGCAAGCTTGTTGTTGTACTTGCAAGCTACGCAATTCTGCGAACCGGCCGGGTAAGTTTGACCATTCGGGGCCGTGCAGGTCGGTGCACATTCTTCAGAACCTTTTGGATAGGTCTTGCCGTTCGGTGCAGTACAGGTCGGCTGCTGAACAGTGACCTGCGCCTGACAAGCGTCCGCAGTGATCGTCTTAGTCGTACCGTCGGACAATGTAATGTTCACGGTCGCTTTCGCTGTGTACGTACCGGGTGCATACGTGTGGATTGTACTTTGCGAAGTGCTACTGCTGGCGACTGCCTCAGCTTGGGTGCCGTCACCAAAGTCGAAGGTGTAGCCGCTAATCGTAGCATTGGTGGCAATAGCGGTGGCTACCAGTTTGTAGGCAACACTGCCGTTGACGTCTGCGTCACCAGCCGGCACAGCCGTCAGGCCGTCACATGCATACACCGGTGTGGGCGGCTGAACAGTGATTTGACCGGCACAGCTTGCGGAAACGCTCTGGCCATTTGCTGCCGTACCAGTAACGAGAACGGTCGCATTGTAGTTGCCAGGTGCGTATGTGTGGTCTGTCGTGGCGCTAGTGCTGGCAGTATTAACGGTGTGGTTCTGGCCATCGCCGAAGTCGAAAGCATAGCTGGCAATCGTTGCGTTGGTAGCAGCCGCAGTAGCGGTCAGTGTGTACGGCGTGTCGCCATTAGTCTCGGCGGTGCCGGGTGTCAAAGTAAGGTTACTACAAACCAGCTTGCCTGCCGGCTGAACGGTAAAGGTCTTCTGACAATCGCTGGAGGTAGCAGTATATGCCTTACCATTCGCACTGGCATTGACGGTGACACTTACGCTGTGTGAGCCAGGCGCGAAAGTGTGAGTCAAGGCGTTGCTTGTAGAATTGCTCGTGCTGCCATCGACATTGAAGGTGTAGTTGGTAATAGTGGCGTTTTGTACCGAAGCATCAGCTACAAAAGTGTAGCTCTGGTTCCCATTGACGTCGATATCGCCAGGTGTCGCGGTCAGTGCGTTACAAGCCAGGCTTACCTTCGGCGGAGGGGTACAAGTAGTCTTGACTGTTGCGGTGCTGTTCTGACCCGAAAGCTCCGGAGCGGAGATGTAGCCGGTGTTGTCCAGCTGTTCAGCCTTACAGTTGTCGGCAGTGGCTGCGGCGTTGCCGGCAACAGCGTTGAAGGTGAATACATCTTTGCTGCCGTTCTTGATACTCGAGATGAGCAGGCCGCTGCCGAAAAATTTACTTGCATTCGATGAAGATACGGCGCTACCGTTTTCTTGCAGCGTGCCGCTGGTGTAGGCGATGTCGCCTGGAAGCTTGTCGTGCACGGTCACGTTCTCGACAGGAATCTGGCCGGTGCTGCTAACCGTAATCTGATATTGCACAGTCGTGCCGGAGTTCACGCTTACGTTGCTGCTATAGCTACTGCTACCTTCTGCGCGAACTTGCTTACTGATTGTGTAGTTCGGTGCCTTCGCTTTTACGGCGTTACCGCAGGTGTGGAGGATAGCGAATTGGAATACGCCGTCCTTCATGACGACCATGGCGCTGAGCGAACCGCCGGGGAATGATACGCTCGGCGGGCGTGAGTAGAATGTCGTGCCGTCGGATAGCTTCTCAGTCGTACTACCGTTCTCCCATTGGCGTCCACCGGTCACTGCATCCGTGGCGACCACAGTGTTGCCGACGTATACGTTGCCGTTGCTGCTTACGGAACCTTCAACCGCGTAGGTACCCATGCTGGCGATGTCGCTCGAGCTAATACCGAACCAGTTATAAATAGCTTGTATCGAAGCGGCCGTGTTGTGGCCATCGCCGTTTTTGTATTTGTCGAGTACTACGCTCGGCGAAGAGGCGCCGCACCACAGCACTGCGTTCGCGTCACAGTTGTACGAACTTTGCGCATGCACTTGATACGCGTGCAGTCCGAACATACCGGACGCCACGATCGCGCCGCCAATAACAAGGGCCTTCAGGCTCTTGGGCGCAGCTTTCTTTAATTTTGCTATAAATCGCATGACTCACACCTCCGCTCCTTTAGGTAATAACGAAGTAGCACAGCCACTCTCGTCGCTGTGCTACCCTCGCTGCTTTCTTTCGAAAGCACACACGTGTTAGACTTTGTCTATCTGAGCAAAATTGTATCACTAAATTTACCAAAAGTCAATATATATGCGTAGATATACCGATGAGCCTGCGTGCAGAAAAATCCCCCAGTCGTGAGTGACTGAGGGATTACTACGGCTACGTCTATCGTGGCGGCGCTACTTGCGGGCGGGCTGCTCCTTCCAGATGAAGCGATAGCCGACAGTGCCCAAACCGACAGTAATAGCGAACAGGGCGATAATACTCCCTGCCCCGGTGTTGGGCAATGGCTTGGTTGTGGCAGTCGGTGCCGATGGGGGTGCGGGCCTGGACGGCGGTACACAGGCGGACGAATTTGCGGGTATCTGGTTATTGTACTTGCACGGCTTGCACTCGGGACTATCGGCCGGTATGCTCGGGTTAATAGCGCACATCTTCGGCTTGATATTCAACTGCGTAGAGCAACTCACAGTCTGCTCTCCAAACGGTGTATTGAAGTGTGCCAGCGCCGTTATGGTATAGCTTCCTGCCTGCGCATAGGTATGCGGCTCGACGACCGTAGTATCGGTAGCGGGCTTAATCCCCTGTACCGTGTTGCCATCGCCGAAATCGTAATCAGCGCTTTCCAGAACCGATCCGTTGCCTTGACTGGTGCTCACCGTGAATTGGTACTGGTGCTTTTGCTCGTCGATAGTGGCGGGGTCTAGTTCTACACAGTTCTGGTATGGGGTTGGCACATATATTTGCGTCTGACAGTTAGCGGAGGTAACCGTGACGGTTTGCTTGCCAGGCAGGCTGACATAAACTGTTACTTTAGCAGTGTAATTGCCCGGCTGGGTGTAGGTGTGTTTGACTTGTTTGGTTAACGAAGTTTCGGTGTCGCTCGTGCCATCACCGAAGGTGTATACAACTTTGACGACTTGGGCGTTGTCGGACGCCGAAGCTTTGGTGGAAAACAGATACGTGTTAGGTTCACCCTGCACGGACGACTTTTGCAGCAAATCACAGCTGTACTTTGGCACAACTTTAGTACCGGACACTGGATTGCCGCAGGCATTCATAACCGCGAATTGCATCACGCCTTTACTGTTGAACAGCACCATGACCGACAGATTCTGCAAAAGTACCTGTTGGTCGCTTGCTTTGTAATACGTGTGCCCTGCAAGTGCTATAGGACTCGCATAGCTGAAGTGCTGACGGCCGATACTCCATGCATCGGTGGCGACCGTCTGGCCGTCGACCTTGATCGTGCCGTCCTGATAGGCGGTGCCCATGCGGGCGTAACTCACGAACTTACTGTAATCACTGGGTACTAAACCGAAATCACTATATACGGCCTGTATATCATCATGGCCCTGCTTGTCGTTGTTGGCGCGGACTTGGCTGATAAATGCACTCGGCGTCGGCTCGCCGCATTTGATAATTGAATTGCTCTTACAATCTTCTACGTAATCCGCCGATACTTTATGAAAGGCAACCATGCCGAGCATGAGCGTCGAGACGGCGAAGAGCGCCGTCATCATTAGTTTAGTTTTGGAATGCCAGAAATCGGTTCGCGCCATACAGTCCCCCAGTCGTTTTACACCTCTACGTCACTTTACAGTAGCACGAAGTTTACCGACCGTCAATCTGCTTGTGCTAAAGATCACACTCGCTCTTTATCTTGCGTAGCCAATGTTTGGAGCTTCTCTTTCGGGAACGTGAAACCGAAAGTACTGCCTTTGTTTTCTTTGCTACTGAAGATGACTGCGCCGCCCTGCGCCATAACCACTTTCTGCGCCATGAATAGCCCCAGACCCGTGCCGTCGGGCCGCGCTCTTTGCGCATTCTTTGCCCGGTAAAACTTCGTGAACAGATGGTGTTGCTCATCCTTCGGCACGCCGATGCCGTCATCCACGACGCGCAGCTCGATGCTCTTCGGTTTGTCTATGAGTTGTATGTCAATATGACCGCCCGACGGTGTGTAGTAGATGGCGTTGTCGGCAAAGTTCATAATTACCTGGCGAATCTTGGTCTCGTCCAGGTTGAGTAGCGGAAAGTGTGCCGGCTTGTGGTAGGCAAGCGTCAGCTGGCGCCCCTTTGCTGTCTCGACCAGCTGGCTAATCTCGTCTTGCACGATGTCAGCCAGGTTCACGGGCGACGGCTCGATGACAAATTTACCAGTCTTGAGCCGTGATACGTTCAAGAGGTCGGCTATCAAGTACACCATCCGCTGTGAACTGATAAATGCCTGCGTGAGGAGTTTCCGCTGTTGCGGCTTGATCGACCCAGCGTCTCCATCCAGCACCAGGCTAATATATCCCTTCACTGAAGTCAGCGGCGTCCGCAGCTGATGGGACGCCATACTAATAAAGTCATCCTTGGTCTCATCCAGCATTTTCAAGCGTTTATTCGATTCCCGCAGCCGCCGCGTCGCATCCTCAACCCTCTTCTGCAACGTAGCGTTAAAATTCTGAATCTCCTGAAATCGCAAGGCATTTTGTAGGCTTATAGCAATCTCGTCGGCTGCAACACTCAATAGCCGCCGGTCACGATCGGTATAAATTTCACCGGACTGTTTGTGGCCTAAAACGATATACCCTAAGTCCTCGTGTGTCGTTCGCAGCCTTACGACCAGTGCGATATTTTCGCTTTTAAGTACTGCCGCTAGGTGTCCATTCTTGCTTTCCGCTTCCTCCACATCAACAATAACAGCCGAGCCACCAAAGCTATGCGCACTAATTCTTTTCGCTAGCCCTGCACCGTCTTCAGATTCGTTTGCAAATAAGGCATACTGCAACATACCGGGTTTTAAAGCCTCCTTCAGTACCGCTGCCGTTTCAGTGCAGATTACCGCCACGTCGGCAGTATGCACTAATACATCGCTCAATTTATCCAGAACATCTTGCAAATCGTAATAATGCCTAAAAAATATCCTGGTGGTAAACTTATCAAAAAATTGACGTACATATTGTAGGACATATAGGACGCTCACGCTCAGCAGAACAACGGTAATAAACCGTCCCAGACTAGGCTGGAAATGCAGAAAGTAACCAAAGACCAAAACCACTGGCGCAACAACCAAGACCGTCATAACAAATAAGGTTGTAAAGTACGCGGCGGCTCGCACCACAACAAGGCGGAGATCGAACAGTCGATGCCGAATAATCGCTAAGCCTGCAAAAAGCAGAAACACCAAAGAAAAGACCGGGCTGAGGTTAACTAATTTAGATGAGCTGAATAGGGGCAGTACAGCGCCAAAACCCACCGCTGGCACAAGCGTTCCAAGTGCTCCCATCTTTAGGTATATCATCTGGATACGACTAGATGGAGGGAACGACCTAATCGAGGAAGGGGCGTACAGTACATAAAAAATAGCAGACGAATTGAGCACTATAGCAGCTAAATAG
>Ga0187809_10000519_pt1 | contig 20304 bp, 17 predicted proteins | sample NC_wetland_sal_i_8_FD_132415 | JGI IMG/M metagenome (GOLD analysis project Ga0187809, IMG submission 132415) | Wetland sediment microbial communities from Neuse River Estuary, North Carolina, USA - ASW_4 | ecosystem: Environmental > Aquatic > Freshwater > Wetlands > Sediment | place: USA: North...
ATCCACGGTCACTGCGATCCGGACTTCGCCGCCGTGCGCGACGCGTTCACCGATAATTTCCGCCGTCGCGGCGAGATCGGCGCCGCGGTTTGCGTCTACAAGGACGGGCGAAAGGTGGCCGACCTGTGGGGCGGGCACAAGGACCTTGCGCGCAGGGAGCCTTGGGCGGAAGACACCATCGTCATCCAGAATTCGCTGGCCAAGAGCATGTGCGCCATCTGCATGCACATCCTCATCGACAGCGGCAAGGTGGACTTCGACGCGCCGGTCGCGGACTACTGGCCGGAGTTCGCGCAGGCCGGCAAGGCCGGCGTCCTGATCCGGCATATCCTGTCACACACCTGCGGCGTCATCTATTGCGATCGGGCGACGCCCGGGTCGTGGTTCCGGTGGGACGAGCACATCAGGGCGCTCGAGCAGCAGGAGCCGGCGTGGACGCCGGGCACATACGGCGCCTACAACTCGATCAACATCGGCTACCTGCTCGGCGAGGTGATCCGCCGCGTCACCGGCGACACGCCGGGCCAGTTCCTGCGCAAGAACGTCACGTCGAAGCTCGGCGCCGACTACAACATCGGCCTGACGCCCGACGAGATCGCGCGCGTCAGCGACATGCACGAGAACCCGAAGAACACCTTCTTCCACATCTCGTCCGATGCCGCGACTCCGCTCGGGCGCGCCTTCAGGTCGGCGCCGAAGGAGCCGTACTTCCAGAACATGCGCGAGATCCGCGAGATCGAAGTGCCGTCCTTCGGCGGCCACGGCAACGCGCGGGCGATGGCGCGGATCTATGCGATGCTCGCGGGCGACGGCGAAATCGACGGCGTGCGCATCCTCTCGCCGGGCGCGGTCGAGCGCACGCGATGGCTGGTGTGGGAGCGTGACTGCATCATGACGCGGCGGCCGCTGCGCATGGGCTTCGGCTTCATGCACAACGAGACCGAGACGGTGCCGATGGGCATCAACATGGCGTCCTACGGCCATACCGGCACGGGCGGCGCCTTCGCCTGGTGCGATCGCGACCGCCGCATGTCGTTCGCCTATTGCACAAATTTTCAGCGCGAGGGGCCGGGCATCGGCGCGCGCGGTGCGGTGCTGGCGCTGGCGGCGGGCGGCGGCCCGACGCCGTCCTGGCTGCGCGACTGAGCGGGCTGCATTCTTTCGCGTGACGCGGCTCTGAGCAGCCCGCAACCCCGCTCTGCAGGCGGGCCTATGACGGCCATCCGGCTCTGCCGACACAATCGCCCGGGGCGGCCTATCCGCCACCGGCACGAGAACCTATGTTCGGGTCGAACGCAGTGGAGAACGACATGAGTGACGCTACCGAATACACCCCGCCGAAGGTCTGGACCTGGACCAAGCCGAACGGCGGGCGCTTTGCCAGCATCAACCGGCCGATCGCGGGTCCGACGCACGAGAAGGAGCTGCCGGTCGGACGTCATCCGCTGCAGCTGTACTCGCTGGCGACGCCGAACGGCCAGAAGGTGACGATCATGCTCGAGGAGCTGCTGGCGCTTGGGCACAAGGGCGCTGAGTACGACGCCTGGCTGATCCGTATCAACGACGGCGAGCAGTTCGGCAGCGGCTTCGTCGCCGTCAACCCGAATTCCAAGATCCCGGCGCTCATGGACCGCAGCGGCGAGAAGCCGATCCGCGTGTTCGAGTCCGGTGCGATCCTCACCTACCTCGCCGAGAAGTTCGGCGCCTTCCTGCCGAAGGAGCCGGCCCAGCGCGCCGAATGCTTCTCGTGGCTGTTCTGGCAGATGGGCAGCGCGCCCTATCTCGGCGGCGGCTTCGGCCACTTCTATGCGTATGCGCCGATCAAGATCGAATACGCGATCGACCGTTTCTCCATGGAGGTGAAGCGGCAACTCGACGTCCTGGACCGCCGCCTCGCCGAGAGCGAATTCATCGCGGGCAGCGACTACACGATCGCCGACATGGCGATCTTCCCGTGGTACGGCGGCATGGTGAAGGGCTGGCAGTACGGCGACTCGGCGCAATTCCTGAGCACGCACGAGTACAAGAACGTGAATCGCTGGGCCGACCAGCTCCTGGCGCGGCCGGCGGTGAAGCGCGGCCGGATGGTCAACCGTATCACCGGCGAGCCGTCGAACCAGTTGCACGAGCGGCACGACGCCGGCGATTTCGCGACCAAAACGCAGGACAAGGTCGCCGCCGCCTCCTGACCTCGGCCGGTCGCGCTAGTGCGAATTCCGCGGCCGCCGCGTGCGGCCGCGGTTCTTCACCCGGGCGGTGCCGAAAATGTGATCCCAGAACGCCGTGGTGACCCCGAAGTTGACGTCGCCGCCGCGGTAATGATGCGCCGCATGGCGCAGCCGCGCGCGATAGAGATAGGAGTCCGGCTGCGCCTCGAAATGGTGCGTGGCGTAGTGCACGAACACGTAGGCGAGGTAGCCGGTCATGAGGCCGGACGTCATCGCTGCCGCGGGCTCGGCGCCGATCAGGTAATAAAGAGGGGCGGCGACGCCGAGCGCTGCCGCAGCAACGCTGATCCAGGCGGGCGTGCCGATCAGCTCCAGCGGATGGTGATGGTGCCGTTCGTGCAGGTCCGACAGGACCGGGGCGTGGTGGAAGACAAACCGGTGCAGCAGATATTCGACCAGCGTCCAGGCCGCGAGCCCGAGAAGGTAATTCACCAGCCATGATTGCATATGGCCGCGGAACGTCGCCATGACCAGGATCGATATCAACGGCGGAAACAGGAAGAACTCGGCAAAATAAGCGAGTTTGCTCATCTTCATGGCGTGGCCCACATCTTCTCGCCCGGCGAAGTGGAGTCGCTCCGCATGATGGCAAATTAGCGCTTCGGCGCGCGCAGGACATTACAAATCCGTCATAATCACAGCGCCACCGCCAGGGCTGGCCGAACCGGTCGCCGGCGGGCACGCGGCAGGTCCGGGCGCGGCAGCCTTGGACGTTCCCCGGGGGAGGCGCCTTGCGGCAGTCCGGGCGCCGCCGCATACTTGCCGCCGTCGAGGTTGCGGCGAAGCCGGGTCGTGGCGACGGAAGGATTCGACATGTCCACATTCGACGATGGCAAAGGCTTGCCACGCCGTGCCGTTTTGCAGGGCGCGGCGGGAATCGGGGTCGGACTGATGGCGGGCATGGCAGGGCCGGCGGCGGCCGCCCCGGACGCGACGATCTGGAGCGCGGAATACTGGGCGCATAAAGGCGGCGTCAAACTCAACCTCTGGCGCAAGCGCCTCGGGCCGCCCGCGGCCGACAAGGCCGATCGTCCGGCCGTTTTCCTGGTGCACGGCTCGTCGAATTCGTCGCGCACATCCTACGACCTCACGGTGCCGGGCCACGGCGAATATTCGCTGATGAACGTGCTCGCGCGTGAGGGCTATGACGTCTGGACCATGGACCACGACGGCTATGGGCGCTCCGGGTCGTCGGGCAACAATTCCGACATCGCCAGCGGGGTCGAAGACCTCAAGGCGGCAATGCCCGTCGTGATGAACGAAACGGGCCACACTAAGGTGCATTTCTACGGCACCTCGTCGGGCGGCATCCGCGCCGCCGCTTACGCGCAGGCGCAGCCCGAGCGCGTCGACCGGCTGATGCTCAGCGCCTTCACCTACAAGGGCAATGGCGCGGCCGAGATCGAGCGGCGGCGCAAGCGCATCGACCAGTTGCGGGCCAACAACCGGCGCAAGCGCGATGCCGCCATGATCCGCTCGATCTTCACGCGCGACGGCCATCCCGCGTTCTACGACCCGGCGGTGGCGGAAGCGATCATCGCCGACGAGATGCCGTTCGGCGACACCGTGCCGACCGGCACCTATCTCGACATGGCGGCGAACCTGCCGATCGTCGACCCGAAGAAGATCATGTCGCCCGTGCTGATGCTGCGCGGCGAGTTCGACGGCAATTCGACCAACGACGACCTGCTCGACTTCTATCGCCAGCTTCCGAATGGCGACCGCCAGTTCGTCATCCTGCCGCAGACGGCGCACAGCGCCGGCTGGGGCAAGAACCGGCACCTGCTGTTCTACGCGCTGCGCAATTTCCTCGCCGAGCCAGCGCCGATGGCGAGCTGACGCAGCAAGCGTCAGCGCAAGCGATCCAGGCTGCCGAAGAAAACGCCGTAGAGCACGATGTAGGCGGCCTGCAGGCCCGCGGCGATGAGGAAGGGCAGGGCGAGGTCGCCGCGATGCAGCAGCCAGCCGCCGAGCAGCGGGCCGATGGCGCGGGGGATCTGCAACGACAGGTTCTGGATGCTGGCCGCCGTGCCACGCCGCTCGGCGCGGGTGAGGTCGGCGGTGACCGCCTGACGCGCCCCGACGGTGCCGCGGTTGAAGGCGGAACGAACGGCATAGAGCGCCACGGCCATTCCGAAGGCCGGTGCGAACGGCATCACCGCGAGGCACAGGATGCCGAAGCCGCGCATCACGAGGACGGCGCGCACCGGGCCGAGGCGTGTGGCGAGGCGGCCGCTCAGCACCGAGCCGAACGCGGCGAGGACGAAGCCGACCGCCAGCGCCGGTCCGATCGCGCTCAGGCCCTTGCCGAAGCGCAGCGCGAACCAGTAGGCCATCAGCGGCCCGATCATGCCGATGCCGAAGCCGTTGACGGCGTTGGCGATGGCCAGCCGCCGCAATTGCCGGTTCTCGTGGCGTGTGATGTGCCGATCGGACGACGGGTGCGCTGTGAGCGGCGGGGGCGCCGCGCGCGTCTCCTGCGTCAGCGCGAGTGCGACGATGGCGAGGACCGAGCTGACGGCCGGTACGGCGAACAGCAGGCGGTAGCCCGCGGGCGTGACGTCGCCCGCGACGAGGCCGGGCAGGAGCGCGAGCGCGGCGCCTGCCGCCATGCCGAGGAAGCCGATCGTAGCGTTGGTGGACAGCGCCTGACGTCGCGCCGCGCCGTCCACTTCGCGCGCGATCCACGCCTGCTCCACCGGCGCGAACGGTCCGGCGGCGCCGTTGGCACCGCGGCCGAAGCCGGCAATCGTAGCGGCGGCGAAGAGGACGGTCTGGCTGCTGGTGACCATGGCGGCGAGCGCGGCCAGGCCGGACATGGCCTCGTAGATCAGCAGCATGGTCCGCCGGCTGCCGCGGTCGCTCAGGGGCCCGACGACGGCGGTCAGCGCGGCGCCGAAGACGAGGCCGGCGGTCAGCACCGCGCCGATCACGGTGCCGTCGCACCCAAGGGCGCGTAGGTACAGTGCAAAGCTCACGACGGTCACGCCCTGGCCGACGCTGCGGGCGAACCGCGACACGATCAGCAGGCGAATATTGCGTGGAAAAGACCGGTATCGGGCTCCGCTCAAGCGCATGGCCGGCGGACAGTACGGGCGGGTTCGCGCGCACGCAAATACGCTCGCGCAATTGCAATTGCTGCGCGGCACCGCTGCACGGCAATCGGACGTTTATCGCGATTTTACCGGGAACCGCGTTGCGGCGGCTGGCTGTCCTGCAGCGTTTGCGGCAGACTATGCGAAACGACCAGGTCGGAGTGCGACGGTGATCCGCCCGGCGACAATCTACGGTCTCGCTGCGCTCGCAGCCTTCACGGTGTTCGGCGCACCGGCGCCGGCACGGGCGGAGACGGTCGATGCCGCCGTCGCACTGGCCGCCGACGTGTCACGCAGCATCGATGAAGACGAATTCCAGTTGCAGCGCCGTGGCTATGCTGCGGCCATCACCAGTGCGCAGTTCCTGTCCGTGATCGCGTCCATGCCGCACGGCTCGGTCGCTTTGTGCTTCATCGAATGGGCCGGAACGGGCGACCAGACAGTGGTCGTCGACTGGGCGGTGATCCGCGACCGCGACAGCGCCGCCGCCTTCGCCAACCGGCTCCTGAACGCGCCGCGCTCGAGCTTCGGCCGCACGGCAATCGGCGACGGCATCGATTTTGCCGTCGCCCGGCTGGCGGCGGCGAAATTCATGACCGAGCGACAGGTTATCGACGTCTCCGGCGACGGTGCGTCCAACTCGGGCCGTCCGGTGTCCATGGCGCGCGACGAAGCCGTCGAGAAGGGCATCACGATCAACGGCCTCGCCATCATCAACGAGAAGACCGGCGGCGAATTCGGCACGTTTCTCTATGCGCACACCCATCCGCCGGGCGGGCTCCAGCGCTATTACCACGACAACGTGATCGGCGGGCCCGGCTCCTTCGCCCTGCAAATCGTCAACTTCGACGCCTTCGCGCAGGCGATGACGGACAAACTCGTCGCCGAGGTGTCGCTGCGCCAGCCATCGACACGCCGTGCCGATATTTCGCCGCCGGACGAACGTTGACGGGCTATTCCAGCTTGATGCCGGCGCGCGCGATCACGTCGCCCCACTTCTTGGAGTCCTTGGCGATCGTCGCGGCGAACTCTTCCGGGGTGCCGCCGCCGGGCTCGTCACCGGTCTTCTCGAACTTCTGCACGAAGGCCGGGGATTTCAGCGCCCTGTTGATCGCGGCGTTGAGCTTGTCGACGATCGGCCGCGGCACGCCCGCGGGCGCGATCACGCCGGTCCAGGTGGCGGCGTCGTAACCGGCCACGCCGGCCTCGGCGACGGTCGGCAGGTTCGGGAAGGCGGGCGAGCGATGGTCTGCGGTCACCGCCAACGCGTGCACCTTGCCGGCATGAGCGAACGGCGCGATCGACTGTAAGCTCTCGAACATCACGTCGACCCGGCCGGCCATGAGATCCTGGATGGCGAGGGCGCCGCCGCGATAGGGGACGTGGACAATCTGAACACCGGTCATGAATTTGAACAGCTCGCCGCCAACATGGCCGGGAGAGCCGTTGCTCGAGGAGGCGTTGGTCAGCTTGCCCGGATGCGCCTTGGCGTAGGCGATCAGGTCCTTGACTGACTTCACCGGCAGCTGCGGTGAGACCGCGAGCAGCATCTGCCCGCGCGTCACCAGCGCGATCGGCTGGAAGTCGCGCTCAATGTTGTAGGGCAGCTTTTTCACCATATGACGGGTGATGGCCAGCGCCCCGATCGGGCCCATTCCGAGCGTGTAGCCGTCCGCCGGCGCCTTGGCGACAAGGTCCAGCCCGATGGTCAGCGCGCCCCCCGGACGGTCTTCGATCACGACCTGCTGCCCCAACTCCTGCGACAGCACGGCGCCGAGCAGCCGCGCGGCGTTGTCGGTCGCGCTGCCCGCCGCCTGCGGCACGATCAGCTTGATCGCGTGATCGGGAAAATCGGCCGCGCCTGCAACCCCGGATGTGCAGATCAGTGCAATCGCCACCAAGAGCCGGCGCATTTTCTCCTCCCAAAAAATCGTTGTTCTTTGTTGCCAAGCTCACACAAAACCGGCCGCGCCGCCATCCCCGTTGCGGAGACGGCGCACGCCGAATTGACAGGGCATGGGCTGCCGCTAGGCTCGCCGCAAAACATTAAGGGGGCAACATGTTTCGCACGACACGCAGGATCTTTCTTGCCGGCGCGGTGGCCACCGCGTTGGGGACGCCGGCCTGGGCGCAGACCTATCCGGACCGGCCCATCCACATCATCGCGCCGTTTCCGCCGGGCGGGCTCGTCGATGTTCTGGCCCGTGCGCTCGGCGATGAGATGTCGCGTTCTATGGGCCAGCCGGTCATCGTCGAGAACAAACCGGGCGCAGGGGGCAACATCGGCGCCGACATCGCGGCCAAGTCGGCGCCGGACGGCTACACGCTGCTGATGACATCGCCCGGCATCCAGAGCATCAACCAGTTCCTGTACAAGTCGATGCCGTTCGACCCGGACAAGGCTTTCGTGCCGATCTCGATGGTCGCCGACATGTCGATGGTGGTCGTCGTCCAACCCAAGACCGGCATCACCACGCTCAAGCAGCTCGTCGATTTCGCGCACGCCCATCCGGGCAAGCTGAACTTCGGCTCGGCCGGCATCGGGACCACTGGCCATCTCGGCCTCGAACTCCTGATGCACGCGGGGCACATGAAATTCACGCACGTGCCCTACAAGGGCGCCGCGCCATCGGTCACCGACCTGATCGCCGGGCAGATCGACGGCGTGGTCGACAACCCGCCGACCGTGCTCGCTCACATCAAGGCCGGCTCCATCAGGGCGCTCGCGGTGGCGGGCAAGGAGCGGCTTGCGGTGCTGCCCGACGTGCCGACGGCGGCCGAAGCCGGTCTGCCGGACTGGGAAGCGTCGTCATGGTTCGGTCTGGTGGCGCCGGCGGGAACCCCGAAGGCTATCGTCGACCGGCTGCATGCCGAGGTGGTGAAAGCGGTGAAGTCGCCGCGCATTCAGCAGCTTCGCCAACGCGGTATGCGCATCGTTGGCGATACGCCGCAGCAGTTCGGGGAGTTGATCGTCGCCGAGCGCAAGAAATGGGGCGAGATCATCAGGAGCGCGCACATCACGGTGCAGTGAGGCGCTCGCTCAGCCGAGCCGATAGCCTTCGGGCGAGCAGCGGAACAGGGTCTGCGCGCGCTTCACGCGCGCGCTCGGCCCCGGCGTGATGCCCCAATGGTCAACGCGTCCGGGCGGCCATGACCATTCCTCTGGTTTGCGCGGCCGGTGATCCTCGCCGACTTGCTGCATGCTCGATGTGTATTCCAGCGGCATCTCCTCGGGGCCACAGAAATAGGCGAAAACGTTGTTGCCAGGTCCGTGCCGGCCGGGGCCCCATTCCACCGGATAGCCGTGGTCGCGCATGCGGCCGATACCGCGCATCGTCGATTCGTCGTCGGGCATCTCGAACGCGACATGGTTGAGCGTGGCATCCGTATTGAAGCCGATGACGATGCTGTGATGATCGGGATTGTCGCAGCGCAGGAAACGGAACTGCTTCGTTTGGTCGGACAGCCGGAAGCCGAGCGCGTCGCGCAGGAAGATGAACGTCGCCTCGTTGTCCGCGCAGTTGAGGTTGACGTGCGAGATCTTGCGCGGCCGGTCAGCGCGGTCGGCGGTGTCGGCGTGATCGGCGACGTCGCAGAGCACGGCGAAGCTGCGGCCTTCTGGATCGCGGCAGCCGAAGCCGTAGCCGCCGGATGGGAGCGCACGCGGCCCCGCGTCGGCTGCGCCGCCGGCCGCGACGACCTGGCGGTGCAGCCCGTCGACCGTAGCGCGGTCGGCGGCATCGAGCACGACACGCGTGAGCGCGAAATGCGGGGCAGAGCGTAGTCCGAGGATGTGATGAAAGGCTCCGGTGCCGCGCATCAGCACGGCGCCCACAGGACCTGCGACCGGCGTGAGATTCCACACTTCGCTGAAGAACCGGACCGCGGTCTCGAGATCGGTGACACCGAAGTCTACCGCGCGCACGGCGCGCACGCTAAAGGCCGGCATGGACTGTCCGTTCGTGGAGGAGGGACCTCGTGGACCCTCCGGATGGGCTCATGCTAAATCTGCTAGCGCAAAGCAGGGCGGATTGTGAAGGCCGCGCAACAAGCATTTGCACCAACAATGTGCGCGTCTCTCCAAGGCATCGAGGCTCCATGACGTCCTGGCCCAACCGGTCCGAGCATCTTTTCATCCTTGAAAACTTCGCCTTTGCCAGCGGCGAGCGACTGGCCGAGCTGAAGCAGCACGTCGTCACGTTCGGCACCCCGCAGCGGAACGCGGCTGGCGAGATCGCGAATGCCGTGCTCCTGCTGCACAATACGACCGGCAGTGGCGCGACTTGGCTGACGCCGGAGATTGCCGACCATCTGTTCGCGCCCGGCAAGCCGCTTGACGCCGACAAATACTTTCTCATTGCCGGCGACATGATCGGCTTCGGCCGCTCAAGCAAGCCGAGCAACGGCCTGCGCGCCCGCTTTCCGCATTATCGGTACGTCGACATGGTCACCGCGCAGCACAAGGTGCTCACCGAGCACCTTGGCATCCAGCATCTGTGGCTCGTGCTAGGGCTCTCAATGGGCGGCATGCTGACCTGGGTGCTCGGCACGATGTTTCCGGACTTCATGGACGCGCTCATGCCGGTCGCCAGCCAGCCCGGGCCGATGAGCGGCCGCAACTGGATCCAGCGCCGCATCAACATCGAGGCGATCCGCAACGACCCGGAATGGCAGAACGGCGACTACGAGCGCAATCCGACGCGTTGGGCGCTGACCGCGCCGATCGGCGCCCTGATGACGCAGAGCGTGGTGCGCATCCAGGAGATGGCGCCGACGCGGGCCGCGGCCGACGAACTGTATCGCCGTTTCGTCGAGCGGGCGGCGAAAGGCGACGCCAACGACCGGCTCTACCAGCTCGAAGCCTCGATGGATTACGACCCCTCCGGAGCGCTCGACCGCATCAAGGCGCGCCTGTTCGCGCTCAATTTCGCGGACGACGCGCTCAACCCACCCGAACTCGGTACGCTGGAGCCCGCGATTGCCAGGATTCCGGGCGCGCGCTGCATGACCCTGCCGGCGGGGTCGTTGACGCAAGGTCACTACACGACCATGCGCGCCGAGCTGTGGCAGGGGCGCCTCGGCGACTTCCTCGCCGGGCTACCGCCCCGTTGATGGTAAACGATTGGTTGTCGTTTACCCATCAATGCGAGCCGAAGATGACGGTGCGCTGCAAGGCCGCAGATCGCTAAAATTTTAGCCTATGAATTGAGCCAAAATCGATTGATCCACCCTAGGTTCTGCCCGGAAGAGGTGGACGGGGATGAGTGCTGGATCCAAACGATCGATTGGAGCCCTTGCGCATGCGCGATGGGCGTCGCTGCGCGCTCGCCTGACCGCGTCCGGCGGGCGGCTGCGTGCGACCCGGCAGATGGCCGGCGCGGCCTTCATGATCCGCGTTTTCGGCGCCGGCATCGTGTTCGTGTCGCAGGCGCTGCTGGCGCGGTGGATGGGCGAGCACGCCTTCGGCAACTACGTCTACGTCTGGACATGGTTGCTGCTGCTCGGCGACCTGTTCCATTTCGGCCTGCCGCTGACGGCGCAGCGCTACGTTCCACAGTACACCGAAGGCGGCGACCTGCCATTGCTGCGCGGCTATCTCCAGGCCAGCCGCTGGATCGTCTTTATGATTGGCGCGGGTGCGGCTGGCGTCGGCCTCCTCGTTATCCTCGCCGCGCGAGGCGTGTTCGAGAGCGACCTCGTCCTCCCGCTCGTCTGCGGCTGCGTGGCGCTGCCGTTCTTCGTCCTCACCTTCATGTCGGACGCGCTGGCACGCTCCTATGACTGGGCACGGCTGGCGCTGCTGCCGGCCTATATCGTGCGCCCGCTCGGCCTCATCGTCATCGTCGGCCTGCTGCATTTCGCCGGGCTGCGCGTCGACGACACCACGGTGCTGGCGACCCTGGCCGTGGTGTCGGCGCTGGTCGCCTGCGGCCAGACCTTCCTGTTCGACCGGCGTATCGCCGGCATCGTGCCGCGCGGGCCGAAGCAGTTCGCGCTCGGCGAATGGCTGCGCACCGCGGCCCCGATCGTCCTTGTCTGGGGCATGTACACGCTGCTGACGTCGACCGACGTGCTGGTGCTCAAGCATTTCCGTCCGGCCGAGGACGTCGGCCACTATTTTGCGGCGGCGAAGATCCTCGCTCTCGTCAGCATCATCAACTTTTCCGTCGGCGCGGCTGCGGCGCACCAGTTCACGCGCCTGCATGTCGCCGGCGACCGTGACGGCCTGTCCGCCTTCGCCGCCGACACGGTCAAACTGATGTTCTGGCCGTCGCTGGCTGTCACTGCGTGCGTGCTGGCGCTCGGGCGGCCCTTGCTGATGATGTTTGGGCCCGGCTTCGCCGGCGCCTATCCGATCATGGCCGTACTCGCGGTCGGCCAGCTCGCGCGTGCCGCAGTCGGGCCGGCCGAGCGACTGCTCAACATGGTCGGGCAGCAGAACCGCTGCGCGCTCGCCTATCTCGCCGCCTTCGCCGTCAACATCGTCGGCTGCATCACGCTCGCGCCGCGCTTCGGCGGCATGGGGGCGGCGGCCGCTACGGCGGCGGCTTTCGTCACCGAAGCCGCCCTGCTGGCGCTCATCGCGAAGCGGAGTGTCGGCGTTTGGCTGTTCGTCTGGCAGCCGAAGCGCCGCGCGCGGGAACACCTTGGCGCACTGCGCCCGCAACTCGGGGCGGAGAGGTAGCATGACCGCGCAACTGTTCGCTTTCGACGCCGCGCGCACAAAAGACGCCCGCAGGGCCGAGCCCGCTGCGGTCCTCCCAATGGTCGGCAAGGCCGCCGGGCTGATCGCAGTCGACATCCTGCGCGACGAGCGGCTGCAGGCGCTCGATCTGCAGCCTTACTGGCGGGACCTGGTGGCGCGGGCAGAGACGCCGAACGTGTTCATGAGCCCGGCGCTGATCGCCGCCGCGGCGACGGCCGATCCCAACCTCGTCGTGCTGGCGGCCTGGCAACCGGCCGCAGGCGGACCGCGGCTCGCCGGGCTGTGGGCGTTCTCGATCGCACGGCCGACGCATTCGCCGCTGCCCAACGGCGTCCTGCGTGCGCCCGCGATCACGCATGCCTATCTGTCGTCGCCGGTGCTCGATCGCGACGTGGCCGAGGCGACGCTCGCCGCCATGCTCGACGCCGTCGCGAATGCGCCCGATCTGCCGAAGATCATCGCGCTCGATGCGATGAGCGCCGAGCCCGCCGCGCGCGAGACGCTGGCGCGGGTGACGGAAGCGCAAGGCTTTGCGGTGCGGACGTTCGCGACCGGCGAGCGGCCAATGCTCGCATCCGGGCTCGACGCGAAGTCCTACTTCGAGGCGGCGCTGTCGGCTTCGACCCGCAAGAAGTTGCGGCAGTATCGCCGCCGGCTCGCCGAGAAAGGCGGGCTGGAGACCCGTCATGTCACCACGCCCGACGCGGTGTGCGCAGCCTTCGAGCGGTTCCTTGCGCTGGAGGCGCAGGGCTGGAAGGGCCGCGCGGGCACGGCGCTCGTCAGCGACGCGAAAGGCGTCGCCGTCGCGCGCGCGATGATCGCGGCGCTCGCGCGCGATGACGCGGCGTCGGTGTTCTCGCTCGAGCTCGACGGCCGCCCCATCAGCATGCAGGTCGTGCTGCGCGCCGGCGTCGTCGCCTTCACCTGGAAGACCGCCTACGACGAGAGCTTTGGCGACTATTCGCCCGGCATGCTGCTGCTCGAGGACTACACCGCGGCGCTGCTCGCGGACCCGCAGGTCGGAGCCGTCGATTCCTGTGCCTTCGACGCAACGTCCTACATGGCCACGTGGACCGAGCGCCGCCGTGTCGCCGACGTCTGGATCGGTGTCGGCCCGCAAACGCAGTTTCGTCTGGCCGGCCGGTTGCAGGGCGCGTTCCTGCGCCTGCGTGCGCTCGCGAAGACCCTTTATCTGCGCGCCCGCAAGCGCGCGAAGTCACCGAACACTCCGGTCCGTATCAACAGCAAACCCGCAGCGCGGGAGAGCAACAATGTATGACACACAGGTAGCGATCATTGGTGGCGGCATCGGCGGCTCGCTCGCGGCGGCGATGCTGGGGCGGCAGGGGATCGACGTCGTCCTCATCGACCCGAACAAGGCCTATCCGGCCGAGTTCCGCTGCGAGAAGCTCGACGGCGACCAGATGGCGATCCTGCGCCGCACCGGTCTTGCCGACGTGGTGTTGCGGGCCTCGACCCATGACGGCGAGGCTTGGGTGGCGCGCTACGGCCGCATTGTCGAGAAGCGTCCGGGCGACCAGCAGGGCATCTTCTACGCGGACCTCGTCAACACGGTGCGGGCGGAAATCCCCGGCAACGTCAGCCGTATCGAGGCGAAAGCCACCGGCATCGCCACCAGCGCCGACCGGCAGACGGTGACCTTGTCGAACGGCGAACAGGTGCGGGCGCGGCTGGTCATTCTGGCGAACGGCCTGAGCCTGTCGCTGCGCGACGCGCTCAAGCTCGGCCGCCAGACGATCAGCAAGTGCCATTCGATCAGTATCGGATTCAACATGAAGCCGGTCGGGCGCGAGGTGTTTCCGTTTCCGGCGCTGACCTATTACAGCGAAACGCCGGCGAACCGGGCGGCGCTGATCACCATCTTCCCGATCGGTGAGGCGATGCGGGCCAACCTGTTCGTCTATCGCGACATGGACGATCCGTGGCTCAGGGCGTTCCGCGCCGCGCCGAAGGAGACCCTGCTGGCGATGATGCCGGCGCTCGCCGACATCGCCGGCGACTTCGTCATCGACAGCTTTGTGCAGATCCGGCCGGTCGACCTTTACGTCAGCACCGGCCAGGAGCAGGACGGCGTGGTTCTCGTCGGCGACGCCTTTTCCACCTCGTGCCCGGCCGCGGGTACCGGCGCGCGCAAGGCGCTCAACGACGTCGAGCGGCTGTGCAATCATCATGTGCGCGCCTGGCTGGAGACAGCCGGCATGGGGCGCGACAAGATCGCCAGCTTCTACGCCGATCCGGTCAAGCGTGCCTGCGACGACTTCGCCAAGGACAAGGCGTTCCAGCTCAAGTCCTTTTCGCTCGACCCGAGCTTCACCTGGAACGTGCGGCGGCTCGGCAAATTCTTCGCGCAGTCCGGCCGCTGGGCGCTGCGCGAGGCGATGAAGACCGATGCGGCGCCGGCGCGCAAGCCGCGCGTGCTGGCGGCGGACGAGCGCCCGTCGTTGAACTGACACGAATCGAGCGAACGTTGAGCTTCCGGCAGGAAAGACAACACCGATGACACAGGCCGCCGTCGTTCGCGTGGAACGCGCGCTTCCGCCCCAGGCGGAGGCGGCCGCGCGCCTGCCCGCGGCGGCAGGGGCGTTGCTAATGTCGGTGCACACCGATCTCGGTGATGTCGAACAGCTTTGGCGCGCATTCGAACGGTACGCAGACTGCTCGGCATTCCAGACCTTCGACTGGCTGTCGATCTGGCAGGAGCAGGTCGGGCGTCTGAACGGTGTGGCCCCGCGCATCGTCGTCGGACACGCGGCGAACGGGGCGCTCGCCTTTATTGCGCCGCTCGCCATCGCGCGTAAGCCCACGCACAAGGAACTGGTCTGGCTCGGATCCGATCTCAACGACTGCAACGCGCCGCTGCTGGCGCCCGGGTTTGCGCAACGTAGCGACGCCGTCGCCGACTTGTGGCCACGCATCCGTGACGCGATCCGCGCCTGTCCGGACTCGGACTTCGATGTGATCCGCCTGGAGAAGATGCCGGCCGCGGTCGGTGCGCAAGCCAATCCGTTTGCCGCGCTGGGAACCGCGCTGCATCCGAGCGGCTATTACGCCACGCCGCTCGCCCCCGATTGGGACACCTTCTACACGGCCAAGCGGTCGTCGGCGACCCGCCGTCGCGACCGCACCAAGCGCAACCGTCTCGGCGACTTCGGCGCGGTAGCGTTCTCGTCGCTGCCGAGCGGCGCGGCTGCCGTCGCGGCGCTGGACGTGCTGGTCGCGCAGAAATCGGCGACCTTCGCCGCCCGCGGCATTCCGAATTTCTTCGCGAAGCCCGGCTATCTGGCCTTCTATCGTGCGCTGGCCTCGAACCCGCGGACGAGCGAACTCGTGCACGTGAGCGAACTGCGCGTGGGGAACGAGGTGGCGGCGGTCAGCTTCTGTCTCATCTTCGCCGGCCGCTATTATTATCTGCTGTCCAGCTACACGGACGCGGAGATGGCGCGGTTCGGGCCGGGCGCCGTACATCTGCACGAGTTGATGCGCTACGCGATCGGCAAGGGCGTCGGTGTCTTCGATTTCACCATCGGCGACGAGACCTACAAACGCGACTGGTGCGACGAGGGCGAAAAGCTCTTCGACTACATCGCGGTCGCCGGCTGGCGCGGGGCGCTCGCGGTCATGCCGATGCGGTTCGCGCGTCACGCCAAGCGCACGATCAAGCAGACGCCGGCCTTGTGGGCTGCGTTCACGTGGTTGCGAAAGGCGAGTTCCGACGTCGCGCACCTGATGCGCGGCCGCCATGCCGCACCGACGCCGGGTTCAGACTGAGTCGTGCAAGCCGTTCGGGCGAGTTCGTAATCGTCCTGTAGCAATTGCGTGATGGGATGGACGAATCACTCGCAAGAACGAATCGTCCATCGTGTCCGAAGGCGAACGGCCGACACCTCAATTCACAGTGACGGATGCGCGGGACCTCAAGCATCCCGCCTGTGGCCGATGCGGCCTGCCGATGTGGCTGATGCGCATACGTCCTGACGCGCTCGGACGGCAGATCCGGACGTTCGAGTGTACCGACTGCGGGCGGACGACCTGCCTGAGCATCGCCATGAAGGCTCCAACCGGAACGTAGGTCTACGGCTCGGCGGCGAGCGGCCGCACGGAGCCGGCATCCGCGGCGATGCCGACCTGTTCCCCCGGGGCGATCGCCAGTGTGTTCGGCGCGTCGTTCGCAATTGTGCCCTCGGCAGCATTGCCGACGGTGATGCGCTGGTGGCCGCCGATGAATGGGCGATGGTCCGTTTGCGCATCACCGCGATGCGGTCGCCGCGCGCCATGGCTTCGGCCTGGTCGTGGGTGACGTAGACGCCTTCGGTTGGCGTTTCGGTCACGTCGTCGTTGCCGTAACGGATGCGGCCGCCGGCATCCGGCTGTTCGAGGCCGGCGACGATGCGCAGCAAGGTCGTCTTGCAGCCGGATGGGCCGAGAAGGACGACCGCTTCGCCGGGGGCGATCATGAGGGTGGTCGGCGTGAGCGCAACCGTCCCGTCGGGATTGGTCTTGCCGCAGCGGTCGAGACCGGCGGAGACGCCGTGCATTGTCATCGCTCGTCAGCATCGGAGTACAGGAGGGGCCCGAAGGGCCTCATGAGCCTTAGGGGTGTCGACGTCCGGCGGGAAGGGCTTGCGCGGTACAGCATCTCGCCACTGCGCTGCAGCAAATGCCGCATCTCCGGAGGTGGTTATGCCGGAACATTTGCTGGTCTCGATCGATTGTCCGTGCGGGGACAGGGATCATCATGCCGCGGACCGCAACCATCACGCGCTTTCCAGGACTCCGGCTCGGCCAGGCCAACGACAACGGCGCTGGCCCGCTGAACTGGCGGCGCGGCCTTTGGCGGATGTGGGTCCTGATCTCGAGTGCTTGGGTGCTCGGCTGGAGCGTCTATCTGTCCATCTGGACGTTGCGCTGGGGCGTCGAGCGTCCGGGCGATCTGCTGGCCATTCCCGTGCTGTTGTTCGGGCCGCCTTTGGCGTTGATGGTTTTTGGGCTGGCGACGATCTGGGCGTTTCGCGGCTTCGCGCCGGACAAGCGTCCTTAAGACCGCTCGTCCTTGCTATCGGCCTCCTGGGCGAACGTCGGGCTGGAATGGTCGAACAGCATCTCGAGCGTGTACGCGTTCGGGCAATAGTCGTGATAATTCTCGGTGAGCTTGCCGTCGGCGAGATCGCGCTCGCATTGCCGCTTGTACTCGCACCCGATGCACAGGCGCTGCAGGTCGCGCATGACAACCGGGTCCTGCTGCGCGAGCGCGGTCGGATCGACGCCCAAACCTTTCAGCAAGTCTCCCAGCAGGCGGGCGCCGTCGGGACCGCGCCGCGTCAGCATGAGGAGGTCGCGCGGCCCGACCATCAGGTCGCGGGCGATGGCGGCCACTTCTTCGGGGCCGCAGTCGCCGAGCTGGCGTCCGGTGTCGAAGGTGTCGCGATAGTTCTTCACCCAGCGGGCGATGGCGCCGAAGACCCCTTCGAAGCCGGAGTAGAGCGATTCAGCCGGACGGTTTTCCATCGTTGCGCCCTCCGAGCCGAATGCTAGAGGGCGCGCCGGTCGCGGCCTTGATGTGGGTCAATCGGCGTGCGGCGTCAGGGATCGCGCCAGAGACGGGTGCCGTTGAGCGAAGCCAGATAGGGAGCCCCCTCCGATCGCGCCAAGGTGGCGCGGACCTGCAGCAGGCTCATGCGCACGTCCGTGATGGCGTCGGACAGCGACGCGAACTTGCCGGAGACCTCGCGGACGCGGGCGCGGGTTTCCTGCGGCAAGAGATCGATCGTCTCGTCGACCGAGGCGAAAAGGAGCTCGAACAGCGGTTCGCGGTCGCCACCGCATACCTGAAGACGCCACGTCCGCGTACGCGACTCGTTGTTGCGCATCGATTCGCGCGCCACCACGGTCGCATGAGCGCGCGCGGCGTCGTCGTCGGCGAGTTCCGTCCCATCCTGGTCGGGAATGGTGGTCCGGCCGTCCTTCAGGTTGAAAAAATAGAGACTCATCGCTTCCATCCTCGGCGCGGCGTGCGTTTAATTTATCAATTGCCTGTCACCCCGGAAAGGGGCTTGCGCCCTGCGGTTCGGCAGAGATGCCATTCGATTGAATCAACCCGTTCGTCCGGTAATTGGCTCCCTTGAGGCATTCAAATCCGGCGGGATTGAGTAAATTATCGGGAAGTACTGTCCATGCAGCATAATCCGGGGCCGCCTCCCATTGCGGTGGAGCGCCGCGCCCCGGAAGGACGGGCAGCAATAAGTCCCCCTGGCCTGTGACAGGAGGCGTACACTAAACAGGGGCAGACCCGCCCGGATCGATTCTGCAGGGCAGACGGAAGGTAGCGACGCATGGCCACCGCCAAAAAAGACGGAAAAAAAGACTCGGACGGCAAGCGGCCGCTGGTCGTTGCGATCGGCGCCTCGGCCGGCGGCCTCGTGGCGATGCAGCGGTTCTTCGAGACGATTCCGCCCGACACCGGGGCTGCCTTCGTCGTCGTCGTGCATCTCGATCCGGAGCGGCCGAGCGAACTCGCTCCCATTCTGCGCGGCCGCACCAGAATGCCGGTCGTCCAGGTCGACGAGCGGGCGGTGCTCGAGCCCGACCATGTCTACGTCATTCCGCCGGACCGCCAGTTGCAGGTGATCAATCACGACATCACCGCGGCGCGGTTCGAGGAACCGCGCGGCAGGCGCCTGCCGATCGACCTCTTCTTCAAGTCGGTGGCCGAGCGGGTGGGGGACGGCTTCGCGGTCATTCTCAGCGGCGCCGGATCAGACGGGGCGCTCGGGGTGCGGGCGGTGAAGGAGTCCGGCGGCATCATCCTGGTGCAGGACCCCGACGAGGCGGAATACCCCTCGATGCCGCGCAGCGCGATCTCGACCGGCATCGCCGACATCGTCCTGCCGGTGCAGGATCTGGCGCTGCGGCTGAGCGACCTGATCCGCCTCAAGGAGACTAGCGCGACCCAAGCCTCCAAGGTCGACGAGGAACTCCTGCGGCGCGTGCTCGCTCACCTGCGCGTCCGCACCGGACACGACTTCTCGAAATACAAGCGTTCGACCGTCCTGCGGCGCATCGCGCGGCGGATGCAGGTGACGCGGTCCGACGATTTGCAGGCCTACTATGAGCATCTGCGCGAGAATGCCGACGAAGCGCAGGCGCTGCTGAGCGATCTGTTGATCTCGGTCACCACGTTCTTCCGGGATGGCGAGACCTTCGAGACGCTGCGCAAGGCCGTGCTGCCGCAACTGTTCGATCGCGATCCGACCGACGCGATCCGCGTCTGGGTGTCCGGCTGCGCCACCGGCGAAGAGGCCTATACGCTGGCAATGCTCCTGCTCGAGGAAGCGGGCAAGCACGAGCTTCGTCCGCCGATCCAGGTGTTCGGTTCGGACCTCGACGCCAAGGCGCTGGTCGTCGCGCGCGAAGGTCGCTATCCGGCGGCGATCGAGGCCGACGTCAACGAGGACCGGCTGCGCCGGTTCTTCACGCGCGAAGGCGACACCTATCGGGTGCGCCAGGAATTGCGCGACATGGTCCTGTTCGCGCTGCACGACCTGCTCAAAGACCCGCCGTTCTCGCGGGTCGATCTGATCTCATGCCGGAACGTGCTGATTTACCTCGACCGCGATCTGCAGGAGCAGGTCTGCAGCACCTTCCACTACGCACTCAATCCCGGCGGCTTTCTCCTGCTCGGCGCGTCCGAAACCGCCGACAACCCGCCGGGCCTGTTCCGGTCGGTGGATCGCACGGCGCGCCTTTATCAATCGACCTCGCATCCCGGCGACAAGCCGCGCAGTCTGCCCCGGCTGCTCGGTCCGGTCCGCATGCGCGAGCAGGTGGCGCAGATCGGCCGCGGGCTTTCGCCGTCGGCGGCGCTGACCGACGCGGCGCAGCACCGGATTGCGATCGAGAAGGTGGCGCCGCCGAGCATCCTCGTGGATGAGACGCATCGCGTGGTCCATCTGTCGGACCACGCCGGGCGATACCTGCTGCCTTCCGGCGGTCCGCTCAGCGGCGACATTGTTGATCTGGTCCGGCCCGAGCTGCGCTTCGAACTCAGGTCGGCGCTGCACCGGCTGTTCGAACAGGGCCTGCCGACGCTGACACTGCCGATCTCGGTGCGCTTCAACGGCTCGGCGCATTGCGTCATGATGCAGGTCAAGGTCGTCGACAAAGGCGAACTGGCCGGCACACGCACCGCGGTCGTGATGTTTATCGAAGGCGAGGAGGTCGAGGAGGGGCATGTCGTCTCCGAAAGCCCCGCGACCAA
>Ga0187809_10000521_pt1 | contig 20269 bp, 19 predicted proteins | sample NC_wetland_sal_i_8_FD_132415 | JGI IMG/M metagenome (GOLD analysis project Ga0187809, IMG submission 132415) | Wetland sediment microbial communities from Neuse River Estuary, North Carolina, USA - ASW_4 | ecosystem: Environmental > Aquatic > Freshwater > Wetlands > Sediment | place: USA: North...
CCGATCCGGCCGACGTCGAGCGGCGGTCGAAAGCCACGACCGGCCATAAATATCGTGCTAAACCGAGCGATCACTACTATGGATCGGATGACTACCTGTGGCGTCTGTGGCGAGACGGCCAACCCCGGCAGTATTTTCTGCCGGCGGTGCGGGGCTGAGCTGCCCCGCCGCCGATCCCCGCAGGCCGATGACCAGACGACGGTGCTGCCGCGGCTGCCGGCCGAGCCGGCGGCCGGCTCGCCCGAGCAGGCCACGCACCGGCTGCCTCCGGTTGACCCGCAGCCCTACCCGCCACCGGCCTACCAGCCACCCCGATCGCAGCCGGGTTACCCGGCCCGAACCGGGCAGCCGGCGAGCCAACCGCCGGCCTACGCCGACGACGAGCCGGCCTTGCTGCCTCCGGGCCGGCCGCCAGCTCAGCGTGGCCGCAACCGTGCGCTGGTCGGCCTGCTCGCCGGGGTGGTGGCGCTCGTGCTGGTGGTCTTCGGACTGGCCATCTACCTGCTGAGCCGGGACACGGCCAAGCACGGCGTGGCCCAGCCCTTGCTCTCGACCAGCCCGTCCAGCAGTGCCGGCACCCCGACCGCCAGCAGTTCGACTCCGAGTTCCAGCCCGCCGGCCACGCCGACGCCGACCCCGACGCCGAGCAACGCCAAGATCAAGGCGGCGCAGGTGGCGGCCCTGCAGCAGTTGGGCGCGCTGGTCAACCAGAGCGGTTCGGCCCGCTCGAGCATCCAGACCGCGCTGGATGAGATCGGCAGCTGCAAGAACATCAACTCGGCCATCACCACGCTGACCCGCGCCTCTGACATCCGCCGCTCGCTGGCCGCCCAGGCCGGGCGGATCGATCTGTCGTCGCTGCCCAACCACGCCCAGCTGGCGCAGACCTTCACCACCTCGATGACCGAGTCTTCGCTGGCCGACCAGGCCTACGCCCAGTGGGGACGCCAGGTCCGGGGTTCGTGCCACAAGAAGGCGCGAGCGACCAGCGCCCTGGCCTCGGCCCAGGCTCACGACCAGCGGGCGACCGACGCCAAGAACGCCTTCGCCGTGCAGTGGAACGCCGACGCCAAGAACGTCGGGCTGCCCGGGGTCAGCTCGTCCAGCCTGTAGCCGGGGCCTAGAGCACCTTGGACAGGAAGTTCTGGGTGCGCCGGTGTTGCGGGTTGCTCAGCACTTCGCGGGGATCGCCGGATTCGACCACCACGCCGGCGTCCATGAACACCAGGGAGTCGGCGACCTCGCGGGCGAAGCCCATCTCGTGGGTCACCACGATCATGGTCATGCCGTCCTGGGCCAGCTGCTTCATCGCATCCAGCACCTCGCCCACCAGTTCCGGGTCCAGTGCTGAGGTCGGCTCGTCGAAGAGCATCAGCTTCGGATCCATGGCCAGCGCCCGGGCGATGGCCACCCGCTGCTGCTGGCCGCCGGAGAGCTGGGCCGGATAGGCCTGGGCCTTCTCGGCCAGCCCGACCCGGTCCAGCAACTGCAGCGCCCGGGTCCGGGCCGCGGCCTTGCCGATCTTCTTGACCTGGGTCGGCGCCTCGGTGATGTTCTGCAGCGCGGTCTTGTGCGGAAACAGGTTGAACCGCTGGAACACCATGCCGATGTCGCGGCGCTGCCGGGCGGCATCGCGCGGGTGCATCTCGTGCAGCTTGCCGCCCCGCTCGTGGTAGCCGACCAGCTCGCCGTCGACGTAAAGCCGGCCGGCCGAGATCTGCTCGAGGTGGTTGATGCAGCGCAGGAACGTGGACTTGCCCGATCCGGACGGCCCGATCAGGCACATCACCTCGCCCTGGGCCACCGTGACGTCGATGCCCTTGAGCACCTGCAGCGCCCCGAAGTACTTGTGCACGCCCTCCGAGTGCACCATCGGTTGCGTCATCCGCCACCTCCTCCGCTGTGTTCCTGACCGACGCTCTCGGCGTTGGCCAGGGCCTGCAACTGCCGGGCCGACAGGGTCCGGCTGGCCCCGCGGGCGAAGTACCGCTCCAGGTAGTACTGCCCGATCATCAGGACCGAGGTGAAGGCCAGGTACCAGGCCGAGGCCACGATCAGCATCGGGATCGGGTTGAACGTTTCGATCGACAGGTCTCGGGTCCGGCTGTACAGGTCGAGCGTGTAGGGGACCGCGGTGACCAGCGAGGTGGTCTTGAGCATGGAGATGAGCTCGTTGCCGGTCGGCGGGATGATCACCCGCATCGCCTGCGGCAGCACGATCCGGGTCATCGTCTTGGACCAGCCCATGCCGAGCGCGACCGCTGCCTCATGCTGGCCCTCGTCGACGCTGGTGATGCCGGCCCGGACGATCTCGGCCATGTAAGCCGCCTCGTTCAGGGTCAGCCCGATGACCGCCAGCCAGAAGTAGGAGAAGAAGGTGTTGGTCTTGATGTGGGCGAACTGCACCACGAACGGGATGCCGAGGTCCAACCGCTTGTAGATGGTGGACATCAGGCCCCAGAACACGAGCTGCACGTAGATCGGGGTCCCCCGGAAGAACCAGAGGAACAGCCAGCTCACCCAGCTCAGTACCGGGTTGGGCGACATCCGCATGACCGCCAGGACGATGCCGAGCACGATCGCACCGGCCATGGCGTAGACCGTGAGCAGCAGGGTGATCATGGCTGCCTGCTCGACCCGGACGTCGAACAGGTACTTGCCGACCGCGCTCCAGTCGTAGGCGCCGTTGGTCGCCGCCCCGTAGACGAACAGAGCCAGCAGCACGATCACCACTACCGCCGCGATCCAGCGCCCAGGCCGGCGCAGTGGGACGGCCTCGATCAGCTCGGGCTGAGCGCCGGCCGGATCGACCGGTCGCTCAGCCCCGGATGCTGCGGTCACCTAGCTGGACGCGCCGTTGATGGTGGCCTTGGTGATGGCCCCGGATTCGACGCCCCACTTGGACAGGATCTGCTTGTACGTGCCGTCATCCATCATCGCCTGGATCGCCTTCTGCAGCGCCTGCTCGAGTCCGGTGTTGGTCTTGGCCACGGCCAGTCCGTAGGGGGCCGCGCCGTAGATGTCGCCGGCCAGCTGCAGCTTGCCGTTCGACTGCTTGACCGCGTACTCGGTGATCGGCGAGTCGGCGTCGAAGGCGTCAGCCTTGCCCAGGATGACCGTCTGGTTCACCTGGTTCTGGTCGTCGATCTTGAGGATGGTGATCGCCTTCTTGCCCGCGCTGGTGCAGGCCTTGCTCTTGGCCGGCAGGTCGTCGGTCTGCTCGGTGGTACCGGTCTGCACCGCGACGGTCAGCCCGCAGGCGTTGTTCGGGTCCACCGTCTTTCCGGCCGGGGCGGCCCACTGCATGCCGGCGGTGTAGTAGTTGATGAAGTCGACCTGCTGTTCGCGTTCCTTGTTGTCGGTGAAGGACGACATGCCGAGGTCGAACTTGGCCCCCTTGACGCTGGGGATGATGGTGTCGAAGCCGGACTCGGTGTAGGTGGTGGTCAGCCCGAGGGTCTTGGCCACGCCGTCGAGGAAGTCGACCTCCCAGCCGATGATCTTGCCCGAAGGGTCCTTGTACTCGTTGGGCTCGTACGGGACGTTGATGCCGACGTTGAGCTTGCCGGCCGACTTGACCGAGGCCGGCAGCAGTGCGGCGGCCGCACTGTTCACGCTGATCGCGCCGACCGTCTGGCTGGTGGTCGGAGCCGTGTTGCTGTTGTTCTTGCTGTTGTTGACACAGCCGGTCAAGGTCAGCGCGCCGGCGGTGACGGTGCAGGCGGCCACGAGCGGCCAACGTCGGATCGACAAGGTTCCTACCTCCACGTTTCTTCTCCAGCGGCGGCAGCGGCAGGCACCGCTGACGCAGGCGATTCGCTGACTCTAGGCCGCACCGGCCGGGCCGGAACAGGCGGAGGTCGCTCGCAACGCAACCGTAACGGCAGACCGAGCCATTGGCCGGTTATGTCGGCTGCCGGCGCCCCGGCCGGCCGCCGGCGGTAGCCGTATGTTCGAGGGGCGATCGCGCCAGAGCCGATCGCTCGGGACAAGGGAGGACGGCCGGCATGGCGAAACAGCGGGTTCTGGTCACCGGCGGTGCCGGCAAGCTCGGCCGGGCGGTGGTGACCGAGCTGGTCGAGCACGGCTGGGAGGTGGTCGTGTTCGACCGCGATCGACCGGACGTCTCGGCCGAACACATCTGGTTGCCGGTCGAGCTCACCGACTACGGGCAGGTGCTGGATGCCATGCTCGGGGTCGAGGAACGGCACCAGGGGCTGGACGCGGTGGTCCACCTGGCTGCGGTGCCGGCTCCCGGTCTGGTCGGCGACCAGGCCACCTTTGCCAACAACATGAACGCGACCTACCACGTGTTCACCGCCGCCCGGCGGGCCGGCATCAAGAACATCGTGTGGGCATCGAGTGAAACAGTGCTGGGGTTGCCCTTCGACAGCCCGCCGCCCTACCTCCCGGTGGACGAGGAGTACCCGCCGCGACCGGAGAGCACCTACTCCCTGACCAAGACGCTGGAGGAGGCGCTGGCCGAGCAGCTGTGCCGGTGGGACCCGGAACTGAAGATGATCGGGCTGCGGTTCTCCAACGTCATGGAGCCGGCTGACTATGCTGGGTTCCCGGACTTCGACGCCGACCCGCAGTTGCGCAAGTGGAATCTCTGGGGCTACATCGACGCCCGGGACGGGGCCCAGGCGGTCCGGCTCGGGCTGGAATATCCCGAGCCGGGAAGGCAGATCTTCATCATCGCCAATGCCGACACGGTGATGAGCCGGACCAACGCCGAACTGGTGGCCGCGGTCTTCCCCGAGGTGCCGGTGCGCGGAGACCTCGGCGAGCGCGACACCCTGCTGTCGATCGCCAAGGCTCGCCGGCTGCTCGGCTACCAGCCGCGCTTCAGCTGGCGCCAGCACGTCTGACTCACTGGCCGGTGCGGCCGTCGATCCGTTCTCGCAGCAGGTCGGCGTGACCGCAGTGCCGGGCATACTCCTCGATCAGGTGCACCAGGATGTCGCGGGTCTGGACCTGGCTGCCGTCGGGCATGGTTCCCGGCTGGGACAGGTCGGAGACGGATTCGAGGAACTGCTGAGCGAAGTCGACCTCGGCCCGCCACGCCTGCCACGCCTCGGCCACCACCGCCGGCTCGCCCACCGCGTCGTCGAAGTCGGCGTTGCGGCCGTGCTCGCGGTAGCGGCGCGGCACGTCCTGCCCGGCCAGCACGATCCGGAACCAGAACTGCTCCACTTGAGCCAGGTGCCGGACCAGCCCGAGCAGCGACATGGTGGAGGGCGGCACCGACCGGGTGGCCAGTTGCGCCGGGGTCAGACCGGCGCACTTGAGTTCGAGGGTCAGCCGGTACCGGCGGAGGTAGTCCAGCAGCGTGCTGCGCTCGTCGACGGCCGCGATCGAATCAGCCTCCCGCGGGTCGGCCTCGGGATCGAGCCACACGTCGGTCAGCCGGCTGGCTTCGCTCCAGCGCTCGGGCACGGTGTCGGGGGGCATGCCGACTACCCTGCCGCACCGGCCGGTTCCCGCCAAACCGGACGGCTCGCGTCAGATCGCGGCGAGGCGGCGGAGCCGGCGCAGCGCGAACAGCCCGAGGATGGGCGGCGCCCAGAAGGTGATGACCCGAAAGATCAGCACGACCTCGATCGAGGCGCTCAGCGGCAGGCCGGTGGCGACCAGTACCCCGGTCAAGGCCGCCTCGGTCGAACCGATCCCGGCCGGCAACGGCGCGGCATTGCCGGCCGCGGCGCCGAACATGAACGCCACCAGCATCGCGCCCAGCTGCACCGAATGGGTGCCTGGCACGACCGCGATGCTGGCCAGGAAGGCCAGGGCCAGCACCAGCGTGGTGGCGGCCGAGGCGACGAGCAGGGTGGCGAGCCGGGCCGGATCGGCTAGCAGCTGCCGCACCGGGCTCCAGAACTGGTGGACCGCCCCGCGCAGCCGGCGCCCGATCCGATGGGCCAGCACCAGCCCGACCAGGCCGAGGGCCGCCCCCGCGGCAAGCGCCCACCAGCTGTGCGCCAGCGATGCGAAGGCCGCCAGCTTGTGGCCGAGCCGGCCGATCTCGCCGGCCGCGCCGGGGAAGCCGAGCCACCGTCCGGCCAGCACCAGAACCAGCAGCAGGAGGAAGTCGGCGACCCCGCCCAGCACCGCCATGCCGGTCACCGCGCCGACGGCCCCGGCCGCGGGCAGGCCCCGCCGGGTCAGATAGCGGGCGTTGACCGCGGAGCCGCCGAGGCCAGCCGCGCTGACCCGGTTGGCGGCGGCGGCGGCGAACTGGACCAGGAGGTTCTCCCGGAACGGCAACGTCAGTCCTGAGGCAGCGCGAAGGGTCACCGCGGTGGCGGCGTAGTGCAGTGCGGCCAGACCGAGAACGATCGCGGTGAACTGCCAGTGCAGCGGGGCCAGCCGGTCACCGAGCCGGCCGGCGGCGGAGAAGATGTCGGGTCCGCTGTCACCGTCGACGGTTTCGCCGGCGATCAGGGTCGCGAGCAGCAGGAGGCCGGCGACGAGGATGAACAGCCGCGGGCGATCCAGAACGGCGGGGGCGGCCGCTCGGCGCCGGGGCAAGGTCATGCCAAGAGTAGAGCGCCTCGATCTCTGCGAGCGCTCCGGCAGGGCTGGCAGCACGCTATGAGGATTGCGGCTGTCGGCGACTGACAAGGTCGGGCCGGCCGCGAACGGCCGGCGGAGGCTGACCTGGGTCGGGCCGGCCGCGAACGGCCGGCCCGACACACATACAGCTGTAACCGGCCGGCTCAGACCTTGAGGTCGTAGCGGTCGGCGTCCATCACCTTGGTCCAGGCCGCGACGAAGTCGGCCACGAACTTGGCCTGGGCGTCGTCGCTGCCGTAGACCTCGGCCAGGGCCCGCAGCTCGGAGTTCGACCCGAACACCAGGTCGACCCGGCTGCCGGTCCACTTCACCGCGCCCGAGGCGTCCCGAGCCTCGAAGGTCTCGGCATCCTCCGAGGTCGGCTGCCACTCCAGACCCAGGTCGAGCAGGTTGGTGAAGAAATCGTTGCTGAGCACGCCGGGGCGGTCGGTGAAGACCCCGAGGGGCGACTGCTTGTGGTTGGCCCCGAGCACCCGCAGGCCACCGATCAGCACGGTCAACTCGGGCGCGGTCAGCGTCAGCAGGTTGGCCCGATCGATCAGCAGGTACTCCGCCGGCAACCGGTGACCCTTGCCCAGGTAGTTGCGGAAACCGTCGGCGGTCGGTTCGAGCGCCGCGAACGACTCCACGTCGGTCTGCTCCTGGCTGGCGTCGGTCCGGCCCAGCGAGACCGGCACGGTGACCTCGTGGCCGCCGGCCCTGGCCGCTTGCTCGATACCCGCGGCACCGGCAATCACCACCGCGTCGGCGAAGGAAACCCGCCGGCCCTCGGACAGCGTCGCGTTGAACTGCTCGACGGTGCTCTCGAGCTTGGCCAGCACCGGGGCCAGCTCGTCGGGCTGGTTGACCTCCCAGGTCCGCTGCGGTTCCAACCGGATCCGGCCCCCGTTGGCGCCACCCCGCTTGTCGCTGCCCCGGAAGGAGGACGCCGCGGCCCACGCGGTGGACACCAGCTGGGACACCGTCAATCCGGAATCCAGGAGCTGTTGCTTCAGCGCCGCCACCTCGGCCTCGGTCAGCAACGGGTGATCCACCGCCGGAACCGGGTCCTGCCAGAGCAGTTCCTCGCTCGGCACCTCGGGGCCGAGGTAGCGGGCGCGCGGGCCCATGTCACGGTGGGTCAGCTTGTACCAGGCCCGGGCGAAGGCGTCGGCGAACTCGGCCGGATTCTCGTGGAACCGGCGCGAGATCGGCTCGTAGATCGGGTCCATCCGCAGCGCCAGATCGGTGGTCAGCATGGTCGGCGGGCGCTTGAGCTCGCCGTCCTCCGGATCGGGGACGGTGCCGGCGCCGGCGCCACCCTTGGGCTGCCACTGGTTGGCCCCGGCCGGGCTCTTCACGAGCTCCCACTCGAAGCCGAACAGGTTGTCGAAGAAGCTGTTCGACCACCGGGTCGGGGTCTGGGTCCAGGTCACCTCGATGCCGCTGGTGATGGCGTCGCGGCCACGGCCGGTGCCGTAGCTGTTCTTCCAGCCCAGACCCATCTCCTCCAGCGGGGCGCCTTCCGGCTCGGGGCCGACGTACTCATCGGGGTTGGCCGCGCCGTGGGTCTTGCCGAAGGTGTGGCCGCCGGCGATCAGGGCCACCGTCTCCTCGTCGTTCATGGCCATCCGGCCGAAAGTCTCACGGATGTCGCGGGCCGCGGCCAGCGGATCGGGTTGTCCGTTCGGGCCCTCCGGGTTGACGTAGATCAGGCCCATCTGGACCGCGGCCAGCGGGTTCTCCAGGTCCCGGTCACCGGTGTAACGCTCGTCGCCGAGCCAGGTCGTCTCCGGGCCCCAGTACACGTCCTCATCCGGTTCCCACACGTCCGGCCGGCCGCCGGCGTAACCGAAGGTCGTGAAACCCATCGACTCCAGCGCGACGTTGCCGGCCAGGATGAGCAGGTCGGCCCAGGAGATCTTGCGGCCGTACTTCTTCTTGACCGGCCACAGCAGCCGGCGCGCCTTGTCCAGGTTGGCGTTGTCCGGCCAGCTGTTGAGCGGGGCGAAGCGCTGCATGCCGGCACCGGCCCCACCCCGGCCGTCGTGGATCCGGTAGGTGCCGGCGCTGTGCCAGGCCATCCGGATGAACAGCGGTCCGTAGTGGCCGAAGTCGGCCGGCCACCACGGCTGGGAGTCGGTCATGACCGCGCTCAGATCGGCCTTGACCGCATCGAGGTCGAGGGAGTTGAACTCGGCGGCGTAGTCGAACTCAGCCCCCATCGGGTTGGCCTCGACCGGATGCTTGCGCAGGATCGACAGGTTGAGCTGGTTGGGCCACCAGGTGCGGTTACCCACCCCCTCGGTCGGGTGATGCGGTTCGGGCGCGGAGTACGGGCACTTGTTGTCGCCGGTCTCCTCGTTCATCTCGCCGACTACGGCGTCAGGCTGCTCGGACACGGGATTTCCTTTCCGGTTATGCGGATTGTCTAACTGGCAGGATCGGTGAACGGAGTACTTGCAGTTGCCGCGCAGTCGGGGCAGCGACCCCAGTAGACGACCTCGGCCTCGTCGATGGCGAAGCCGTGGTCGTCGGCGGCGGTCAGGCACGGGGTCTCGCCGGTGGCGCATTCGACGTCGGCGATGGTGCCGCAGGAGCGGCACACGATGTGGTGATGGTTGTCGCCGACCCGGGATTCGTAACGCGCCACCGAGCCGGCCGGCTGGATCCGGCGCAGCAGGCCGGCCGTGGTCAAGGCCCGCAGCACGTCGTACACGGCCTGATGGGAGACCTCACCGGCCTCGGCCCGGACCGCGCCGATGATGGTGTCGGTATCGGCGTGAGGCCGGTCGTACACCGCCCGCAGGACCGCCAGCCGGGGCCGGGTCACCCGGAGCTCGGCCTGCCGCAGCAGGTGCGGGTAGTCCACGGGCCCGGGCATGGCTGCAGTATTGCCGAGAATCTTGAATGAATCAAGATTAGGCGAGGCGACTTCGGCCGAAGTGGCCGGGCCGGCGCCTTGAGGCCGGCCGGGCCTGATGCCATCCTGGGCTGATCATGGCGGCCGGAGGCAGGGGGTCTGTGATGACCAGTATCGACGTTGACTTCTGGGCGAACGGCGCGGATCCCTTCGTGATCAATTGGGGGAACTACACCTTCCACATCCACGCCGGACCGCGCCCGCCCGCGGCGGGTGGTGGTGCGTCCGCCGGGGGTGGCGGTGCCGGTACCGGTGGCACGGCGGCCGGGACCGGAGGCGGCACGACGAATCCGGTCTTGACCATCCCGGATCGCCCGGAGCTGAACCCGCCGCTGGCGCTGCGCTTCCCCGGCTACCACGCCCAGCTCGCGGACTGGGTGCCGCGGGTCGCCGGCCGGCCGGCCCGGATCCAGTTGGATACCCACAGCGGTGACGCCCGGTTCGACCTGGAGTCGCTGCTGGGCGAACTGACCGACCTGGTCGGCGAGGCCGGGGAAACGGGCCCGGTCCGGTACAACGTGGTGGCTGTGAATCCCGCGGACCAGGGCGGCCATGGCTGACAAGGCCGATGTGACCACCGGGCCGGCCGCGGCCGCCGACCGGATCCGGGAATCGGCCAAGTGGCTCACGGTCAGCCTGGCCAGCATCGGAACCCTGTTGCTGGCCGGCACCCAGCTGAGCGGCCTGGGCAAGCTGGACACCGGCAGCAGCCGGTTTCACGACGCGATAGTTGCGCTGGTCGTCACCGCGGCGGCCACCGGGGTCATCCTGGTCACCACGGCCTGGGTCGCGGCCACACCCGCGCAGAGCCTGACCTCGCTCGCACGCACGAGGTGGTACACGCCGCGGGGCGTCCGCAAGATCCGCGATGACGTCAGCTTCCTCGGGGGGACGAGCTCGATCACCGACCTGCACGACAAGTACGTGGCGGCGATAAAGGCCCAGGACGCGGCGTACCAGGCGGTGGTGGACGTGAGCGAGATCAGTCCCCAGCAGAAGGCCGACATCGACAAGGCCAACAAGCTCGCCACCGGCTACAGCGGGGTGGTCAACGGCCTGCTGGTCAGCGTGGGCTACGCCCGCGTCGCCTTTCGCTGGCGGGTTGCGGTGTGGGTCCTGGTCCTCTGCGGTGCTACGGCGGGCGGTGGCATCGCCTGGTTTGCCTGGGCCGCCAACCCGCCGGCCGCGGCGAGCGGCCCGGCCGCAACGGCCGCCGTGGTGAGCGCAGGCAAGCCGGTGACCGTTCAGCTCACCGCCGCCGGGCGATCCGCACTGGCCGGCTCCCTGTCCGGGTGCAACCCGGCCCAGCCGCTGACCGGCTACCGGATCGGCAGCACCGACAGCGGGCTGGACGTGCTGATCACCGGACAGGGCGGCAGCAGTTGCGGTCCGACCCGGTTCGTCGCGATCGCCAGTTGGGCCACCGTCACCGGCTGAACGGCCCTCGCTAGTGGAGAATGCGGCGATGATCGAGATCCTGAATGCGGCCGAGCTGGCCCAGGCCCGGACCACCGGAGCCCTGGTCGGCACGATGTTGCAGGAATTGCGCCGGCGCTGTGCGGTCGGCACCGATCTGCTCGAGATCGACCGCTGGGTGCAGGCCATGATTGCCGAAGCCGGGGCCGAGTCCTGTTACGTCGACTACGCGCCCGCATTCGGTCGCGGCCCGTTCGGCCACTACATCTGCACCTCGGTCAACGATGCCGTGCTGCACGGTCGGCCGCATCGCTACCAGCTGGCTGACGGCGACCTGCTCAGCCTCGATCTGGCCATCTCGCACGGGGGCATCGTGGCCGACTCGGCGATCAGCTTCGTCGTGGGCCACGGATCCCGCCCCGAAGACCAAGCCTTGATCGAGACCACGGAACGGGCGCTGTCGGCCGGGGTCGCCGCCGCCGGACCCGGCGCCAGCGTGGGCGACGTGTCGGCTGCGATCGGTTCGGTACTGGCCGCGGCCGGCTACTCGATCAATACCGAGTTCGGGGGCCACGGGGTGGGCTCGACCATGCACCAGGATCCGCATGTCGCCAACCGGGGTCAGCCGGGGCGCGGCTACCGGCTGCGCCCCGGGCTGCTGCTGGCCCTCGAGCCGTGGATCATGGCCGACACCGACAAGCTGGTCGTCGGTGCCGACGGCTGGACCTTGCGCAGTGCCACCGGGTGCCGGACCGCGCACTCCGAACACACCGTCGCGATCACCGACGACGGAGCGGAGATCCTCACCCGAGCCGGCTGAGCGGGCTCCGGTCAGGGCAGCACAACGATCTTGCCCCGGGTGTGCCGCCGTTCGAGTTCGGTGTAGGCCTCGCGTACCTGCGCCAGCCGGTAGCTGGCCGCCACCGGTAGTTCCAGCCGGCCGTCGGCCAGCCGCCGCACCACCTCGGTCAGGTCGGCCACGTTGGCGCCGTCGGCGTTTCCCGCACCCTGGACGCCCAGCCGAGCGACGGCGTCGAAATCGATGATCGTGTCGATGCGCTGGGCGGGCACGCCCAGCTCGACGGCCAGCTCGACGTAGCCTTGGCCGAAGGTGTCGATGCACGCGGTGATGCCGTCGGGCGCGAGGCTACGGATCCGGTCGGCCACGGCCGCCAGCCCGCCGGCGTGCTCGACCGGGGTCACGCCGCGAGCCGCCAGCCATTCGGCGTTGGCCGCGCCGGCGACTCCGAGCACCCGGGCACCCCGTTCGATGATCAGCTGGCTGGCCAGGCCGCCGACGCCGCCGGCCGCGCCCGAGACCAGCACGGTGTCGCCCGGTCCCGGATCGACGGCCCGCACCGCCGCCCAGGCGGTGGCCCCGACGACGAAAACCCCGCCGGCGACGGCCCACTCCACGTTGGCCGGTTTGGCGATCAGCTGCCCGACCGGCACCACCGCGAACTCGGCCTGGCTGCTGCGGTCATCGACCCAGCCCACGACCTCGTCGCCGACGTGCCACTGGCTGACCTCGGGACCGAGCTCGCTGACCACGCCGGCCAGGTCGCTGCCCTGACCGGAGGGAAAGGTCGACGGGAAGCGCTCGGCCAGCAGACCGGAGCGGATCGAGGCCTCGCCGGGATTGATGCCGGCGGCCCGGACCTCGACCAGCACCTGTCCGGCTCCGGGCTGGGGTGTGGCGATCTCGCGGACCTCGAGCACGTCGATGCCGCCGTACCGGTCGTACTGAACTGCCTTCATGATCACTCCTCGGATTGCGCAGGTGATGGCCAGAACCCCGCCGGCGCCGGTTCTCTTCCGTGGGCTCGACATCCGGCTCGCTCGCGGTTGCACAGCTGCTGACCGAGCGACATGCTCGGAGGGAACCGATCGGAAGGGTGAGCAGATGGCGTTGCACCGGCAGGCCGATGACGACGAGGTTCAGCGGCGCCGGGACCGGTCACCGGCCCGGGTGCCGCAGAACCTGACCGACGAGATCGTCGGGGATCTGCGCACGCCGCAGTTCGAACTGTCGGCCGGCGGTATGTCGGCCCAGGCCGCTTACGATCTGATCGCGCGCGATCTGATGTTGGACGGTAATGCCCAGCTCAACCTGGCTACCTTCGTCACGACCTGGATGCCGGACGCGGCGGCCCGGCTGATGGCCGAGACCGCCGACAAGAACATGATCGACAAGGACGAGTACCCGCAGACGGCCGAGATCGAGCAGCGCTGCGTGCGGATCATGGCCGACCTGTGGCACGCCCCGGTCGGCAGCCCGGCCACCGGCTGCTCCACCACCGGCTCCAGCGAGGCGGTGATGCTGGGCGGGATGGCGTTGAAGTGGCGCTGGCGGCAGCGACGCCAGGCTGAGGGCAAGCCGGCCGACAAGCCGAATCTGGTGGCCGGGGCCAACGTCCAGGTGTGCTGGGAGAAGTTCTGCCGGTACTGGGAGGTCGAGCCCCGGTTGGTGCCGGTCGAGGGCGACCAGCTGCACCTGACTCCGGAACGGGCGATCGCTGCGTGCGATGAGAACACGATCGGCGTGGCCGCGATTCTGGGCTCGACCTTCGACGGCAGCTACGAGCCGGTGCGAGCGATCTCGGACGCGCTCGACGACCTGCAGCAGCGGAGCGGGCTCGATATCCCGATCCACGTCGATGCGGCCTCGGGCGGGTTCGTGGCCCCGTTCCTGCAACCGGAGCTGGAATGGGATTTCCGGGTGCCCCGGGTTCAGTCCATCAATGCCTCCGGCCACAAGTACGGCCTGGTCTACCCCGGTGTCGGCTGGGTGGTCTGGCGGGAGGCCGACGCGCTGCCCGAGGACCTGGTCTTCAACGTCAACTATCTGGGCGGGAACATGCCGACCTTCGCGCTGAACTTCTCCCGGCCCGGCAGTGAGGTGATAGCGCAGTACTTCATGTTCACCCACCTCGGCCGGGACGGTTACCACGCGGTGCAACGCCATTCCTCCGACGTGGCGCAGTACCTGTCGGCTGGTATTGCCGAGCTCGGGCCGTTCCGGCTGATCACCAAGGGCGACGAGCTCCCGGTGTTCGCGGTCGCGCTCGAGGACTCGGTCAGCAACTACACCGTCTTCGACGTCTCGGACCGCCTGCGCGCGCACGGCTGGCTGGTGCCGGCCTACACCTTCCCCGAGAACCGGAGCGATCTGGCCGTGCTGCGGTTCGTCATCCGCTCCGGCTTCAGCTTCGATCTGGCCGATCGGTTGCTGGCCGATCTGCGCTCGACCACGGAGTTCCTGCAAGCGCTGGACCGGCCGTTGCCCCGCCCGGATCTGAACCAGCCGTTCGCGCACTGAGCAGCGCTGAGCTTGCCAAGGCAACAAGGCGCAGGCTAAGCAGTCGGCCGGCGCTCAGCATCGCCGTCATTGCCGGCGATGGTTCGGCTTCGGACCGGATGGCTTCAACGTCGTATTCGGTGCCGGCGCCCCCAAACTTCCCGAGCGTGAACTACAACCTGCATCAAGGCAGCATCGTCAACAACGACACCGGTGGGGCCCAGGCCGAGCTGTTCACCGGCAAGAACGGCAAGGACGGCTACCGATTTATCAACGCCGGTGGGGCATTCAACATCGATCTCTACCCGGTCAACTCGATCAAGGCCTGCTGAGCGGTTACCCGCGGGGCTACTGGCCCCCGGACGGGACGACCGGATAGCCGAGTTCACCGCTGTCGAGGCACACGCCGGCGTTGGCCCGGATCTCCAACCGGCGGATCGGCCGGGTGTGCAGGGCGATCAGGAATTCCCCGGTGCCCGAGGTGGAAACCGTCTGGGCCAGGTGCTCGCCCTGGGCGGGCGAATCGTCGATCAGGGCGATGTGCACGCTGGCCCCGGCCGGACCCCGATAGTGGAACCGGACGAACCGATCCCGGTGCCGGTCACTCCGGCTTGGCGCGGGCGCCTGATATCGGAACTGGTCGTCGGTGCGAGACCAGCAGTGGGCCGGTAGCGAGGTGGTCCGGTCGAAGCCGGCCACGCGCACGAAGCCCTGATCGTCGACCACGTACAGCCGCCGACTCGGATCGTCGACGGAGATGGGATGCCCGCTGTAGAGCCGGGCGATGGCCGCCAGGTAGGCGTAGGGAACGAAGTCGGCCGGCTCGACGTCGCTGCGCACCGTGGTGTCGTACAGGCTGAATCGCGGATCGCGCTCGGCCTGGTGCAGCGAGCGCCGGAAGTTGGTGAGATAGGTCTGCGCGCCGCTGTGCACCCAATGCGAGGCGACGGGAACCGCCGAGACCAGCGCGATCACCACGCTCAGCCCGGGCACCAGGGTCAGGGCTTGCCGCGGCCGGTCACCGGTCCGGCGCTGCTGCCGGGCCAACAGCGCGACCCCGACGCACAGCGCGCTGAACGCGATCGCGTTGGCGGTATAGCGGGTTTCCCGCGCGATGCTCAGGCCGTAGAGCTGCAACCGGGCCGAGGCCACTACGTACTGGGCCGCGGCGAACACCGCGAACAGTAGTCCCCAGGCCCAGACCGCCCGCCAGCCCGAGCGGCGCACGGTGAGGACCAGCAGGGCCAGCAACAGCAGCTGCACCAGGATCCGCCACCCCAGCGGGGTCTCGGTGACGGCGAAGCCGCCCGGGCCGTAACCCCAGCGCAGCGGTCCGCCGAGCAGCCCCGGGCCCAGGGTGTAGACCCACGAGTCGAGGATGAAGTGAAGGACGCTGCCGAACGTGTAGCCCGGGTGGCGGGTCACGTAACCGCGGGACAGGTAGAGCGCGAGGTAACCGCCGACGACCAGCGGTATCAGCAGGTAGGCCGCCCAGGCCCGGCGGACCACCGCGACCAGCGCTCGCGGGCGAAACGTCTCGGTGCCGGCGATCGCCGTCAGGGCCAGCGTGGCCAGTGAAGTCATGGTGACGATCTCGTAGAACGCCAGCCCGGTCAGGGTCCAGAAGGCGGCCAGCACCCCCCAGCCGATGGTGTGGCCCCGGGTCTCGGCCCGGTAGCAGCAGGCGACGGCATGCGCGGTGAGGACGCCGGCCAGCGCGCTGAACACCATCTGCGGTCCGGCGGCGAACCACATCGCCGGGGGCAGCCAGATTGCCGTGCTACCGACCACGGCGGCGAAACCGACAGTGGCCCAGCTCCGGCCGGTGAGCACGGTCAGGGTTCGGTGCACCATGAAACCGGTGATCACCACGCCCAGCACGGGCAGCAGGTAGGCGACGGCGTAGTTCATCGGCGCCAGGTGAAAGACCAGCCAGTTGATCAGCCGCGAACCCGGGATGGGGTGGCTGAAGATCGGGTTCTCCAGATAGGTCCGATTCAATCGGGCCGACTGGGCCTGGGACAGGTTGGCGAAGTCGTCGGCGAACCAGCCGCCGCGGGCGCCGAGACCGTACAGCACGGTGAACTGGACGAGGGCGACCAGCGCCGCGGCGAGATCCGGGTTCCAGCTGAGCCGGGTGAGCGAGAAGCGGCGTGGCCTGGTCGCCCGATACTCGCTCACCACGCCCACATTATGGCGTTAGCCGGACACCTGCCCGGCCAGGCCGGCCGGGTCGCCGTACGGGTATCGGAGCCGGTGCGGTCAGTCCAGGCAGAACTCGTTGCCCTCGGGATCGCGCATCCAGATGCAGTAGCCGTCGATCGGGTCCGGACCGTTGCGCTGGACCACCGTCGCTCCGAGTGCCAGCAACCGGGTGCACTCGGCCTCGAGCGCGTCAACCCGTCCCTCCGGCGGCACTCCGGCCGCCGATCGCAGGTCCAGATGCACCCGGTTCTTGGCCGTCTTGCCCTCCGGCACCTTCTGGAAGAACAGTCGCGGGCCCCGGCCCTGCGGATCGATCAGGGCCGCGCGGTCGTGGCGGCGCTCCGGCGGTACATTCCAGGCCTGCAAGGCCTCGTCCCAGGTCTGAAACCCCTTGGGTGGCGGCTGCTCGACGTAGTGCAGGGCCTGGGCCCAGAAGGCCGAGTGCGCCTCGGGGTCGGCGCTGTCGAAGGTCACCTGGAATTCAATCGCCATGCCGAGATCCTGGCCCATGCCGGTGACAACGGCGAGTTGGTTTACCGGCCGGCGCCACTACGCTGCACCGGTGGCGGGAAAAACGGCGTTCGTCCTCGGTGGTGGTGGCGTGCTCGGCGCCACCCAGATCGGCATGCTGCGGGCGCTGCTGGAGCGAGGCGTCGTCCCGGAGCTGGTGGTGGGCTCGAGCGTCGGCGCGCTGAACGGGGCGATGGTCGCCGCCGACCCCTCACCGGCCGGCCTCGATGTCCTGACCGGGCTGTGGACCGAGCTGTCCCGGGCCGGCGTGTTCTCCGACTCGGTGCTGTCCCAGGCGGCCCGGCTGGCCCGGCACCGCACTCACCTGCACTCGGCCGACCCGCTGCACCGGCTGCTCCAGCGCAACCTGCCGGTGACCCGGATCGAGGAGCTGGCCGTGCCGTTCCAGTGCGTGGCCGCCTGCATCGAAACCGCCGGCTCGCACTGGTTCGCCGAGGGTGAGCTGGCCGGTGCGCTGGTCGCCTCGTGCTCGGTTCCGGGACTGTTCCCGCCGGCCCGGATCGGCCGCGAACATTTTCTGGACGGCGGCCTGGTGCATTCCATCCCGGTCGGCCGGGCGGTCGCGCTCGGTGCCGAACGGATCTTCGTCCTGCACGTGGGCCGGATCGAGCAGCCGCTGCGGCCGCCGCGCTGGCCCTGGGAGGTCGGGCTGGTGGCGTTCGAGATCGCCCGTCGGCATCGGTTCGTGGAGGAGATGGCGTCGCTGCCGAACTCGATCGAGGTGCACGTGCTGCCTAGCGGCGGCGGCACCAACGGCTCGGTCAACCTGCGCTACCGCGACACCAGCCGAGCCGCCGCTCGGATCGAGCGGGCCTACGCCGCCTCGACCGACTACCTGGACGATCACCAGTGAGCTGGCTGCCGCCGCGGCCGGTTCGCCGAACGGTCATCGATCCGCTCTGGATTCCGGTGGCCGCCGCGCTCGTGATCATCTTGCTGCTGCTGGTGCTGCTCGGCGCCGTGCTCGCGCCGTTCACCCGTCGGCACCGAGTGCTGCGGCTGAGCCTGCTGGCCGTGCTGTACGTCGGTTTGGACGTCTGGCTCGTGCTCGCCTCGTTCGGTCTGTGGCTGCGCCGGCCCGGCCGGGAGCGGGACGAGGCGGCCTGGCGGGCGGCGCACGCAGCATTGCTCGGCCGCGCGCTGGATCGGCTCAGCGCCGCGGCCGGGACGCTCATCGGCTTTCGCGTCGAACTCATCGGCCGGGACGTGCACCTGCGCCCGGACGGCCCGCTGCTGGTGCTGGCCCGACACGCCGGGCCGGGGGACTCGTTCAGCCTGGTCCACCTGCTGGTCACCCGCTATCAGCGGATCCCACGGGTAGTGCTCAAGCAAGCCCTGCAGTGGGATCCCGGCCTGGACGTGGTGCTGACCAGGTTGCGCTGCTACTTCCTGCCGTCGAGGTCGGGCGCCGGGGAGGACCGGACGGCTGCGGTGGCGGACATGGTGGCCGAGCTGGGTCGCGGGGATGCGCTGTTGCTCTTCCCGGAAGGGGGAAACTGGACTCCGCGCCGGCACCGGCGGGCAGTGCTGCGGCTGCGCCGCTCGGGCCGGGCCGAGCAGGCCCGGCGGGCCAGCGCCCGGACCAACGTGCTTCCGCCCAAACCCGGTGGCACGTCGGCGGCGCTGTCGGTGCGGGCCGACACCGACGTGCTGGTGGTGGCGCACACCGGCCTGGACACTCTGGTCAGTCCCGGCCGCATGTGGCAGGCGTTGCCGCTGGAAGATCGTCCGATGAGAATCCGGGCCTGGCTGCATGATGCCGAGCAGATACCCCGTGACGAAAAGGGAATTCTCCACTGGCTGGATCAGCAGTGGGCCGCGGTCGATCAGTGGGTCGGCACTCAGCCCCGGGTGGACTGAGGCTGGGCACTGATACCGACGCCCCCTCCAGCCGGCGGTCGAGGCCGGTCGGAGGGGGCGCTGGTCCGAGCTGGTCAGCGGCGAACGGGATGGCGCCGCCGGGCATCGGTCAGTAGACGTCGATGGCGTCCAGCTCGGTGTAGAACGTCTTCTTGGTAAAGGTGATCGTGTTGCTGCCCCGGTGCAGGCGCACCCAGTACGGGGTGACCTGCCAGTTGTCCCAGGTCGTGTTGCGGAAGGTCACGATGCCGGCCGGGCGGCCATTCACCGTGACCGTGTCGGTGGCCGCGACCGGGTAGCCGCTGTTGTCCAGCGAACCGTTGCCGTAGCGAATGCCGAGCGCGGTCCAGCCGTCCTGGGTCGCGTTCACCGTGATGGTGTCGGAGCTGTCCGGGTGGTCCAGGCCGCCGACCTTGGCCCCGGCCGAGGCCGCCGGGTCGCTGATCACTCGGGCGTCGGTGACGACGCCGGCCTCGGCCTCGTACCGCACCGACGGGCCGCTCGGCAAGGTCGGGGCCGGGCCGACCCGCGACTGGTAGAGGTCGACGGCGTCGATCTCGGCATAGTAGGTCAGCTTGGTCAGGGTGACGCTGTTCCAGCCCCGCTGCAGGTGAGCGCTGAACTCGGCGGTCTGCCAGTTGCCCCAGGCCGTGTTGGGCAGCGTGAGCACGCCGGCGTCGCGACCGTTCACCGTGACCGTGTCGGTGGCCGCGACGGCGGTGTTGGCGGCGTCCAGCGAACCGTTGTCGTAGCGGATACCCAGTGTCCACGGGCCCGGCCGGTCGGCGTAGACCTTGACCGTGACCGAGCTGTCCGGATGGTCCAGGCCGCCGACCTTGGCCAGCCCGGACGCGCCGTTGTCGCTGACGACCCGGGCATCGGTGACCACGCCGCTCTCGGCCTGGAACCGCAGGTCGGCCGCGGTCACGTGCGGTTGGCCGGCCGGCAGGCCCGGGGTCGACCAGTCGAGCGCGCTGACGTACATCGCGCGGTAGCTGTAGGTCGGATCCCAGCCGTGGAAGACGATCGCGGTGCCGCCCTGCTTGGTGGTGAACACATCCTCGCCGCCCGGGCCGATGACGGTGCCGTGGAACTGATCGGTGGTCATCAGCTCGGTGGTCGACTTGGTGTACGGCCCGGCCAGGCTGGTGGCGGTGGCGTAACCGGTGCGGTAGTTGCCACCGCCGAAGTCGTTGGCCGAATAGAACAGGTAGTAGGTCCCGTCATGTTTGACCAGATTGGGTGCCTCGACCACCCGGCCCTCGAACGGCAGGTCGTTGTGGATCAGCGCGGTGGCCGGTCCGGTCAGGCTTTGTCCGTCGCGCGAGAGCGGCTGCAGGTAGATGGTGGCCGGCAGCCCGCAGCAGTTGCCGTCAGACTTCCACAGCAGGTAGAGGTTGCTGCCCTCGCGGTAGGCCGAGGCGTCGATGGCGCCGCCGAGGTCGGTGGTGCCCCGCTGACCGTCCGGGCAGACCAGGGGC
>Ga0187809_10000522_pt1 | contig 20253 bp, 16 predicted proteins | sample NC_wetland_sal_i_8_FD_132415 | JGI IMG/M metagenome (GOLD analysis project Ga0187809, IMG submission 132415) | Wetland sediment microbial communities from Neuse River Estuary, North Carolina, USA - ASW_4 | ecosystem: Environmental > Aquatic > Freshwater > Wetlands > Sediment | place: USA: North...
CTCGGGCGCAAGCTCGCGGCGACCTTGCCCGCGCGCAAGATCGTGGTGATCGAGAATGGAGTGGACGTCGAAGATATTTGCTCGTCCGTGCATGCGGTGACCTTTCGCACGGCCATGCCGGATCACGTGCATGTCGGCATTGCGGGACGGCTGGTGCCAGTCAAGCGCATCGACCTGTTCATCAGCATGGCGGTCATTCTGAAGCAGCAGCACCCGGAAATACCATGGCACTTCCATGTCTTTGGCGATGGGCCTCTGCGCGACTCCCTGGAGAGATTGGCGGAATGTGAGTCGCTGTCGATCACCTTCCATGGGCACCGTCAGGACATCATCGCATGCCTCGCGGCCCTGGATGTGCTCGTCATGTGCTCCGACCATGAGGGCATGCCGATGACCGCTCTGGAATCGCTTGCGGTCGGTACCCGGATTGCGGCACACGCGGTTGGCGGCCTCAAGGATGCGCTTGCCGGTTGCGAGCAAGCCGTGCTCGTGCAGGACCATGGTCCGGCGGCCTATGCAGCCGCAGTGTGGCAGCTCATGTCACCTGACGCGCGTGCAAGACCGGCCGGCTCGGTTCCGGAGCGCCTTCGGGCCAGCAGCACAGTGGCGCGCACCTACGCCCTCTACCTGGATCTGCTCGGTAGCCGGGCTCCGGACGTTGCGACATGAGATCCATTTTGATTCTCATGCACACGGAGTCGAATACCGGGTTCGCGATCAATACCCTGGAGGCCGTGTTCTTCCGCATGGCGTTGGAGCTCTGTGAGCAGGACGCGTCACGGATTCACTTCGCCTATCCGTCGATGCAGAAGGGCCCGACCGAGGGGCTTCCGGGGGATTTTCGACGGTACCTCATTCTCGATTCCCGCGCCGCGGATCGGGCTGAATGCGAGAAAGCGGCGCGATATATCAGCGACCATGGCATCGACCTGGTCTTCGGGTGCGATCAGCCGGTCCACAGGCCAATCTACAAATATCTCCGCCGCGCCGGCGTGCGGCACTTCATCTCGTACTGGGGCGCCCCGATGAGCTCGCTTTCCGGGAAGATCCGTCTCGGCCTCAAAAGGCTGGAAGTCGTCTTGCGGACGAACGGACCGGATCACTACATCTTCGAATCGAACGGAATGGCCCAGAGGGCGATCCTGGGGCGCGGTATTCCCGCCCGGCGGACCAGCGTAGTGCATACCGGAATCGACCTGAATCGCTATTCTCCCAGACCCGAAGACGCGGACTACGTCTATCGGGCGCTCGCCATTCCGGGAGATGAGCCCATCTTTTTCTATTCCGGACACATGGAGAAGCGGAAAGGGGTGCAAATCATCATGCAGGCTGCCAACCTGCTGTCGGCGACCCGGCCCGATCTGAGCTGGCACGTCGTGCTGTGTGGTAACCGGCCGGGAGAAGAGGTGTCGCTGGCGCGGATGCTCGGGCCAGCGGCCGCGAAGAGAGTCCTGTTCGCGGGATATCGCAACGACCTGCCCCTTCTGCAACGGGGATGTTACGCCGGGGTGATAGCGTCAACGGGCTGGGACTCCTTCCCGATGTCCGCGATAGAAATGCAGGCAAGCGGGCTCCCGGTGATCGTGTCGGACCTGCCGGGGATAAGCGAGACGATCGCAGAGGGCGAAAGCGGCCTCGCCGTGCCCGCAGGAGACGCACAGGCCCTCTGTGAAGCCATGATCAGGCTGCTCGTCGAGCCGGCCTTGCGCGAGAGATTATCTCAAGGCGCGCGCGACAGGGCTGAGCGCCTTTTTTCCAGGGATCGGCAGCGGGCCAACCTCGTCTCGGTCGTCAACTCGGTAGTCGGCGGTCGACGCATTCGCGACGCGATGCTTCGGCACGGCATACGCGATCAGAACTAGAAGAGTCTCCACTTTGGCAGACGAACCCGCACAATCGAAGCGCGTGGCGAAGGACCCGACGGTCTACGCGATAGGCAATATCGTGCGCAGGCTGGTCGGCTTTCTCATGCTGCCGATCTACACGAGATACCTCACGCCAGCAGATTATGGTGTGGTCGGCTTGCTCACGCTCGCCATTGCCATCATGGAGCCGCTCTTCGGCGCCCGCCTTGTCGAAGTGGTCCCCAAGTACTACTTCGAATGCGGCGAGGGAAAGCGCCGCAATTCCGTGATCTTCACCGCGCTTGTCGTTACGGGCAGCGTCAGCGCGATCACGGCCGTGCTGTCGTACCTGCTGAGGGACTACAGCTCGCAGGTGCTCTTTGGCTCGAGAGATTATGCGGTTGCTGTCGGCCTTTTCGGCGTGCAGATACTGACGCAACCGATCGAATACTACGGCCTCACCTATCTCAGGATCATTAGGAGGCCGTGGACGTTCCTCGCCGTAAGCCTGTCGAAGCTCATCCTGCAATTGACCCTGAACATTGTCCTGGTGGTGTGGCTCAATTTGGGAGTCATGGGCGTCGTGATCAGCAGCGTATGCTCATCCTCGATCTACGCTGCGGGACTGTGCATCAGCACCATTGCAAAGGTGGGCATGGGCTTCGATGGGGCTCTGGCGAAGGCGATGATCCGCTTCAGCTGGCCTCTCTGGCTGTCGAGCCTGTCCGGGCTTTATATCTACCAGGGGGGGGTCTATTTTCTTCGGATATTCGGCTCTCTCGGGCAGGTGGGTCTGTACGAGCTTGCGGCGCGCGTGGCCGCGGTCCTCACGTTTGTCGTATGGGTGCCGTTCAATCAGTATTGGGAGGCGGTTCGGTTCAAATACTATCGCGACCCTGCCAGCTGGGGGGTGTATTCGGAAACCTTTAAGCTCCTGACAGGCGTCCTCATGGTCGCGGCGCTTTGCTTGACCGTCGGCGCCGAGCCGGTGATTCGCATGATGGCCGCGCCTGCCTTCCACAAAGCATATCTGGCGGTGCCCATTCTGGTTATGGCGATCTTCCTGGCATCTCTGACCGGATTCGTGCGCTTTGGGTTGCTAGTAGGAGAACGCGCGCACTCGGTCCCGGTAATCGGATACCTCACTGCGGCGGTCGTCACCGTGTTGAATATCTGTCTCATACCTTCCTTTGGCATGGTCGGCGCTGCTGCCGCGCTGGTCGGAGCGCGCATTGCGCAATTCGCCATCACGTTCATCCTCTCGCGAAGAAATTTCGATATGCGGATCGAATTGAAACCTGTGATGGGCCTGCTCGGCATTCTGTTCTTCGCCGCGTTGGCGGCGGATTTGCTGCCCCCTGCTGATAATCTCCTGGCGGACTGCCTGGAGCGAGCGGCGGTCTTGCTGCTGACGCTCGCTCCGGTGGCCGTCACGTTGTGGCGCACGCCGGTTGCCAGGGCGCAGCTGGGGAGACTGATCTGGCGCGGCCAGTCCTGACGAGACCGAGGCGATGTCTATGAACAAGCGGATCACGCCGAATAACTTCGATCTCATACGACTGTTTGCGGCGTCAGAGGTTGCTCTGCTCCATGTGCTGTCGTATCTGCAGCCAGCGGCGTACGGTGCTCGCCAAGGCGGCTGGGACGTCGTCGTAACTCTGTTGAAGTTCTTTCCGGGTGTTCCCGTGTTCTTCTTCATCAGCGGATTTCTCATCAGCCGCTCGTATGAGCGCACGGAATCGACCCGGGTCTATGCGGCAAATCGCTGCTTGAGGATATATCCGGCCCTGCATGTGTGTGTGTTCATAAACCTGCTGATGGTCGCCGCGACCGGCTACTTCGCTCTGGTGCATGCGCACATTGGCGACATCGCGCTGCTGTATTTGGCAAAGACCACATTCATTCAGTTTTACAATCCGCAGTTCATGCGGCACTTCGGCGATGGTGTGCTGAATGGAAGTCTCTGGACCATCTGTGTTGAGCTTCAGTTTTACGTGATGGTGCCGATCATTTACAAGCTGTTGTATGGAGAAGGGTCCCGTCGGTTCGATATCGCGCTGGTGTGCTTGATTCTCCTTTCCGTCGCCGTCAACCGCTTGCTATATGGGCCGGCCGTGCCGTTCGTGCACAGTGATTCCTGGAAGCTGGTGAGGGTGAGCTTCCTGCCATGGCTCTACATGTTTCTGACTGGGGTTCTGGCCCAAAGACACTTTCCGCGCATAGCACCCTTCCTCGAAAGAGTTCCGCTCCTGCCTGTGGCGCTGCTCTATCTCGGGTATGCGGTGCTCATGCGGTACTGGGGCTTCAGTTTCCATAACGACATAAGTCCATTGCTGTTTCTGCCACTCAGCGCCCTCGCGATGGTGGCAGCGTTCACTGTCCCGGGCCTTGCGGGACGGATGCTTAACGGGAATGACTTTTCCTATGGCATTTACATCTACCACGTGCCGATCATGGATACGCTGTTGTATATGGGGTACAAGGGCTCGTTGCTGGACAGTGCCGCGACCCTGATGCTTACCGCGTGCTTCGCCGCCGCCTCATGGTATATGGTGGAGCGGCCCTGCCTTCGGAAGAAGATTCAATCCATCCGCCCGCTGGGGTCTCCCAACGGTGGCATCCTGCTACAGGAATCGAGCAGTCAGGGCGCGGGGCTCTAATGGGTCGTCGCGAGAGCCGTCTGTGGATATGAGTTCTGACTCCAGCTCACAGGCGATCTGGCTCACCTGGGAGCGGCAGCGCCGCAATCGCACCATGGCGGTCGCTGTTGGGGCCGCATTGCACGAGCTGCACGCCGAAGGATCGCGTCTGACGCGTTATTGGGCTCTCACGCGAAGAACCGTGGCCCTCATTCGGAACTCGAACGCCGACGTGATTTACTTCCAGAATCCGTCGATCGTGCTCGCTGTCGTCGTTCTTGGCATGAAGGCGCTGGGGTTCACGAGGGCCGTGGTCATCGGGGACTTCCACAATGCGGGAGTATTCCCGCCGGTTGGCGCAATTCTGGTGCCATGGCTCGTCAGGCGGTGCGATCTGGTGATCGTGTCGAATTTCAAGCTTCAGGCCCGCGTTGCAGCGTTGGGCGGCCGTTCCATCGCGGTGCCCGATCCGTTGCCGACGCTGCAGGAGAGCGGTGATCGGGAGAAGATGGCCCAGGGCCCATTTCGCGTACTTGTGATCTGCAGTTGGGCGAATGACGAGCCGATCCTCAACGTATTGGAAGCGGCAGAAATACTTCAAGCGGAGGCCCCGGACGTGGTGCTGGCCATTTCTGGAAGGGCCGGTTTGGCGAGGGTCGGCTGGACGAAGCCGGTGCCGGAGAACGTCGAGTTGACTGGATTTATGACGGACGAGGAGTTCGAGCGGCGGTTGATGCGCAGTGATGTGATCATGGACCTCACCACTCGCGCGGACTGCATGGTGTGTGGGGCGTACGAGGCGGTGAGCGCCGAGGTCCCCCTGATCGCGTCGGAAAATGAGCCTACGGTGCGTTATTTTTCCAAGGGCGCGGTCTTCACCAACAATACCAGCAGAGACATCGCAAGGGCGGTGGTGGAGGTTCTAACTCGACGTGCGGATCTGGAGCGCGAGGTAAAGGAACTCAAGGCCGAGATCCTGCACAGGGAGCGCGCTGTGCTGCAGGATGTGAGGGATGCCGCCCGCCTGCTGTCAGGGCGAACTGCAAGAGGGTGACGGCGGGCGGCCGGATGAGTTAAGGGCTGCGGCGTTATCCGTATGCTCGGACGGGGATCCTCTGGCCGCGCGTTCGGGGCTCTTCGGGCAGCCTCGCAGCGGCCAATTCGTCCATTCTGCGCCGTACGACGTTGCGCAGACATACGGTGAGGGCGAATTGAATCCAATAGGTGGGCAACCAGTAGGCGGTCAGAAACGCGCTGCCGACAACCATGCTGACTCCGGCGACATTCAGCCCAAGCGCGAGACTGTATAGGAACTCGAGTCCACTTCCTTTGGCCAGCTTCGCGGATCGCAGATTGATGAGGAAGCTGGTGATCGTCATCGCCATGAAAATGGCCAAGCCTACATATCCCAGCTCGGCTCCAAGCTGCAGAAACGTGTTGTGAGCCATCTCCACGCGCCAATAGATATCCGGTCGGAAGTAATGGTCGCGGTAATAGGGGATCCAGTTGTAGTAGCCCACCCCGAAGAAGGGGTGCTGGTGCATCATTAGCCTGCATTTGGCCCAGTAGTCGAGGCGTGTATCGGATGTGATGTCGTGCCCGGTGGTGTCGAATCGGAGAAGGAATCGATCCGGGATCAGGAGGTACCCGGCAAGAAAGAGGGCTGCAGTGCCCGCCAGGGCTTTTATTTTGCTTTCGCGCAATATCACGAGGAACAGCATGCTGGCGGCAAGCGCAAGCACTGCTCCACGGGAGCTGGAGGCGATCACGCAGCAGGCCGCGGTGAAGGCGACGAAGTACATCAGCCACCGTGTCCATTTCGACCAGTACTTGCGCAGGACGATCGTCAAGCAGAGGACGAAATCGAAAAACATGGCCATTTCCATGCCCAGCTCGCCGGAGTTACGGTACCAGCCGGCGCCGGTAATGCCGTAGCTGGCGAAATGAAAGCCGCGGCGGAGCCAGCTGAAAAAGCCGAACTCCGACATTTTGAAGTTCGCCAGGAGGTAGACCAGGAAGAACAGAAAGAGGCGCCGCTCTGAGTTGACGATCCCGGTCACGAGAAAATAAATGACGAAATACTCGGCGATGACGTCGATCTCGGAGAATGCGTAGGCTGGCTTGTACGCAAGCGCGGAAGAGACGATGCATTGCAGAAAGAAGAGCGTGATCATCCAATTGAGGGACGAACGCGGCACTTTGTATTCGGCGCTCAGGACAAAGCCGACGATGACGCCCAGGATGGCGAGCCGCTCCAGAGGGATGACGGCCAGCCAGGGATGCGCCTCCCAGGGCTTCAGGTACAGGAATATCAAATAGAGCGCCAGGAACCCGAATCCGAAATGCTCCCGGCGAATGGCCTGCCAAAGGACTCGGGGACGCAACGCCAGCAGCTGCGCATCCAGGTGGCCGGTCTCGGGCGAGGGAGAGTGCTTGTGCTTATGCTTGAGCAAGGACGCAGCCGGATTATTGAGGGCGTGGATAGGGCGACCCGCGCGCGGGCTCTCGTGAGACGGTATCGAGGAGCTCGGCGTACAGTGCTTCGTACCGGGAGAGAGTCGACTCGAGGCTGTATTTTGCAATGACCCGCGCGCGTGCGGTAGCGCCGAGGCGCACGCGAAGCGCCCGATCATCAATCGCAAGGTTCATGGCGGAGCTCAGCATCTGCGGACTGCTGACGGGCACGAGCAGGCCGGAATGGCCGTCTTCGAGCACCTCCTGAGGTCCGCCGCTGCGGGTAGCCACAATCGGCAGTCCGACCGACATGGCCTCCAGAAACGCAAGCGAGAGCCCCTCGCTGTAGGAGCTGGAAACAAAGAGGTCGAAGTTTCGATAAAGGTCCGGGGAGGCTCTTCGGAAACCGATGAGGTGAACCCGGTCATCGATGCCGTGGGAGGCCGCCCGAGCGCGCAACCCGGCCAGCGCCTGATCGTCTCCTTGGCCGACAATTGCCAGATGCGCGCCGCCACGTTGCCGGATCGCGCCTGCGGCAGCATCGATCAGATCGCCGTAGGCCTTGGGCCGGCGAATATTGCCGACAGCGCCGATGAGCAGGTCGTGGTCGGTCAGGCCAAGCTCAGTGCGCAGACCATGCGAGCGCCCCGGCGTGTACAACTCCGTGTCGATGCCGTTCTCAATGAGGACACTGAGTCGATTGGGAATTCCGAAGCTTGTCAGTGCTTCGCGCGTGCTATTTGAAACAGCAACGATGCGCGCGCAGTACCTTCGAAGCAGATGGGCTTTGAGTCGAGGGAGTCGCCCCGGATGCTTCAGGTCCGTCGGTCCGTGCAGGACGGAAAGCACCTTTGCTCCACTGAGACGTCCGAGAAGCGCTCCGTATACCGCAGAGCCCAATAGATGCGTATGTATGAGGCGGATGTCGTTGCGGCGAATGATCTGAATGAGGCTACGGAGGTAGCGAACGTTGAAAGACCCTTTGGCCGGCAGCACGAATGGTTGAATACCGGATTCCCTCAGACGTGTCGCGAGCCAGTCTTCCCTGGGAACGACGGCAACAGTCCGGGTGAAAGTGCCCATTCGTTCTGCCAGTTGGGCAAATATCGTTTCCGCTCCGCCGGGTCCTCCTGTGTCGATGAGGTGCAGTACGGCGGCCGCTTCACCTGCTCGCGAGGGTGGCCGGATCATCGCTTTCCGCTGCGCAGCGCGCGCATGTATTTCTCGAGCGCAACGAAGGCTGGACGCGGGTCTTGGAATCGCAGCAGCTCATAGCGCATTCTGGGCTGCCAGGGTAGCAGGAATTGCCCGATCGCGCGCATTTTGGCCGGGAAGGTCGGCGTGCACCGCGAGTCACGCAACTGGGCATAAATGTTGTCGAGATCTCCGAGCCACCACCGAAGTCGGCGACCAATCTCATAATGGGCAGATGGCGTCACATTCGACCCGGTCGCCAATTGATAAAGCCACCATGGGAAATCCGCCCCGCAATCGACCGCGAGCTGCAGGGAGCCCCAAAGCCGCGCGTTGATCTCCATCAGCCACAGGCGGCCCAAGCTGTCCAGCTTGAACTCCACCATTGCGACCCCGTGCCACTCGAGGGCCTCGAGCAGACGGCGACAGGCCGACACGCCTTCATTCGGGGCCTCGGCACTTTCGCTGAGTACGCTCACGCCACCCGTAGGCGGCCGCTCGCGAAGGCGCCTATGGGAGAAGAAGAACAGCGGAGTGGAGTGGTCGTAAAGGGCAAAGACGCCGACTCCAGAGCCTGCCACATATTCTTGAATGAGCAACTCGTCGTCGCTATCGATGAGCAGCACATCGACGATGCTCTCCATTTCGTGCTGAGAGCTGGCATAGCGGACGGACCGCTTCACGATTCCCTTGGAAGTCGTAGTGGCGGATCTGCTCGGCTTGATGACTACTGGGAAATGCGGTGCGCGCGGTAACTGGTCGCGGCTCTCGCGCCGTACCGACCAGGTTTGCGGAACCAGGATATCGACGCTCCGCGCAAGTTCGAGGAGTCGAGATTTGTCAGAGGCGGCTTCATAAGCAGCCATGTGCGGCAGTGATGTGAGCAGCGACCCAGTGCGTGCGGTAGCCCGTAGTACGAGAGGGACAGTGACATCCGTGAGAGGGAAGAGCACGGAGTGAGGATGTCGCTGTCCTAGAGCCTCGAGCCAGTCGATGAACTGCTCGGGATGGATGGTCGGATCGGGATACGCTAAAGCCCCATGAGCGAACCTGGAGCTCGAGGCCAGGGACGCCAGAGAGGTATCAGCGACCCAGACTGGAACACCCCGCCGGCCAAGCGAGCGTGTGACGGCAAGTGCTGAACGTTGCTCGCCGTCAAGAACGATCGCGGGCGTGTGTATGGATCTGGATCGTGACGCTGAGAGAGCCTGTGCGTTGATGCCACCAGTCATCTATGAGATTGGCCGACGTTGACTATCGCGCGTGTTCGGGCCGTTGTCTTGGCGCTTCCGCTGCCAATCATTGCACGGCAACCGTTCCGGGAGGCGTTGGCTGCGCCTGCATCGTCTGAGTGCAGATGCAAGGGTTTCCCTTGGCATCACGATTTGCCGGTGTATCGTCGGTTATCGTAATGCCATCCACGTAAAGAGATTGCGTGGCGGGCGCCATGCCATTCCAGTACGTGAACAGATAGAACGCATCCGCATAGGTAGCTGGATCCTTCAGGGTGACTTGATCAGGCAGGTCGGCAAGGAGTTGATTATTCTTCCAGATTCTTACCTCGCCGGTGCCGCCATTGGCTTTGCTGACCGTATCGAACTTGTAGTAAACCTCGTACGTTTCCCATTCCCCCGGGACAATGCTGTTCAATCCCCGCGTTCCCAGAGCGTGGGGGATTGGTTTTCCTTCATAATAGAAGGTGAACGGGTCCGTCACGGATGTCTTGGTGGCGTCGTCCCAGACGGTTCCCGTCGGCGGATTGATGTAGAGGTCGAGAAAGCCATTGTCGGTGGTTGATGCGCTGCGGGTATGGACGCGTATGAACTTCAGCCACGGGGTCGCTGCGTAATCGAAGCCGACAGGTACGTAAAGGCTTACCCTGATCCACAGCTGTGAGCCGGGTGTCAGCTGAGTCGGGAAGGTGTACGTGCCGCCCCAGCTGCCCCAACCGTCGGTACCCGCGTCGATACCCATCTTGCAGCTTACCGGCCCCGTCGTGACCACGCTTTTCGAATAGACGGTGTTTGTGAATGCCTGCGTAAATTCGTCCGGGCCGCCCTGTGGGACGCGCGTGCCTGGGGCGCCATTGTCGCAATTGATTTGCGTGGTCCACGCGAGCGCGGTCGGCCCGTGCATGGCGAGGAGAAGGAGCGCGAATATCGGGACACTCTTCAAGGCAGCTTTCATGCGAATTCCTCTGATGGCTCCGGCCCGGCGCGCGAACTGGCCGCGGGTGAGGGCGGCATTCGGGCGTGACTGTCCCGAATGTTTTCCGGAGACATGGTCGCAGCAACGATCGTCTCACAGTGTGAAGCAGCGCACAGGTCGGCGTGAGTCGCAGAATGGGCACAGGCGGTGTGTCGGCTGCCGGATACGGTGGGTGCGAGCGCAGGATGGGGATTCTGCAGAGACCGCTGGAGTCCTTAGGATGCGTTGTGGCTCGCAGTGCCATCGGGGGAAGCGGCCTCTGCCTTCGAATCAGCGGGTGGTGCAGACTCTTGGCCGGATGGCCATATGTCTAGACCGGGCGTTTGCTCGGCTTCGGTCAGGGGGGCGGGTTTTGGGCCCGGCAATATCCCCCGGCATTCAGCGAGACGGCTGATTCCGATGTCGATGAGATCGAATATCTGCCCATAGAATTCCCGGGGGCGCCCATAGGGGTCCCAAATCGGTGCGAACCGCGGCAATAGGGCGCTGAATAGCGCCAGATCGGAGCCGCTCCTGAGAACACGGGGGAGAACGAAGAGGATGTGCCGCAGCGTCATTGCCACGATGAGATCACCGCGGCGCAGCTCCATATCCTGCCATCGAGCCGCCCGGTGGTCGTCGAGGGCGATTCCGCGGCTGGCTGCTTCGGCGATCGCGGATGGATCTGCCGGTGAGCCGCTTCGTGCGTGCGTGCCGCAGGATACGGCAGGCAGGCCACGCGCGCGGGCCAGAGCCTCCGCATAAGGGCTCCGGCAGATATTTCCGGAGCAGACGAATATGACGCGTTGCGGCGCGCTCTTGCGATCTCCGGCAGCGCTTCGGAACGCGCCCAAACCGAGCAGAGTGCGCTCCAGGAGCGGGTAGAGTCGTCTGCGGATGGCAGGTCGATATCGCGGGGCGGCGCTCATGCAAGCAGGGACTTCTTGTCCACCTTCCCGTTTGGACTTCGCGGGAGGCTCTCGCAAAGCAAGACCTGGGTCGGCACCATGTACGACTCCAGGTACGCGGTGCATTGCGAGCGGAGCGATTGTGATGTGAGTCCGGCAGCCGGGTCGGCCACGACGTAGGCGCGCACCGCTTCACCCAGCAGCGCGTCGGGAACCCCGATGACGGCGGCTTCCCGCACTCCCGGGATGCGGTGCAGCGCATTCTCGACTTCGATGGGACTCACCTTCTCGCCGCGAGTCTTGATCATGTCATCGGTCCTGCCGACGAAATAGAGGTAGCCCTCTTCGTCGATGCGGAAAAGATCGTGGGTGCAAAGCACACGCTCACCGGGGAGCTTCCCGGGTTTGAGCATCTCCGCGGAGAGGTCGGGCCGATTCCAGTACCCGGCCATGACGTGCGGCCCTCTGACGTAAAGGGTGCCGATTTCACCCGGGCGCACGGGCGCACCCGCCTCGGAAAGCAGATAGACCTCCGTGCCAGGAATCGGCTTGCCGACGGACCCCGGCTTCCTGTCTACGAGCTCAGGCTCCAGGTAACTCACGCGCTTGCATTCCGTGAGGCCGTACATCTTGTAAATCAGAGAACGGGGGAAGATCTCGCGCAGGGAGCTCAGGAAATCATCCGGGAGAGCCGCCGCGGTATTGGTGACGCGTGTGACCGATGGAAAGGACAAGGCGCTGCGCCGGTGGGCTGCAATGAGCGTGGCGAAAATCGTGGGCACCCCTGGAAACACCGTGATGTCCTCGCCCCGGACGCGCCCGAGCACCTCTCCGAGGAAGGTGAACGAGCGTTCCAGGACCAGGCAAGCGCCCAGGGCCACGGCCATCAGCAGCTGATAAAGGCCATAGTCGAAGGAAAGGGGGAGGACACAAAGGATCCGTTCATCGCCTGCAAGGCGCAGGTAGTCGATCAGGCTGCCGACCGTGAACACCATCGCCTGATGGGTCTGCATCACGCCTTTGGGAGTTCCAGTGCTGCCGGAGGTATAGATGATCGCCGCCAGGTCCAGCGGTATGACCGGTCCGGGACCCGTGAAGCGCGAGGCGGTCGCGAGAGCCGATTCCAGCGCCTGAGCATCCGCGTTCTGGGAGCCCCCTGAGCAGAGGACGGCGGGTGGCTTCTCGAGCCCACGCACTGCCTCCCGGAACATCGGTTCGAGAGCGGTGGCCGTGATCAGCACTCGTGGGGTGCAGTCCCTGAGAATGAAGTCGAGCTTGCCGGGCTTGGTCTGCGGGTGGATGAGGACGAACACCCCGCCCGCAATCAGGGTGCCGAAGACGGCCGCGACCGCTGCCCAGGAGTTCTCCAGCTGTATGACCACTCTGTCTCCGCGCCCCACTCCCAGGTCGCGCAGCGCTCCGGCCAGCCGCTCCGAGGCCTCCAGCAGCTCGCCGAAAGTATGGGACTGGCCGTCGACCACCACCGCCGGCCGGTCGCGGACGTCCGGGGCGGTGTGCTGCAGCAGGTATTCGTGGAGCAGGCGGGGAGCTTTCATGGCCTATGGCCCCGCCGGGGAGTCGATACCGGCGGGGGACTGTGATGTAAATCCTTGATCATACGCGGCTTGAGTATACTTTCGGTCAGAGGGGTGGGAAGGGAAGAGGTTCGCATGACTCTGCACGCCGAGCTTCGGCAATTCATCCTGGAAAATTATCTGCTGCGGCGGGAAGAGTCGTCGCTGACCGATTCCGATTCCCTGACGGCCCGGGGCATTCTCGATTCGACCGGCGCGCTGGAGCTCGTGATGCATCTCGAAGAGCGGTACGGGGTCACGGTTCAGGATGAGGAGCTGCATCCCGACAATTTGGACTCGATCGACCGGATTGCGGCGTTCATCGAGCGCAAGCGTGCCTGATCATCCCGGCCTCCGGACCATCGTGTTCGCGCGACCGGTAGGCGCAAAGTAACCCCGGTGTGCGGTATCGCCGGTGCACTGCTGCTGGCTGGGGGCGCCACGCTGCCGGACCCGGCGCAGATGGTCGCCGCGCTTCGACATCGCGGCCCCGACGGGACAGGGTATTTCCGCAGCGGGGCATGTGTGCTGGGCAACGCACGTCTCAGCATCATCGATCTCGAGACCGGGGATCAACCCCTCAGGAATGAGGACGAGAGCGTCTGGGCGGTCCTCAACGGCGAGATCTTCAATTTCATCGAGCTGCGCATTGAGCTGGAGCGTCTGGGACATCGCTTCAAGACGCGCTCGGACACGGAGGTGATCGTCCACGCCTATGAGGAGTACGGCGAGCGCTTCGTCGAGCGGCTGAGCGGCCAGTTCGCAATCGCCCTATGGGATGCGCGACGCGAGCGCCTGCTCCTCGCGCGAGACAGAGTCGGCATTCGTCCGCTTTTCTACGCCAGGATCGCGGGACGGCTGCTCTTCGCATCCGAGATCAAAGCCATTTTTGCGGTCGCCCCCGAGGCTGCGGCCTTGGACGCGCAGGGCCTCGCGCAGGTGTTCACCTTCTGGGGCACGGTGGGCCAGCGCACGGTTTTCAAGGGCATCAGCAGCTTGCCAGCTGGACATCTGCTCATCGCCGAGGGAGGGCGGGAGCGGCTGCAAGGTTACTGGGACTGGGATTTCGGCGAGAGGCAGGAGCTGAAGGGTCTCACCATGCAGGAGGCTGCCGAGAGGCTGCGCACCCTGCTGGCGGATGCCGTCCGGCAGCAGCTTCGCTCGGATGTGCCCGTCGGGGCGTATCTCAGTGGAGGACTGGATTCCGCCGGAATCGCCGCTTTGGCCCGAGAGAACGTCGGGACGCTGCAAACCTTTTCAATTACGTTCGATGACCCCGAATTCGACGAAAGTGCCTATCAGCGGCAGATGGCGGATTTTCTGGACGTCAGGCATACCTCGTTCCGCTGTACTTCTGAGGCGATCGGAAATGTTTTCCCCGACCTGATCTGGCACACGGAAACCCCGGTGCTCCGCACTGCGCCCGCGCCCCTGATGCTGCTGGCTCGGCACGTCCGTGAGCATGGGTTCAAGGTAGTGCTCACGGGGGAGGGTGCGGATGAGGTCTTCGCCGGTTACGATCTCTTCAAGGAGGGCAAGATCCGCCGCTTCTGGGCCAGGCAGCCGAGCTCCAACTGGCGGCCATTGCTCTTCTCCCGGCTCTATCCCTATCTCGCCCGCTCGCCGGTGGCCAACCGCCACTTTGCCAGACTCTTCTTCGGCCAACGTCTGCAGGAGGTCGATTCCCCGTTTTATGCGCATTTGACGCGCTGGAGCACCACTCGCGGCATATTCCGGCTGCTCTCTCCCGAGCTGCAGTCGACTCTGGCGATTGCGAACCCGCAAGAAGAGCTCAGTCGCCAGCTTCCGGCCGCCTTTGCAGGCTGGAGCGAGCTCGGGCGGGACCAGTACATCGAGGTCAAGACCCTGTTGGAGGGCTATCTGCTTTCGTCGCAGGGCGACCGCGCCTCCCTGGCTCATTCCGTCGAAGGAAGGGTTCCGTACCTGGATCACCACGTGATCGAGTTCGTCGATGCGCTTGGCCCACGGTACAAGCTGCGTGGCCTGCAGGAGAAGGTTCTGCTGCGCCGGGCGCTCGGCAATAAGCTCCCCAACTCCATCCTGAAGCGGCTGAAGCAGCCTTATCGCGCTCCGGACAGCCGGAGTTTTTTCCGCGGCAATGAGCCCCTTCCGTACGTCCAAGAGCTGATGAGCGAGTCGAATCTGCGCCGCACCGGGTATTTCGATCCTGAGGCGGTGGAGAGGCTGATCGCGAAGTGCCGCAGTGGTCGCGCGCTCGGTGCAGGCGACAACATGGCGTTCGTGGCGGTATTGTCTACTCTATTGCTGCATGCACAGTTCCTGGGAGGGCGGCCAGCACAGGCTGCGCTGACGGGCGCATGACACTGGACTGGAACGTGCTCGACATCGACGCGGCTTCCGAGGTTGAGCGGGTTGGCGAGGAGTTGCGGGAAACTGCAGCGACCGTATTACGCAAGCGGGGCGCCGTAGTGGCCATTTCCGGGGGGGTCGACAGCAGCGTCTGCGCGGCCCTTGCAGTCCGAGCCTTTGGTCGCGAGCGCGTACTGGCACTTATCCTGCCGGAGAGGGAATCCGCGCCGGAGAGCCGGATGCGCGCCCGGTCTCTCGCCGCGCACCTCGGCTTCACGCCGATCGAGCAGGATCTTACCTCCACCCTGGAGGCGATCGGCTCCTACCGCTGCCGCGATGAGGCGGTGCGGCGAGTCCTGCCGGAGTACGGGGCGGGCTGGCGAATGAAGATCGTGGTGGCGGGCGGCCTGCAAGGGCGCATCAATCACTTCAGGCTGGTTGCGGAATCACCGGGGGGCACGCGGCACGAATCACGGCTGGGCCTGCCGGAATATCTGCAAATCGTGGCGGCCACCAACTTCAAGCAGCGGCTACGAAAGACGATCGAGTACTATCATGCGGACCGCCTCAATTATCTGGTGATCGGCACTCCAAACCGGCTGGAGTACGATCAAGGGTTCTTCGTCAAGAACGGCGACGGAGCCGCGGATGTCAAGCCGATCGCACATCTCTACAAGTCCCAGGTCTACGCCCTTGCGCAGTCATTGAGCCTGCCGCCGGATATCGCCACGGCACCGCCCACTACCGACACGTACAGCCTCTCCCAGGGACAGGACGAATTTTATTTCGCGTTGCCCTACCGTCAGATGGACTTGGCGCTGTGGGCACTGAATCACGGAATGGAGAGCGGACAATTGGCTACGGTACTCGGGATATCGCCGGAGCTGGCCGGGCGCGTCTATGATGATATCCGCGCCAAGCGGCGGGCCACGCGATACCTCCACAGGCAGCCCCTGCTTCTCGGCCAGGTCCCAGAGCTCGACGGCGAATGAACGCCCCTGCAAAAAAGAAGATCAAGCACCTCCTGGGACGCGCAGCGGATGCGCTGGGCATATTCGCCCGCGACTTCAGCTCGAAAATGGTCGTCGTGACCTTCCATCGCGTGAACGACTGGATGGAAGAGGATGCGATCACGTGCGGCTCGGCGAAGTTCGAGGCATTCTGCCAATTCTTCCGTGAGCACTTCAGGGTGGTGCGCCTCTCCGAGCAGGTCGCGGCCAGCCGGGAGGGCCGCGACATGGGCGGCACCCTCTCGATTACGTTCGACGATGGCTATCGCGACAACTTCGATGTCGCGGCGCCGATCCTTCGCCGGCTGGGACTGCCCGCAACCTTCTTCGTGGCGACCGGCTTCATCGGCACGCAATACGCTCCCCCGTGGGACCAGCATCTGCCTCGCCAGCCCGGCTGGATGAATCAGGCTCAGGTGCGTGCTTTGCGGGACATGGGATTCGAGATCGGCGCTCATACGGACGAGCACATCGATCTGGCCGCCAAGGAGCCGGAGGCCGTACGCGCTGAGCTCGAAAGATGCCGGACGAAGTTACAGGAAGTGCTGGGCTCGCCCCCGACACTCTTTGCCTATCCTTTTGGAGGCCGTGAGAACATTTCGCCGGCGTCATTGGAATTGGTGCGACAAGCTGGATTCGAGTGTTGCCTGGGAGCCTTCGGCGGGGTCAACCCTCCGGTGGCCGACCCTTTTCATCTGAACCGGATCAGCGTTGGCGGCTGGTTCGCGACGCCCCACCAGCTCGGGCTCGAGATTCTGTTGCGTCGGGCTTAAGCGCTATTTGGAAGCCATACGGTCGCCGGCCACGATCGCGTCCCGGTTCGCGATCTGCGCCGGGAGATTCGTATTCTCAAAGTCGTATCCGAAGCGCTCAATGTCCGCAAGGTACAGATTGCGAACGATTTCGCGCGTTTCGTCGCGGTAGTAATCCATGTAGCTCTTGTGGCTCGAGGTGTTCTGCTTGCGCAGCTCCTTCTCCACCCCGATGCGCCTTGCGATGAACCTGAAATCCTCGTCAATGTTCTCGTAGAAGGCAACATAATCGACCTTCACCCCGCTGTGATTCCTGTCCACCAGGAAATCGCTCTGTGGCCAGAAGTGCACGTGCTTGCCCATGTTCTCGGGCCGCAGCCACTTGCATACGAAATCATCGAAGTCCCCGTAGGCGCTCAGTTCCCTCTCGAACCACTGCCTGTCCCTTTCCCCATAGCCGCCACCCTTCAGGAAATGGTACGCGGAGACGAGCCTGTCCCATGGATTTCGAACGAAGGTGAACTTGAAATATGCGAGAAACAGATCCGGCTCGAATGTCCGGCAATAGGTCGACAGCTTGATGTGGCCACCTGACAAGTCATCGAAGAGCGCCTTCTTCACGGCAATGCCCGCGCATTTGGGAATGTGCACGAATATTGCCCTTCTCCGGTCAAACTCCTGCAACGAGAGTGAGCCGCGCGTGATCGTGTGTCGCAGCTGCTGCAGCTCTCGGTGCATCGTACGGTCGAATAGCTTCCCGTAGGTCCACTTCAGCTGCAGGTAGGCGCGGATGGGGAGGGCGCTCAATAGCCTCTTCATCGGTTCATCTTGGTGGCTTTGTGCTTCGCGGGCATGACTTGTGGAGCTCGTATGAACCTGTCGCCGCGGGATGCGGGTCTGCCTCGCGACCGTTCAGATCCGGTCGGTGATACCAGCCGATACTCCGCGCGCGGCCGCGTTCCCCGCGTTGGTCTGCTGACGACCGCCGAGCGAGGCCAGGAGGTCGCGCGCGACCCGCGCCGCGCCTTTGAGCTTGCGAAAGCCGGAATCCGGAACGGCGAGCGCTTCCCTGAAGTGGCTGATGCCCTCCCTCCGTCGCCCGACCCGGATCAGTGCCCTGGAAGCGTCTATCCAGGCCTTTACCAGCCGATCATTGAGCGCGGCGCGCCGGGCCGGCGTGTCCACGGCGGTCTGCAGCGGCAGCAACGCCCAGAGCTTGTCCAGGGACATGAGGGAGATGTCCTTCGTCGTGTTCGAGTCATGCCTTCGAACATCCGTAAGAACCTCTCGGGTGAAGGCGACCTTGCCACGCATGAAGACGCGTGCGACGAATTCGAGATCCTGGCATCGCTTCAGAGACGTGTTCAGGCGCATGTCCCCGACCAATGCCCGGCGAAACAGGATGCATTGCATGTACGCCGGGATCTCACCGAACTTGATGAGCTCGACGAATGCATCGCCTTCGATGACGAGCGCCTCGCCACCCGAGGAAGGTGCCACTTGAAGCGTCGACAGCTCCGGATAGAAATGGAATTGCTCCGGCATCAGTTCGCCGGTGCCTTCCACAAAGCGGATGAAATTGGTGAAACAGCAGGCGATGCGCAGGTCGCTTTCCATTACCGCAACCTGCCTTTCCAGCATCTTGGGACGCCACCGGTCGTCCGCATCCAAAAAGGCCAGATAGGTCCCGCGGGCGAGATCGATCCCCTTGTTTCGGGCTGCCGAGGCGCCCCCATGCGGGGCTTCGACGTATCGCACCCTTGGATCGTCGTATCGGGATAGCACGGCGCGCGTATCGTCCGTCGAGCCATCATCGATGATGAGGATCTCGAGAGGCGCCAGCGTCTGCATCAGCACTGAATCGATGCTTTTGGCAATGTACCGGGCGCTGTTATAGGTCGGTATGATGACTGAGACGCTGGGCTCGCGCATTTCTTCTCCCCTTCGGGTCAACGGCGAATTTTAGAGGAGGCGGCGCCGGCGCCGGGTGAGCCACTGCTCAGGAGACGGGCGGCGCGGCGACGCGCGTGCCCATGGACGTCCGGTCAAGCGTACGCCATTGATGCGGCGAGCGAAAGGCGCTGGGTTGCTCGTGATGCGGGGACGCTCCCCAGGATGTGGCGGAGCGCAGGGGGTGGCCGGCGCGTGACGCACGGCACATTTTGCGCAATGAATCTCTTTACACTCCGCCGTAAAATCTCGCGGTTAAATTGAACAGCCAAGGGATGCCGGCTCCGGCGATACGGGTGGTCCCTGAAGTCTTTCGGGGGGCTGTGGAGCCGGATTACCGGATCGCTTGCGGGTGGGATCAATGCGCATTCGCGTATTCGGACAATATGTCTATTTGTCGATCGCGATTCTGACGCTCATTGAGGCGGTCGTCTTCTATGGCTCGGTTTACGGCGCAGTTCTCGCCCGGTTTCACGCGGATCACGGCTCGATCGAGCATTTCAGGGACCTTGAAGGCCCGCTATGGACGCGTGCGCTCATTTTTACGGTAGTGATGACCACGTGCCTGCTGGCATTCGGGCTTTATAGCGCCCGCCAGCGCGCGCGGTTCGCGGGTATCGTCCTGAGGCTGGCGGTGGCCCTCGCAACGGGTCTGGCCGCAACTTCCGCGCTCTTCTACCTGATTCCCGATCTCTGGGTCGGCCGGGGCGTGATGGGGCTCGCTGCCTTGGGCGGTCTGTTCGGCACGGCGGCTTCCCGATTTATCTTCACCCGCGTCGTCGATGAGGACGTCTTTAAGCGCCGTGTACTGGTGTACGGCGCCGGCGGAGCCGCGAGCGCCGTCGCGGAGCTGCGCCGACGGGCGGACCGCCGTGGCTTCAGTCTGGTGGGCTTCGTGGCCGTCCCCGGGGAGCGGCGCACGGTGGAGAGCGGCCGGCTCCTCAACCCGACCGATGGGCTCCTGGCGCTTTGCAGGCGGCTCGATGTGGCCGAAGTCGTGGTCGCGATGGACGATCGGCGGCGCGGCTTTCCCATCAGCGAGCTGCTGCAGTGCCGCCTCGCCGGCATTGATGTGACGGAGCTCCTCACGTTCCTCGAGCGCGAGACCGGACGCGTCCGCATCGATATCCTGAACCCGACCTGGATGATTTTCGGAGAGGGATTTCGACGGGACCCCATGCGGCGCATTTCGGCGCGGGCGCTTGATCTGGCAGCCAGCCTGGCGGTGCTCACTCTCAGCCTGCCCGTCATGGTACTGACGGTACTCGCCATCAAGCTGGAAGAGGGCTGGCGGGCGCCCGTGTTCTATCGGCAGCGCCGGGTGGGGCTTCTGGGGCGTGAGTTCGAGCTGCTGAAATTCCGCAGCATGCGCACGGATGCCGAAAAGGACGGACAGGCCCGAACTCACGC
>Ga0187809_10000523_pt1 | contig 20237 bp, 15 predicted proteins | sample NC_wetland_sal_i_8_FD_132415 | JGI IMG/M metagenome (GOLD analysis project Ga0187809, IMG submission 132415) | Wetland sediment microbial communities from Neuse River Estuary, North Carolina, USA - ASW_4 | ecosystem: Environmental > Aquatic > Freshwater > Wetlands > Sediment | place: USA: North...
TCGCCGACGGTAGAGAGCCGGATCAGCAGGTGCTTCCCACGCGGCGTGACGTCGATCACCTCGCGCCCGGTGAGGTCGGCGGTCGCCAGGGCGGGGAGCCGAATGTCGGCGCTGACCAGCCGCCTGCCGGCCAGTGCGTTGTCGAGCGTGCGCGCGGTGAGCCAGACCGTGTTCCCTTCGGGCACGCCGACAACCGTAACTGTCGGGTGCCCGCGATGCGGCCGCCGGCGGGGGCGTCCCCTGGTAGCGTGTTGGGTCGCTTTCACTTCGAATCTGGGGGTTTCCCGACATGAAGACTCGTGCCGTCGCTCGCTCGACGGCGGTTGGTGTGGTGGCCGTCGCGCTGCTCGTCGCCGGCTGCTCGTCGTCCAAGAAGAACGCGGGCTCCACCGCGCCAACCAGCGGTTCATCGGCGGTGAGCACGGGCGGCGACACCAGCAGCCCGGCGCCCAACGCGTCGGTGTCGGGCGACCCGGCCGCGATCAAGCTGTATGACCAAGCGATCACGGCGCTGTCGAAGGTCGATTCGGTGCACCTCAAGGGGCAGGGCAGCGACGGCACCGACACGTTCACCATCGACGTGCAATTCGCGAACGGCAAGGGCGCCACCGGCACGATCGGGATGTCCGGCGGCACGATGAAGATCGTCGCGGTCAACAAGGCGATCTACATCCAGGCCGACGCCAAGGCGTTCTCCGCGTTCGCCGGCCAAGACATCCCGGCCGACGCGTTGCAGGCGATCTCCGGCAAGTGGCTGAAGGTCAGCAGCGCCGAGGCCAGCTCGTCCGGCAACCCGTTCGGCAGCTTTGGCGCCGACTTCGCCGACCTGAAGAGCTTCGCGCAGCAGTTCACGCCGTCCGGCGCGATCTCGTTGCAGCCCGGCACCAAGACGATCAACGGCAAGACCGCGGTCGGCATCATCGACGCCGGTCAAAGCGACTCCGACCAATCGATCCTGTACGTCGAGAAGGACGGCGATCACCTGCCGCTCGAGATCGTGCCCGGCCCGAAGGCGAGCGCCGCTCCCAGCAGCGCGGGGCCGACCACCGGCACGATCGACTTCATCGACTACAACAAGCCGGTGACCATCACCGAGCCGACCGGCGCGATCGACATCGCACAGCTGATGTCGCTGATGGGTGGGCCGAGCGCCGCTCCCAGCAGCTGACGCGCGGCAGCGCGGTCAGCCGCGCAGCCGCAGCCCCCGCGGGGTCGCCCGGAATCCGGCGCCCTCCAGCGCGGCGCCAAGCGGTGAGTTGAGCACCGAGCCGCCGTCGGCGCGTTCGACGTCGAGTCGCCCGAGCAAACCATCTCGGACGGCGAGCGCGAGCGCGTCGGCGGCGGCTCGCAGTTTCTGGGTGTCGTCGCCGTCGCCGAACGACAGCAACGTCTTGCCGCCGCGTTCGACGTACAGCGCGAGCTCGCCGTCGACCAGGACGACGAGGGCGCCCGCCTTGCGCCCGGGCCGATGGCCGGTGGCGGGGGCGTCGCCGGTCGGCTTGGGCGGCGGGGCGGGCCAGCCGAGCGCCGCGCCGTACGGATTCGCCGGGTCGGTGGCCGCCAACACGATGGTGCGGGCCGCGCCGGCTTGCGCCGGGTCGAGCGCCCGCAGCCGGTCGACCGCGCCCGCCGACGCAAACTGGGCGGCGCCCAGGCCCTCGACGAAGTAACCGCGCCGACAGCGGCCGGCCTCCTCGAACGCGGCCAGCACCCGGTAGACGGCGGCGAAACCACCGGTCACGCCTTCGGCCTGGGCCGCGCCGCGGGTGACCACGCCGTGCCGGTCGAGCAGCGCCTCGGCGAGCGCGTGCGAACGACGGGTCGCGTCGGCGCTGCGGTCGGGCAGCAGGCTCCAGCGGCCGGCGACCGTCGGCGGACCCATCCGGCTGGGCAGCGGCGCGCGCCCCGGCCGACCGGGACGCCGCGACGCCGGCCGCCGGGCGTGACCGGCGCCCAGTCGCACGCGCAGCGGCGCGAGCGAGTCGTTGGTCAACAGACCGGCCCAGACCAGCTCCCACAGCGCGTCGGCGAGCGCGCGGTCGTCGGTCGCCCCGACCCGGTTGGACAGGTCGCGGAAGAACAGCGCGCCGCCGCCGCCAAGCGCGTCGAGCACCGCGGTCTGCAGCGGGTCCGGCTCGACGGCGGGGTCGAGCGGGGGCAGCAGCAAGGGGGCGTTGTCGGCCGGATACAGGGCGACCCAGCCGTCGTTGCCGGGCAGCGCGCCGTGACCGGCCCACACCACCTCGCCGCTGACGGTCAGCTCGTCGAGCATCGCGGGGGAGTAGTCGGCCACCCGAGACGGCAGCACGATCTGCTCGAGCGCGGACGCCGGGACGACCGCTCCCTGCAGCTGCTCGACCGCGCGCAGCACGCCGTCGGCGCCGCGCAAGGGCGACCCGATCTGCTGCCACGCGGGCAAGAAGCGGCCGAGCGTCGCGGGGGAGACCGGCTCGACGTCCTTGCGGAGCTTCGCCATCGAACGCCGTCGGATCGACCGAAGCACGCCGACGTCCGACCACTCGACGCCAGAGCCGCCGGGCCGGAACTCGCCGCGGGTCAGCTTGCCTGCGGCGGCGAGCCGTTCGAGGGTGTCGTTGACGATCGCGATGCCGACACCGAGGCGGTGCGCGAGCGTCGCCGCGACGAACGGACCGTGGCTGCGGGCGTGTCGCGACACCAGGTCGCCGAGCGGATCGACGACCGGCTCGGTGAACGCCTCGGGAATGCCTACCGGCAAGGCGGTTCCGAGCGCGTCACGCAACCGGCCGGAGTCTTCGATCGCCGCCCAGTGCTCGTCGCCGCCGATTCGCACCCTGATGGCGCGCTTGCGCTCCTCAAGCTCGGCGAGCCATTGCGGTGTGGCGCCGCGCTCGATCGCCTCGTCGGTGGTCAGCGGGCCGACCAGTCGCAACATGTCGGCGACGCCTTCGAGATCGCGCGCTTTGCGGGTGGGCGCGAGGAGTTGCAGTTCGCGCTCAATTTCGTCAATCGCGTCGGCGTCGAGGATCTCGCGCAGCTCGGCTTGGCCGAGCAGCTCGCCCAGCAGCGCCGTGTCGAGGGCCAGCGCCTGCGCCCGGCGCTCAGCTAGTGGCGCGTCGCCTTCGTAGATGAACGCGGCGACATAGCCGAAGAGCATCGACCGCGCGAACGGCGACGCCGCAGGTGTCTCGACATCGAGCAATCTGACCCGGCGCGCTTCGATGTCGCGCATGAGCTCGGCCAACCCTGGCACGTCGAAGACGTCTTGCAGGCATTCGCGCACAGTCTCAAGCACGATTGGAAAGCTCGCGTATTCGCTTGCCACGGCGAGCAATTGGGCGGACCGCTGGCGTTGTTGCCACAGCGGTGTGCGCCGATCTGGACGACGACGCGGCAGCAGCAACGCGCGCGCGGCGCACTCGCGGAACCGCGACGCGAATAGCGCCGAGCCGCCGACCTCGCGGGTGACCACCTCGTCGACCTCGTCGGAGGCGAGCAGCGCGAGTTGCGGCGGGGGAGGCTCGTCGGTGTCGGGGATGCGCAGCACGATGCCGTCGTCGGCGTGCATGCTCGAGACGTCGACGCCGTAGTGCTCGCGCAGCCGGGCGGCGATCGCCAGCGCCCACGGCGCGTGCACCTGCGCGCCGAACGGCGAGTGGACGACGACTCGCCAGTCGCCCAACTCGTCGCGGAACCGCTCGACGACGATGGTGCGGTCGTCGGGCAGGTGCCCGGTCGCCTCCTGTTGCTCGGCGAGGTAGGACAGCAAGTTGTCGGCCGCCCACTCGTCGAGCCCTGCGGCGCGCAACCGCGAGACCGCTTGTTCTTTCGGCAGTTTGGCGACTTCACGGGTGAACGCCCCGAGCGCTCGGCCCAACTCGAGCGGACGCCCGATCGCGTCGCCGTGCCAGAACGGCAGCTTGCCTGGCACACCTGGCGCCGGAGTGACCAGCACCCGGTCGTGCGTGATGTCGGCGATCCGCCACGACGACGAGCCCAGCGTGAACACCTCGCCGACCCGCGACTCGTACACCATCTCTTCGTCGAGCTCGCCAACTCGCGCCGACTTTTCGCCGCCGGCAAGGAAAACGCCGAACAATCCGCGGTCGGGGATGGTTCCGCCGCTGGTGACCGCCAGCCGTTGGGCGCCGGGGCGGCCGGTGATCGTGCCGGCGATGCGATCCCACACCAGGCGCGGCCGCAACTCGGCGAAGTCGTCGCTGGGATAGCGGCCGGCGAGCATGTCGAGCACCGCGTCGAAAGCCGACTGAGGGAGGCTCGCGTAAGGCGCGGCGCGACGGACGAGGGCGAGCGCGTCATCGACGTCCCATTGCTCCATCGCCACCATCGAGACGAGTTGCTGGGCGAGGACGTCGAGCGGGTTTCGCGGCACTTTGATGGCCTCGATGGCGCCCTCTTTCATGCGCTCGGTGACGACCGCGGTCTGCATCAAGTCGCCGCGGTACTTGGGAAAGACCACGCCACGCGACACCGCGCCGACCTGGTGGCCGGCCCGCCCGATGCGCTGCAGGCCGCTCGCGACGCTGGGCGGCGACTCGACTTGGACGACGAGGTCGACCGCGCCCATGTCGATGCCGAGCTCGAGGCTGCTGGTCGCCACCACGGCCGGGAGCTGGCCCGATTTCAGCAACTCCTCGGTGATGGTGCGTTGCTCGCGGCTCACCGAGCCGTGGTGGGCGCGGGCGATCTCGGTGTCGCGGCCGCGGTCGAAGCCGATTTCGTTGAGCCGGTTGGTGAGCCGCTCGGCGAGCCGGCGCGCGTTCGTGAAGACGATCGTCGAGCGATGCGCCGCGATCAGGTCGAAGATGCGATCTTCGACATGCGGCCAGATGGACTTCTTCGGCTGCTCGTCGTCGATCTCGTCGGGGGCGGCCATGTCTTCTACGGGCACCACGACGCTGAGGTCGAAGGTCTTGGCCGCGGGTGGCTGGACGACGGTGGCCCGACGCGCACCGCCGAGAAAGCGGGAAACCTCGTCGACCGGGCGCACGGTGGCCGACAGGCCGATCCGCTGGGCTGGCTGGTCGAGCAGCGCGTCGAGCCGCTCAAGTGACAGCGCGAGATGGGCGCCGCGCTTGGTGCCGGCCACGGCGTGCACCTCGTCGACGATCACCGTCTCGATGCCCCGCAGCGACTCACGCGCCTGCGACGTCAAAATCAAGAACAGCGACTCGGGAGTGGTGATCAAGATGTCGGGCGGCTTGGTCATCAGCCGGCGCCGCTCATCGGCAGGGGTGTCGCCAGACCGCACCGCGACGTCGATGCTCGGCGCGGGCAAGCCCAGCCGGGTGGCCGCCTGCCGCATGCCCACCAGGGGCGAGCGCAGGTTGCGCTCGACGTCGACCGCCAACGCCTTCAACGGTGAGATGTAGAGCACACGGCAGCGCTTGCCCTTCTCGGCCGGCGCGGGCGTGGAGGCGATGCGGTCGAGTGCCCACAGGAACGCCGCGAGCGTCTTGCCGGAGCCGGTGGGCGCGACGACGAGGGTGTGCTCGCCGCGAGAGATCGCCGCCCACGCCTGCTGTTGCGCCTGCGTCGGCCGCGCGAACGCCGACGTGAACCAGTCGCGGGTAATCGCGGAGAAGCCGGAGAGCGGCTCGGACGGCGCGTGCGCCGACAGGTCGTCGTCCGACCTGGTCTTCGGCTGCTTTGGCGTCATGCCTCGATTGTGGACTGGGCCGCCGACACTCGTGTCAGCTACCGTCTCTTAACGTTGCGCGGCACAACAAAACCCGTTGTGGCGCAAGGCTTTCTCGCGTGATCGCGACATTGGTGGGTGATGTGACGGATTTCATCTGGCGCCGCTCGGTGCAAGGTCGTCATAGTCGGAGTGACAGGTTCGGTTGGGACGAGGGATGTGCGCCCTCACGTCGACGTCCCCCGTGACGGACGGGCTCTTCCGGCGCGCGAAAGAGCGGAACGATCACGATCCCCCGGTTGCGACGGTGGGAGATAGGGGAGTGCTAGCGCATGTTCGACGTCGATGAGGTGCTCGATCGCTCGGGGCTGAAGAGCGCGCAGGTGCGCGAGTACGTGCGCTACTGGGCGGAGCTGACCGGGGCGGCGCGCGTCGAAGTCGTTGACGCCGCCGACGACGACCGGCTGATCCGTGAGGCGCTCGACGCTGGCGAGATCTTGCCGGCCGGCGAGGGTTGCTACTACGCCCGGAGCTACCTCAAGGACACCGCGCGCTCCGAGGAGCGCACGATCGTGGCGACCGCCGACCCCGCCGACAAGGGCGCCTACAACAACTGGCGCCCGTCATCCGAGATGCGCCCGTTGCTGGAGGAGCGCATGCGCGGCGCGTCGGCAGGCAAGACGATGTACGTCATCCCGTACTTGATGGCGCAGCCTGGGTCGCCGCTTGAGGCTTACGCCGCCGGCGTGGAGCTGACCGACTCCCGCACCGTCGTCCTGCACATGATCCGGATGGCTCGCGTGGGCGTGGCGCACATCAACAACCTCGCCGACCCCGACATGTTCGTGCGCGCGGTGCACGTCACCGGCGATCTGGAAAACCTCGGCCAGGGCACGGAAAACGACCAGCGCTACTTCGTGACGATCGCCGACGAGCGCACGATCCTGCACTTCGGCTCGTCGTACGGCGGCAACGCTCTGCTTGGAAAAATCGCTCACGGGTTGCGGCAGGCGTCGTACGACGGCTGGGCGTCGGGCAAGTTCCTCGCCGAGCAATTCATGCTGCTGGGCATCACCGACAAGGAGACCGGCCGCAAGTACCACGTGTGCGGTGGCTTTCCGAGCGCCTCAGGCAAGACGAACTTGGCGATGACGCTGGCGCCCGACGCGTTGGGCGACCGGTACCACGTCGAGTTCTACGGCGATGACATCGCGTGGATGTGGGTCAACCCGGACGACGGTCGGTTGTACGCGATGAACCCCGAGTTCGGTGTGTTCGGCGTCGCGAAAGACACCAACGAGGAGACCAACCCGACCGCTCTCGACGCAGTCGCGCCCGGCACGAAGACGCTGTTCACGAACGTCGCCTACAACGAGAAGACGCACGAGGTTTGGTGGGAGGGCCGCACGCCGCATCCGCCGGAGGACGTCGACGGCTGGCTCGACTGGACCGGCCGGCCGATCGTCGACCGCACGGAGGCCGAGCGCTTTGAGGCGTGGGCGCATCCGAACAGCCGGTTCACCACGACACTGGCGAACGTGCCGAACATCGCGCGCGACTTCGACGACCCGCGTGGAGTGCCGGTCGACGTGGTCATCTTCGGCGGCCGCACTCGCGACCGCGAGCCGCTGGTGCGCGCGATGCCCGACATCGCCGAAGGCGTTTACGACGGCCTGACGCTCGGCGCCGAGGCGACGTTCGCCGCTGAGGGCGTCGAGGGTCAGTTGCGTTACGACCCGATGTCGATGCGGCCGTTCATGTCGTATCCCGAGGGACGTTACGCGCAGCATTGGCTCGACATCGTCGGCGCGGCGCGCGAGCAGCCGATTTTCGCGCACGTCAACTGGTTCCAGCGCGATCCGGACGACGGTCACTTCCGCTGGCCGGGGTACCGCGAGAACCTGCGGGCGCTGTTGTGGCTGGTGCGGTTGAAGAACGGCGAGGTCGCGGGCGTTTCGTCTCCGGTCGGTGTGCTTCCGGCGCGCGAGGAGCTTGACCTCGAAGGGTTGGAGATCGACCCGGCCGACCTCGACGTCTTGCTCAGCATCGACGTCGAGCGCTGGCGGCAGGAGATGGGCTTCCGGCAGAAGCATCTCGAGCAGTTCCACGACCTGCCCGAAGCGATCTGGGAAGCGCACCGCCGCGTGGCGAAGGCGCTCGGCTAACGCGGAGCTTGCCGGCGACTTGTCTCGGCGAACACGCGGTCTATCGCGTGCTGACCGACACAAGTCAGCGGCGGCGCGGCGGTGGTTAGAACTTGACGACCGACCAGTGGGCGCCGCCGTCCGTCGTCCGCCACAGCTGACGCGTGCCATTCACGACCGGCACCGCGAATCCGTCATTGGCGGTGGTGAAGCCGATGAACGCGAACTGCGTCGACGCCGGGACGCTCGGTGTCGACACCGACGCGGTGGAACCGTCGACGTTTACTCGCAGGAGCTTGCCGCCGGTGGCCACGATGGCCGACTTGTCGTCGACGCCGCCGATGGCGACGCGCGGGTCGGCCAACTTCGACGAGGCGACCTGCCAGGTCTTGCCGAAGTCAGGTGAGAAGTAGACGCCGCCTAGCTTGCCGGACGACGACGAGCAGGCGAGCCACAACCCCTGCGGTGTCGGCGACAGCGGTTGGCCGGGCGCGCTCGTGCACGGCAGGCCCGTTGGCAGCGTGGAAAACGTCTGGCCGTCCGTGCTGCGCAACCCGACCGGCTTGCCGGTGGAGTAGTCGGTGCCGATGACGGTCACCGTCTTCCCCTGGACCGCGAGCATCGGCTCCGGCGCGCCGAAGGCGACGAGCGGCTGCTGAACCAGGGTCCATTTCCCCCCTGGATACGTGGCGGTGAACAGGCCGTACGCCGGGGGGGTGCCTGCCTTGTTGGTATCCGTCGCGATGGCCCACACCCTTCCGCTCGCCACCGCGAGTTGCTGCGGATTGCCGAGGATCGGCGGGTTCGGACCGGAGTACTGCGTCCAGTGCTGCCCACCGTCCGTCGTCTGCCACAAGCCGCCGCCGAAAGCCCAGCCGTCGTTGGAGTCGACGAAGCGGATGTCGGAGATGGTGTCGCCGCTGAAGACGTCGCTGTTGCCAAGGACGTCGGGAACCAGGTTGCTGGCCGGCGCGCCGACTTCGGTGAACGTCTTGCCGCCGTCCGTGGTTTTCGCGATGCCGACGCACGAGGAACCCTGCGCGCACGGCGCGTGCCCGAGCACCCAATACGTGTTCGCGTTGACGGCGGTGACCGACATCGGCGTGAAGCCGGCGGGCGGCGCGCCCCCGGCGGGAATGGTGGCCGGCGTGGTCGCGGCCGGGCCGGTGGCGGTGAAGGTGTTGGACGACGGCGCCACCGTCGAGGGCACCGGCGACGGCGCCTTGCTCAGCGTCGAGCTCGCGGTCGACGGGCTGGTCGACGACGGCCCCCCGGCGAGCTGCGACCCGTTGTGATGCGTCGGCCGCAACGTGACGCCGGTGACCGCGACGGCGATCACCGCCAGCGCCGCCCCCCCCGACACGGCCACCCGCTGCCGCCGTTGCCGGCGCCGCGCCCCAGCGTGGATGCGGTCGATCGCGTCGACGTCCGGGGTGATCGACAACGCGCGCGAGTGCAGGACGTCGCGCAACCTACGGTCGAACTCGTCGTCCGGGATGTGCCGGCTCATCGGCGCACCTCACCGTCGGCGAAGGTGGCGGAGTCCTTGCGCAACGCGGCCAGCGCTCGTGACGCCTGGCTCTTCACGGTTCCGACCGACGAGCCCATCACCGCGGCGATCTGGGCCTCGGACATGTCCTCGTAGTAGCGCAGCACGATCACCGTCCGCTGCCGGGGCGGCAAGGAGCGCACGCGGTCCCACAACGCGAGGTCGCGAATGGGCGGCTCGACGCTTCCGCTGCTGCCGCCGGGCCTGACGTCCTCGGGGACGTCCAAGACCAGCGTCTCGCGCCGCCGCCGACGCCAGATGCTGATGTTGCGGTTGACCATGATCCGCCGCACGTAACCCTCCGGGTCACCCTGCTTCTCGACGCGAGGCCAAGCGAGCATCGTGCGCTCCAACGCGTCCTGCACCAGGTCAGCCGCTGAGTGCGGGTTGCCGGTGAGGGCGTGGCCGAAGCGAAGCAGCTCCGGCATTCGAGCGCGGGCGAACTCGTCAAAGACCTTTTGCCGCTCCTCGTCCACCATCACCCCGGGCACGTTCGTACGGATCGAAGGACGCAGCAGCGCCGCGCTGGGTTGCATGCAGATTCAACCCCGGTTTTAGCGGGTCGGGATCGATTGCGCGAACCGGAAGAGATCATCCGGGTCGTACGTGGTCTTGACGTCGCGGAGCCGCCCGAGGTTGACGCCGTAGTACGCGTGCTGCCAGTCGGACAGTTGCGGGTCGATGTAGTTCTGGTAGGCGTAGCCGCTCACGTGCGGCCGCATCTCGGCGTACAGCCCGTCGAGCCAGGCTTGGTTGGCTTTGGTCTGCTTGGGGTCGAGCAGCGGCACCACGTATTGCAGGCAGGCCAGCTTGTCGCGGTGCGCGAACGCCGTCTCCGTCGGGCCGACCCGGTTGATCGCCCCGCCGTACGCGTCGAACAGCACGCTCCCGCCGGGCAGTCCCTGCCGCTGGCGCGCTTCGATGCCGCTCAGCACGACGTCAACCCCGGACGACGTGAGCGGGTCGGCGATGAAGTCGGACCGGGCCAGCTGCGGCGATCGCTGGAGCTTGCCGCCCTCGGACGACGTGCGGCACTGCGCGACGGTGAAGTCGGCACAGCCGCCCTCGATCATCATCGTGCGCAGGTAGTCGGTCTGGTTCGCGAAGCGGCTGCTCATGGGCGCTTTGGCGGCGGCCTGCAGCGCGTCGATCAGCTTCTGCAGGTCGGCGAGCGCGCCGACGTAGACGCCTGTGACGTAGACCTTCGGGGTTGTGGTGGACGACGCGGCGCCGTCGACATGCAGGCTCGACCACAGTTCGTCCGGCGTCGTCGGCAGCCAGCTCTGCCACGCGGCGAGCACGTCGGCGGCGTGCGGCCAATCCCACCGCAGCAGGAAGTACGAGAGCGGCTGGGTGCGATGCGTGGCGAACTCAAGGGCGGTGACCACACCGAAGTTGCCGCCGCCTCCGCCGCGCTGCGCCCAGAACAGGTCGGCGTCGTGGTTGGCGTCGCAGCGGACCCGCTCGCCGTCGGCGGTGACCAGCTCCACCGCGGTCAGCCGGTCGCAGGTCAGGCCGTACTTGCGGCCGACCACGCCGATGCCGCCGCCCAGCGCGAGCCCGGTGACGCCGACCGTCGGGCACGAGCCGGCCGGGATCGAGACGCCTTGGGCGGCGAGCGCGGCGTAGACGTCGACGAGCCGCGCGCCGGCCCCAACGCGCGCGGCGCCCGGCGTTTGCCCGGGGGTGATCGCGTTCATCGGCCCGACGTCGATCACCAAGCCGGACGACGTGGAGTAGCCGCCGTAACTGTGCCCGCCGCTCCTGACCGCGAACGTGGCGCCGGCGGCCTTGACGTATCGCAGGCAGCTGGTCACGTCGTCCGGGGTCGCGCACTTGGCGATGGCGGCCGGACGGATGGCGTCGAAGCGCGGGTCGTACAGCTGCGCGGCGGTGGCGTATTGGCTGTCGCTGGGCAGGATCAGCTTGCCGCCGAGCCGTCGGTTGAGGCTGGCCAGGTCGCTCGGCGCGGGTGGACTGGACGGCGGCGGACTGCTCGGCGCGGGGGCGCCGGTCGTCGAGGGCTTGGCAGAGCTGGTGGCCGGCGCGGCGGAGCGATGGGTGCAGCCGGCCGTGGCCGCCGTCACGCCGAGGGCGGCGGCCAGCCGGAGGAAGTCTCGTCGGTCGATCGCGGTCACCTCGTTCCAGACGCCGAGCGCGCGATTTTAGGTGCTTCCCCGCCCCGCCCGGGTTGATCACGTTAAGGACGTGTACCTGCCCCAGGACACCTCCACAGACCACACGAGGGGCCTGTTCAGGTGTCCAGGGCCGGTTGGCCGCGACCGAGCCGACGCAGGCGGCGCCTTGTGTGGGCATACTGCGGCGGTGCGGTTGACTGATTTCTGGAGCCGGATGCGGCAGCAGTTCGGAGAGGCGTACGTCGACGCGTTCTCCCGGAGCTACGTGTTCTCCGACCTTGGCGGCCGGACGGTGCATGAGGCACTGTCCGCGGGCGTTGACGTCCGGCAGGTCTGGCAGGCGGTGTGCGCGTCGTTCGACGTCCCGCCCAAGCTCCGCTGACCGGCGATTGCTGGTTGATCACGTTAAGGACGTGTACCTGCCCCTGGACACCTCCACAGGCCACGTGAGGGACAGGTTCAGCTGTCCAAGGCCTGTTCCGGCGCCGGGTTTGCTCGGACGTCGCGCCCGGCGTGTCGCTTTGATTCGAACAGATGTTCGGTTACTGTCCCCAGGTGTTCGGCGTTTCCCCGGCCGTCCACAGCGGTCGCGTCGTCCGGCGAAAACGTCGGCGGCCGTCCGTAGCGTCGCTCGCGACAACCGGACACAGTCACACCAACTTTCGAACGGGATGGCAACGATGGCAGCACCCGACCGCGACAAGGCCCTGGAGAACGCGATCGCGCAGATCGAGCGCGCGCACGGCAAGGGGTCGGTGATGCGCCTTGGAGACGAGGCGCGAGCACCGATCGAGGTCATCCCCACCGGTTCAATCGCCTTGGACGTCGCTCTCGGCATCGGCGGCTTGCCGCGCGGGCGCATCGTCGAGGTCTACGGGCCGGAGTCCAGCGGCAAGACCACGCTCGCGCTGCACGCGGTGGCCAACGCGCAACGGGCCGGCGGCGTCGCCGCGTTCATCGACGCCGAGCACGCGCTCGACCCCGAGTACGCGAAGAAGCTCGGCGTCGACACCGACAACCTGCTGGTGTCGCAGCCCGACACCGGTGAGCAGGCGCTGGAGATCGCCGACACGCTGATTCGCTCCGGCGCGATCGACGTCATCGTCATCGACTCGGTGGCCGCGTTGACGCCGCGCGCCGAGATCGAAGGCGAGATGGGCGACAGCCACGTCGGTTTGCAGGCCCGGTTGATGAGCCAGGCGTTGCGCAAAATCACCGGCGCGCTCAGCAATTCCGGCACCACCGCGATTTTCATCAACCAACTGCGCGAGAAGATCGGCGTGTTCTTCGGGTCGCCGGAGACGACCACTGGTGGTAAGGCATTGAAGTTTTACGCCTCAGTGCGAATTGACGTTCGGCGCATTGAGACGCTGAAAGACGGTCAAGAGGCGGTCGGTAACCGCACCCGCGCCAAGGTCGTGAAGAACAAGTGCGCTTCGCCGTTCCGCCAGGCCGAGTTCGACATCATCTACAACGTCGGCATCAGCCGTGAGGGCAGCCTCATCGACATCGGCGTCGACAACGGGATCGTCCGCAAGTCGGGAGCTTGGTACACCTACGAGGGCGACCAACTCGGCCAGGGCAAAGAAAACGCGCGTAACTTCCTGCGCGACAACCCCGACCTCGCCGACGAGATCGAGAAGAAAATCAAGGAGAAGCTCGGCATCGGGGCCCGTGTCGACGACCCGATCGACCTCACGGTCGCGCCGGCGCCCCTTGGTGACTAACTGAGTTCTTCGCAGATGAGCTCAAGCTTCGGTGGACGGCGGGGGAGGCGGTCGGCGTCCGGGTGGCCGGCCGCCGCGAAACCCGCTCACGAAGAACCGGATCGGCCGGCGGATCACGACGACCCGCCGGCCGATCCGGCGTCCGTCGCCCGCAAAATCGCGCTCGACCTGCTGACCGCGGCCCCGCGCACCCGCGCGCAGTTGGCCGACGCGATGGCCCGCCGCGGCGTGCCCGAAGACGTCGGCGTCGAGGTGCTCGACCGGTTCACCGAGGTCGGGCTGATCGACGACGCCGCATTCGCACAAAACTGGGTGGCGTCGCGGCAACGCACCCGCGGTCTCGCTCCACGCGCGCTCGCCGGTGAGTTGCGGCAACGCGGCGTCGCCGAACCCGTTATCGCAGCGGCCGTCAACGCGGTCGATGGTGACGAGGTCGCGGCGGCAGCCCGCGCGTTGGCGCGCCGCAAGGCCCGCACGATGACCGGGCTGCCGCGCGAAACGCAGTTGCGCCGGCTATCGGGAATGCTTGCCCGCAAGGGATATCCGAGTGACGTCGCGCTACGCGCGGTGCGCGACGTGCTAGCCGAGAACGCCGACGTGGGCAGCGACTCCGACGCCGACTCAGCCATCGACCTCGACGTCTACGGTTGACCGGTGATCGCGCACAGGTCGCCGTAGGAGAAGACGCGATGCCGAAAGAGCTGAAAGAAAACGCGCAGCGCCAGCCGCCCGAGCCGTCGGCCGGACACTCCGACATCGACTACTGGGCCCAGCGGCAGATGCCGCAACTCCAGCCCATCGTGAAGCGGTTGGACGAGTCGATCCGAGCGGCCATTCCGGGTCTTCAGTTCGCCGTCAAATGGAAGCGGCCCTACTACGGGCTGCCAGAACTCGGCTGGATCATCGAGCTGGCCGCTTACGACGTCTCGGTGAACGTCGTCTTTCTCGGCGGCGCCGACTTCGAAATCCCGCCGCCGCTCGGAACCACCGGCCGCACCCGTTACGTCAAGGTGACCACGCTCGACGACGCCGAGCTGCCCGAACTGCGCGGGTGGATCGAACAGGCGAGCCGCACGCCAGGCTGGAAATGAGTCACGGCAAGCGGCGCGATCCGAATTCGAGCTGCGACCCGATCGACGTCCACATAGGTTGTCGGCATGCGAGTTTTCGTGGCCGGCGCGACCGGCGTCGTCGGACTTCCTTTAGTGCGCTTCCTCGTCGAGGCGGGTCACACCGTCGCCGGCATGACGCGCTCGTCGTCCAAGACTGACCTCATCAGCGACCTCGGCGCGCAGCCGGTCGTGTGCGACGTGTACGACGCGCAAGCCCTCAGCGAGGCGGTCGTGGCATTCCGGCCCGACGCCGTGATTCACGAGCTGACCGACTTGCCCGACGACATCTCGCAGCTGCGAGACGCCAGCGCAAACAACGCGCGCATCCGCCGAGAAGGCACCCGAAACCTGCTCGCCGCGGCGACCGACGCCGGCGCCACCCGCTTCATCGCCCAAAGCGTCGCGTGGGAGCTTCCCGGCGAAGGTGGCGCGGCCAAGCAAGAACTCGAGACGTCGGTGCTCGGTGCGGGCGGCGTCGTCGTCCGGTATGGCATGTTCTACGGCCCCGGCACGTATCACGAGCACGACCGGCCCGACTCCCCGCGCGTCCACGTCGACGAGGCAGCCCGCCGTACGGCAGCGCTGCTAGACGCGCCAAGCGGAATAGTCGAAGTCGTCGAGGATTAGCGGCGCTCGAACGTCAGGTGCGTGACGCCGCTCGGCGACGACATCGCCTCGACTGAGAATCGCGATTCAAGACCTTCGAGGCCGTCCCACAGCCGCTCGCCGCGGCCAAGCGTGATCGGGCTGACCACGATGTGCAGGTGGTCGATGAGGTCCGCGGCCAAGAACTCGCGAACCGTCGCGACGCCACCGCCAATCCGGACGTCGCGACCACCGGCGGCCTCCCGCGCGGCCGCCAGCGCCTCTGCCGGCGACGCGTCGATGAAGTGGAAGGTGGTTCCGCCGTCCATCTCGATCGACGGACGCGGATGATGGGTCAGCACGAAGACGGGCGTGTGGAACGGCGGGTTGTCGCCCCACCAGCCGCGCCACTCGTCGTCCGTGCCGACGCCCGACCACGCGCCGCGCGCGGCGCTGAACTTGTTGCGGCCCATGATCTCCGCGCCGATGCCCGGGCCCCAGTTGCTGGCGAATGACTCGTCGACCCCCATGCTGCCGCCACCCTCACCGGTCATTGCGTGGAACGTGCGGGTGCCGAAGAACCACTCCATGAGCCGGTGACCGGCGTGGCCGAACGGCTCGTCGAGGCTTTGTCCCTCCCCGGTGCCGTAGCCGTCGAGAGAGACGCTGAAGTTGTGCACTCGCACGAGCGACACGGCGGAACCTCCGAAAGTCGATGTCGAGCGTTAGGACGACGCGCGCGCCCGGAAATCATCGCGCGTGACCACGCCACCCGGCGGGGATGACGGTGAGTATGGCTGGCACGTACGTCAATCCAGGCGAGGACTACAACCGCGACCAGCGGTACATCACCACCCGCATCACGCAAGACGGCCGCGACGGCTACCCGGTCGAGTCCGGCCGGTATCGGTTGATCGTCAGCCGGGCCTGCCCCTGGGCGAACCGGGCGATCATCGTGCGCCGGCTGCTCGGCCTCGAAGACGCGATTTCGATGGGGGTCGCCGGCCCGACGCACGACGAGCGCAGCTGGACCTTCGACCTCGACCCCGGCGCCCGTGACCCGGTGCTTGGCATCGAGCGGCTGCAAGAGGCCTACGTCAAGCGGTTCCCCGGCTACGACCGCGGCGTTACGGTGCCCGCGATGGTCGACGTCGCGACAGGCGAGGTGGTGACCAACGACTTCGCCCAGATCACGCTCGACCTCTCGACCCAGTGGCGGGCCCACCACCGGCCCGGCGCGCCCAACCTCTACCCGCAGCGGTTGCGCGAGGAGATCGACGCCGTCAACGCTCTCGTCTTCGCCGACGTCAACAACGGCGTCTACCGGTGCGGGTTCGCCGGCAGCCAGGAGGCGTACGACCGGGCATACCACCGGCTGTTCGACCGGCTCGACTGGCTGTCACAACGCCTCGAGCGGCAGCGCTACCTGGTCGGCAACACGATCACCGAGGCCGACGTCCGGCTGTTCACCACGCTGGCCCGCTTCGACGCCGTCTACCACGGCCACTTCAAGTGCAACCGGAACAAGCTCACCGAGCTGCCGGTGCTGTGGGCGTACGCGCGCGACCTGTTCCAGACACCAGGCTTCGGCGACACGATCGACTTCGACCACATCAAGCGGCACTACTACTGCGTCCACCGCGACATCAACCCGACCGGCATCGTCCCGGACGGGCCTGACCTGTCGGGTTGGGTCACCCCGCACGGCCGCGAGCAACTCGGCGGCCAACCGTTTGGTGACGGCACGCCGCCCGCGCCGCCCAAGCCGGAGGAGACCGTGCCGGTCGAGCACACGCCGCTGGCAGCCTGACGGCCCGTGCGCGTTCCGTGACCGTTCCTTGACCCAGTGGTGACGCCCGCATAGCCTCAAAACAAGTGAGGAGTCGCCCCGGCGACGGGGTATGAGAACGCGCGAGCAAGACGAACACCCGGGCCGCGGCCCGTGTCGATAGCAAGATCCGAAACCGGTTCCGGCCAGCCCAGAGCCGGACGACGCTCACCACGAGCGACGGCGTGAACGTCAGGCCACGTTGTCGCCGCCCGGTGCACGTCACGCTTCGCGTGCCTCGCCTCCTCGTGCAGGCGCGCGCCTGCGGCAACGCCGGGCGCGCGAGGCGACGAACCGCGCACCCGCGGTCACGGACGTAGGAGGCGGCAATGCCGACGGCGGCCCTGGTGGCGGTGATCGCGGTGGTCTCCGTCGCGGCGCTGGCGGCATCCCTCCTCGTGATCTGGTCGATGCGCCACCCGCACAACCCCGCGGCCCCGGCGATCGACAACCGGCAGCGCACCCAGGAGCAGGCCGACCTCCTTGAAGAGGCCAGACAGACCCACGAGCTTGAGATTCAGGCGCTGAAGGCGGAGCTGCGCGAGCTGCGGTCAGATCTCGAACGTCGCGAGCGCCGCCTCGCCGATCGCGAAGCGCGCCTGGACGACGACCAGCGTCGCGTCGACTCCCGCGACCGTGAACTGGCCGCCCTTGAGACCGAGTTGGCGAAACGCCGTGCCCAACTCGAAGACCTTGCCGAGGAGCGCCGCCTGGTGCTTGAGCGCACCGCCGGGCTGACCGCCGAGGACGCCAAGGCCGAGCTCATCAGCTTGATCGAAAACCAGGCCAAGCGCGAGGCCGCCATCGTCGTCCGCGACATCGAACGCGCCGCCACCGAGGAGGGCGAGAAGCGGGCGCGCGCCATCGTCACGACAGCGATCCAACGGGTGGCGAGCGAGCAGACCGCCGAGTCGGTCGTGAGCGTGCTGCACCTGCCGAGCGACGAGATGAAGGGCCGGATCATCGGCCGCGAGGGTCGCAACATCCGCGCCTTCGAGACGGTCACCGGCGTCAACCTGATCATCGACGACACGCCCGAGGCGGTGCTGCTGTCCTGCTTCGACCCGGTACGCCGCGAGGTGGCCCGTGTGGCGCTCGAGAAGCTGGTGCTCGACGGCCGGATTCACCCCCACCGCATCGAGGAGATCTACGAGCGCAGCCTGGCCGAGGTCGAGCAGCTCTGCCTGCGGGCCGGGGAGGACGCCCTCGTCGAGGTCGGGGTGACCAACCTGCACCCGGAGTTGGTGCTGCTGCTCGGGCGGTTGCGCTACCGGACGTCGTATGGGCAGAACGTGCTCAAGCACCTGATCGAGTCGGCGCACCTCGCCGGGGTGATGGGTGCGGAGCTCGGCCTCGACGTCCCCTTGGTGAAGCGATGCGCGTTGTTGCACGACATCGGCAAGGCGCTGACCCACGAGATGGAGGGCAGCCACGCGTTGATCGGCGCCGAAATCGCCCGCAAGTACGGCGAGCACGAGGACGTCGTCCACGCGATCGAGGCGCACCACAACGAGGTCGAGGTGCGCACTGTCGAGGCCGTTTTGACCCAGGCCGCAGACGCCATCAGCGGTGGGCGGCCGGGCGCGCGGCGTGAGTCGCTTGAGTCATACGTGAAACGGCTCGAACGGCTGGAGCAAATCGCCACCTCGTACGAGGGCGTCGAGAAAGTCTTCGCGATGCAGGCCGGGCGCGAGGTGCGGGTGATGGTGCTGCCCGACCAGGTCGACGACATCCAAGCGCAGGTGATCGCGCGCGACATCGCCAAGCAAATTGAAGAGGAGTTGACCTATCCCGGCCAGATCCGAGTGACCGTGGTGCGCGAGTCGCGCGCGACCGAGCTCGCGCATTAACCCGGACGACGCCGCGACCCGCCGCCCACTCGCCGGCCAGCTCGCTGCGCCGAGTTGTGTCGGCGTGCACGCGGTCTCTACTGTGTGCTCGCCGACACAAGTGTCGAACCGATCGCCAGGCGCGGGTTAACGACGACGGATGCGCGGCATCAGAGACCACGCAACTGCGATGCCGAAGAAGCACAGGCCCATCAACAAGCGCTCGGTGCTGCCACGAATGAGGAAAAGCGCGAGGTACGCCACGGCGATTAGGGCATAGGATACCGCGAGCCCGATGCTCAACGAGCGCGGTACCGGCTGGCGCTTCTTCACCCTGTTTCCATACCCGCGAAGAAACGCGCCGCACCGTCGGCCGCCGTCTGCGGATCGCGCCAATCGAGGTGCGACTGCGGGATCGAGGGTATCTATCGCATGCCGTGGTTCACACCGTTGTTGAGCATCGACAAGGGGCCGTATGTTCCGCATTTACTCTGCAGCGAAGGTCGCTCATATGCTTTCGCAGCGGGACGGGCCGGGCACGCTGAAGCTCGGGCGATATGACGGCGCGTGGCGACCGCATCCGTCGACTGACCGTTACGCGCCTGGCATCAACGGGCCGGCCGAGAAGGTCACTTACACGCCAACGGGAAATGGACAGGTGAGCGTCGACGTCGAGCGCAGGAACGGGCCTTGGGCTTTCGCGCCACCAAGGGAGCACAGCGTGGGGCCGATACCGACGGCGGCCTCCGTGGCAAGGAGCCATGCCGCGCACAAGTATGTGTGGGGTGCGTTGCTCGTGTACCTGGCCGCCATGGCCTGCGGATTCGAATTCGGTTACGGCTGGGTCGGCGACGGCTCTGTGATCGGCGGGCTCGTCGGCCTGATGGCGGGTTTCTTCGTGGCCTACGTCGTTAATCTCGCTGCCGTGGTTGCGCTCCACGCCCGGCGAATGCGCGCGCGCCGCGCCAAAGACAAGGTGTTGCCCCATTAATGACTGGTAGGTCGCCGGCTTCACGCGTCAGCAGGTCCGGCTTGAGCACACCGAGGGAATTGGCATCTGATCGGCGCCCACCGCTGCGTCGGTCAGGGATTCTGCTAGCTGGCCGAGCCGCCGTTTGGCCACGGACATTTGGTGCTGGCAGATCGTTGATAGGCGATCGCCCGTTCGGCTCGCCGCGGGAGAGACTCGCGCGCCCTCGGGCGGTGTTCCACCCACCAGGTGGGGAGCGTTTTGTGGGGCAGCTGTCCGGCTTGGCGCTGGCATCGCGCATCTCCCATCTCGCCATCCGGCCGGTGGCGGAACAGGCCCGCGCATCTCGCCGGATGCGCCATAAGCGGTTGACTCGTGTGCGAGGCTTCGGCCTGTGGCACTGACGATTCACAACCGTGGCCAGGAGCCGGAGATATTCAAGGCGGTCGACCACGCCGACTTCGACCGGTCTTGGCCGCTGTTCATGCAGCAAGACCCGACGGCGAATCTGTACTACGGGTACGTCGACTCGGTCGCCGACTACGTGCTGCTCGCAACCGACGGCGGTGAGCCGGTCGCGAAGGCATACTCGGCGCCGTTCGCCTTTGGCGGCAAAGGCCGCGAGGAGCTGCCGGCGGCTGGCTGGGACCAGGTCATCAGATGGCAGCACGCCGACCGGCTGGCCGGCCGGGAACGCAACGTGGCGACCGCTTTAGA
>Ga0187809_10000525_pt1 | contig 20194 bp, 13 predicted proteins | sample NC_wetland_sal_i_8_FD_132415 | JGI IMG/M metagenome (GOLD analysis project Ga0187809, IMG submission 132415) | Wetland sediment microbial communities from Neuse River Estuary, North Carolina, USA - ASW_4 | ecosystem: Environmental > Aquatic > Freshwater > Wetlands > Sediment | place: USA: North...
TAGGCTCAGAACGGCTTCGCAGGCGCCGATATAAGCAGGCATGTCACGCGTTGCGGCCGGGATCGGCGCCAGCGAAGTCGCCGACGCCCGAACGGCGGGTCGCGAAGCGGCGGCCAACGCACTCGGCGAACTTGCCGGCGCGAGCCCCGCGTTGGTGATCGTTTACAGCTCGATCCGGTACGACTTCGCCGAGTTGCTGGCCGGGATTCGTGAGCTCACCGGTGCGACGCCGCTGGTTGGAGCGACCTCATGCGGCCACTTCTTCGACGGGCGGCTCGTCGACGCGGGAGAAGGCGTCGCCGTGCTGGTGCTCTCAACCGGCGACTACCACTTCGGCGTCGCGTCGGTGACCAACGTGACCGGGCGCGGTGTGGCGGCCGGTCGCGAGCTGGCCGAGTCGGCGAAGGCGGCGGCGGGAGACGTTCGGCTTGATCACGCGGCCGTCCTCTTGCTGGCCGACGGGTTGCAGCCAGAGCAGCAGACGCTGATCAACGGCATCTACGCCTTCAGCGGGGTGAAGGTCCCGGTGGTCGGCGGCGCCGCGGCGGACGACCGTCAGCTGACCGGAACGAAGGTCTTCCACGGCGACCAGGTGCTCTCCGACGCCGCGGTTGCTGTCTGGATCGACTCACCGCGGCCGCTGACCGTCGCGGTCGCGCACGGCTGGACGGCGCAAGGCCTGCCCATGTTGGTCACTCGCGCGGACGGCCCGATCATCTACGAGATCGGCGGCCGTCCGTCGAGCCAGGTGATGGAGGAGCAGTTTCGCCCGGCCGAAGCCGAAGCCGCGGACGACGAGGACGCCGACCGTTGGTATTCGGCCCACGCGCTCGGACTCGTCGAACCCGACGGCTCGATGCTGGTCCGCGGCGTGTACCGCGACCCCGAAGGGCTGATGCGCACGCTGGTGCCGGTGCCCGCGTACGCGGCGGTGCAGGTCGTGACCGCCGACGCGGACGCGCTGCTCGACGTCACCGAGACCGTCGCCAACAACGCTCTTGAGAACACCGACCCGGGCGTGTTGCTGGGCTTCAGTTGCGTGGCGCGACTCGACATCTTGCGCGACCGGTCTCCCGAAGAGCCAGGGTTGCTGCAAAAGGCGGCTGGCGCCGCCCGCACATTCGGCTTCTTCACCTACGGCGAATTCGCCCGCACGAAAAGCGTCGCCGGCGTGCACAACGCCACGCTGACCGCGATCGCGTTGTGATGCGACGAGCAGGTGACGTCGACCGGTGAGAACACTTTCAGTTCCGGGGCCCCGACCGGACGACGAGGAGCGGTTACGCGCTGAGCTGGCGGCCGCGCATGCCGCTGCGCGTGAGGCGTATCGCATCTCCACGACGCTCGTTCGGTTGCTCACGGTCATCGGGCAACCGATTCCGCCGCAGGCGCTCATCGACCAGACGCTGATCTCGCTGTCGGAACTGTTCACCGCCGGAGTCTCTTGCGTCGTCGAGCTCGTCGGCGACCAGCTGTTCGTGCGTGACGCGTGCGGTGTCCCGGACGACGACCCTGCCCTTGGCGTCGGCTGGCCGGCGTGCGATTGGGCGATGGCCGCGATTGAGGCGAGCCAACCGGTGGCCTGCCGCTGCGATGACGAACCGCTCGTCGCGGCTCTCGTCGGCGGCGAGCCGACTTCCGGCGCCGTCGTCCCGCTCGGCGGCAGCCAACCAAGCGATCAACTGCTCATGTTGTTCCGGGCGGCCGACCACCCGTTCACAGCCCAAGACCTCCAGGTGCTCGGTTCGGTCGCCGGGCGCCTGCAAGTGTCGCTCGAGGCGCGCCGACGCGGTGTCGTCATGGAGCGTCTTGAGCGGGCCGCGCTCGAGCTGATGCAGCGGCTCGACCAGGTGACGACCGTCGCCGCAAGGCAGCTGCGGGAGATCAGCGACGCCGACGCCGCCTGGCTGGCGACGGTGGAGGACGGCCGCGCCGTCCTGGTCGCCCACGACGGCGTCGACGCGACGTTCGTCGCGAACTGGCCCCGGCCGCTGACCAGCCTGCCCGGATGGACCACGCTCGGCACAGGGCAGCCGGTGTCGTCCGCTGACGGGTATCCAGGAATAGCCACCGGCGCCCCGATCGCCGTGAGCTGCGTGCCACTGACCCGCGACGCGCGACCGACGCTGCTGCTGTTCGCGGCGAAGCGTGGCGTGCATGGATTTCCCCCGGAAGTCGTTGAGGCCATTGGCATCTTCGGTCGGCACGTCGACGCGGCGATCGTCAACTCCACGCTGTACCGCGAGCTGCGCCGCAGCGAGATGTCGCTTCGGCTCATCACCGACTCGATCAACGACATGGTGGCGGTGGTCGACGAACGCGGCGTGTTCGAATACGCCTCGCCTTCTTACCAACGGCAGCTTGGCCTCGTCGTCGACGAGCTCATCGGTCGGCAAGTCGTCGACTTCGTCGCTGACGACGATCGCGAGCTCGTTCGCTCCGCGCTGGTGCGAATGGGCGACGAGTCCAAGGTCGAGTACCGGGTGCGTGACGCGAGCGGCGCTTTGGTCTGGGTGGAGACCGCGGTGCGGCATCCGTCGAAATCCGTCACCGGCCGGGTGTTCGGCACGGTGCTGTCGTCGCGGGTCGTCGACGAGCGAAAGCGTTTGGAGGAGGAGTTGCGCCACCGCGCGTTGCACGATCCGCTCACCGGCCTGGCGAACCGTTCGCTCGTCACCGAACGCCTCGACCGGCTGCTCGCCGACGACATGCACGTGGGAGTGCTGTTCTGCGACGTCGACAAGTTCAAGTCGGTCAACGACCGACTTGGCCACGAGGCGGGCGACGAGTTGCTGCAGCACGTCACCGAGCGGTTGTTGCAGTGCATTCGGCCCCGTGACCTGCTCGCCCGCTTTGGCGGCGACGAGTTTGTCGTGGTGCTCGACCAGGTCGAAGACCATGACACGTTGCGTCGAATCGCCGACCGCGTGTTGCGCGCGCTCGACGCGCCGATCACGCTTCGGCGTGAGCGGGTGCGGGTCTCCGTCAGCGTCGGGGCCGTTCTCGGCGAAGGCAGTTCGACGTCGGCGAGCGCGTTGGTGCGGGACGCCGACGCGGCGATGTACGTCGCGAAGCAACGCGGCGGTGGCGACGTCGAGATATTCGACGCGGTCGCCTCGCACCAGTCGCTCGACCGGTTGAGTCTGGCGTCGGAGGTCGTCGGCGCCGCCGCGCGCGGCGAGTTCGCCTTGCACTATCAGCCGGCGTTCGACTTGGAGAGCAGCGCGTTCACCATCCTTGAGGCGCTGCTGCGCTGGACGCATCCAACCCGCGGCCCGATCCCGCCCGACAAGTTCATCCCGCTGGCCGAGGAGAACGGCGCCATCGTCGGCATTGGGCAATGGGTGCTGCGGGAGGCCTGCCAGCAACTCGCGCAGTGGCATCGCGCCGGCGCGCGCGACATCGGCGTCGCAATCAACGCCTCCGTCGTCGAGCTGCAACAAGAGGGCTACGCGAAGTCGCTGCTCGACATCATCGACCGGGCCGGTGTTCGAACGAAGGACGTCTGGATCGAGATCACCGAGCGCGGCTACCTCTATGAGACCGCGGTGCGGCAGATCGCTGAGCTGCGGTCGGCCGGCGTGCGGTTCGCGCTCGACGACTTCGGGATGTCATACAGCAACTTCAGCTTCTTGAAGCGGCACGCGATCGAGTGCCTGAAGATCGACCGGTCGTTGGTGAACGACGTCACGGACGGCGGCACCGGCCGCAGCATCGTGGCGGCCATCATGGCGCTGGGGACGTCATTGCAGGTGCCGGTCGTCGCCGAAGGCATCGAGACGCCGCAACAGCGCGACACGCTCCTTGACCTGGGCTGCCGCTACGGCCAGGGCTACCTGCTCGGTCGGCCGCTCCAGCTCGACGCGATGACCCGGCTGATTGAAACCCGAGTGCGGCGGGCTTCGTGACTGGTCAGCGGACGGGTCGCTCGCTTTGCGCGAGCCACTGCCGCTGCGTCTCCAGTTGAGACTCCAAGTCGCGCACCTGCGCGGTCTGCCCTGCCTCGCGGGCGCGGTCGATCTTTCGCTCTAACTTCTCGACCGACTCGCGCAGCCGGATCACCAGCGGCGACGACGACACCGTCGACTCGCGCCATTGCGCGTCGGCGGCCGCGCGCACCCGGGCGGCGACGGCGTCCATGCGCTTGTCGAGGTCGGACGTGACCTCTCGCGGCGCCCGGCCGATCGCTGCGTAGCGCGCTTGCACGTCGCGCAGCTTCGCCTGCGCGGCGGCCAAGTCGGACGACGGGTCGATCGCCTCCGCCTCGGCCAACACCGCCTCTTTGGCCGCCTGGTTTGCCTTGTGCTCGGAGTCGCGCTCGTCGAACGCGGCCGAGCGGCGGGCGAAGAACGCGTCTTGCGCCGCGCGGAACCGCTGCCACAACGCGTCGTCGACGTCCTTCGACGCGCGGCCGGCGGCCTTCCACTGCGACATCAACGACTTGAATCGGTTCGCGGTCGGGGTCCACTCGGACGACGACGACATCGCCTCGGCTTCGGCCACCAGCTTCTCTTTGCGGGCCACGACTTCCTTGCGTTGCTCGTCGAGCGCGGCGAAGTGCGCGCCGCGCCGTCGTCCAAATTCAGAACGCGCGGTCGACACCCGCTTCCACAACTCGCTGTCGAGTTTGCGGTCGACACCCTTGATCGCCCGCCACTCCTCGACGATCGCGCGCAGCCGGTCGCCGGCCGCCTTCCACTGGGTGCTCTCGGCCAGCGTCTCGGCTTCCTCGGCCAGCGCGCGCTTGGCTGCCGCGGCGTGTTCAGCGGCGGCGGCCTTCTCCGCCTTCTCCTGTGAGCGCTTGGCCTCTGCCGCCTCGATCAGCGCGCCGAGCCGGGCGTCGAGCGACGCGAGGTCGCCGACGACGTTCGCCGCCGGCAGCGTCTCGCGAAGCTTGGTGGCCGCGACCACGGTGGACGACGCGGACGCGGCGCCCGACGCGAGCCTGGTCTCCAGCAGGCTGACCTCGGTGGCGAGGTCGTCGTAGCGTCGGACGAAGTGCGCGAGCCCCTCTTCCGGCGTGCCGGCCTGCCAGGAGCCCACCTCGCGCTCGCCGTCCGCGGTGCGGACGTAAACGGTGCCGTCTTCGGCGATGCGGCCCCACGGGTTGTCGGTGGCCATCGTCGGTGTCGCTCCTGTTGCTCTCGATTGGTGCACCGGGGTGTTGTCGCACTAGGGCGGCCGGTGGCTCTTGGCTTGCGTTCGTGCTCGTGCAGTCTCGCCCATCTTGCCGCCCGAAGCGAAGCCCGCCCGCAGATAGTCTGCAGGTCGTGATGCGCTCGTGATCATCTCAGCGGCGATCTGCCCTCATCCGCCGTTGATCGTTCCCGCGGTCGCGGCGGGCGCGGCGTTCGAAACCGACGACCTGCGCGCGGCTTGCGACCTGGCGATCTCCCGGCTGCTCGCTCGCGCGCCCGAGCAGATCGTGATCGTCGGCGGGGATTCGCCGCATGCTCCCGGCGGGCTGCGCGCGTTCGCGCCAGGAGCCCCCGATCTGCCCGACTACGACCTGCCGTTGCCGTTGGTGATCGGCAACTGGCTGCTCGATCGGGCTGGATTCGCCGCGGCCGGCCGACACGGTGTCGTCGTCCGGGCTGACGGAACGCCGACCGATGGTTGGCCGGGTCTCGCGCCGACGACCGGCCTGCTGGTGATGGCCGACGGCAGCGCGCGGCGGAGCGTCAAGGGCCCCGGATATCTCGACGAGCGGGCTGAGCCGTTCGACGCGGCGGTGACCAAGGCGTTGGCGACATCCGATCTTGACACGCTGCTCGCTCTTGACTCGCCGTTGGCCGCGGAGCTGCTCGTTGGCGGCGTTGGGCCGCTGAAGGCGCTAGCCGCGTTGACGCGCGGCGCGACGTGGCGCGCGGAGGCCTTTTACGACGCGGCGCCGTACGGCGTGCAGTACACGGTGGCGTCGTGGTCGCGAATCGGAGTCGCGTGAACCGGGTCGTGGCGGTCGTCGGGCCGACGGCGGTGGGGAAGTCCGAGTTCGGTGTCGCGCTGGCTTCGCGGCTCGACGGCGAGGTCGTCAACGCCGACTCGATGCAGCTATATCAAGGCATGGACATCGGCACCGCGAAGCTGTCCGTCGACGAACGTGGTGGCGTTCCGCATCATCTGCTCGACATCTGGCCGGTGACCCAGACCGCTTCCGTCGCGGAGTATCAGGCGTTGGCTCGCGCGACGATCGCGCGGCTGCATGCTGTTGGCCGGTTGCCGGTCCTGGTCGGGGGCTCCGGGCTGTATGTGCGCGCGGTGCTCGACGAGTTGGTGTTTCCGGGCACCGACTCGGCGGTGCGGGCTGCTCTTGAGGAGGAGCTTTCCGTTGCGGCGCCGGAGAAATTGCACGCGCGGTTGGCGGCGGCCGATCCGGTCGCGGCGGCGGCGATCCTGCCGACGAACGGACGACGAATCGTGCGCGCGCTCGAGGTGATGGCGATCGGCGGCCAGCCGTTCACCGGGGCGATGCCGGCGTATTCGTCGATGTACGACGCGGTGTTGATCGGGCTGGATCGCGACCCCGGCGAACTCGACGCGCGGGTGACGGCGCGGGTCGATTCGATGTGGTCGCGGGGGTTGGTCGACGAGGTGCGGCATCTTGCCGAGGCATGTGGGTTGCGCTCTGGGGTGACGGCGAGCCGGGCGCTCGGCTACAAGCAGGTGTTGGCGATGCTCGACGGGTCGCTGACCGAAGACGAGGCGCGCTCGCACACCGTGCAGGCGACCAAGCGGTTCGTGCGGCGGCAGCGGTCGTGGTTTCGGCCCGATCCGCGGGTGCATTGGCTCGGTTCGCCGTCGGTTGAAGAGGCGCTCTCGCTGATCGGCTGACTCGGCGAGCGCTTGGCGCGCATCTTGGCCCGACCGGCTGGCTACCATCGAGTGCGTGAGCGAGATTCCGTTCGTCAAGGGGCACGGCACCCGCAACGACTTCATCGTGGTGCCCGACCCTGATGGTTCGCTCTCGCTGTCGGCCGCGCAGGTCGCCGCGATGTGCGACCGCCGGGCGGGCATCGGCGCGGACGGCGTGCTGCGGGTGGTGCGCGGTTCAGCTGAACCGGTATTGGCCGCGTTGGCGCCCGAGGCCGAATGGTTCATGGACTACCGAAACGCCGACGGCTCATTGTCGGAAACGTGCGGCAACGGGCTGCGGGTGTTCGCGCGGTACCTGGTCGATTCTGGTCTCGCGGCGCCCGGACGGTTGCCGATCGGAACGCGCGGCGGCGTCGTCCAGGTTGAGGTTGGCGTCGACGGCGACGTCACTGTCGACATGGGAGCGCCGCGGGTTTTCGACACGTCCTTCGCGTCGGTCGGGGGAGTGAAGTACGAGGGGCTGCACATCTCGATGGGCAATCCACACCTCGTCTGCGTGACCGACGTGCCGGTCGAAACCCTTGATTTGACAGCGCTTCCGGACGTCGACCCGGGCGTCTTCCCGGCCGGCGTCAACGTGGAGTTCGTGAATCTCGTGGACGACGCGCACGCGGTGATGCGCGTTCACGAACGTGGGGTGGGCGAGACGGAGTCGTGCGGGAGCGGGGCTTGCGCGGTGGCCGCCGCGTTGGCGGTGCGCGCTGGGCTTGCTTCGGGGTCGTGGCAGCTTTCCGTTCCTGGCGGGGAGCTGGCGTTAACAATCGACGCTGAGACCGGTCACGTGTTGCTGCGCGGGCCGGCGGTGATTGTCGCGCGAGGCGTCTGGCTCTGAGCTGGTTCCGTCCCGGCGGCTGTTCGACGAATCTTGCCTTAGCCAGGGACGCCGTCGTCTAACAGCCGGTCACTTCGGCTCGGCCAACGGGTGTTGGCAGAGGTCCTTTGCTCTGAGTCATCAGGTCTGAGTCACCCGGCTAGCTCTGAGTCGCCCGGCTAGGTCTGAGTCGCCCGGCTAGGTCTGAGTCGCCCGGCTAGGTCTGAGTCGCCCGGCTAGGTCCGAGTCACCCGGTCAGACGTTGCGTCAAACGGGCTCAACGGCGGCTGCCATGACTCAGAACTGGTGACTCAGAGCAAAGCGTCTTCGAGAGCAAACCCCCGCCGGGCGCGAGTCGCGAGCGAAGTCCCGCCGGGCGCGAGTCGCGAGCGAAGTCCCGCCGGCCGCCGACCCTCAGCCCTCAGTCGGCGACGGCCGGTGTCACCTCTCCCTCGGGCAGCGGCACGTCGCGCAGTCCACGCAGCGGCGAGAACAGCACCCACAGCGGCGCGAATTGCGCGCCCACCGCGCAGATCCACAGCGCGTTGCGCAGCCCAAAAGCGGTCGCCAGCCAGCCTCCCAACAACCCGCCCAACGGCATGGTGCCCCACACCAGAAACCGCATGGTGGCGTTCATGCGACCGAGCAGCGGCCGCGGGCACAACGCCTGGCGGAAGCTCACCTGCGCGACGTTGTAGATGACGGCGCCGGCCGAGCCGAAGAACAGCGTGATCGCGGCCAACGAGAGACGCCAGTCGTGATGCGTCATCGGCTCAAGCAAGTTGAACGGCGCGAACAGCAGTGCTCCGAGCCAGATGGCCCGCGCTTGGCCGACCCGCTTCGCGAACATCCCGCTGGTGAGGGCGCCCAGCAGTCCGCCGACCGAACCGACCGAGAACAGCAGGCCGATCCCGCCAGCCGACAGGTGCACGGTGCGCACCAAGAACACGACGAGCACGGCGGTGTTGGCGGCGCCGAACAGGTTCGCGGTGCCGGTGCAACCCGCGATCTTGCGAAGGATCGGGTTGCCGAGCACGAACCGCAGACCTTCGCCGATCTCCTTGCCCAGATGGCGTTGCGGCGGGGGCACGGGCGCAGGCTCGCGGGCTCGAATCGCGGTGACCCAACTCGCCGACCACAGGTAGCTGACCGCGTCGGCCAGCACCGCATACGGCGCGGTGAACGCCTGCACCAAGAAGCCGCCGAGGCTCGGCCCGACCACCTGCGACGTCGCCCGCGTCGCCTCAAGCTTGCCGTTGCCGTCGACCAGTTCCTCGCGGCTCACCAACTCCGGCAGATAGCTCTGATACGCGACGTCGAAGAACACGGTGAGCACGCCGGTGACGAGCGCGACGGCGAACAGCTGCCCGATCGTCAGCCCATGCAGCAGCGCCGCGAGCGGCACGCTGCCTAACGCCAACGCCCGCCCCACATCGCCAAGAATCAACACCGGACGACGCCGCACCCGGTCGCACCACGCGCCCGCCGGCAACCCGACGAGCAGGAAGGCAGCCGTCTCGCACGCCGTCAGCGCGCCGACCTCGAACGCCGACGCGTGCAGCGTCTTGACCGCGACCAGCGGCAGCGCGAGCAAGCCGACCTGCGTGCCGACCTGGCTGATCGCGTCGCCGATCCACAGCCGGCGGAAGTCGCGGTGGAAGAACAACCCTCGGCGGGCAGGAGCGTCAGCAGGCGCGGCGGCGGTCACCAGGTGAGGCTCCGCGAGCGCACCGACGGTTGTCAACCGAATCTGCGGTGAACGAACATGAGGACAGCGGTCACAAGATCGGCGGTGACATCACATGAGCATGCGCACCCAGCGCCCGGCCTCGCCGCAACCGCAGGCCGGTGCTTCGTCGTCCGACATAGCCCGCACGCTGTTCGACGTGATCGGCCACGTGCTCGGCAGGCCACCTGCCTTCGGCATCGCAGCCTGGGACGGTTCCCGCGTCGGCCCGAAAGACGCCAAGACGACGGTCCACATCAACAGCCCGGTCGCGCTGCGCCGGCTGTTGTGGCGGCCGAACGAGCTCGGCATGGCCCGCGCCTACATCGCCGGAGACCTCGACGTCCAAGGCGATCTCATCGGCGCGCTCGAGCAGACGTTCTCGTCGGCCGCGCCTCCCGACCAGTCGCGCGACGCCGGCCTGCGCGAGCGGCTTGACCTGGTCAAGGCCGCGGCACGGCTCGGCGCCATCGGCCCGCCGCCGAAGCCGCCGTCCGGCGAAGTCAAGTTGCGCGGTCGGCTGCACTCGCGCGGCCGCGACGCCGCCGCCGTCGCACACCACTACGACGTCGGCAACGACTTCTACCGGCTGCTGCTCGACGAGACGATGACCTACTCCTGCGCCTACTGGACGTCCGACCCCTCACCGACCTTCACTCTTGCCGACGCTCAACGCGCGAAGTACGAGCTGATCTGCCGCAAACTCGGGTTGCGGCGCGGCATGCGGTTGCTCGACGTCGGCTGCGGTTGGGGTGGCATGGTCATGCACGCCGCGCAAAACTTCGGTGTCAACGCGCTCGGCATCACGTTGTCGCGCGAGCAAGAATCCCTTGCCAGGCAGCGAATCCAACAAGCTGGGCTCAACGACCAGATCGAAATCCGCTACTGCGATTACCGCGAGCTGCGGGACGAGCATTTCGACGCCATCAGCTCCATCGGCATGGCCGAGCATGTCGGCGCCGTCGCGTTCGGCGAGTACGCGGGCACGCTGCACAGACTCCTCACCCCGACCGGCCGGCTGCTCAACCACCAAATCTCCATGCCGGACGGCGCTTCCCGCGCGAAAGGCGGCCCGACCTTCATCAGCCGCTACATCTTCCCGGACGGCGAACTGCAGCCGGTCGGAAACGTCGTCAACGCCCTTGAGCGCGCCGGTTTCGAAGTGCGCGACGTCGAGAGCCTGCGCGAGAACTACCACCTCACCTTGCTGGCCTGGTTGGAAAATCTGCGCCGCAACCGCGACGAGGCGAAGAAGCTCGTCGGCGAGGAAAGGGTCAGAACCTGGGAGCTCTACATCGCCGCGTCGGCGGCTGCGTTCAACACCGGCCACGTCGGCATCCACCAGACGCTGGCGATCAAGCCCGACAACGGTCGCAGCGGCCTGCCCAGGATCAGAACGCAATGGCTTTGCGACTGACGAAGGAGTCATGAAACCATCGCTGAACGCCGGGATGATCCTCGGCATCCCAAGCGTTGGATTCAGACGATGACACAACCAGAAGAAGACCTTTCATTCGACCTTGAAGACCGCCAGGCGCTGCGCCGCGTGGTCGGCCTGTCGACCGAACTGCAAGACATCACCGAGGTCGAGTATCGGCAGCTGCGCCTTGAGCGCGTCGTCCTTGTCGGCGTGTGGACCGACGGCACGCTGCGCGACGCCGAGAACTCCCTCGTCGAGTTGAAGCTGCTCGCCGAAACCGCCGGCTCCGAGGTGTTCGAAGGCCTGATCCAACGTCGTGAAAAGCCCGACCCGGCCACCTACATCGGCTCCGGCAAGGCCAAGGAGTTGCGCGACGTCGTGCTGGCCACCGGCGCCGACACGGTGATCTGCGACGGCGAGCTCACTCCCGGCCAACTTCGCCAGCTCGAGGACGTCGTCAAGGTCAAGGTCGTCGACCGCACCGCGTTGATCCTCGACATTTTCGCCCAGCACGCCAGAAGCCGAGAGGGCAAGGCGCAGGTCGAGCTCGCGCAGATGACCTACCTGCTCCCACGGCTTCGCGGTTGGGGTGAGTCGCTGTCTCGCCAGGCCGGTGGTCGGGCGGGCGCGGGCGGCGTCGGCATCGGCGGCCGCGGTCCTGGTGAGACGAAGATCGAGCTCGACCGCCGGCGGATCCGGACGAGGATGGCCAAGCTGCGCCGTGAGCTCGCCGGCATGTCGACGGCCCGCGACGTCAAGCGCCAAGAGCGCAAGCGCGGCGAGGTGCCGAGCGTCGCCATCGCCGGCTACACGAACGCCGGCAAGTCGTCGCTGCTCAACCGGCTCACCGGCGCCGGGGTGCTGGTCGAGAACGCGCTGTTCGCCACCCTCGACCCCACCGTGCGCCGCGCGCAGACCACCGACGGCCGGGGATTCACCCTCACCGACACGGTCGGCTTCGTGCGCCACCTGCCGCACCAGCTGATCGAGGCGTTCCGCTCCACCCTCGACGAGGTGGCCGACGCCGACCTGATCTTGCACGTCGTCGACGGCTCAGACCCCGACCCGGGCGCGCAGCTCGCCGCCGTCCGCACCGTCTTCGCCGAGATCGGCGCGCTCGACATTCCCGAGTTGATCGTGGTCAACAAGGCGGACGTCGCCGACCCGGCGATGGTCGACGCGGTCGCCCGCGCCGAGCGCCACCGCGGCAACCGCGTCGTCGTGGTGTCGGCGCGCACCGGCGCCGGTGTCGACGACCTGGTCGCCGCGCTCGACGACCTGGTGCCGCGGCCAGCGGTGTTGGTCGACGTCCTGCTGCCCTTTAGCGAGGGCCGGCTGGTCGCGCGGGTGCACGAGCACGGCGAGGTGGAATTCCAGGAGCACACCGAGCAGGGCACCCGGTTGCGGGCGCGGGTTCCCGAGCGGATCGCCGCCGAGCTGGCCCACTACACGGTCGCGCCGAGCGCGGCCCACTAGCCGAGCGGCCAAATCGGGCTGCCAAACGCGCCCGCCCTTGGGCCGTTCGGGGGCTCAGGTAGCCCCGAACGGGTGACGATAACCCGCGCGTGACGTCCGACCGCGTGCTTCCGGCCACCCTGCGGATCGGCGGCGTGAAACGCGGTTTGACGCTGACCCTGCTCGGGGCGCTCGCGGCCAGCGTCGTCGGCACCATGCTCGGCGCGTTCTCGTCGTCCGGGCTCGCCGCGCAGCTGTCGGCGGCCGGTCTCGTCGCGTCGAGCGCCGCCGCCACCGTGGCGATGGTGTTGCGCGGCTGGCGCGAACCCGCGCTTCGGCGCAGCTGGCTGCTGCTCGCGGTCGCGCCGATGGGGGAGACCGCCTGGTTGGCCAGCGCGCTCGCCCCGTCATTCCACGGCGGCCAACTCGCCGCCCAGCCGGCAGGCGACGTCGGCCACCTGCTCGCCGTCCCGTTCGTCATCGCCGCGCTGCTCGGGCTGCCGACGATCGACCACGACCGGCGCACCCGGCTGCGTTCGGGGCTGGACGTGCTCGCCGCGACGTTCGCGTTCGGCGTGCTCACCTACAACTTCGGCACCCCGCACGGCGCCAACCAGCTCGGCGCGATCCAGCCGATCTTCGGCATGGCGCTCGGCACCGCGCTTGTCGCCGTGCTGGTGCGGGCCCGCTATGAGGGCGGGCTGCCGCTCGGAACCTTGCTGTCGGTGGTCGGCGGGCTGTTCGCGGTCGGCGTGTGCGCGACCCTCGCCGCGTTCGACGTCGACCACAACGGCTGGCTGGCCCAAGACCCGTACCTCGCGATCGGCGCCGCCGGTCACGTGCTGCTCGCCTACGGCAGCCTGCGCCCGATCGGGAGGCGTGACTCGGTCGCCGCCTTGCGCCACCGCGAGCAGATCGCGGTCATGGCGCCGATGCTGCCGATCCTGCCGGTCGCCGGCGTCGTCATCTACTCGATCCTGACCGGCGTCCAACTCGCGCTGATGACGCTGATCCTTCTGGGTCTGCTGGTCGCCTCGGTGTTGGCGAGCGCGGTGTTGGCCCGGCTGGACCAGCTGGTGCTCTCGCGCACGTTGGAGCACCGCGTCGTCGAGCGGACGCTGGCGCTGCGCACGCACGCGAAGTGGTTCCGCGCGCTGGTGCAGAACTCCTCCGACGTCATCACCATCGTCGACGCGAGCGGCACCATCCGCTATCAAACGCCGTCGGTCTCGCGGGTGCTCGGCTACGACCCGGCGGCGATGGTCGGACGCCGGTTCGGCGCGCTGCTGAGCAAAAACGACGCCGACCGGCTCGAGGCCATCCTGGTCGACGCCGCGCTGCGGCCGCGCTCAACGCAGGCCGTCGAGTTCGCGATGATGCACAGCGACGGCCACTGGTGCGAGACCGAGACCGTGGTGACCTCGTTGGTCGACGACCACGACATCCGCGGGCTCGTGCTCAACACCCGCGACGTCAGCGAGCGCAAGGAATTGGAGCGCCAGCTCACCCGGCAGGCGTTTTCCGACTCGCTCACCGGGTTGGCGAACCGCGCGCTGTTCCGCAACCGGGTCGAGCACGCGATCGAGGAACGGGCCGGCAGTGTCGGCCAGGTCGCCGTGCTGTTCCTCGACCTCGACGGGTTCAAGGGCGTCAACGACGCGCAAGGCCACCTGGTCGGCGACAGCCTGCTCGGCCTGGTCGCCGACCGGCTGCGGCACTGCGTCGGCGCCGGCGACACGGTCGCCCGCCTCGGCGGTGACGAGTTCGCGATCCTCATCGTCGGGATCGACGCGGAGCGGACGGCGATCCACGTCGCGGACCGGGTGCGGCAGGTGTTGTCGCAGCCGTTCGTGCTCGACGGCCGCGAGGTGACGCTCGCCGCCTCCACCGGCATCGCGGTCACCGACCACGGCGACGAGACCGCCGACCAGTTGCTGCGCAACGCCGACCTCGCGATGTACCGGGCGAAGGCCGCGCGCGACGGCAGCTTCGTCCGCTTCCAGTCGGAGATGCACGACGCGTTGCTGCTGCGGGTGCAGGCCGAGGCCGACCTGCGGCACGCCCTCGCCCGCGGCCAGCTCGCGTTGCACTACCAGCCGACGGTCAACCTGCACACCGGCCAGGTCGTCGGCGTCGAGGCGCTGATCCGCTGGTACCACCCGACCCGTGGTCTGGTGCAGCCGATGGACTTCATCAGCCTCGCCGAGGAGACCGGCCTGGTGGAGTCGATCGGCGAGTGGGCGGTGCGCGAGTGCTGCCGGCAGGGCGCCCGGTGGCAGGCGTACGCGCCACCCGGCGGCATCTTCCACGTGGCGGTCAACGTCTCGAGCCGGCAGCTCACCCCGCAGCTGCCGGCCATCGTGCGCGAGGCGCTCGCCGAGACCGGCATGCCGCCCGGCGCGCTCGTCATCGAGATGACCGAGAGCGTGCTGATCGAGCGCACCGAGGAGGCGATCGAGGTGTTGCGCGAACTCAAAGAGCTCGGCACCCGGATCGCCATCGACGACTTCGGCACCGGCTACTCGTCGTTGTCGTACCTGTCGAAGTTCCCCGTCGACATCTTGAAGATCGACAAGTCGTTCGTCGAACAGCTCAGCACGAAGACCGAGTTGGCGGACGACGCGAGCGCGGGCGCGCTCGGCGGCGGCAGCTCCGACAGCGCCGAACTGGCCCGCACGATCGTGCACCTGGGCCGCTCGCTGCGACTCGGCACCGTCGCCGAGGGCATCGAGACCCGCGAGCAGTACAACGCGCTGGTCAGCATGGCGTGTGACTACGGGCAGGGCTTCTTGTTCTCGCGCCCGCTGCCGGCCGAGGGCATCGACACGCTGTTCGCGCACCTGCTGGTCTCGACGCTGCCCACTCCGCAGGTCGTCTACCGTTCGACCGGCATCTCCGCCTAGCCGCGGTTCTCCGGCGGCCCGTACGTGTGGCGGGACAACTCACGCGCCCTGCCCTCTTCGACCGCGACCGCCAGCGCCTCGCCAAAGCGGCCCGGCCCCCAATACCGCGCGCCGACCAGCCGCGCGAGCTCGCGCCGGTCGGTCGGCCCGTGCTCGTCCAAGGCGCGGGCGATCACCTCGATCTCCCGGTCGAGGGCGCGCTCGTGCTCGATCGAGTAGCCGCCGCCCACCGACAACGAACGCGCGGCGGCGAGGCTGCGTCCCGGTCCCGGGCGGAACCGCCGGGCGCCGGCCCGGTCGCGCGCCTGCCGTCGTTCCAGCCGCGTCCGGATGCGCGCCTCGATCTCGCGGGCCCGCCGTTCCCGCTCGGCCGCGGCCGCCCGTTGTTCGTCGGCCTGCTCCGCCCGGGCGACATCGGAGGCCAGTTCCTCCGCGGCGAGCCGATGCTCTGCGGCGCGCACCCGTTCCTCCGCCGCCAGGCCACGCGCCTCGGCCGGCGTCGGGACGCCGCCTTCGCGGTCGCCCGCGCGGTCGAGGTCTCGACCCTCGGCGACGGCGGCCGCCCGCTCGGCGTTGACCCGCGCCCAGGCTTCGTGCATCTGCGCGCGAGCGCGATCGAGGGCCGCCTTCGCGCCTTCGTCGTCGCGCGCCGCCGCGTGCGCCTCCTCCGCCATCGCGAGTTGCTCGTGGAGCCGAGCCCGCTCGTTGGCGGCGGCCGCGCGGCGTTCGTAGTCTGCGGCGGCCTCGCGGTCGCCGGTGCTCACCGCGACCAGCCGGCGCGCGTCGTCCTCGATCGCGAGCGCGCGTTGCTGGGCGGCCTGGGCGCGTTCACGGGCGGCCGCCGCGCCATCGCCGTCCTGGCCGGCCGCGGCGAGTTCGTCGTAAGCGGCGGCCTGTTCCTCCAACGAACGGGCCCGCAGCTCGGCAAGTTCGGCGAGCAACTCCTCGGCCTCCCGGCGTTCGGCCGCGCCGTGCGCGCCGCCCTCGGTCGCCGGCCCTAGCTCGATCGCGCTCGCGCGGTGCTCGGCCGCGCGGGCGCGCTCCTGCTCCGCGCGCTCCCGCCGCTGTTGCGCGGTGGCGTGGTGGTCGTGCCGGCCGGGCTTCTCGCCGGCGCCGTCGGCGCCCTCGTCGGCGTCCCTCGTCGTCAACGGCATGGCGATCGACTCAAGCGACTGCTGCTCGGCCTTCACGCCGTAGAACAACTCCACCACGCCGCCGATCGCCATGACCGCGGCGCCGATCAGGAACGCGATCGACACCAGCCCGCGCGAACCCGAGCCGATCATGTGGCCGAACAACAACGGCCCGCTGATGCCGCCCACCGCGGTTCCGACCGCGTAGAAGAACGCGATCGCCATGGCGCGGGTCTCCATCGGGAAGATCTCGCTGACGGTCAGGTAGGCGGCGCTGGCGCCGGCGGACGCGAGGAAGAAGGTCAAGAAAATCAGGCCTTCAAGCGCCCATTTGCCACCGATGTCTTTGAAGAAGATCCAGGCCAGCGGCAAGGTGAGCAACGCCGACCCGAGATAACTGCCGCTGATCATCGGCTTGCGGCCGATGGTGTCGAACAGCCGGCCGAGCAACAGCGGGCCGGCGAAGTTGCCTACCGCGTAGATGATGATGAAGACCGGCACGAATCCCGACGACACCTTGTAGAACCCGGTGAACAAGGTGCCGAGGTCGAACGTGATGCCGTTGTAGATGAACGCCTGCCCGACGAACAGCGCGAGGCCGAGCACCGCCCGCTTCGGGTACAGCTGGAACGCGGTGCGGGCGATCTCCCAGAACGGGATCGTCTCGCGCTGCCGGACAGTCAGCGCCTCGCCGGGCTCGTCGAGCTCTTGGCCGGTCTCCTCGCGGACGTCGTTCTCGATGCCGTCGACGATGCGCTCGGCTTCTTCCTCGCGGCCGTGGATGAAGAGCCACCGCGGGCTCTCCGGCACGTTGCGCCTGACCAACATGATGGTCAGGCCGAGGATCGCTCCGACCGCGAACGCGACGCGCCAGCCGATGTCCTTCGGCAAAAAGGCGGTGTTCAACAACAGCACGGACAGCGCGGCGCCACCGGCTGAGCCGACCCAGTACGAGCCGTTGATGATCAGGTCGACCCGGCCGCGCACCCGCGCGGGGATGAGCTCGTCGATGGCTGAGTTGATCGCCGAGTATTCGCCGCCGATCCCGGCGCCGGTGAAGAATCGTGCCGCGAAGAAGTAGAGCGGGCTGATCGCGAACGCGGTCGAGGTGGTGGCCGCGATGTAAAGCGCCAGCGTGACGATGAACAGTTTCTTGCGGCCGAACCGGTCGGTGAGGTGGCCGAAGAAAAGCGCGCCAAGACACGCGCCCGCGACGTAGATCGCGGCGGCCGTCCCGATGTCGCCCGCGGTGATGGAGATCCCGCTGCCCTTCTCGGACATTCGGGAGGCGACCGAGCCGACCATGGTGACTTCGAGGCCGTCGAGGATCCACACCGTGCCAAGGCCGACGACGACCAGCCAGTGAAACCGCGACCAGGGAAGCCGATCCAGGCGCGCGGGCACCCGCGTCTCGATGGTCCCGGTCTGAACGCTCACCACGACGTGCTACCACCGTGGAATTCCGCGTAACCTCGGCTCGGTGAGCAATCCCCGCCGACCCATGGCGTGCACGGTCTTCGGTCACCGGTACCGGTTCACCGCGCAGGGCGCCACGATGCGCTGGGAGTGCCAACGCGGCTGCGGGGCGGGAGGCCACAAGCAGTACGGCAGCGAGGCCGACGCGCGGCGCTACGCGCAGGGCTTGGACGTCGAAGACGACGCGGAGGTCGGCCGCCGGGCGCCGCTGCTCGGGATGTTCCCACTGCGGGTGTACCGGGCGTTGCGCAACCGCAGGTCGTGACGGTTCGACCCGGTGACCCCCCGACTACCCTTCCTCGGGTGGCCGACCAACCCGATCCCGACGTCGCGCAGCTGCTGGCGCGCGCCGTCGAGGGGGTCGGCGGCGAGCCGCGCGCGGGCCAGTTGGAGATGGCCCAGGCGGTCGCCGCGACGATGAGCGGCGGCCGGCACCTGCTCGTGCAGGCTGGCACCGGCACCGGCAAGAGCCTCGCCTACCTCGTCCCCGCGCTTTGCCACACCATGTCGGACGACGAGGACGCCGGCCCGGTGGTCGTCGCGACCGCCACGATCGCGCTGCAGCGGCAGTTGGTCGACCGCGACCTGCCGCGGCTGGTGGAGTCGATCGGGCCGGCGTTGCCGCGCACGCCTACCTTCGCGATCCTCAAGGGCCGGCGGAATTACCTGTGCCTGCAGCGGTTCAACGCCGGGCCGGAGGACGAGCAGGCCGAGTTGTTCGACGGCGAGACTGCTCAGGGCAAGCCGCCGTCGCCGACCTCCAGCCTTGGGTTGGAGATCGCCCGGCTCGGTGACTGGGCGAACCACACGCAGACCGGCGACCGCGACGAACTCGTTCCGGGCGTGAGCGAGCGCGCGTGGGGTCAGGTGGCGGTGTCGGCGCGCGAGTGCGTCGGCGCGACCAATTGCCGTTTCGGTGCAGACTGTTTTGCCGAGCGCGCCCGGGCCCGCGCGATGCGCTCCGACGTCATCGTCACCAACCACGCGCTGCTCGCGATCGACGCGATCGGCGACGGCAACGTGCTGCCAGAGCACGACATCGTGGTGATCGACGAGGCGCACGAGCTGGTCGACCGGGTCACCGGCGCGGCCACCGAGGAGCTGACCGGCGCGATCGTCGAGCGGGCCGCCGCGCGCTGCCGGCGGATGGCCGCCGACGAGTCGGCCCGCCTCGACGAGGCGTCCGCGGCGTTGACCGACGTGGCCGCCCAGCTGCCGAGCGGGCAGTTGCTCCCGCTGCCACCGGCGCTGGTCGAGTCGCTCGAGCTGGTGCGCGACGCGGCGCGCGCGGTGCTCGGCGTGTTGTCGTCGTCCGAGGCGAAAACGGGCGGTGAGCCCGACGCCGACGGACGACGCAAGCAGGCCTACGCCGGCGTGGAGGCGGTGTTCGACACCGCGACCCGGATGCTCGCGGGGTCGCAGGACGACGTGCTGTGGGCCGCGCACGAAGACCGCCGAGGTTCGGTGCTGCGGGTGGCGCCGCTCAAGGTCGCCGGATTGCTGCGCGCCGCGCTGTTCAGCGAGCGCACCGCGGTGCTGACGTCGGCGACGTTGACATTGGGCGGCCGCTTCGAGCCTGTGGCCGCCAACCTCGGGCTCGGCGACGGCGAGTGGGACGGCGTCGACGTCGGCTCGCCTTTCGAGCACGCGAAACAAGGAATCCTTTACGTGGCAAGGCATTTGCCACCGCCTGGCCGCGATGGCATCACCGACCAGACCCTTGACGAGATCGCCGGTCTGATCGAGGCGGCGGGCGGTCGCACGCTCGGCCTGTTCTCGTCGATGCGCGCGGCGAACACCGCGGCGCAGGTGCTGCGGCCGAAGCTGGACGTCGAAATCCTTTGCCAGGGCGATGATTCGACCGGTGAGCTGGTGCGCAAGTTCGCCGCGGAGCCGACGTCCTGCTTGTTCGGAACGCTGTCGTTGTGGCAAGGCGTCGATGTCCCCGGCGCGTCGTGCCAGCTGGTGATCGTCGACCGCATCCCCTTCCCGCGTCCTGACGACCCGCTGATGTCGGCGCGGCAGCGGGCGGTCGCCGAGGCCGGCGGCAACGGGTTCATGGCGGTCGCGGCTTCGCACGCCGCGTTGCTGCTCGCGCAAGGCGCCGGCCGGTTGTTGCGCTCGCGGTCTGACCGCGGGGTGGTCGCGGTGCTCGACTCGCGGCTTGAGACCGCGCGCTACGGAAGCTTTTTGCGCGCGTCGATGCCGGCGTTCTGGTACACCACTGACCCGGCCGTGGTGCGCAAGTCGTTGCGCGCGTTGGACGTCGCGGCAGGCGGCAAACCGAAGCCGGCCGAGGTCGAGCAACCGATGCTCGACGTCGGCTGACCGACACAACTCACGAGGACGCCGGTTGATGCCAAACCGATACCGGAAGCTGGCGCATTCTCCACACGA
>Ga0187809_10000526_pt1 | contig 20175 bp, 16 predicted proteins | sample NC_wetland_sal_i_8_FD_132415 | JGI IMG/M metagenome (GOLD analysis project Ga0187809, IMG submission 132415) | Wetland sediment microbial communities from Neuse River Estuary, North Carolina, USA - ASW_4 | ecosystem: Environmental > Aquatic > Freshwater > Wetlands > Sediment | place: USA: North...
GGCCTGGTCCGAGGGTGACGATCCCCAGCGTCCGCGCTTGAACCGGCACGAGCTGGATGATCGTACTCGTCACCCCCGACAGGCGTCGCTTGAAGTTGGGCGCGACAACCTCGATCCTGGACATATCCGGCACATCCGGCTTCGCACCCATCAAGGCATGTTCTCAGAGGTAATTGACCTCGACGATCTCATAGCCGCGCGCGCCGCCGGGCGCATTGACCTCGACAGCGTCGCCAACGGCCTTGCCGATCAGCGCCCGCGCGATCGGGGAGGAAATCGAAATGCGGCCGGACTTCACGTCGGCTTCCTGGTCGCCGACGATCTGATAGGTTTTTTCCTCTTCGGTATCCTCGTCGACCAGCTTGACGGTAGCGCCGAACTTGATCTTGTCGCCGGAAAGCTTCGAGACGTCGATGACCTCGGCGCGGGCGATCAGATCCTCCAATTCGCCGATGCGGCCCTCATTCAGGCTCTGCGCCTCCTTGGCGGCGTGATATTCGGCGTTTTCGGAAAGATCGCCATGCGCGCGCGCCTCGGAAATCGCCTCGATGATCCTCGGGCGTTCTTCCTGCTGGCGCCAGCGCAATTCGTCCTTCAGAGCCTCGTGTCCGCCAGCGGTCATCGGGACTTTGTTCATCGTCATCGACCTTCCTCACCTCGTGATGGTCTTGCGCCGTCTGCTCGACAGGCAAAAAAGAAAACGGTCCGAGAGCCGAGGCCAACGGAGCCGCTTCACCTGTGTTCACCCCTTATATAGCAACAAGCCGGCGTTTTTTCACGTCCAATTTTCGACGATATGAAGCGTACGCTTTCGCGGATGGTTTGCGTGCGGAACGCGACCCACGCCAGGCCTTGGAGCGCGCTTGCCTGGTCTCGGTGGAGTTCTATCTAAATTCTCTCATCTGCCTGTCTGGATATTCCATGCTGATGAATCGAGCATTCCGAGCCGGGCTCCTTGCGCTAACCGCCTCCCTCGTCGTTCTCGTCTCGCCCGTTTCCGATGCGGCGGAAAACCGGGTGTTCTCGACAGAACGCGCCAAAGTGAGAGCCGAAATCCTAACGGAGGGCCTTGTCCATCCCTGGGGCATGGCCTTCCTGCCCGACGGCGCCGTGCTCGTCACCGAACGGCCGGGCAGGCTGCGCATCTTTGCCGGAGGAAGGCTTTCCGCTTCTATCCCGGGCGTTCCAAAGGTCTATGCTCATGGGCAGGGCGGCCTGCTCGATGTCGCGCTCGCCAAGGACTTCGCCACAAGCGGAACGATCTTTCTCTCGTTCGCCCAGGCTGGGCGTCACGGCGCGGGGACCGCCGTCGCGCGCGCCAAGCTGGTGCGCGATGGCGGGAGAGCGCGCCTTGAAGACATGAAAATCATCTTCTCGACAAAACGGAAGACCGGCGACAGCCAATACGGGTCGCGAATCGTCGTGGATCGTGACGGCAGTCTTTTCGTCACAACGGGCGACGGTGGACAGGAAAGGCGGGCGCAGGATTTCTTCGACGCCGCGGGCGCTGTCCTTCACATCAATCCCGATGGCGGCATCCCCCCCGACAATCCTTTCCGCGACGGGAAAAAGGGACTGCCGCAGATATGGTCAAAAGGCCACCGCAACATCGAAGGCGCTGCCATCGACCCGGCGACCGGCAGGCTCTGGACGGTCGAACATGGTCCGAAAGGCGGCGACGAGTTGAACCATCCCGAAGCGGGAAAGAATTATGGTTGGCCTGTGATCAGCTATGGCACCAACTATGACGGCACCAAGATCGGCATCGGCACGCATGCGCCGGGATACGAGCAGCCGGTCTATTACTGGGACCCGTCGATCGCGCCTTCCGGTCTTGCCATCTACAGCGGCTCGATGTTCCCGGAATGGCGCGGCGACTTCCTCGTTGGCGCGCTGAAATTCAAACTCGTCGCCCGGCTTCGTCGCAACGCGAGCGGCAAGATCGTGCATGAGGAGCGAATGTTCAAAGGCGCGTTCGGCCGCATCCGCGACGTGCGCCAAGCGCCGGACGGATCGGTCTGGCTTCTGACCGATGAGGAGAACGGCGCGATCATCCGTCTTTCACGCGCCGATTGAAGATGATCGCGTAAACGACCTCTATTTCACGCTAAGCGGCCACTGCGCCTGCCAATGCTCGGGACCGCCGGCGAAATTGCCGTCGCAATTGTCCTTGGAGCGAGCCTCGAGCAAAATGAAGGCTGGCCCCTCGCCGCTGTCCTTCAGCACCCATTTGCGCCAGGTGCCGCAATCGCCGAGCCCCCGACCCTTGAAGAAGCCGGTCAAAAAGGAGCCGCGTGGATCCCAATCGACGTTCCACGCTTTCGTGGTCACGGTCGGCCCCTGCTGGACCATGACCGGAAGACCGAGACGGCTGATATGGCCCTGCGACGACAAATAGAATGCGAAGGGCTGGTTGTAGGCCCCGCCATCGCCGCAGGGCAGCCCGACGAGATTGGTTCCGTTCGCCACAGCCACCTGGAATCCACCCATATATTTGAAGGATTCGGGCTTGGTGATGCGGCAGACCCCGTCCTGCGCCACAAATTCCGAACGGATCTGCGGCGGAATCTCATCGATCGAAAGAATATCCTGCGCGTGCGTCGCGATGCTCTGCTTCGGCCCCCTTGCCTGCAAGGCGTCGAGCGAACTTACCCGATCCTGGACTTCATCCATGAAAAGGAAGCCGTCGATGAGGCCAGCGAGCGAGATATTCGCACTTCCCGGCCCTGTCGCGCCTGCGTAGTCGATGGTCATCACGTGGCCTTTACGCATGGCATCGAGAAGCTTTTTCATCTCTGGGCCGCCCGAAAGCCTGTATTGCCCCTGTTCACTGTCGAAGGCGAAGCCCGAGAGCGGCATCTGGACGACGGCCTTGCCGTCCACGGAGAAATGAATCGTCGATCCGGTCTGAAAGGGCTTTGAAGTGCTGAGGATGAGATCGGTCGGCGTGTTCGGGCCCGCCTTCCTCTGCAACGAAAAGCTGTCGATATCGCCGCTCCCCACCGGCGCCCTCAAGGTGCATGTCAAACCGTTGGTGCAGGTAACCACCATGTTGCGCACCTCCTTGCGCGGACCGGCCATGGCGGCGGTCGCGGCGCAAAGAAAGAGCGTCATCAAGGCAAGTCTGTTCAGCATGTTTCGGCTCGTCCCGGAAAGCGTGGCGATCACATCACTTGCAGCGAGACTTGGCAATGCTATGACCCCTTGCAAATCCTTAGGCTCAGCAACAAAAGGCCATTTCATGACGCGCGCCCGCGCCAATCTCGTGCTTCTTCTTGCCGGCGCCATGTGGGGCATGGGGTTCGTCGCGCAATCGAGCGCCATGGAAGCAATTGGTCCGATGGTCTTCATCGCGCTCCGATTCCTCGTGGCGACCGTGTCGATGCTGCCGGCGGCTTTCATCGAAGGGCGCCGCGCGAAACGACGGCTTTCTGCCTCCGACTGGATGAACTTCGCTTTTATCGGTGTTCTCCTCTTTGCCGGAATGACGGCCCAGCAGATCGGCCTCGAAACGACAACCGTAACGAATTCGGGTTTCCTGACCGGCCTTTACGTGGTCATGGTGCCCTTTATCAGCGTCCTTCTCTTCCGCCAATGGCCACACGCGGTGGTCTGGCCTGCCGCGCTGCTCGCGCTCACGGGCATTTGGCTGCTGTCGGGCGGCTCGTTCGAGACTTTGAGGACCGGCGACTGGCTGACGATGCTTTGCGCCTTCTTCTGGGCATTGCAGGTGATCTATATCGGACGGGGAGCATCGGAAGCCGGCAGGCCGGTCACGCTCGCGGTCATGCAATTCGCCATTTGCGCGGCGCTGGCGTTCGCCTGCGCCATTCCGCTGGAACGGATCGATCTTGGCGCCATTCGCGCCGCGATGCCCGAAATCCTCTATGCCGGCATTTTCTCCGGCGGCATCGCCTTTACCCTTCAGGCGGTTGGCCAACGTTACACGACCGCGCCGCAGGCGGCGATCTTCCTGTCCTCCGAATCGGTTTTCGCGGCGCTGTTCGGGGCGATTTTTCTTGGCGAGCGCGTCGGCGCCCGGGGGTTCGTCGGTTGCGTCCTGATCTTCGTGGCTATTCTTGGCGTTGAAATCCTGCCGGCGATCATGGCGGGCCGCCGCGTTACGTCCTCGGCGCGATTGTAAGCTGATTGGACCGGCAGCGTGGCCTCACGTCACGAATCGTTGCCTTTCGTGACTTTCTTCCGGGGAACCGGCTTCGGAAACGCTCATTTCCCGATCATGGGACATTTTCGAAGGGTTTTCTTTCTGCTGCCAGTTTACACAGTAACAGCCGTTCTCCCGGCAATCGCCGGTAATCCCGTTCTGCCCGACAAAGCACCTCGACCGCCCCGCGCTAGTCTCGAAGACGGGGCGCATGAGCAGAGCACCCCGCCCGCCGTCGCGCCAATCCCGTCGCGGCGTCCGCAAACGGCCGAAGAGGCCGACAGGGTGGCCCCGCATCCCCCGGAAAGCCCGAAAAAACAGGAGCCGCCTGCCGAAGCGCCGAAACCGCCTGAAAAGCCGACCCCTTCGGCAAAGAAGGCAGCGGGAAGGCTGGAGCAAAAGCCCCAGCTTGAGCGTCCATCGCCACTGCCTGCTCCGGCTCAACTGGCTTGCCAAGCGGACCTGAAGAAACTGGGCGTCCATTTCGAGGAGAAGCCGCCCATATCCGACCCGCTCGGCTGCGCCGTCGAAAATCCGCTCGAGATTACGCGGCTTTCCGACACGATCGCGCTAAAGCCCGGCGCAATGATGAACTGCGCGCTCACCGACGCGCTTTCGCGCTTTCTGACCGACGTCGTTTCGCCCGAAGCGCAGAAGATTTTCGGATCGCCTTTGGCGGCGATAGACCAGGCGTCCGCCTATGTCTGCCGGGATCGACACGGAGCGGAGAAGATTTCCGAACACGCTTTCGGCAATGCCATCTATATCGCTCGCTTCATTCTCAAGGACGGGACCACAATCGATGTGAAGGACTATGGCGAAACCGATCCGAAGCGGTCGCAATTCCTGGGAGACGTCCGCATGGCCGCGTGCGGTCCATTCCGCACCGTACTCGGGCCGGGGGCGGATGCGGACCACTCGCTGCATTTCCATTTCGACCTCGAGCCGCGCCACAGCCTGCATCCGTTTTGCCAGTAGATGGGCGGAAGATTCCGTTACGTAAGCTGCGCGCCGCCATTTCGCCCGATGCGTAAAGCGGCCCGCTGAGCTTTCCTTTACGTTTCCAGCCTAGGGTCGGCCCAGGGACAGTTCCGGGGACGGCCAATGGCACCGTCAAATCGCGCTTTGCACGCGCTTCTTCACACCTGCTCGCGCCGGAGGGCAACCATGTTTGCTCTCGCCGCCAGCGCCCTTCTGTCCGCGTGCACCGTCAGTTCGGTCATGAACCCGACACCTATGGTCGATGTCGGAACGAGCACAGCGGCCATTACCGTTCCGAGCCGCGAAATGTTTGTGGATGCGCCGGAAGAAGCGCCGAGGTCGCGACGGCGGCCGGCGACACATCTGCTTGAGATAGCGCCGGACAGTTCCGCTCTTCCACGCCCGCGGCCGTCGCGAGAACCGTCAGAAACCGACTACAGCGGAATGACGGAGGAAGAAGTCGCGCTCGCGCTTCCAGATCCGCGCGACGATATCGCCCCCGCCCCCGCCCGGAACGAAGACGACGAGCAGTCTTCCGGTCATCTGAAAGCGCCCCTGCCGCGCACCGCCGCCGTACCGCCGGTCGCGCCGCTCCACCCAGCCGAGCCGAAGGCGCCTGAAAAGCGCTACGCCGGCCTGCCCTCCGCTCTGCCCGGCATCGTCACACCGCCGGCCGCGCCCCGGGTTCCGGGCCTGATGCCGTCCTCCGAGATCGAACTCAGGCATGAGCTAAAGCGCCTGGGCGTCATCTACGCCGATATGCCGCCGATCCATCCGGGCGGCGCCTGCGGCATCGATTATCCCGTCAAGGTCATGGCGCTGTCGGGCGGTATCCAGATGCGGCCACCCGCCGTTCTCAACGCGAAAATGGCTGTCACTTTCGCCAAATATATCAGGAGCGATTTCGCCCCGGCCGTGCGTTGGCGCTATTTCTCCGGCATCAGGTCGATCCGCGACGGCAGCTATTCGTGCCGCAATATGATCGGCGAATCGTCTCACCATCTGTCGGAGCACGCCAAGGGCAACGCCATTGACGTCCTGGGAATCACACTCGACAGCGGCCGGGTGATCGATGTCGAGAAACCCGGCTGGTTTTCCTTCCGCGAGCGCGGTTTCCTCAACAAGGTGCGCGGTGAGGCATGCGGCTATTTCACCACGGTTCTAGGCCCAGGCTACAATTGGGCGCACCGCAACCACTTCCATTTCGACCTGATGCAGCGCCGCAGCGGCTATGTCGCGTGCCGGTGATTGGCCGGCTCAGCCCTCCGGGGGCACCGGGGTCGGGTGGCCCTCGCCATCGAGCGCTACCATGATGAAATCGGCGTCGGTCACCTTTTCCATCAAATCGGTGAGATAACGCTGCGCCCAGGCCTCCACCTCGAGCGTCATGGAGGTGCGGCCGACGCGCGTGACATGGGTATAGATGCAAAGCGTATCGCCGACCTTCATCGGCTTGGCGAAGGACATTTCCTTGACCGCAGCCGTCACCACGCGGCCTTTGGCGCGTTCGGCGGCGCGGATGCCGCAGGCAAGATCCATCTGCGCCATCACCCACCCGCCGAAAATGTCGCCGGCGGCGTTGGCGTCGGCCGGCATGGCAAGGGTGCGCAATGTCAGTTCGCCCTGCGGCTTTCCGTTTTCGGCCATGGCTTCCCTCGCTGCGTTCACCGGGGTTTCCGTAGCGCCGGCGCCTGAGAGCGTCAATGTAGGCGCTTCACCCAAGGAATGGCGACGAATCTCGAAATGACGCGCCCCCTGATAAAGGTGCAAGTCACCCCCGTCGCTTTTTTCATAGGCCATGCCGGATGACCGGAGGGCTTTTCGTTGTGCGCTGCTAGGCTGCCGCGCGCCGGAAATGGTAAGGCTAGCGGCAGGGAGCGATGCAGACCTTCGATTTCATCATTGTTGGAGCGGGGTCGGCCGGTTGTGTCCTTGCCGAGCGCCTGTCTGCCAATGGCCGCTATTCGGTCCTCCTCATCGAGGCAGGCGGCACCGACCGCCGCTTTTTCGTCCAGATGCCCCTCGGCTATGGCAAGACGTTTTTCGACCCTGCCGTGAACTGGAACTACAAGGCCGAGCCAGATCCGGGCCTCGCCGGCAATGCCGACCACTGGCCACGCGGCAAGATCATCGGCGGATCGAGTTCGATCAATGCCATGGTCTGGATACGCGGCCAGCGCGAGGATTTCGACGAATGGCGCGACGCCGGCAACCCCGGTTGGGGCTACGATGATCTCCTGCCGATCTTCAAGGGGATCGAGGACAATCAGGCCGGCGCTGATGAATGGCGCGGCCGCGGCGGCCCCGTCCATGTCACCGACAATCGGCGCCGCGTTCATCCGCTGACGAAGCTCTACCTCGAAGCCTGCCGCGAAGCCGGCTTGCCGCTCAACGAGGATTTCAACGGCGCCAAACAGGAAGGCGCAGGCATCTACCAGATCACGACCAGGGACGGAAGGCGCATGTCGGCGGCGCGCGCGTTTCTGCGGCCGGCGACAAAGCGCGCCAATCTGCGCGTCGAAACCGGCGCGCATGTGACGACGATCGTAATCGAGGGCCGCCGGGCGGTCGGCATCGAATACAGCCAGCATGGCCACCTCCGAATGGCGCGCGCGGGACGTGAAGTGATCCTCTCGGCCGGGTCGGTCGGTTCGCCGCAGATCCTGCAACTTTCGGGCATCGGACCGGCAGAGCATCTGAAGAAACTCGGCATCGATGTCCGTCTCGACAATCCCAATGTCGGCGCGAACCTTCAGGATCATCTTGGCATCAACTACACCTGGAAAGGTAGCACGGCGACGCTCAACCAGATCCTGCGGCCATGGTGGGGCAAGCTTCTTGTCGGTGCGCAATATCTCTGCCTGCGATCGGGGCCGCTCTCGATGAGCATGAACCAGGGCGGCGGTTTCTTCAGAACCGATCCGGCGCTGTCGCGTCCCAATATGCAGCTTTATTTCCAGGCCTTTTCAACCGTTCTTCCCAAACCAGGCGAGCGGCCGATCCTGACACCCGATCCATGGCCCGGCTTCTCCATCGGCCTTTCCAATTGCCGTCCGACCAGCCGCGGCTCGATCATGATCCGCTCGGCCGATCCTTCGGACTATCCCAAGATCGTGGCGAACGCATTTTCCACCAACCACGACGTGACGGAGATGCTGGAAGCGGTGAAGTTCCTGCGCGTCATCGCCAGCCAGCCGGCCTTGCAGAGCATCATCGAAGAGGAAGTCCTGCCAGGCCCATCCCTTCAATCGGACGACGAACTGATCGAGGATTTCCGCAAGCGTTCAGGAACGGTATATCATCCGGTTTCGACCTGCCGAATGGGGCCGGATGCGGCTGGCGCTGTGGTCGATCCGCGTCTGAAGGTGCATGGTGTCGAGGGCCTGCGCGTCATCGACGCTTCCATTTTCCCGAGCGTCGTCAGCGGCAACACCAATGCCGCAGCGATCATGACCGGCTGGAAGGGCGCGGAAATGGTGCTGGAGGACCATCCATGAAAATCACCGACGTGAAGACCTGGGTCGTGGGTAATCCGCCTCCGGGCATCGGGGGCAAATATTTTATCTTCGTCAGGCTGACGACCGATTCCAACGTCGTCGGCTATGGCGAAGCCTATAACGCCACCTTCTCCGCCCAGGTTACGGCGCGGATGATCGAGGATATGGCGGAGCGCTATTTCCTCGGTCAGGACCCGCACGACATCGAGCTTTTCTTCCGTCGCTGCTATTCCTCCGGCTTCAGCCAGCGTCCCGACACCGCCGCCATGGGCTGCTTCTCGGCGTTGGAAACGGCCTGCTGGGACATTATTGGCAAGGAGGCGGGCAAGCCGGTCTACAAGCTGCTTGGCGGTCAGGTGCATGAGAAACTGCGCTCCTATACCTATCTCTATCCGCATTCCGGCAGCGTTCACACCGAGGATGTCTCGGGCCGGAACGTCTATAACGACCCGGATCTGGCGGCCGAATGCGCCGCCCTCTATGTCAAGCAGGGCTTCAACGCCGTGAAGCTCGATCCCGCCGGACCCTACACCGCTTTTGACGGCCATCAGCCGCGGCTCGCCGATATCGATCTGTCCGCGCGCATGCTGAAGGCAATCCGCGAGGCGGTCGGGACGAAAGCGGACATCCTGTTCGGAACGCACGGGCAGTTCACCGCATCCGGCGCGCTAAGGATGGCGCGCGCCATTGAGCCTTATGATCCGCTCTGGTTCGAGGAACCGGTGCCGCCGGACATGCCCGAGATCATGGCCGAGGTGGCGCGCGGCACTTCCATTCCGATCGCTACGGGCGAGCGGCTGACGACGAAATTTGAATTCGCCCGCGTCATCGAGAACCGCGCGGCAACCATCCTCCAGCCCGACCTAGGCCGTTCGGGCGGCATATTGGAGACGAAGAAGATCGCCGCCATGGCCGAGGCTTACCATATTCAGGTCGCGCCGCACTGCTATTGCGGGCCGATCGTCGGCGCCGCCAACATCCAGCTTGCAACGACGCTGCCGAATTTCCTCATCCTGGAATCGCTCAAGCAATGGGACGGCTTCCACGAAAAGCTCCTGAAGAAGAAGATCGAGTGGCAGGATGGCTGGGTCATTCCCTCTAAGGAACCTGGCCTTGGCGTCGAGTTGGACGAAGCTGTCTGCGAGGCTCATCCCTATGATGGGAAACCGCTGCATCTGGAAATGGCGCCCTACCCGCTCTTCCCCTGATGGAGGATGAGGTTCGCCCATGGCTATCCGACCACTGTCCTGCAAAGGACAGAAGGAAGATGGCACACCCACCGATGGTAGTAGCCAAATATATACATGACGCGGCTTGCAGAATATCTCACTATAATCGAAAGATCGTAATTTGATAAAATTTGGCATAAATTTTATCTATGTTGGTTGCCCACTGACTGAACAAGACTGAATTCGCTTATAAATTTACTATATTTTTGCATTGTCCGGTTTGGTCACTTTTCCAGCTTTGCCTGACGCTATACATAAGGTTAGCGAAATATGAATTTCCATGCCTGATAATTTGAGCGCGCGGGGTGCAACGGTCATGAACTTTGGTTTCCTGAAACGGACGGACAAGCTCGACAAGGCCTTCGAAGATCTTCAAAGCGGCATGATGGATGCTTTGCAGGAGGATTTGGACAGACTGCCCTTTGACCCTGTCGAGGAAGCGGTCGCCGCCAAATCGCAAGACGGAAATGCCTCGGTGGTGACGGAAGACGGCGAGGAAGAGCGCATCTACCTCGAAGAGACGCCTGAAGCGGAGAGCATCAAGCGTCTCACGGCGCACGCCCAGAACCGTCTGGCCGCGCTCGCTTCCTTCGAGGACCTGCACCAGGGAGCGAATGATCAGTTGCAGACGATCGGCAGCATGCTCGCCGAAGTGATCACCTCACATCATCTTACGCGCGAGTTCCTGAACGGAATCCATCCCGAGATTCATCGCGCCAACGAACTGGAACTGGCGAACACGACGCTCGCCGCGGAAAACCGCAAGCTGGCCGAGCAGTTGCACGAGGCAACGAAGAAATTGCAGGAACAGGAAAGCGCCGTCGCCACCTTGCAGCGCCGCGAACTGACGCTGCAGCAGGACAAGGAGACGCTGCGTATCGCGCTTTCCGCCGCCAAGCTTCAGACCGTCGAAGCCTCGAACGCGCTCGCCCGCAGCGAGGCCGAACGTGGAGAAGTGGCGAAATCGCTCGCAACGCGCACTGTCGAAGCGGAAAAGCGCCTGCGGGAAAACGAGATACTGCGCGAAAAGCATGTGAACCTGTCGATCGATCTCGACAAGGCGCACAAGCGCGAGGCGGAGGCGCGGCGCAAATACGAGGAAATCTCGGCTATCCATGCGAGCGAGACCGCCCGCTACACCGAGACGCTTGCCGCCCTCGCGAAAAGCGAAAAGGAAGTCTTCCGTCTGCAAAAGAGCCTGGAGAACGCACAGGCCAAGCAGGAGGAAACGGCCGAGGCCATGCGCTCGCTCGAGGCGGATAGCGATGCCGAGACAAAACGGAATCTCGCCGAAACGCGTGGCCTCAGAAGCGAAATCCAGAACCTGAATTCGCGCTTGGAAGCGGCCGCCGCCGAGATCGTCGAGGCGACGGACGAGATCGCCAGGTTGAAAGAGGCGCTCAACGACGCGCAATCGGAGAAGCAGATCGCCGAAAAACAGCTTGCGTTCCTGAAGAGCGAACAGGATGACCAAAGACGCGCTTCATTGGTCGCAAACGGCGATCTCTCCGGAACCAGCGGCGCGCTCGACGAGGCGGTGACTGACATGCAAAGGCAGGAAAGCGACGAGCTTCGCGCCGAGATTTCGAAGCTTGCCGCCGAAATCAAGAAACTCGCGCCCTATGAACGACTGTACCGGGCCGAAAAGGCGAAGCGCCGCAACTCAGCCCGCCCCTCTGCGGCGACAGAGGCGAACGGTCGCACCCCGCATCGCGGAAAGACGGCGCATTCCGCTCCCGCCGGCGCGTGACAGCTGCTGTTCAGTATCCGCCGGCCCGAAGCCGGCGAAATTCGGTGTGCAAGAACTCCCGCACCGCTTCCATGCCACGGGGGCGCCAGGCCATTGCTCGGAGGCGGTTCGTCGCCATGACGTTGAGAGCACCAGCGTCGGCGCGATCCGGCAGCGGGTGCGGCGATCCGGTTTCCCGCTTCACGATCTCAAGCATGTCCCGGCGGTCGAGGACAATATCCGAGACATTGAGGATCGGCTCGCGCCAGATCGGCGCGTCCAAGAGGAGCACGACCGCCGTCGCGACATCCTCGCCATGCACTTCTGTCCCGACGCGCGGCATAACCGGCCTGCCCGCCAGATAACCCTCGATCAGGGCGGACCATTTATGCGGTTTGCGCCCGCCGGATGGGCCATAAACACCGGTGACGCGGAGGGATACTGTCTCGAATCCGGGACGCGAGAGCTTCCGAAGCTCTTCCTCCACAGCGAGCTTGACCTCGCCATAGAGCGTATCGGGCCGACATGACGTCTCTTCGTCAAGCGCCATCCCAGTGGGCTGCGTTCCATAAACGGCGCGGCTCGACAGGAAGACGGCGCGCCTGACGCCTGCCCGCCGCGCGGCCTCGAACAGTCTGACCGAGGCGCATTGGTTTCGCCGACGGAAATTTCCCGGATCGTCTCCCTCGCCGCCACGATAATGGCCGGAAAGATGATCGAAGGCGGCGTGGACGAAGCAATCCACGCCACTGAAGAGCTCATCGAAATCCGTTTCCGGATCGAGTTCATGGCGGATGAAACGAACAGGTCGCGTGAAGAAGGTTTCCGAAGGTTGTGTCCGTCCTGAAACCCTCACCTCATGACCCTGCCGCAGCAGGTCCTCGACGATGAACCGGCCGACGAAGCCGCTGCCGCCGGAAACGAGGACTCTCGACATTCAGCCGCCTGCCGCCGGGTTGGGAAGGGCCGCGACGTTCGGTATCCCCTCGCCCGTCTCATAGGCGCGCCACAGCTCGATCAGCGGCTTCACGCGACCCGCATTCGGATGATTTCTCTCCCACGGCTTCTCATACTGATAGTGCAGCACCGAAATCCGCTTCCAGTCCCAGAGTTCGGGCAGTTTGAACCAGACATATTGCAGCATGTTGAAGAAGACCGGCAGCCCCTGCCAATCGGGAAAGAAGCTTTCGAGAAAGGTCTGGTCAGTCCGTCTCCAGAAGGCGTCCGGCTGGTCGAGCTTTTCCAGCATGGTGGCGAAGGTCACTTCCGACGGCTTTGCGACGAAAACGCCCGAATTCAAGCGATGGAAATCGGCAAGGCCTTCATAGACATTCGGCGCGGCGGAAAACTCGGGATAGGCGAACAGCCTGTCGATGTTTTTCAGGACGATCGCATCGGCGTCGATGAAGACGATCCTGTCATAGCCCGCAAGCTGCCAGAGCCTGAGCTTGGCGAAATTGTCGAGCGGCGTGTGGAAAGCCGGCTTTCCACCCTTGGTGAAGGGCGCGGCGTCATGCAGCCGCGCGCGGGCATGGCGCTCGTTGAAGGCGTCCGATGTCGGTATAAGCTCGACCGGCCGGAATCGCGCGCCGAGAGCGGCAAGCGGCGATAACGCCTCGGAGGGCACGCCGCCGGTGTGCATGACAATAATGTCGGCATCCGTGCCGGTCAGCCGCAGCGATCGGACAAGCGCCTTCGCGCCGCGGATATAATCGGCATTCGTGACGAGCGTGACATAGGCGTGGCAAGGTTGGGTCAAGTGCCACCCAGGCAGAGCAGAGCTCTATGTTGCCCCCCTCTGTCCTGCCGGACATCTCCCCCACAAGTGGGGAGATCAGCCGTCACATTCGCCTCGGCAAATCTCTTAGGTCGCAAAAAAGGCGTCGGACAAGTGGCCAGCCCAATCTCCCCCCTTGTGGGGGAGATGTCCGGCAGGACAGAGGGGGGCGCGAGGGAACGCATAGGCAGACGTTAGCACTACCCAACACTCTTCAGCCGCTTTCCCTCCGGGTCGCGCTCGAGCGTCGGCGCGATCGCCTTGGTCCAGGCGGAAAGGGCCGGAATACGGCTGCGATCGACACGGTAGGCGTATTTTCTTGCCACATCGATCACCTCCGAAAGAAGGCCCTCCCGCAGCGTGACCGGATCGAGGCCGAGGGCGAGGAACTGGTCGTTCCTCACCACCAGGTCGTTTTCCGCCGCTTCCTTGCGCGGGTTCGGCAACCAGGCGATTTTCGCGCCCGTCAGTTTCGACACCAGCGCCGCCAGATCACGGACGCGGTGCGTTTCGGTCATCTGGTTGAATATGCGGACGCGATCGCCGCGCTTCGGCGGGTTCTTCAGCGCGATCTCAATACAGCGGACCGAATCCTGGAGATGCACGAAGGCGCGGGTCTGGCCGCCGGTGCCGTGGACGGTGAGTGGATGGCCGATCGCCGCCTGGATGAGAAAACGGTTCAGCACCGTGCCATAGTCGCCGTCATAATCGAAGCGGTTGATAAGCTGCACATGCAGCCTGGTCTCATCCGTATGCGTGCCCCAGACGATGCCCTGATGCAGGTCGGTGATGCGCAATCCATCATTTTTCGCATAGAACTGAAAGAGAAGCTGATCCAAGCACTTCGTCATGTGATAGATGGAGCCGGGATTGGCGGGATAGAGAATTTCCTGGCTGGCGGTTTCGCCGTCGAGCCGCTCTATGCCGACGGGCAGATAGCCCTCGGGAATGGCCGCGCCGACGGTCGAATAGCCATAGACGCCCATCGTTCCGAGATGGAGGAGATGCGCGTCGACGTCGAGTTCCACCATCGCGTTCAGCAGATTGTGCGTCGCATTGACATTGTTATTGACCGTGTAGTTCTTGTGCCGGTCGCTTTTCATCGAATAGGGCGCGGCGCGCTGCTCTGCGAAATGGATGATCGCGTCAGGCCGGTTCTCCGCCAGCCAGCCTTTCAGCACCTCATAATCGCGCGCGAGGTCGATCAGGTGGAAATGGATGCGCCGCCCTGTTTCCAGATGCCAGACGCGGGTGCGCTCCTGGATGGAATCCATCGGCGTCAGCGATTGCACGCCGAGCTCGGTATCGATCCAGCGGCGCGAAAGGTTGTCGAGGATATGCACCTCGTGGCCGCGGGCGGAAAGGTGAAGCGACGTTGGCCAGCCGACGAAGCCGTCGCCGCCGAGAACCGCAATCTTCATCGAATCGCTCCCTGCCTATCAAATAGTTTCTTGTAGAAACCGAATGTGACAGGAATAGCGGGACGATCTCAAGCAATGGCGTCGAGATCGAACTCAGTGACGGAATGACATCCCCCTCCGTCTCGGCTTCGCCTCGACACCTCCGCCCGCTTCGCGGGTGGCGGATGGGCGCCTGACTCGCGGCCGGTTGTCCTCGTCTCACGAATGTGGCTGGCGCGAAGCGAACCGGTGAGGGGGATTGTTCTTAGCCCGCCTCCTCGATGCGGTGGAGCGCCGTTTCCAGCCTGGTCAGCGCCAGCCTGTAGTCTTCCGCCTTTTCGCGTTCGGCGGCGACGATCTCCTCCGGCGCGTTGGCGACGAATTTCTCGTTGGCGAGTTTGCGTTCGATGCGCTCGATCTCGTCGGCCGTCCGCGCGACCTCCTTCTTCAGCCGCGCGGCTTCAGCCTTGAGATCGACAATATCCCCAAGCGGCAGACAGGCCGTCGCCTCCCAGATGATGATCTGGGCCGCGCCCTTCGGCGCGATATCTGCAAGGGAAACGCCCGAGACTCGAGCGAGCCTCGCAAGGGCCGCCTCGTGGCGGGCGACACGCTGACGTGTTTCGTCATTCGCCCCGACCAGCACCAGCGGCGCTGTCGCCGCGGGCGGCACGTTCATCTCAGTGCGGACAGAGCGGATGCCCGAGACGAGATCGACCAGCCAGTTGATCTCGGCCGCCGCTTCCCTGTCCTCGAAATCCGGATTGGGCCAGGCGGCGTGGCAGAGAAGCGTCTGGCGCTCGCCGCCATCCGGCGCGGTACGCGCCCAAAGCTCTTCCGTCATGAAAGGCATGAAGGGATGGAGAAGCTTATAGATCTCGTCGAGAACGAAGGCGGCGACCTCCTGGCTCTCCGTCTTCGCGTCTTCGTCCTCACCCGAAAAGACCGGCTTCAGGAGTTCCAGATACCAGTCGCAGAAGAGGTTCCAGACGAAACGGTAGGCCGCGCCCGCCGCGTCATTGAAACGGTATGAGGTGATGGCGTCGGTGATCTCGCGCGCCGCGCGGGTCAGTTCCGTCAATATCCAGCGATTGACCGTCAGCTTGGCGTCGCCCAACCAGAGGTCGTCGTTCCGCGTCACGCCGTTCATCTCGGCGAAGCGCGTCGCGTTCCAGAGCTTGGTGCCGAAATTGCGATAGCCCGCGACGCGCGCCGGATCGAGCTTCACGTCCCTGCCCTGCGCCGCCATGATGGCGAGCGTGAAGCGCAGCGCATCTGCCCCGTACTCGTCGATCAGGCCGAGCGGATCGATGACGTTGCCCTTCGACTTCGACATCTTGGCGCCGTTCTTGTCGCGCACCAGCGCATGGACATAGACGGTGTGGAACGGCTCCTCGTCCATGAAATGCAGGCCCATCATCATCATGCGGGCAACCCAGAAGAAGATGATATCGAAGCCGGTGACGAGTACGCTGGTCGGATAATAGGTCTTGAGCGCTTCAGTGTTGTCCGGCCAGCCGAGCGTGGAAAACGGCCAGAGCGCCGAAGAGAACCAGGTGTCGAGCACATCCTCGTCACGCGTCAGGATCGCGCCCGGCTCGAAATTCTCCAGCTTCTCCTGCACCCAGGCTTTCCACGGGCCTTCATGGGCGAGATAGTGCTCGACCGCCGCGTCCAGCGCCTCCTCTTCGGTTTTGGCGACAAAAGGCTGGCCGTCCGGTCCGTACCAGGCCGGAATCTGATGGCCCCACCAGAGCTGGCGCGAGATGCACCAGGGCTGGATGTTCTCCATCCAGTCGAAATAGGTTTTTTCCCAGTTCTTCGGCACGAATTTCGTGCGGCCCTCACGTACCGAACGGATCGCCGGCTTGGCGAGTTCGGCCGCGTTGACATACCATTGGTCCGTCAGGAAGGGTTCGATCGGCACGCCGGAGCGGTCGCCATGCGGCACGGCATGCCGGTACGGCTCGATCTTGGCGAGGAAGCCGCCCACTTCCATCAGTTCGACAATTTTCTTGCGGGCGGCGAAGCGATCTTGCCCGTCGAGACTGTCCCAGACCGCCTGGCGTTCGGGCGTAACCTCGACGCCGCGCAGGAAGTCTTCATTGTCTTTCAGCGTAATCGCCGCCTCTATCGTCAGCACATTGACGGCGGGGAGCCGATGGCGTTTGCCAACCTCGAAATCATTGAAATCATGCGCCGGCGTGATTTTGACCGCGCCGGTGCCTTTCTCCGGATCGGAATATTCGTCCGCGACGATCGGGATTTTCCGGCCGACGATCGGCAGGACGGCGTTCCTGCCGACCAGGCTACGGTAGCGTTCGTCATCGGGATGCACCGCGACGCCGGTGTCGCCGAGCATTGTCTCGGGCCGCGTCGTCGCGACGGTGATGAAGGTCGCGGGGTCTTCCGGATCGTAGGTTTCACCCTCGATAGGATAGCGGAAATGCCAAAGATGCCCATCGACCTCCTGCTGTTCGACTTCGAGATCGGAAATCGCCGTCAGCAGTTTCGGGTCCCAGTTGACGAGGCGCTTGTCCTTGTAGATCAGGCCATCGCGATAAAGCTTGACAAAGACCTCTACGACGGCTTCGGAAAGCCCCTCATCCATCGTGAAGCGCTCTCTGCCCCAGTCACAGGAGGCGCCGAGCCGCTTCAACTGGGTGACGATCTGGCCGCCAGATTCGGCTTTCCACTCCCAGACCTTCTCGACGAAGGCCTCGCGGCCGATATCGCGGCGATGGACCTGCTTTTCCATCAGTCGGCGCTCGACCACCATCTGCGTCGCGATGCCGGCATGATCCATGCCCGGCTGCCACAAAACGTTCCTGCCACGCATGCGCTCGAAGCGGACCATGATATCCTGCAGCGTATTATTGAGCGCATGGCCCATATGCAGCGAGCCGGTGACGTTGGGCGGCGGAATGACGATTGCGAAAGGCTCCGCGCCTTTCTCAGCGCCCGCGCCAGCGCGGAAAGCGTCTGCCTGTTCCCAGCGGGCGGCGATCTTCGGCTCGACGTCTTTGGCGTCATAGGTCTTCTCAAGCATCGAAAGATATCCAGATTTCCGGGGAATTCATCGCGAGGTGTAAACCGGATGCGCCGCGGCAAGTCAACTGCGCGCCCGTTTCGGCTATCGCGAACCGTCTTCCTTTGGTCGAAGGAAAGGCTTCAGGGAAAGCGCCGCTCCGCGCTTGCGGTGGCAAGCACCTTGCCGCCGCCGTCCAGCGCCTTTGCCGTGAAACGATAGACATGCGGTTTCGGCGGGCACGGCCCCTTGTAGGCGAACGCGCCATAGGGGAAGTTGTCCTTCCCCCGATAGGCCACGGCGCCGCCGCCATGATGATAGGTCGGCACCTGCAAATCGTGCATCTCGAAACGGAGCTTCTTCGTCCCCTTGGGCACGTCGGAAACCGAAATCGGCGGCGATTTGGGATCGAAGCATTTCTTCGTCGGGCCCCACTGAAAGCTGAGCCCCATCGCTGAGGCAAAGCCGGGAGCAAGAATCAATGCGGCGGCAAGCGCAGCCGTTTTTCCGAAATTCACGATCATTTCGCATCCGCATCGGCACGGTTCAAAGTCACGCGCCTTGCGGGAATCTAGGCCAATGAGGCGGTGTTTCCAGTTACCCATTCCAGCGCAACCGGGGAACCGTTCGCGTCACCGACAGGGTCAGCCGGTCACGCCGCGCGCAACGCGCTCGATTTCCTCGCGGACCAGACGCTCGACAAGCACCGGCAGGTTGTTGTCGAGCCAGTCCTGCAGCATTGGCCTCAGCATCTCCTCGGCCATTTCGTCGAAGCTCTTGCGTCGGCTCGCCAGAAACGCCTCCGACAGTTCGCCGAAAGAATGCGCCACCTGCTGCTGGGTGTGACGGGAAAGGATGCCTTGCTTCGTTTCGCTCAAAACCTGGCCCGCGGATACTTTGTCCTCCGCCGGCTTCGAGAGTTCCGCCGCCAGTTCAGTATCATCGATATAGGTTGCCGGCTCGGCGGCCTCGCGCGCCGGAGCGGAAGGAGCCTCTTCTTCCATCCTGAGAGGCGCCACCGCCAACGCCGGTCGCTCGGTCGCCGGAACGATTTCCGGTTCGCGCCGCCGGGCAAGATCGGCACGGAAGGCGTCGACCTCGCTCAGATCCGCACGGACGGCCTCCGCCGGGGTGAGTTCCGCCAATGGTTCCGGCTGCGCCGGCACGCTACGGACCCCATCGCTCTCCTCGATGATCTTGCGGATCGAGGCGAGGATTTCCTCCATCGAAGGTTCGCGCTGTATGGTATTCGTCTGTGCCATCGTCACTCGCCGCCCCTTTTCGCCAGCCGGAAGCCCGCAAACAGGAGCCTCACGAACGAATCAGCTGTTCAGACGGTATCCGACTGCGCGCCGGATGAGAATCCCCGCCCTCCTCGCGGAGCCGATTTCTCACAGGATTGGACAGCATCCGCCACCAGCCAGCCGGCTGCCGCGGAAAAGCGCTGGGTAGCCGCGAAACCTGGTGAAAAAAACGGCCGGGCGATTGCCCAGCCGCTGTATCTGATCGCGACTTTTATCGCCGCCCGGCGGCCCTGACCGGCTTCAGCGCCCGTCCGGCGTACGGAGGCCGTACCACTTGTCCTTGACCGCGTTGTAGTGCTCCTTCGGGTTGTACTGGGCAACCCGCAGGCCGAGACGGCCGGGAGACAGATGACCAATGGACTGCAGAATGGCGTAGCTTGCAACGACGAGATCGTGCTGCGCCGTCACCTGGTTGATCTGCGCGGTGATGAGGTTCGACTGCGACGTCAACACGTCGAGGGTCGTGGCCTGCCCGACATTGCGTTGCTCGACCTCGCCCTGCAAGGCCAGTTGCGCCGCGGAAACGGCTTGCGCATCCGCCTGCACCGCCTCCTTGGCCGCTTGGTATTGGCTCCAGGCGGAAGCGACCGCCTGCCGGACCTGATCACGGGTCACATCGACCTGGATGCGGGCTTGGCCGAGCGATTCCTTCGCCTGCCGGACCTGGGCGGAAACACGGCCGCCCTGGTAGATCGGCACGGAGAAGGTCAGGCCGACATTGGCCGAGTTCGACCAGCCGTTCTGGGTTCCGAACGCGGTTGAAGCCGGCGACTGGTTTCTGTAATCCCGCGTGACGCTGGCGGAAGCCGTCAGATTGGGCAGGAGCGCGCCCTCCGCCGACTTGACGGCAAATTCGGAGGCATCGACCAGCTGCTGGGTGCCCAAGATGGCAGGATGCTCGGCCGCGGCGATCGCGAAAGCCGCGCTGAGGCCGGAAGGCAGCAATTTCCCCACGGAATGCGCCGGCGCCAGCTTGCCTGGCTCGTCCCCCACCACCTGATGATAGGTCGCCTCCGCGGTGAGAACGGCCGCGCGGGCGGCGCTCAGCGTCGAGATGGCGAGAGA
>Ga0187809_10000527_pt1 | contig 20172 bp, 16 predicted proteins | sample NC_wetland_sal_i_8_FD_132415 | JGI IMG/M metagenome (GOLD analysis project Ga0187809, IMG submission 132415) | Wetland sediment microbial communities from Neuse River Estuary, North Carolina, USA - ASW_4 | ecosystem: Environmental > Aquatic > Freshwater > Wetlands > Sediment | place: USA: North...
AGAACACTCCCGAACAACCTGCTGCTTAAACTGTGCTGAGAAATTCCGTCGTTCCATATCTCATCCTCCCGCTGTTTCTAGTATGCTATCCAGCAGGGAGCCTGTCCAACTTGATTTCGGGGCGTAAGAGGTAAGTCTCCTATATTTGCGAGAGGTTGTCCAATCCGATTAGGGGGCTTAAGAGAAACCATACTCACTGACTTCGATACAATTAGCCTTGGACTCATTAAGCTCATTCTTCAACGTCATGGTAACTTTAAGTTACGTTTCAGAAAACCCGGTACGAATTTTGGAGGATTCAACTGACCGGCAATCGAGAATCATCAATGATCCAACAACAGAAAGCCCCTTAACTTTAGAACTATTGGACCAACTGTTAAACCTTGACTTTGAGACGCACGGAGGCTTCTGGGGAGCAAGGGACAAAGCCCTAATTACCTTTGCAGCCAGCTTTGGCTCCCGAGAGTCTGAGATCCGTGAAATGAGCTGGAGACATCTCAACGGGCATATTCTAGAGATAAATCGCAAGAAGCGAAATCTCATTGGGGTGTATCAACTTGAGGACGAGTTCTACACGCTGCTTCAAGACATACGCTACACATATGGATTACGACCTGATGACCCTATGTTTATCAGCCAGTACCGCTGTCAACTGAGCAAGAGTGGCCTGCGTCGTATCATTAAAAAGTATGGTGAAATTATTGGACTGCCGGAACTTACAATCAGTCATTTTCGAACCCGTTTGTTATCTGAGTTGACCGAGCGGTATGATGATAAAACTGTTCAGAATTTCATTGGGCATAAGTACCCAGATACCGTGAACCGCTGGTACTCAAAGCGACCGAAGAAGCAAACCCAAGAAGTGTATGGGGTCGTCCAACAAATTTTGTCTATAGGATCTCAATCAAAAGATTCAAATTTAGTTGCATAACTACACACGGCCGACGCTCCCATCGTCGGCTTTTCCCTTATCTATATCTGGCAGTATTTCTTGCCTTCGTCCATCATGATCCCATAACCACCTGAAAATACATTCGTTTTGCAGCCCATAACACACTTGTATTACGGGCTTCAGTGGTGCAACATGTGCATAGAAGGACGTAGTGCACTGCCGCCTGAGAAGCAAGATTCAGCAAGCATTGCGGTAAAATGTAACCATAAGTCAAAACCCGCAAGGCGCAAAGCCTTACGGGTTATGGGTTACAGAGAAGCAAGCCTGTAAGCCGAGTTCTGTTCCTCCGTGTTTCAAGCGGCGGGATTTCCGCAGCACTCGTCGCACAATGGCGATTTGACTGCGTCCACGCCTCGCACCTGAGGTGGCAATCATCTATCTAGGCGGACTGTTGCCAGTTCGCTCCAGCGACCAACCCGAGTGCGTGGCGGGCTACCACATGTGCACTCCTATGCGGTCTTGCTCCAGGTGGGGTTTACCTAGCCAGCCTGTCTCCAGGCTGCTGGTGCGCTCTTACCGCACCGTTGCAACCTTGCCTGTAATGTGCGCGAAGGGTTTGACCTCTGCAACACACCCATCGGCGGTCTCCATTTCTGTGGCACTATCCCTAAGATTACTCTCGCCGGACGTTATCCGGCACCCTGCCCTATGGAGCTCGGACTTTCCTCCCGTGCGGCCTTTCGGCACTGCACCGGCGATTGCCCGGCTTGCTTCTCCTTCAATTTCGCAACCAATAGTATAACGCTTTGACACCTTCGCAACAACCGTTAACATTTTCCAAGTCGTGGAAAGCCGCAATTTTTCAGTCACAGTCACAGCCACAGTTGCATTTGTTAGAGCCAGCGAAACGGATCTTCCTGCAGGTCCGCAATTTCAATGACTATATCGGGAAATCGCTGCTGCAGGACTTCTTTCAACCGATGGAGCACAGGACGTTCTGTAGCGGCGTGAGTGGCATCCACAATGGCGAGGCCGTCTTGCCAGGCCTCTGCCACCAAATGGTGTTTGCAGTCCGCAGTAACGAGGACATCGACAGACTGTGCGAGAGCGTCTTCTACGAAGTCGCCGCCGGCGCCACCTACGACGGCCACCTTTTGCACCCGTTTGTCTCCATCACCACTGTAGCGAATATGAGAAAGTTTCAAAACATCTCGCACCCTTGTGGCGAATTCAGACAGGGTCTGGGCAGTGGGCAAGTAACCCACGCGGCCTATGCCGTAAGTTTTCCCGCAAAGATTTAAGGGATACAGGTCGTAGGCAACTTCTTCGTAGGGATGCGCGGCCAGCATCCTTTTCACGACAGCGTCGACTTTGGACTGGGGAATAACGGTTTCTAGTCTGATTTCGTCTACTCGTTCCAAATCACCAATTTTGCCTACGAAGGGTGCGGTTCCGGCCAATGGCAGGAATGTTCCTTCACCTGAAACACTGAAACTGCAATGGCTATAGCCCCCGACGTGGCCTGCGCCGGCATTGCCGAGGGCTTCTCTGACAGCTTCATGGTGTGTCCGTGGCACAAATACCACCAATTTCACCAGTTTCTCGAGACCTGTTTGATGCAACGCGCCTGCCACTTCTATTTGAAGCAAATCTGCCAGGACGTCGTTGACGCCGCCGGCGGCGATGTCCAGGTTGGTATGTGCACTGTATACCGTCAAACCGTGCATAAGGGCGTTGGCGATGGCGGCACCTCGCGCCGTACTGGTGTCCACACAGTGCACCGGGTTGAAGAGCATGGCATGGTGTGTGATGAGCAACTGGCATTGCGAATGAACGGCCAATTGCACAACCTCTGGCGACGGCTCAAGGGCTAGCATGACTTTGGCAACGGGCCTGTCCAACCTGCCCACTTGCAAGCCAATGATATCACCATCCATAGCTAGGGCTGGCGGAGCCAACCCGTCCAATACTGAGGTTACATCCTGGACTGTAGTCTCAGTCGCAGTTGTTGCGCCGGGGCGCGATTCCGGTCCCACTGTGTTATGTATAGACTCCATGGCAACTGTCCATCCCTTACTATCCATTCACTTTCCCCCTCCTTCGCATCCGTCTGGACTCCCCTTTCCATCTCCCGAGCATTCCTTCAACCACTCGTCAACCCAGCGGATTTTCCGCAAAAGGTTCTCCGCCCGAACCTGTGCGTCAGGTCTTGTGCTCTTGTCCAGTTCCCGCGACGACGTGTCCCAACGATTCCGTTCCATTTCTATGTAGTGCCGGGCCACCGAGGTAGGGTAACGCAAGAGCCTCGGGCCAAACTCCAGCGCCATCTCTCTGTCGAGGGTTGACTCGGAGAAAAGCTCATAGTCCGAAACCGTGTCACCATCCGTCCCCGTGGCTGTGCCTCTGACCGCAGCGTTAGCCATAGCCCTAACCGCAGCGTCAGCCGTAGCCCTGACCGTCTCCCTATCACCGTTACAACGTCTTATAGTTATGCCAATGGGTTCCGCAACGATGAGCACGTAAAACTTCTCTTGTTGCAAAAATACTTCCTCGTGGCAAATGGAAAGCCCGTGTTGAAGCAGGTACTCCCGTACTCGCCTTGCGCCTCCCATGGGCTGCAGAATGAGTCTTTTCAAGCGGGCTACCACGGCTGGACTTGACTGGAGAATGTCTGTAATCACCGCTCCCCCCATACCCGCTACAACCGCAGTGTCCACTTCCCCTGGCGTAACCGTCGTAAGTCCGCTGCCCAGCCGCGTCTCAATCCTACCCTCCAGGCCGGCTTGGCGAATGTGATGTGCTGCAGCCTGAAGCGGACCTTCGCGCAAATCGCTAGCAACGGCATGGACGACAGACCCATGCGTGAGGGCATGAATGGGGAGCAGAGCGTGATCGGTCCCGACATCCACCAGGCGCGCGCCCTCTGGAATATAACTGGCTATGCGTTCAATGCGCTGCGGAATGCGCAACACTGTATTGTTAACCTCCAACCTTCATCCTTAGATTTCGCTGCCGGACCCAACCTTCACCTGGCCGTCCTTCCAATAGGCCAGCCATGCAAAAACCTCGCGCCGGGCGAAGGGAAATTCTTCGTTGGAGGACCATGCAGCGTAGCCAGTGGCGTCTATTTCAAGTTGACGGGCTACTGCCATGGCGCGGGGCAAGTGGTAATCACTGGTAACCACGATGGCTGTTTTGCAACCGGCTCGTTCCATGGCGTGCTGACTGTTCCTGAGATTCTCCCAGGTATCTGTAGACAGCCTGTCCTCAATGATATCTTCAGGGTGTACCCCGTTCATCACCAGAAATCGTTTCATGGAACTGGATTCAGCGACGCTTTCGTCTTTGCCTTGGCCTCCACTGACAATAATGTACCGAACATATCCCTGTCGATACAACCTCAGCGCCGCTTGCAACCGCAATTTCAGCGGCGTACTGGGTTCGAAGCCGTGGGTGTACGCCCCCAGAACTACGGCGGTGTCGGCCGGATGGGGCTGGAATGAGCGGCCGCGAAGCCGAATTCTTCTCGCCAAGAGGTTGAGAGTAATCCACGCCGCATTGATGAGAACAAAAAGGGATACTGCAACGATAACCGCCCTCAACACGAAACCGCCTCCCCGTGGCAGGTCCACATGGCCCAGGAAAATCAACCACTTCCCTGCTATATTCTACGGACAGGCGATGGTAATTAGAATCAAAGGTTTAGTTTACCTCAACTAGCAGCCCAGTTGCCGGGCGATGACCAGGCGCTGGATCTCGGACGTCCCCTCGCCAATTTCCAAAAGTTTGGTATCCCGATAGTGTCGTTCTACGGGGTACTCCCGCATATAACCATTTCCGCCAAGAACCTGGATGGCCTGTTCACAGGTTTTCGTGCACATCTCCGACGAGAACAGCTTTGCGTAAGAGGCTTCCAGTGAAAACGGCCGACCGTTGTCATGCAACCAAGCAGCCTTCATCACCATATTTCTCGACAGTTCGATATGCATGGCCATATCCGCCAGCTTGTGTTGTATCGCCTGGAACGAAGCGATGGGCTTCCCAAACTGCTGCCTTTGCTTCGCGTAATCCAGGGCAGTCTCAAAGGCGGATTGTGCTATACCAATGGCCAGGGCAGAGATGGCGACTCTGCCACCGTCCAGTGTGGAGAGAAATTGCTTGAATCCGGCATTGAGTGGGCCAAGCAAGTTTTCTCGCGGGATGCGGACGTTGTCGAGAATGACCTCTACGGTGTTGGACGCACGCATGCCCAGTTTTTCGTAGGGTTTGCTGGTGGCAAACCCAGGCGTGTTCGTGGGGACAATAAAGGCGCTAATCCCCCGATTGGCCTTGTCCGTCACCGCCGTCAGTACCACCGTCCGAGCGTACGTTGCGTTCGTGATGAACACTTTGCTACCGGTAATGACCCATTCGTCGCCATCCAGTACGGCTATGGTCCTGGTGCCTCCGGCGTCCGATCCGGCGCTGGGTTCCGTTAGCCCAAAAGCGCCAATGCCTTCACCAGAGGCCAGCGGAACGAGGTATTTCTGCTTTTGCTCTTCTGTGCCATAGAGATAAATGGGCATGGAGCCCAAGGACACATGGGCTTCATAACTCAGCCCTGTGCCACCGCAGGCCCGACCAATTTCCTCCACTGCCAGGCAGTAGGAAGTCAAATCGGCTCCGGCGCCACCGTATTCTTCTGGAAATGGGAGACCCAAAAGGCCAAGACGACCCATCCTTTGAAAGACCTCGTAGGGAAAGTGTTCCTCCTTATCCCACTGGGCGGCGTAAGGAGCAATCTCCTTTTGCGCGAAATCCCGCACCATGTCACAAATCATTGTCTGTTCCTTCGTAAGTTCAAAGTCCACGTAGTTTCCTCCCTCTGCTATTAAAGTTTATTATACTTGTGTTAAGAAAGCGCTTGCAAGAAACAATTGCACATCTATTTTCAATAATTCCGTGTATGCCGAATCGTCACAATTAGAATCGTCAAAAAAACGGCCGCCACGGTAAGCAGCCGTCATGCCGTCATTTCCTCTGGGAGGCCAATCATCCTGGACCCCATACTCTCTGTCTGCCCTATTCCAGAAAGTCCTTTAGCCGCTTGCTCCGGCTGGGATGGCGCAGCTTTCGTAACGCTTTGGCCTCAATCTGCCGAATCCGCTCCCGAGTGACACCAAAGACCTTGCCCACTTCCTCCAGCGTACGCGTCCTACCGTCGTCCAGGCCAAACCGCAGACGCAGCACATTTTCTTCCCGCTCCGTCAGTGTGTCAAGAACCTCTTCCAGTTGCTCCTTCAGTAACTCATAGGCTGCTGCATCAGCAGGGGCCAGCGCTTCGTCATCCGGAATAAAATCGCCAAGATGAGAGTCATCTTCCTCGCCGATGGGCGTCTCCAAAGAAACCGGTTCCTGGGCAATTTTTTGAATTTCACGGACTTTCTCCGCCGTCAGGTCCATCTCCGCGGCAATCTCCTCAGCCGTGGGCTCGCGGCCCAACTCCTGCAACAATTGTCGGGAAATGCGAATTAACTTGTTAATGGTTTCGACCATGTGCACAGGGATGCGAATGGTTCGCGCCTGGTCTGCAATGGCTCGGGTGATGGCTTGACGAATCCACCATGTTGCATAAGTGCTGAACTTGTAGCCCTTACGGTAGTCAAACTTTTCAACCGCTTTAATCAGTCCCAGGTTTCCTTCTTGAATCAGGTCCAGGAACAGCATACCGCGGCCAACATAGCGTTTGGCAATGCTCACGACCAACCGCAGGTTGGCTTCCGCAAGACGGCGTTTTGCTTCTTCGTCACCCTGTTCAATTCTCTTGGCCAGCTCAATTTCTTCCGCCGCTGAGAGCAGAGGTACGCGACCAATCTCTTTCAGGTACATTCGAACAGGGTCGCTGATTTTCACACCCGGCGGCATGGTCAGGTCGTTTAAATTGATGTGCTCGTCTTCCGGTTCCTCTTCCTCACTGTCGTCCGCGTCACCGTCATAGGACTCCGGACGTTCATTGACGAGGTCAACACCCAGTTCCGATAACTGGTCGAAAAACTCGTCCAGTTGATCGGGATCGAGGTCATAAGAGGACAATTTCTTGTCGATTTCGGCGTAGGTCAGATTCCCGCGCTGTTTGCCCAACTGAATCAAAGCAGCTTTTGCATCTTGAAGGGTTAGTCCACGTTCCTCTTCGCGGGCTTCTTCTCTAGTATCTGTCTTTTTCATTCCTTTTCCCGCCTCCTTCACCCACGCAGGCCACTACGAGCGCACATGGGGCATTTTCAACCGCTGAATCTCTCTCTGCATCTGTGCAATCTCCTGCTTCAGGTTCGCGACAGAATCCGTTTCGCCCGAGTTCTGCGCACGAAGCAGGCTGTCCAACAGTTTTCGGTAACTTGCCTCGGCACGGTGCAATTGTATGGTTCGCAGGTAATCCTCCAAGACGGAGGCTTCCGTGCTGGGTGCCTCCTCCACCAACAATGAAGATGCGAATCCAACCCAGTGTGAATCCGGAAGGGATTCAATAAAGTCAGCCATAGTTCCATTAGGATAGTCTAAATGGAACGCGTAGAGGTTGGCCAGTAGAGCTGTCTGTTCATCGGTAACCAGCTGTGTGACTTCATGTTCCATGAGAAACTGCAAGGCGTCTCTGTCCTGTAGTGCAGCCTGTAACAGACGATTGGCTGCGGTCGTGTCACCCTTGGCCAGGACACCCGCCGGAACAACATCTCCAGTGTGCTGCGTTTGTTGCCTGGTGCTGCGATGGTCTCGATGAGAATGCTTCGCGATAAGAGCAAACTCTTCCTTCAAACTTTCGACAGAAAGGTGAAATTCCTGTGACAGCCTCTTGAACATCACTTCCTGTTCGATGGGTGACGCCCATGTTTGAAGCAGATTCAATGTCTTGCGAACAAATTCATTTTGTCCGGCAGATGTACGTAAATCTGCCGTGTCTCTCTGCCGCTGGAAAAGAAATTCCACCATAGTCATGGTTCGCTCTTGAATGAAGGCAGCAAATTCCATGGCCCCGCGAGTCTGGATGAACTCGTCGGGATCGACACCGGTGGGAAAAGCGGCGACCTGAACATCCAAGCCTGCTTCTGTTGCCACCTGGGCAGCGCGAACCGTTGCCGTACGCCCTGCCTCATCGCCGTCATACGCAATGACGACACGCTTGCACCAGCGTTTCAAAATTTCTGCCTGGTTCTCGGTGAACGCTGTACCCAGGCTTGCTACCGAATTTAAAACACCTGCCTGAACAGCTGCCAGTACATCCATGTAGCCTTCTAAAAGCACAGCAGTTCCTGTTTGACGAATGGCTCTGCGTGCGACATACTGGTTATAAAGCAATTGCCCTTTCTGAAAGATTGGTGTCTCCGGAGAATTCAAGTACTTCGGCGTCACACCTGCTTTGGTGGTACGGCCGCCAAAAGCGACAATCTGGCCCTGACCGTTGGCGATGGGTATCATGACGCGGCCGCGAAACCTGTCAATAACCCGTTGATTTACCTGTACTGCCAAGCCGGCTTCAACAATCACGTTCTCATCGAAGCCTCTCCGTTTCAGGAAGGACAGCAGAGTATTATCAGACTGGGGGGCAAAGCCAAGTCTGTACTCAGCCACTGTTTGTCGGGAAATTCCTCTGTCGTTGAGGTACGCCAGGGCTTGCGCTCCGGTACTGGTATTCATTAGAATGTAGTTGTACAGCTTCGTTGCCAGTTCGTGAGCATCGCGCATCCGTTGCGTCTTGGTAAGTGTCGACGTTGGAGACTTCGCTACCTCTACTTCGGTGGGCACCTGCACACTGGCGCGCTCCGCAAGCTGTAGCACGGCGTGCACAAAATCCACACCTTCCACTTCCATCACGAAGTGGATGACGGTACCTCCTGCTCCGCAACCAAAGCAGTGGTACAGTTGTCTATCTGTCGAGACGGAAAAGGACGGTGTCCGCTCACTATGAAAGGGACATAACCCAACAAATGAACGTCCTGACCTCCGAAGTTGGACATGCTCCGAGACGATGTCTACGATATCCGTTCGCTGACGCACTTCGTCGACAAACTCTTTCGGGAGTAATGCCATCCCATCACCTTCTTACTGCACAAGGTATCCGTCTGCTCCCGAAGCATGGGATGACAACGTTGTGTGAAACGTCCAATCTCGGCCCGTTATGAACTTGCCTTAAAACGATTCTACAGAAAGTGTCGCTTTTCCTCCTTTTGTTTTAAATTCCCTCGCTGAAATGTGCGCAGACTTGCGCCGCCGCTTGAGAAACCCCGTCATTCCTACGGAAATCCGCCTCAGAACAACAATCTCTAGTATCGACGGCGCCAGTAAAATTTATCCACGCACTCCTCTACGTTGCAGTATATGGCTCCCCAGGTTCAGTTATGTTATTCCACAATAGCGGCTCGTGCCGCGGCCAATCGAGCCAAAGGCACTCGAAAGGGTGAACAACTGACGTAGGTGAGATTCTGCTGGTGGCAAAATGCGATGGACTTTTCCTCACCACCGTGTTCACCGCAGATTCCAACTTTCAGTTGAGGGCGGGTTGCCCGGCCCTTCGCTGTAGCCATTTCAATCAAACTGCCCACGCCCTCCACGTCCAGCACCTCGAACGGATTGTCTGCAAGGACCTTGTCGTCCAGGTACCGGTGCAGGAACTTTCCTTCAGCGTCGTCCCGGCTGTAGCCAAAAGTGGTCTGGGTCAAGTCGTTTGTACCAAAGGAGAAAAATTCTGCCGTCTCTGCTATCCTGTCCGCCGTCAATGCCGCGCGCGGAACCTCTATCATTGTTCCTACCACTACAGGCAGGGACACGCCCGTCTCTTCCTGAACCGACTTGGCCGTCTCCTCCACCAATTTGCGCATACGTCGCAATTCTTCTTGGTGCCCCACCAGTGGAATCATGACTTCAGGTTCCGGATGCAATCCTTCCGACTTCAGTTGGGCGGCTGCCAAATAAATCGCCCGAACCTGCATTTCATAGACTTCCGGCATCGTCATGCCCAAACGACAACCACGGTGACCCAGCATGGGGTTCACTTCGTGCAGGGCTTTAACCGTCGCCAAGAGCTGATTGGTCTCTGCCAGCTGTTGGCGAATTTCTTCGTTCCCAGGTTCATATTCCTGCCGGACACGCAGTTCTGCCTGCCTAGTAATTAAGCTCTCCAAGTTCGGTAGAAATTCGTGCAGTGGCGGATCAAGGAGACGAATGGTCACAGGTAGTCCATCCATTTCCTTCATAATCCCGTAAAAGTCGTCTCGCTGCATGGGCAACAACTTTTCCAGTGCGGCACGTCGAGCCGTCTCGTCTCTGGCAATAATCATGGATTGAACCACTGGGACTCGTTCTGGTGCCATGAACATGTGCTCTGTTCGGCACAGACCAATCCCGACGGCTCCAAACTGGCGTGCCCTCTGTGCGTCTGTAGGGTTATCCGCATTGGCTCTGACCTCCAATTTCTTGAAGGCTTCCGCCCATTCCAGGAGCTTGCCGAACTCCGGTGAAATTTCGGGTTCGATGTGTTCCACTTCGCCGTCAATGACTCGACCTGTGGACCCATCAATGGACAACACGTCCCCTTCGCCATAGGTTCGTCCATCGATTCTACAGGTTTTTTCCATAGAGTTGATTGCCAGAGCGTCACAACCACAGACGCAGGGCTTTCCCATGCCTCTGGCAACAACGGCCGCATGGCTGGTCATGCCCCCACGGCTGGTCAGAATCCCCTGTGCGGCAAGAATTCCGTGAATGTCTTCCGGCGTTGTTTCCGTCCGCACCAGCAAGACCTTCTTTCCCTCCTTGGCCCAGGCTTCCGCTTCGTCTGCAGTAAATACAATCTGCCCAAAGACGGCGCCAGGCGAGGCAGGAAGCCCAGTAGCCACCACTTCCACCTCAGCGTCCGGGTTCAGTCTGGGATGCATGAGAGCGTCCAGTTGGCCCGGTTCGACTCGGCGCAGCGCCTCTTCCTGACTGATGACGCCCTCCTCCACCATGTTCACGGCAATCTTGATGGCAGCCGCAGCCGTGCGCTTGGCATTCCGCGTCTGCAGCATGAACAGTTTTCCTTGCTCGACGGTAAACTCAATGTCCTGGACATCCTTGTAGAAGGTCTCCAGCTGTTGGCAAACACCCAGGAACTGCCGGTAGGCTTCAGGCATTTCCAGTTCCAGTTGGGCGATAGCTTTGGGAGTACGGATTCCGGCAACCACGTCTTCCCCCTGCGCGTTGGTCAGATACTCGCCAAATACACCCCGTTCTCCGGTGGACGGATTCCGGGTGAAAGCCACCCCTGTTGCAGAGTCATCCCCAAGATTGCCGAAAACCATGGACTGCACGTTCACAGCCGTTCCCAAATCATCGGAAATTTTGTTAATTTTGCGGTAAACCATAGCTCGCTGGTTGTTCCAGGAATCGAACACAGCTGCAATCGCAGCCATCAGTTGTTCTTCAGGGTGTTGCGGAAACGGTCTTCCCGTTTCCTTTTCCACCAGTGCCAGGTGCTTATCTACCACCGTCTGCCAGTGACTAGCGGACAGCAGTTGATCCTGCTCAATTCCCGCCGTGCGTTTCACATCGTCAATGTTGGCCTCAAATTTATAATGCGCGATATTCAGCACCACGTCGCCAAACATCTGAATGAACCGGCGGTAACAGTCCCACGCGAAACGCGGGTTTGCGGACTGTTCTGCCAAGGCGATGACCGTGCTGTCGTTAAGTCCCAAGTTCAGCACCGTGTCCATCATGCCAGGCATGGAAATAGGTGCACCGGATCGGACAGACACAAGCAACGGCTGGCTGCTGTCGCCAAAGGCTTTCCCGGTTTTGTTCTGTAATTCCAATACAGCCTGCCGCACCTGCTGCAGCATCTCGTCCGTCAATTGACGCCCGTTTCTGTGAAAGGCGTGGCAAGCATCGGTGGTAATCGTAAATCCGGGGGGCACCGGCAACTTGGCCAGAGTCATTTGCGCCAGATTTGCTCCTTTCCCTCCCAACTTGTCCTTGCCCAATCCAGAACCGCTATTGAAATCGTACACCCACTGTGTCATGCCTGCTTCCCCTTTCGAGTGAAATACTCCATAATGAGCCCTGCCGTCTCCTCAATCGCTTTGTCGCTGACGTCAATGAGGTGGCAGCCAAGCCGTTTCATGATGTTTTCGGCATATTCCAGTTCCTGAAAAATACGTTCCATACTGGCGTAGTTGGCGTTGGATGTGAGTCCCAAAGACTTGAGGCGCTCCTGACGAATGGCATTGAGTTTGTCTGGCCGAATGGTGAGTCCAACGACTTTATGGGGAGTGCGAAGATAAAACAGTTCTTCCGGCGGCGTTACTTCCGGCACTAAGGGGACATTGGCTACTTTCATGCCACGGTGTGCCAAGTACATACTCAGCGGCGTCTTGGATGTTCGAGAAACTCCTACCAGGACGATGTCTGCCCGCTCCAAGCCCCGTGCATCGCGCCCGTCGTCGTATTTGACAGCGAACTCCACCGCATCCACCCGCCGAAAGTAGTCCTCGTTCAGTTGGTGAACCAGTCCGGCCTCGTGTCTCGCCGTTCTGCCGACGACCCCTTCGAACGCGTCCAGCATTGGCCCCATGATATCTACCGCAGGTACCGCCGCAGATCTGGAGTGGAGCAGCAGGTATTCGCGCAAGGCGGGTAGCACGATGGTAAAGGCAATAATGGCTTCCTCTTCCTTGGCGGCCGAAATGACGTCGTCCAGCGTGGCCTCGTCATGCACGTGGGAGATTCTGCGCAACTCCACATGGCCCCCGTCAAACTGACTCGCAGCGGCGCGTGCCACGAATTCTGCCGTTTCGCCGACGGAATCCGATACAATGAAGACTGTGGGCATTTCTCTGGTCATGAGCACCTCTCCTTGTGGAACAGATGGTACGGTTCTATACTTCCCGATAGTCCCCTAATTCAGAAAACGCTCTGGTGACAGTGGTTTTCGATACGCGCCCCAATACTTCCAGTCCACAAAGAGGCGTTTCCCGAACCACCGGCAGACAGTCCACTTGATGTCGATTCATTTTGTTTGCGGCGTCCAGCAGGGATTCCTCCGGCGTCACCGTCACAACGTGGGGAATCCGAGTCATGGCCAAATTTACCGGAATGCCGTGAACATCTCCACCGCCGATGGCCACCTTTAGCAAATCCTTCCGGGAAACAACGCCAACCAGTTCGCCCTCTTCCGCCACAATCAAAGTGCCAACGTCCTCCATGAACAGCATGACAATGGCATCGTAGACTGAGGCCCTCTCTGAAATTACCGCCGGTGTCGATTTGTAGTCCCCAACTTTCATTGCGCGAAGCAAATCGCCAAATACATCTGCAGCGCGTTTACCGCTGTAGTAGTAGCCTACTCTGGGGCGCGCTTCAACAAAGCCCGCCATCGTTAGGATGGATAGGTCGGCGCGAAGAGTTGCCCGCGTAAGTGACAGCTTGTCGGCAATTTGATCGCCTGTAATTGGCCCATTTTCCTTCACAATTTCCAGAATTGTTCGCTGTCGTTTGGTCAGTTCTATATGCCTCACCGCCCGATTATGACATACTAATTACCGCATTAGCCATAAATAATATATACTAATCAAACGCTGTTTGCACGGAAAATTTGCCTGTGAGGGGAATTCAGGGGAGATTGTCTTCGGCGGAACTGCGATTCAGGATGTCTCCCAACAGGTTGTCAGCCTCCAAGGACTCAAGAAATGCCTGGGACTTTAGCTTCAGACCGCCGTAGTCGGACATTTGCCACCGCAGCACCTTCTTCGCTGCCTCCTTGACAGCTGTGGACAGACGAATGGCACCCACTTTGGCCACAGGAGTCATGCGGAAACTTTCAAGAATTCGGGGAAGCGCCGGAGGTACCACCAGAATGTGATTGGTGTAAGTGGGGACACAGTTCCGGCAGATGAGACCGCCGTCCTTGGGACTGTATGCAACCACAGCTTCCCCGACACTTCTGCAGTGAACGCAGACATCCCACTGCGGGCTGGCCCCCAGCCAGTCAAGAATTTTACTTTCCCATAACAACGAGGTCAGTTCAGACTCCTCTGGACGCACCGCAAGCCGGGTAAGAACAGCTTCGAAGCTGCGGTACATGCCTTCACTACCGTTGGGCCGTTCTTGCGCCACTGCCTGCACCAACTCACAAAAATAGGCGGCATAAGCCGCCAATACGAGGTTTTCCCGCAATGCCCGGCGGGATTCGGTCAACTCTGCCTGTTGAACCGTAGCCATGCCCGTCTTCTGATATAGCGAAAAAACGCCCTGAGAACAGAGTTGTATGGCCGCAGCCAAGCGGCTTTGAGGCTTTTTGGCACCCCTGGCCAACGCAGCGACCAACCCCGTTGGTGTCAGCAAGTTCACGATGGCATGGTTTTCACCGTAACTGAAAACCTTGACTACAATTGCTTCTGTATTATAGAGCACCGGCTACATCTCCGATTTTACTTGCGGACTCAGTTGGTCAGTGCTGGTGCTTCCTCCGCTTGCTCCTCATTGGAATCCAACGCTTTTGCACCCTGTTGAGCCTGGGAGCGATACAGCAGGTACGCTTCAATGTCACCCGTCAGTGTGAAGTAACGCCATGAAAACTCCCGCACTCAAATCACCCCTTGGTGTTTCGACTTGAGCTGCGATGGTCGAAGTGCCTCTCTTCACGTAGGGTGCCGTCATACCGTCGCTTTATGCTAAGAAGAAGCTGGGAGGGCGGTTGCTCTAGCTCCTGATTACTGGCCTACGGATTTCTGACCTACGCATGACTGGCCTACGAATTCCCCGCAACAGGCATCTTCCGTTACAGGTCGTCAAAACCAAACTGATGCAGTAGACCTGGCTGATTGCGCCAGTCTTTCTTGACCTTCACCCACAATTCCAGATACACCTTGCTCCCAAATAAAGCTTCCAGTTCCTGCCGGGCCAATTGTCCCACCTGCTTAAGCATCTGACCACGCCGACCAATAAGGATCCCTTTTTGGCTTTCCCGCTCGCAGTAAATGACCGCATGGGCATGGATGACGTTGGTCTGTTCGCGGTGCTCCAGGTGCTCCACATCCACCATCACGGAGTGGGGAATTTCCTCTCGCGTCAACCGCAGTACCTTTTCCCTGATGAATTCCGCTATGACGAACTGTTCCGGGTAGTCCGTAACCGTGTCGTCCGGGTAATACTTCGGGCCCTGAGGAAGTCGCTTCACAATGAGGTCTTTCAGTTCAACCAACTGCGTTCCGTTCTTCGCTGAAATCGGCACAATCTCTTGAAATTCAAAGCGCTGCCTGTATTCGTCAATGATGGACAAGATTTGTGGCTTGGGCACGGCGTCCACCTTATTCACTAACAGAAAAACCGGTGTGCGGATGTTTTTCAGTCTGTCTAGAACGACATCGTCGCGGCTAGAGTCCGGTTGAGTGGCATCGCACAAAAATAGTACGAGATCGACTTCATTGAGCGTTGACTCTGCCGCCTCCACCATGTATTCTCCCAGCTTATGCTTAGGCTCATGAATGCCAGGGGTGTCAATAAAAATGACCTGGAACGACTCCGTGGTGAGAATTCCACGAATTCGATTTCGGGTAGTCTGTGGACGATTGGACATGATGGCAATTTTTTGCCCCACCATAGCATTGAGCAAAGTTGATTTTCCGACGTTCGGTCGTCCGATTAATGCTACAAAACCAGACTTGAACGGCTCTTTACCTGTCACCGACGCCATCACCTCCTATGGTTCTCCGGTTTTCTCCGGTTTCCAGTTTTATGGTCCATCACGAGAGAATAGGCAATAAACGTGAAACACAATACCAGCGCCACGGCATTGAGAACTGCGCCAAACAGATGCACCCGACTAAACAGCAGCCAATGCCACGGCCAAGTCTTGTAGAAGAGATACGCTGCAACCAGCAGTGAGACGCTTGCCGCGACAAGAACAGATGCGGCTGCGGCGTCCTTGGCGACACCCGCCAAGGGATTGTAGTCACCCTTGGTCACCAGGTCCACCACAGCTTCCACAGCGGTGTTCATTAACTCGAGACCCAAAACCATGGCGCTGACGAGAAGAACGGCAATGCTTACGGGAGTCGCCGGGCGAACCACCAGTTGGAAGGCCAGTACCAGCGCAAAAATGACGAAGTGAATACGCATGTTACGTTCCCCGATGACCGTGACCAGTAGGCCGGTCCCCGCCGCTCGCAGGGACGCTCCAAATGCCCTGAGCATGACCTATGACTCCGCTTCCGGAACATCTACGCGACCTTCACCGTGGGCATCACGCGTCAGTCCAAGAACTTGCAGCACTTCCTCCTGAATCTCAAACATTTCTCGCTCCTCAGCCGGCGTCTCATGATTGTACCCCAACAGGTGCAAAAAGCCATGAACCAAGAGAAAAGCCAGTTCCCTGCCAACACTGTGCCGGTACTCCTCGGCCTGGCGGATGGCCGTTTCTCCGCTAATGACGATGTCCCCCAACAACTCCGGCATGTTCTCATCGGGAACAGCCATCTCTTCCCCCTCCAGCATGGCGAAAGACAAAACGTCTGTGGGCCGGTCAATGCCGCGATAGGTGCGGTTCAAATCGTGAATTTCCTCGTCCGATACCAGGGATACGGATACTTCGCCGCTGCGGCCGACCCTTTCGCCGGCGGCCAATAAAACCTGATACGCGAAGGTTTCGTCAAAGATGTCTGTTTGTTCATCGACGAAACGGATGTCCACTGTCACTACCAGGGGCGTCAGACTCATTTGGCGATTTCCTTTCTTATTTTATCTGCATCAGGATACTCAATGCGCGTATGGTAAATCCCCTTTAGTGTTTTCATGAATGCCGCAACCATCACGTCCAGGTCTTGCAGGGTCAAGTCACACTGGTCTAGTTGTCCATCTTCCAGTCGATCGCGGATAATCTTCCGGATAACCCCCTCCACCCGGTTGGGTGTCGGCTTCGACATGCTTCGCACAGCGGCCTCCACGGCGTCGCAAATCATGACAATGGCGCATTCCCGCGTTCTCGGCTTCGGCCCCATATAGCGGTAATCGTCTACTTTCACCGTGCCGTTCTTGTCTTGCTCCCGCGCCTTGTTAAAGAAGTACCACAGGATGGTTGTCCCGTGATGCGTGGCGCAAATATCGCGGATGGGCTTGGGCAGACCGGCCTTCGTCAACATTTCCAGACCGTCGGAAACATGGGAAGTAATAATCAAATGGCTCAAGCTGGGAGCGATTTTGTCGTGAGGATTTTCCTTTGTCATCTGATTTTCCACAAAAAACAGCGGTCGCCGCGTCTTGCCCACGTCGTGATAGTAGGCGCCCACGCGGCAAATCAACGGATCGGCCCCCACAATCTCTGCAGCAGCCTCGGCCAGATTGCCCACAATTAAGCTGTGGTGATAGGTGCCGGGAGCTTCCATCAATAGTTTCTTGAGCAGAGGATTGTTGGGATTCGACAGTTCAAGTAGGCGCATGGGCGTAAGCAGCCCAAAAGCCGCTTCGAAAAATGGTAAGATGCCCATGGTCAAAATGGCGCTGAACACGCCATTAAACAACCCCATGCCGATTTGTACCGACAGTGTGTCGGGTGAGGCGCCACTATCGCCGTGCAGCAGGTACATAATGAGAATCGAAAGAACCGTGACACCGGAGACGAAAAACCCGGCACGCATAAAGGTACCCCTGTGAGTAACCTTGGCAACGCTGTAAGAACCAACCAAAGATGCTACGAAACTCATGAACACGAACCAGTAGTTGAAGTCCAAAGACGCGGCAAAAAAGAGCGATAGAAAGAAGGACGCGACGACGGCCAGAGAGGAGTCCAGCAAAACGGTGATGAGCATGGCACCTATGGATATGGGTGCCAGGTAGGCTGCGGACGCTGGACCGCCGGCTGTAATGATATTCTCCACAAGGGTGATAAGCAGGGCCATTAAGACCAGAATCAAGCCCAGAATCGTCAGCTTGAGGTTATCCAGGTGGCGCCTCGGTGAACGGCGTTCAATGTAGGCCGCGAGGAGCCCAACCGCCAGCGCGACGAAGAGCAGAAAGCCAATGGCCATGCCATAGTTGGGGTGTGCAGAAATCAATCCTACATCTTTCAATCGATTCAGCACACTCTCAGTGACGATTCCGTTTTTGGACACAATCAGTTGCCCTTCGCGAATCATCACTGGCGCCACACTTTGAGCGGCGGCTTGTCTCGCCTGGTCGGTCTTCTGTTTCTGGTACACCATATTGGGCTGCAGGACGCTGACCACTAGGTTCTGCACCAGCATTTGCGAGTTTTGACTGAGGTCGTAATCCGTGACCAACTGTCTGTCCACCAGCAGGCTCGCCTGCGCGGCAGATTGCTCGTTAAAGGGTGACCCCAAGAGGTTATTTACAATTTTGTCACTAACCGATTTCACCTGATTAATGGTCTGCGGATTCATCGCGGCCAGTGTACTCAGCGATGTCTTGCTAACGCCTTTCGGCGCGACATCGCTAAGAGTCTGCATCTTTGCCGAGGTCTTCAGCGAATTGTCCGTACTGACGGCTACTGCCTGGCTGAATAAGGTATCCAGAGCCTTCAGGGCATTCTGTTGCACGGAGGAATCCATGGCATACTGTTGGGGCACATTGTCCATGGCAGCCTGTTTGGCTGCCTGCGTGGCCTGGGTATCCACCGCAGTGATGGGTGAACGCACTGTCACAGGGCTCGTCTGTCCCACTTTGAAATTGAAGCTGGGGGGCAAGATGGTGTTTACAAGAATAAGGAAGAGAGCCACGCCGATGCCAGCGTAGATGCCAATCCGAATGCGCTTGCTTAAAAGAAAACTGTCACCATCCAGAAATTCGCGGATGGCCTGGCCCCAATGGCGGAAATTCATATCCTTAACCCCTTCGGCTATGCACGCAGGGATTCAGCTCGACTATCGTCGATTCCCTTCATAGGCTTCAATAATTTGTTGAACCAGGTGATGACGCACCACATCGTGTCCCGTAAAGTAATGAAATGCAATTCCCGGGATACCCTGCAAAATGTTGCTGGCCTCCAATAGCCCGGACTGTCGTCCCCGGGGCAAGTCAATCTGCGTCACGTCACCCGTGATGACCATTTTTGAATCAAAACCAAGTCGCGTCAAAAACATCTTCATTTGTTCAGGTGTGGTATTCTGCGCTTCATCCAATATGACGAAGGAAGACTCCAGCGTCCGCCCACGCATATAGGCTAACGGCGCAATTTCGATAGTGCTTCTTTCCAGTGCCCGAACCACTTGTTCCGGCCCGTAGACATCGTATAAACCATCATACAGCGGCCGCAGGTAGGGGTCTACCTTTTCCTGCAAGTCTCCCGGTAAAAATCCAAGACTTTCGCCTGCCTCCACAGCGGGACGCGTCAGTACAATGCGTTTGACATCTCCACGTTTCAAGGACATGACAGCCATGGCCACAGCCAGGTAGGTCTTGCCCGTGCCCGCGGGGCCAATGCCAAAAACCACGTCATTGCGGGCAATTGCTTCCACGTAGCGCCGTTGTCCAATGGTCTTGGCGCGAATTACCTTGCCCTTGAACGACGTGGCAATCTCTGCAGAGTAAATCTTTGGAAGCTCATCGACCTCGTCAGACTTGGCCAGTTCAATGGCGTAGCGATAGTCATTCTCAGACAAAGATACGCCAAGTCGGGTCAGTTTTGTGATGACCTGAATCATGGCGTACAACTGCTCAACTTCCGTTTCTTCGCCAGCAAACGACATTTCCGTACCACGGATTAACACTTTCGCTTGATACGCCTCTTCCAGCAGACTGAGCAACAAATCATGCGGGCCGAGGACGTGCATTGTCTCTTCATTGTTAGCAAAAGCCCATTTGCGAACCACCTGGTTCTGCATCAACCAAAAACCATCTCCTTGGCTGCATGAAAACTACTGTCGTTGGTCACTTCTCAGGCAGTCGGCGACTTGTCAGTGGTGCCCGACCGGTCTGCTTTCGTATTCGGCGGAATTGCCTTGGCTACGCCAATATCTTCTTCTGCTTTTGTCCAAACTTTTTCATATAGCTTACCATGGGATACTTGCACCTGTAAAACCGTTTGCTGCAGGATAGAACCGCTCTCCCCAATTTTACTCTGCACATCTTGCATTGCCAACTGCAGGGCCTCTTTCCTTGCCGCTGTTTCCGACTTTGTCAAAGCTGGTTGTGATACCTCGTACGTAGTCACCTGGCGCCACTGCACCGGGATTGCCCATTTTCCGATTTTCCAGTCGCTCTCACTGACGCGATTGACTTCGTCAGCGTATTTCGGGTGCTTCCAGCCTAACAGGTGAATG
>Ga0187809_10000528_pt1 | contig 20133 bp, 19 predicted proteins | sample NC_wetland_sal_i_8_FD_132415 | JGI IMG/M metagenome (GOLD analysis project Ga0187809, IMG submission 132415) | Wetland sediment microbial communities from Neuse River Estuary, North Carolina, USA - ASW_4 | ecosystem: Environmental > Aquatic > Freshwater > Wetlands > Sediment | place: USA: North...
ATGTCGTCATCGGTGACGACGAGCCGGTGGTTCTTCAGCGGAAGGTCGACGCGGTCGTTGACGTAGTACCTGATCTCGCCGAGCTCGTCCATGATGCGACGGTGCCGCCAGCCCTCGAACGGCCGTCCGAGGTAAACCCCGATGATTTTGCCGAGCACGCCAGCGTAAACCCGCTCGACGTAATCGCCCGGCAGCGCTGGCAGCTCGACCGGGAGACGGTCAGCGACGAGGTGCTGGCTCATGACGCGGCTCCGAACGGGACGCCGGCGTGCAAGATGACGTTGGCGAACGGCGTGTCATCGCCAGTGCGGACAACCGCTCTAGCGCCGGCGCAGGCATCCTTCAGCGCTTCGTGGGTCACCCGCTTGATCGGGACGTCCTGCAACGCGGCGTCGACGCCCGACAGCAGCTCGTCGTCCGTGGCTTCGCTTGCGATCGTCGCGCTCTCAATGACGAGTTCCGCCGCGATCGCCGTCAACACCGGGAGAAGTCGAGGGTTTCCGCGAGACCAACCGAGGTCGATCGTCGGCACGTGGTTCGGCACGGGCAAGCCGGCGTCCGCGACGACGATCGTCTCGTGATGGCGCAGCGCGACAAGGAGCTCGACGAGCCCGGCGTGCCAGATCCCGCTCGTTCGCATCAGCGCTGCCCTCCGACGCGAGAGAGCAACCGCTCGATGTCGGCGGTTCGCGGCAAGGACGATTGGGCGCCGATCGCCATCGTCGCGAGCGCGCCTGCCGCGCAACCGCGCTCCACCGCCTCACGCAGCGGTCGCTTCTCCGCCAACGCGGCGGCCACCGCGCCGCAGAACGCGTCGCCTGCGCCGGTGCTGTCGACCGCGTCGACCGCGTGAGCTGGAATCGCGAAGGCGGCGCCGTTCTCGGCGGCGACCGCGCCGCCCGCGCCCAATGTCACGATCACCGCGGCCGGGCCGGTCGTGCTGTACGACGCGGCGAAGGAAAGCCAACCTTCGACGTCTGCGGGCGCGCCGGCGCCAAGGCTCATCGCCTCGTTCTCGTTGACGATCAACACGTCGGTGACGTCGAGCAGCGCCTTCAGGTCGTCGTCGATCCGGCGAGTCATCGGCGCGGCGTTGAGGACGACGGTTGCTCCGGCCGCGTGCGCGCCGTTGGCGGCCACCACGCAGGTGGCGATGGGTATCTCGAGTTGCAGCAACAAGACCGCGGCCGGTTCGAACAGGTCGGTCAGCCCCGCCAGATGCCTCGGCGCCAGACGGCGGTTGGCGCCCGCTGCGACGGTGATCTGGTTCGTGGCTGATGTGTCGATGACGATGAGCGCCACGCCGGTGGGGGAGTGCGTGGTGACCAGATGCTCAAGGTCGATGCCCTCTGCCGCGAGCGACTCTCGCACGGTGACACCGAACTGGTCGGCGCCGGTGGCACTGACGAAAACCACGTCCGCGCCGAGACGGCGGGCCGCGACGGCCTGATTGGCGCCCTTGCCTCCTGGGCGGCAAACGACGTCCTTGCCCAAGACGGTCTGCCCTGGCACCGGGAGGCTTTGCACCTCGACGATGAAGTCGAGATTGCAGCTGCCGACCACGACGACCCGGTTCACCGCCGCGCCACCCCCGTTCGATCAGCGCCGGAGTCGCCCGGCGTTTCGTCAATCAGTTCGCCGTAGCTGTCAGCGCAGCCGCATGAGCCGCGGGCGACCAGCTCGACGGGCAACATCGCGAGCTCGGCGCCCGCGTCGGGATCGGCCATCCGCTTGGTGAGCAGCGCGATGGCCTGCTGGCCAAGCCGGTCGAACGGCTGGGCCATCGTCGTCAGGGCGGGCACGGCGTAGGCGGCGGGCGCGATGCCGTCGAACGACGCGACGGCGACGTCCTCCGGGCACCGCAAGCCGAGTTCGGCGAGCGCGCGCAACACGCCGAGGGCTTGCTCGTCGCTTGCGACAAACGCGGCGTCGGGCCGCCGGGTGCTGAACAAGTCCATCGCCGCGCGATAACCCGCGAGCCGGCCGAATTTCACGTTGCGGATGAGGGTCTTCTTCGGCCGTCGACCCGCTTCGGTGAGCGCGTCTCGCCAGCCCGCGAGCCGGTCCGCGGTGGCGGTCACGTCGACCGGGCCGGCAATGCAGGCGATCTCCCGTCGTCCATGCTGCAACAGGTGCTCGGTCGCCTCCTTGGCGCCGCGTCGGCCGTCGACGAGCACCTGCGACACGTTGGCCAGGTGCTCGACGCGACGGTCCATGACCACCCATGGCGTGTTCGACCGCCGAAGCTCGGCAAGGCACTCGACCGGTCCGTGGGAGGGCACCAACAGCAGGCCGTCGACCTGGCGTTGTAAGAACGTGCGGACGTACGTGGTTTGCCGCGCCTCGTCGTCGGTGGCGTTTCCGACTAGCAGCGTGTAGCCGGCGTCGAACGCGGCCTCCTCGACCGCGCGCGCGAGCTCGGCGAAGAACGGGTTCGCGCTGTCGGGGATCACCAACCCGAGCGTCATGGTCCGGTTCATGCGCAGCGATCTCGCGATGCCGTTCGGGCGATACGACAGCTGCTCGACCGCGGCCAGGACGCGTTCCCGGGTCTCCGGCGCGACGCCTCGCGGACCGCCGTTGAGCACGTAGCTCACCACGGCCGGGGAGACCCCGGCCAGCTCGGCCACGTCCTTGCGGTGGATCGCCACGGTGCTCCGATCAACACGAGTTGACGAACGGTTGCCCGCTACCTTCTGACCGCCGGGCCCGATCTGTCAACACGTGTTGCGCAGCCTGTAACAGAAGTGTTATCAAGGCCGAATGGAGTTCGCCGCCAGCGCCCACGGAGCGCTCACCCCGTCGTCCGGGCGTCGCCGGTGAGTCGGGCCACGCCCGCCGTCTTGACCGTGCCGCAGGCGCCGCAGGCGTTCCACGTCATGGCAAAACCGACCGGCGCGGTATGCAATCTCGACTGCGAGTACTGCTTCTTCTTGTCGAAAGAGCAGCTCTATCCGGACGGGTCCTTCCGGATGTCACCCGAGGTGCACGAGGCGTACATCCGGCAGCTGCTCGCCGCGCATCCCGACGACGCGGAAGTGGTCGTGGCGTTCCAAGGCGGCGAGCCGACGATGATGGGCTTGGAGTTCTTCCGCCGCAGCGTCGAACTGCAGCGACAGTTCGCCCAGCCCGGGCAGCGGGTCTTGAACGCGCTGCAGACCAACGGCACCATGCTCGATGACTCGTGGGGCGAGTTTCTCGCCGAACACGGCTTTCTCGTCGGCATTTCGATCGACGGCCCGGCGGAGTTGCACGACGCTTACCGCGTCGACAAGGGCGGCAAGCCGACGTTCGAACGAGTGATGCGCGGCCTCGACGTGCTGCGGAGGCACGGGGTTGACTGGAACGCGCTCACGACAATCCATGCCGCAAACGAACGACACGGCCGACGGGTCTACACCTTCCTGCGCGACGAGTGCGGTGCGACCTTCATGCAGTTCATCCCCATCGTCGAGCGCGCGACCGACCAGGTACTGCCGTTGCTCGACGCCGGACACCGGCTCCGCCCGGCCGATCGACCGCTCTACCTTCAGCAGGGCGCAAACGTCAGCCATCGAAGCGTCGACCCCGCTGGTTACGGCCGCTTCTTGATCGACGTGTTCGAGGAGTGGATTCGCCGCGACGTCGGCGCCGTCTTCGTCCAGGACTTCGACTCCGCGCTGGCGCACTGGTTAGGCATGGACCAAGCCGGAATTTGCGTGCACGCGAAGACCTGCGGCACCCAGATCGCGCTTGAGCACAACGGCGACGTCTACTCGTGCGACCACTTCGTCGAGCCTGAGTACCTGCTTGGAAACATCGGGCCGGGTGGCCGCACGCTGCTTGATTTGGTGACGCTCCCTCAGCAACGGCAGTTCGGCCAAGACAAGCACGATTCGCTAACGCGCTACTGCCTGGACTGCGATGTGCGCTTCGCGTGCAACGGCGGCTGCCCGAAAGATCGCTTCGCGATAACCCCGGACGGCGAGAGCGGTCTGCACTATCTGTGCGCCGGATATCAAGCGTTCTTCCGACACATCGACCCGACCATGAAGTCGATGGCCGACCTGCTGCGCCGTCGACAGCCTGCGGCCGACCTCATGAGTGCCGTTCAACGCGACGATCTCCAGCGGCCGCGCAACAGTCCTTGTCCGTGCGGAAGCGGCCTGAAGTGGAAGCACTGCCACGGCACGTCGGTGGACCGCGCCCGTTAAGAACCGTCGCGCATGTCGCGCAGCCGTTCCTGCGAAAAGCGAATCTGATCGAACGTGGCGGTGCACCCGTCGCCGGTGGGCGACTGGCCCTCGAACCCGACGCGGTGCCGCTCGATCGCGTCGTCGATGCTGAAGTAGCGGATCATCCGCCAGTATTCGCCGTCGGTCGACGCGTGATACGCGTAGGTGTGCCCGACCCGCGAGACTCGCAGCCAGATTGATCGATCCCCCACCGCGAAAGCGTTCGCGTCGTCCGAGAAATCGCGGTTGACGACGGAAACCACCATCGGCTCGCCGGCTGGCGAGAACTCGAAGCAGAGCTTGCCCCAGTGGCGCTCGTCCTCCCACAGCAGCAACACGCCGGCGTCGAACGTCGACTGGAAATCGACCCGCACGCGCGCGCTCAGTTGGAAATCCCCGGGCGGCGGCGTGCCGAGCAGCGTCGCGGCGTTCAACATGGACTCGATGTCGGACGCCGCGCCCGCCGGATCGGTGAAGATGTCGGTGTATGCCGGCGCCGTCACCGTGACAACCCCGGACGCCGCGTCCACCTGCCAGGCGTCGTCCGAAGAAGCGGAAAGCGAGAACGGCAGGCTGGCAAGGTTCGTTGAGTCGGCCATGATCAAGACTCTAGGGCAGCGGGTCAACTTGCTGGTCACGTCACGCCGGAGCAACAGTGGGGAATCGACGAGGCGCTGTCGACGGTCTTTGGTCTGCGCTAGCGGTTCAGCTCGGCGCGGTTGCCACGACGTCGGCATGTCTGCCGGGCGCCAAAAACGCCAGCAGCCGCACACCCTCCGCGCGCACCTCGTCCGCCTCTCGACGCGACAGCGCTGGTGCGGCGATGACGGTGATCGTCGCTTGCTCGTTGCCGACTGTCGCCTTCCAGGTGGCGCGGAACTCGCCATCGACGAGCACGGTTCCGGCCCGCGCGCCGTCGCCGGCGAACAGCGGCACCGATCGCTTGTCGGGGATCACGCGCGTTCGGTCGGCGTGCGAAAGCAGCACGTTGTCGTACTCCGGCAGGAACCGCACCGGCGCTGGCACATCGGCGGCCGGTCGTGGCGCGTCGGGCAGGTCGAACAGCTCCCGGCCGCCCTCGTCGGTGAACACCCGAAGCCGTGGTCGCAATCGCTCCACCACCTCGCGCAGCCCGGAAAGTCCTGACCAGTAACGGATATCGGCCACTGACGCCGGCCCGAACGCGGCCAGATAGCGCAACGCAATCTCATCGACCGTGCTTCCGCCGTCCACGGAAGCGGCAAGAAACCCTTGAAACGTTTGCCATTTCGGCGTTCCGCGTTTCCCCCACACTCCTCGCGGCGGGGTCTGGACCATCGGCTCATGGAAAATCGCCGCGTACGCGAGCGAGTCTTCCGGCGCGCCGGGGAAGTGCTCCCCAAGTCGTCGTCCGAGCTCCACCCGACTCAACGGCGCTTCGCGCGCAAGCGACCGGGCGACCCGAATCACGTCGTCCATCGCGACGCCGTCCAGATTCTTCGCGAACGCGGTGGAGCCGAATCGCACCGCGAGCATGGGCGCCATCACCGGCCTTAACGCCAACGCGTCTCGCCGGGAGAACAGGTGAACAGTGCCACGCATCGCGTGGGTTCGCACCAACACGCCCTGGTCGACCGCGGCGCCGACCGCGCCGGTGTCGACGTCGACCAACCTGCTCCACAGCGCGACGTACGGCGCGAGCGGCGCCTGCGCTTGCATGCCGACCAGGCGTTCGACCAGTTCGACCGCGGGGAGCGAGGCACGCTCGAGCAGCGACTGTCGCGTCAGCAACGCGCGGTTGAGCCGCCGTCGGTCGAGTCGGTCACGTCGGTCGGGGCTCACCGGCACAGCATCGCGCGACTACGTGTTTGCGTTCGCCGGAGGGATCGGTTGCGTGGTGATTTGGATCGGCGGCAGGCCGGGGGAGTCGGTGCCTTGCGGCAGGTCGACCGGCGTGAAGCTGGTGGTGCATGACGCAGAGGCGCCAGCCTTGCTCGCCTGCACTCGAACGTCGACCTTCCTGCCCGCCGTTTGCGGCGTCACCGTGAGGTCGGCCCGCCCGTCGCCATCGGCGCTCACCGCTCGTTGCGGCATCACCATCGCCGCCGCAGCCGCGCCGGACGCCGCCAGCGAGACCTGCGCGCCGCTGACGGTTTGCACGATCACGTGCGTCGGAGTGCCGCGCTTTGGTGTCGGGTTCGAGACGGTGGCCGAGCACGAGACGAGCCCGCCGCCGGCCGCCGTGGTCTGCCGAGCCGTCGGCGACGGCGTCGGTGTGATCGGTTTGGACGACGGCGCCGAACTGCCCGCCTCGGACGTCGTCACGGACGCGGCCGCCGGGGGCGCGGTCGGTGAGGTGGACGCGGGCGCGACCGCCGACGTGGTCGACGTTGCGCGACTCGCGCATGCGGTGACGAGCGCGAGCACGGCAAGCGCGCCCGCACATCCGGCCGCGCGCGCCCGCGATCGTGACCCTCGTGCGAGGTTCATGGATGCCGACGCTACCTCGGTTCGGCCGTCCCCACCAGCGGGCGCGAGCGTGGAGCGATCGGATTCAATAGGCGTGGCTTGTCGCCGTTCGCGCAGGAATCGGGCACAGTGAAAGCGCGCGAGTACGCCGAGTCACTTGTCCCCCCGGGTGACTCCCGGCCGCTCGCGAAGTGGCGGTCCGGCAAGGCGTCTCCCCCCCAACGCCGAGCCGGACCGCCGCGCCCCAGCACGCTGCTTGTCGCCGTCCCCAACAGCGATCCCCCGACCAGCTCCCCGAACCAGCGGGGAGGGCGACGCCGGTCCCCCCACGGTCGGCCTCGCTTGATCAATCTTTTCGCACTTGAGGGGCTCTCGAAACCGGCCAAGCGGTCAGATCCGGTGAGGCGTCTGCGCCATTGCGCGGCGCCGTTTGGCCCATCCGCGCGTGATCAACCGGTTGCGCCGGAGAGGTCCTTGTCTTCCATCTCCCAGGCGTGGTCCATCGAATGGAACGCACTGTGCCGGATGAGATAAGGCAGGTTCCACGAGCGCATCCGCTTACCCTCGCCCGCGTTGTACTCGCGCATCGCCGCGAGGTAGTTCGCCCGGTGCTCGCGTAGCCCTTCCGGCGTCAGCGCCGAGCATTCCGGGATGTGCAGCCCAAGCCGCTTCGCGAACTCCTCGCTCTCTGTGCGGATGGTGTGCCGGATGATGCGGTCGCGGTCGCGCCCCCCGCCGCGCGGCCCCTTTCGCATGTCGGCCGACACTCGGGCGGCAACGTCGTCGAAGAACTGCCAGCACGCTCGAAGCAGCTTGATCTTGCGATCGAGCTCGGCGTCGGGCATCGGCTCTTGTTCGAGGCTCGACGGCGAGTAGGAGATGCCCCAGAAGTCCGTGGAGCCAGGGCCGACGTGGTCTTCGACGATCTCAAGAGGCCCAGCCGCGTCGAACTCCTTGGCCAGCCGTGCCGCAGCCGCGACCGGGCGGTAGCGCTTGCGATACGACTCCAGCAAATCGAGAGCCTGCTCAGGAGTCTTCGCGCCTCGGCTCCAGCCGGGCCAGTCGATCGCGAAGGCTACCGACTTCTTCCCTTTGGGACCCCGCTCGATCACAGTGCGAATCGGCATGCGCCGGATGCTACGCCGAGCGGCGGACACTCCCGGCTACACTGTGCGCGTGGCACGGCCGTTCTCGCTGCTTCTTACCTTGCCGCGCTGATCCGGTAATCGGCGCGGCGACCCCTCCTGCGCGAGGGGTCTTTTCATGCGTGGAGCGTGATCAGAGGCAGAGCATGAGCAGACCTGAGCGAGCCCCTACGTGAGGACGACATGAGCGAGACGTACGACTTCGGCGCGATTCAGGATCGTTGGCTGCCCGTCTGGGACGAGCTCAACCCCTTCAAGGCGGACGACGAGAACCCCGGCCCGCGCGGGCGTCGCTACATGCTCGACATGTTCCCGTATCCGAGCGGCGACCTGCACATGGGTCACGCGGAGGCGTACGCGTTCGGCGACGTGGTCGCCCGCTACTGGGTGCAGCAGGGCTACGACGTCATGCACCCGATCGGCTGGGACTCTTTCGGGCTGCCCGCGGAGAACGCCGCGATCCGCCGCGGCGAGCACCCGGCCGACTGGACCTACCGCAACATCGACACCCAGGCGGCGTCGTTTCGTCGTTACGCGATCTCGTTCGACTGGTCGCGCCGGCTGCACACCAGCGACCCCGAGTACTACCGCTGGACGCAGTGGCTGTTCCTGCGCTTCTACGAGCGCGGGCTGGCCTATCGCAAGGCGTCGGCGGTCAACTGGTGCCCGAACGACCAAACGGTGCTGGCCAACGAGCAAGTGGTGGCCGGCGCCTGCGAGCGGTGCGGCACGCCGGTCACCAAGAAGACGCTGACCCAGTGGTACTTCAAAATCACCGATTACGCCGACCGGTTGCTCGACGACATGGCCGCGCTCGAAGGTTCATGGCCCGAGCGGGTTTTGACCATGCAGCGCAACTGGATCGGTCGCTCGCAAGGCGCGCACGTCGACTTCGAGGTCGAGGGTCGCGCCGAGCCGGTCACCGTCTTCACCACCCGCCCTGACACCTTGTACGGCGCGACTTTCTTCGTGGTGGCAGCGGATTCCGCGCTGGCCGACGAGTTGTGCGCGCCCGAGCAGCGTGACGCCTTCGCCAAGTATTTGGACGGCGTTCGCCGCCTCACTGACATTGACCGGTTGTCCACGGAGCGCGAGAAGACCGGCGTTTTCCTTGGCCGGTATGCGGTGAACCCGGTCAACGGCGAGCGCATCCCGGTGTGGGCCGCAGATTACGTGCTAGCCGACTACGGCACCGGCGCCATCATGGCGGTGCCCGCGCACGACCAGCGCGACCTCGATTTCGCTTTGAAATTCGGGCTTCCGGTGCGAGTCGTCGTCGCGACCGATGAGCCGGATCCTGCCACGACCGGAGTCGCGACGACGGGCGACGGCGTCCTGACCAACTCAGGTCCGCTTGACGGCCTGAACAAGGCCGACGCCATCGCGCGCATCGTCGAGATCCTCGAGGAGCGCGGCACCGGCAAGGGCGCGATCAACTACCGGCTGCGCGACTGGCTGTTGTCGCGGCAGCGATTCTGGGGCGCGCCGATTCCCATCGTGCACTGCGATTCTTGCGGCGAGGTGCCGGTTCCCGACGACGAACTGCCGGTGCTGCTGCCCGACCTGCGCGGCGCCGATCTCGCGCCCAAGGGCGTCTCGCCGTTGGCGGCGGCGTCCGATTGGGTGTCGACCGCCTGCCCGAAGTGCGGCGGTGCGGCCAGCCGCGACACCGACACGATGGACACGTTCGTCGACTCGTCGTGGTACTACCTGCGCTACTGCTCGCCCAATGACGAGACGCAGGCCTTCGACCTTGAGAAGGTCAAGCAGTGGCTGCCCGTCGACCAGTACGTGGGCGGGGTGGAGCACGCGATTTTGCACCTGCTATACAGCAGGTTCTTCACCAAAGTGCTGCACGACATGGGGTTGATCGACTTCACCGAGCCGTTCAAGGCGTTGCTCAACCAGGGCCAGGTCATCAACCAGGGCAGGGCGATGAGCAAGTCGCTCGGCAACGGCGTCGACCTCGGCGAGCAGTTGCAGGAGTTCGGCGTCGACGCGGTTCGGTTGACCATGGTGTTCGCCGGCCCGCCGGAAGAAGACATCGACTGGGCCGACATGAACCCCGCCGCGCTCGGCAAGTTCCTGGCCCGGGTGTGGCGGTTGGCCGGTGACGTGAGCAGCTCGCCTGGCACTGACCCGTCGTCCGGTGATCTGGCGCTGCGCCGCGCGACGCACCACACCTTGCGCGAGGTCACCCAGCTGGTCGAGAGCTTCCGGTTTAACGTCGCGGTGGCGCGGGTCATGGAGTTGGTCAACGCGGCCCGCAAGACCATCGACTCCGGCCCGGGCGGCGGCGACCCCGCGGTGCGCGAGGCGGCCGAGGCGGTCGCGGTCATGCTGTCGCTGTTCGCGCCGTACACCGCGGAGGAGTGCTGGGCCCGGCTCGGTCACCAGCCGACCATCGCCAAGGCCGGCTGGCCGTCCGTCGACCCCGCGTTGCTGGTCGAGGAGTCGGTGACCTGCGTGGTGCAGATCAACGGCAAGGTGCGCGAGCGGCTGGCGGTGCCGCCGTCCATCGACGACGCCGGCCTGGAGGAGCTCGCCCTCGCGTCGTCCGGGGTGGTTCGGGCGCTGGAGGGCCGCGAGGTGCGCAAGGTGATCGTGCGGGCGCCGAAGCTCGTGAACCTGGTGGTCTAGGGCGTCGCCGGGTTAAGGTCCCCCATGGCTCGCGCGCGTCAGACTCCCGCGGTCGCGGTGGTCACGGACTCGACCGCGTACCTGCCGAGCGGCGCCGCCGAGGCGATGGGCGTGCGGGTCGTGCCGCTGCAGGTGATCGTCGGCGGCGGCGTGCGGGCCGAAGGCAGCGAGATCGGCCCGGACGAGGTCGCCGACGCGCTGCGGCACGGGCACGCGGTCAGCACGTCGCGACCGTCGCCGACGTTGTTCGCGGCCACTTACCGCGCCGCCTTCGCCGCCGGCGCGTCGTCCGTGGTCTCGGTGCACATCTCCTCGGAGATGTCCGGCACGCTCGACGCGGCCCGGCTGGCCGCGGGGGGCGTTGACGGCGAGGTGCAAGTCGTCGACTCCCGTTCGGTCGGGATGGGAATGGGTTTTGCGGTGCAGGCTGGCGCGGAGGCGGCGCAGGCCGGCGCGCACGCCGACGCCGTTGTCGACGTCGTCAACCGCACGCTGGCGAACACGCAGGCGTACTTCTACGTCGACACGCTGGAGTTCTTGCGACGGGGTGGCCGGATCGGAGCGGCGCGGGCGCTGGTCGGGTCGGCGTTGTCGGTGAAACCGTTGCTCTGCCTGCGGGACGGCCGGATCGAACCGTTGGAGCGGGTGCGCACGTCGGCGAAGGCGATGGCCAGGCTGCAAGACATCGCCGTGGAGGCCGCTGGAGACGACCCGGTGTCGGTCGCCGTGCACCACCTGGCCGCGCCGACCCGCGCAGAGCAGCTGGCGCAGGCGCTCGACATGCGACTGCCAAAGCTCGACGAGTTGGTGACGACCGAGGTCGGCGCCGTCGTCGGCGCCCACACCGGCCCGGGCATGCTCGCCGTCGTCATCTGCCGGCGTTGACGCTGGCTCCACAACTCGACTTTCCTTATTCCACAGGGGCTTTCCGCCGGGCGAAACAGGTGGCGCGGTCGCTTTAGCGTTAGGGCGTGCCGAGGTCGCGACGCAAGCCCGCTTCGCGCGAGGTCGCCGCGGTGGCCGCGCGGCTTGCGCGGTTGCGCGCCGACGCGCCGCCTGACGACCACGGCTGGGCGCCGTCCGGCGACGTCGTCGGAGCGCCGCCCTCGCTTCCGGCCGCCGTCGCCGCGCGGCTGCCGGCGACCGTTCGCGGCGGGGTGTTCGACCCCGGACGACGCGGCCTCGCGGTGCTCGCCGTCGTCGCGCTGCTGGCCGCGCTCGGTGGCGCGTGGTACTTCACGGCGGCCCGGCCCGCGGCGGGTGCGGCGGCCACGACACGACCAGCGGCCGCGACTGCTGGACCGGACCGGCCGCCGGCGACCGCGAGTGTCGGCGCACTGACCGGTTGGCCGACCGCGACCGCGTCGGCGTCGTCCGAGTCGATCGTCATTGACGTCGTCGGCCGGGTCGCCGCGCCCGGGGTGGTGGAGCTGTCGGCCGGTGCGCGCATCCGCGACGCGATCGCGGCCGCCGGGGGAGCGCTGCCCGGCACCGACCTGACCGCGCTCGACCTGGCTAGCAAGCTGACCGACGGGCAGCAGCTGTTCGTCGGTATCCCGCCGCCGACCGGCCCGGCGGCCCAGGCCGCCGGTGGAGTGGTCGGTGGCGATCCGGCGCCGGGCGGCGACTCGAGCGGCGGCGCCGCGTCGTCCGGTGTTGTCGACCTCAACACGGCGACCTTGGCGCAGCTGGAGACGCTGCCGGGCGTCGGGCCGGTGCTCGCGCAGCACATCCTCGATTGGCGCGCGCAGCACGGGCGGTTCGGGTCGGTGTCGCAACTGCGACAGGTGTCGGGCATCGGCGCCTCGAAGTACGCGGCGTTGGCCGGGCGGGTGAGGGTGTGACCGCCGACGTCGGGCTGTTGGCGGGCGAGCGTCCTGATCTGCGGTTGTTGTCGCCGGCGTGCGCCGCGTGGGCGAGCGCGTACGTCGCGCTCGGCTGGTCGCCGCGGGTCGGGCTCGCGGCCGCGCTGGCATGGTGCGGTGCCGCTGCGTTGAGCGCGCTGGGCTGGCGGCGCGGGTGGGCGTTGACGCTTGCCGCGGCGGCGTTGTGCGCGGCGGGCGCCGCCGCCGCGGTGGCCTGGCGGTTGGCCGCGCTGCAACGCGGGCCGCTGCCGGCGCTGGCCCGCGCGCACGCGAAGGTCACGCTCGAGCTGGTGATCGGGGCCGACCCGCGACTGCTGTCCGTGGCAGGGGCGCATGGCGGTTCGCGCTCGATCGTGGTGTTTCCGGCCAAGGCCGTGGCCGTCACGCCGGACAGCGGCGTCACCACGATCGTGCGGTCGCCGGTCTTCGTGCTCGCCAGCGGGCGGGGTTGGCTCGGATTGCAGCCAAGCCAGCATGCGGTGGCCAGCGGGCGACTCAGCGCGCCGAAGCCGGGCGAGTTCGAGTCGGCCACCTTCGACGCGAGCGGGCCGCCGATGTCGACCGGCCGACCGACGCCGATGCAGCGACTCGCGGGAGTGGTGCGCTCGGGGCTGCGCGACGCGACCGCGCCGTTGCCGGCCGGGCCCGGCGGGTTGCTGCCCGGACTCGTCGACGGTGACGTCTCCAGGCTGCCCCCGCAGGTCGTCGCCGACTTCAAGACGACCGGCCTCACGCATCTGGTCGCCGTCAGCGGCGCGAACGTCGCCATCGTCTTGGGTGCGGTGTTGACCGTCGCCCGCTGGGTCGGGTTGCGCTCGCGCGGCCAGGCGCTGGCCGGCGCGTTCGCGATCGTCGGGTTCGTCGTCGTCGCACGCCCGCAGCCGAGCGTGTTGCGGGCGGCCGCGATGGGCTTGGTGGTGGTTGTCGCGCTCGCGGCCGGACGACGTCGCCGCGCGCTCCCGGCGTTGTGCGCCGCCGTGCTGCTGCTGGTCTACCTCGACCCGACGCTGGCGCGCAGCGTCGGATTCGCGCTTTCGGTGCTCGCGACGGGCGCGCTGCTGGTGGTCGCGCCGCCGCTGCGCGAGCGGTTCGCCCGTCGCATGCCGCGCTGGCTGGCCGAGGCGCTGGCGGTGCCGACCGCGGCCACCTTGGTCTGCGCGCCGGTGATCGCGTCGTTCGCCGGGCAGGTCAGCCTCGCGGCGGTGCCGGCCAACCTGCTCGCGGAGCCAGCGGTCGCGCCAGCGACGATCCTCGGCGTGATCACCGCGTGCGTCGCCCCGTGGTGGACGGCGGGTGCGCAGTGGATCGCGCGCGTCGCAGCGCTGCCGTGCGGCTGGCTGGTGTGGGTCGCGCGCACGTTCGCGCGGTTTCCGGGCGCCGCGGTGAGCTGGCCGACCGGTGTGGCGGGCGCGGTCGACCTCGGCCTCGTCGTCCTGCTCGTTGTCTTTGCACTGCGGCTGTTGGCGCGCGCCGGCGGTGAGGGAGGCGCGTGACATGCTTGCGCCGATGTCAACGAAGACCAAGACCGCCGCGGTGACCGTCGTCGTCGGTGACGAGGAGCTGCTGGTCGAGCGCGCGATCACGGCGAGCGTGGCCGCCGCCCGCGCGGCGGGAGGCGACGTCCGCGAGTTGGCGGCGACCGAGCTCGAACCCGGGCAGCTGGCCGAGCTGACCAGCCCGTCGTTGTTCGGCGACGAGCCGTTGCTCGTGTTGCGCGACGTCGAACAGGCCGGCAAGGACGTCGTTGACGAGTTGATCGGCATCTGCCGTGAGCTTGCCGACGCGGCGGAGCCACGGCTGGTGCTGGTGCATCGTGGCGGCGCTCGCGGCAAGGCGCTGCTCGACGCGGCAGTGGGGGTCGGCGGCCGGCGGATCGATTGCGCGAAGATCACCAGGCCGGGTGAGCGGATTGACTTCGTCCGCGGGGAGGTGCGCGCGATCGGCGCGACGATCACCGAGGACGGCGCCCGCGCGCTCGTCGACGCGGTCGGCAACGATCTGCGCGATCTCGCCGCCGCCTGCGCGCAGCTCAGCGCCGACACACAGGGCCGGATCGACGCCGCGGTCGTCGCCCGCTATTACCGGGGTCGGGCGGAGGCGACCGGGTTCGCCGTCGCTGACAAGACGGTCGAGGGCCGGCATGGCGAGGCGTTGGAGCAGCTGCGCTGGGCGCTCGCCGTCGGCACCGCGCCGGTGCTCATCGCCAGCGCGTTGGCCCAAGGCGTGCGGGCGCTGGCGAAGGTCGGCACCGCGACCTCGCGCGGCTTGCGCGGCGCAGACCTGGCCCGCGAGGTCGGGCTGCCGCCGTGGAAGATCGACCGGGTGAAGGGGCAGCTGCGCGGCTGGAGCGCGGACGGCGTGGCGGCGGCGGTACAGGCGGCCGCGGACGCCGATGCGGCGGTCAAGGGTGGCGGCACCGACCCGGCCTACGCGCTCGAGAAGGCGATCCTCTCCATCGTCGCGGCCCGCGACCTCCGCTGACGTCCGACGCTTACTGCTTGCGGGCCGCGCCCTCGGTTCTCGTCACGAGAACCGGCGCGCACAAGCGCCGGGCCCGGCCGACCCGGCACGCAAAAGCGCCGGGCCCAGCGGACCCGGCGCTTTTGGACGAGTGATCTAGAGCGAGGCGGCGCGCTTGGCCAGCGCCGACTTGCGGTTGGCCGCCTGGTTGGCGTGGATCACGCCCTTGCTCGCGGCCTTGTCGAGCTGGCGGGTGGCGGAGTGGAGCAGCTCCTGCGCCTTCGCGGTGTCACCGGCGTCGGCGGCCTCGCGGAACCGGCGGACGGCGGTCTTCAACGAGGACTTGACGTCCTTGTTGCGCAGCCGCGCCTTCTCGTTGGTGCCGATGCGCTTGATCTGGGACTTGATGTTCGCCACGCGAAAGCCTCATGAGTTCTCGGGATTGATACCGCATACGCGACCGCCAAGATTACCTGGCGACCACCGTCGTCGTCCAACCGGCCCCCCTCCCTCGGTGATCATGCAGTTAGGCGCAACGGTGGACCGAGTAGGTTGCGCCTAACTGCATGATCACGAGGTCGGGGCCGGGCCGCCGCCGACCGCCGAGCCGGCGGAGCCCAGCGAGCCGAAGTCGACGGTCACCGGCGCGCGCACCGCCGGGTCGTCGGTCTCGAAGTACTCCTCGGGCGTGAAGTGGTGCAGGCTCGCCACGATGGACGACGGGAACGCCTCGATCCGGGTGTTCAACGCCCGCACGTTGCCGTTGTAGAACCGCCGGCCGGCGGCGATCCGGTCTTCGGTCTCGGCGAGTTGCTGCTGCAGCGCCAGGAAGTTGCTGTCGGCTTTCAGTGTCGGGTAGTTCTCGGCGACCGCGAACAGCCCGCCGAGGCTGCGCACCAGGGCGTTCTCCGCCTGCGCGGCCGCCGCCGGTCCCTTTGCCGCGCCGACCGCTGAGACCGCGGCGGTGCGGGCCTGGGTGACCTGCTCGAGCACGGTGCGCTCGTGCGCCGCGTAGCCCTTGACGGTCTCGACCAGGTTCGGGATCAGGTCGTGCCTCCGGGTCAGCTCGACGTCGATCTGCCGCCACGACTCGTGCACCAGGTTGCGCTGCCGGACGAACCGGTTGTACGACGTCACGTACCCGAGCCCGAGCAGCACGAGCACGCCGAGCACGATCCACAGTCCGATCACGAGGGACCTCCAGTCGGGGGCGTCGCCTGCGGCGCCGCCTGGGTCACCGGCGGGGTCGCCGGAGGAGTAATCGGCCGGGGCGGGGTGATCATTGACTGTTCCGGGACGCCGTTGTCGTGCCAGACGAAGTCGGGGATCCCGTCGACGACGGCGGCGAGCGCGGCGAGCCGCGGCAACAGGTCGGCGATCTGGAGCGTCCCGACGTCCCACGACACGATGGTTTGGCCGTCGATCCGCCAATGGAACGCCGGCATCGCCATCAGCCGCTCGATTGTGCGTGGCGAGAGCACGTCGTAGGCGAACTTGCGGTCGTTCGCGTGCACGCGGAACCGGCGGTTGAAGTCTTCGCTTTCCAGCTCGATGTCGTGCACGCCGACGACGTTGCCGAGTCGGGTGAGCACGTTCTCCGGACCGACTTCCAGCGTGGGCAACCAGGTGGGCATCGCCAGCGCGCACACCCGGTAGTGATGCGTTTGGGTCGACGAGTTGCCCTTGGAGTCCGTCGTCCGGGTCTTGTAGGTGTAGTCGAAGGCCACCATGTCGTGGCCCTGGTGGCGACCCGTGAGCACGTTGGTGGCGCGCCGGTCGAAGCCGTCGTTAAACGGCGTTTGCTGCCAGCGCGTCCACTGCCGGTCGTCGCGGGCGACGTACGCCCAGCCGTTGGCGAGCGCGTACTGCTGAAGGGCGCTCACCCGCTTCTGGTTGCGCTTGTACGACCAGATCGCGAACGCGATCACGGCCACGATGACGAGCGCGAAGAGTCCCCCTTTTGCCATGAAAAGATCGTGACCGCGCCCGGGGGTCGCGTCAAAGGAACGCGCCGGTGTCACCTGATCGGATTAGCGCGGCTCCAGGGCGACCGACTCGAAGTGCTCGACGGTCGGGAACGGCTCGTAGAAGTGGTGCAGCAGCGCTCGCCACCGCTCGTACTCCGCCGAGCGTCGAAATCCCTCAGTGTGGTCTGCGAGCCGCGCCCACTCCACAAGCAGCAGGTACCTGCTGCGATTCTCGACGCACCGCTCAAGCCGCAACGACACAAAACCGGGTTGGCCGGCGACCAGCGGCCGGGCTTGTCGGAAGGCGGCTTCGAAGTCGGCCTCCGCGCCCGGCCGGACGTCAAGCAGCGCGCACTCGGTGATCATCGCGCCAGCCTGCCAGAGCGCGCCGCGGCCGCGCGTCGTGGGACCATGGGTTCGCCCGATCCCGACTTCCGAGAGAAGCGCGTGCCCAACCGCACTGACCCGGCGAAGATCCGCAACTTCTGCATCATCGCCCACATCGACCATGGCAAGTCGACCCTCGCCGACCGCATGCTCCAGCTCACCGGCGTGGTCGACGAGCGATCCATGCGCGCGCAATACCTCGACCGCATGGAGATCGAGCGCGAGCGCGGCATCACCATCAAGAGCCAGGCGGTGCGGCTGCCATGGAAGCTCGACGGCGTCGACTACGTCCTCAACTTGATCGACACGCCCGGGCACGTCGACTTCACCTACGAGGTGTCCCGCTCGCTCGCGGCGTGCGAAGGCGCGATCCTCTTGGTCGACGCCGCCCAGGGCATCGAGGCGCAGACGCTGGCCAACCTCTATCTGGCGCTGGGCAACGACCTGCACATCATCCCGGTGCTCAACAAGATCGACCTGCCCGCGGCGCAGCCGGAGAAGTACGCCGACGAGCTCGCGCACATCATCGGCTGTTCGCCGTCCGACGTCTTGAAGGTGAGCGCGAAGACCGGCGAAGGGGTCAGGGAGCTGCTCGACCACGTCGTCCGGGAAGTGCCGGCGCCCGTTGGCGACGCCGCAGCCGCGCCGCGCGCGCTGATTTTCGACTCTGTCTACGACGTCTACCGAGGCGTCGTCACGTACGTGCGGGTGGTCGACGGCTATCTCCCCGCGCGCGAGCGCATTCGCATGCTGTCGACCGGCGCCACCCACGAGTTGCTCGAGGTCGGCGTGATCTCTCCGGATCCGAAGCCGACCGAGGGGCTTGGCGTCGGCGAGGTCGGCTACTTGATGACCGGTGTGAAGGACGTCCGCCAATCGCGGGTCGGTGACACGGTCACCACGCAGAACAAGCCCGCGGAGACGCCGCTCGCCGAGTACCAGCACCCGAAGCCGATGGTCTACTCGGGCCTGTATCCGATCGACGGCAGCGACTACCCGCTGCTGCGCGACGCGCTCGACAAGCTGCAGCTCAACGACGCCGCGTTGACCTACGAGCCCGAGACGTCGGCCGCGCTCGGATTCGGCTTCCGCTGTGGCTTTCTGGGCCTGCTGCACCTTGAGATCGTGCGCGAGCGGCTGGAGCGCGAGTTCAACCTCGACCTGATCTCGACCGCCCCCAACGTCGTTTACCGCGTCGTCAAAGAGGACCGTACCGAGGTCGTCGTCACCAACCCAAGCGAGTACCCCACGGGCAAAATCGCCGAGGTGTACGAGCCGGTGGTGCGCGCGACCGTGCTGACCCCGAGCGACTACATCGGCTCCATCATGGAGCTCTGCCAAGGACGACGCGGAAACCTCCTCGGCATGGACTATCTGTCCGAAGACCGTGTCGAGTTGCGATACTCCATGCCAATGGCCGAGATCGTGTTCGACTTCTTCGACCAGTTGAAGTCGCGCACCCGCGGGTACGCGAGCCTCGACTACGAGCCGACCGGCGAACAAGTCGCCGACCTGGTGAAGGTCGACATCTTGTTGCAGGGCGAGCCGGTCGACGCGTTTAGCGCGATCGTCCATAAAGACAAGGCGTATTCGTACGGCGTCGAGATGACGAAGAAGCTGCGCGAGTTGATTCCGCGGCAGCAGTTCGAGGTGCCGATCCAAGCCGCGGTCGGCTCGCGCATCATCGCCCGCGAAAGCATCCGCGCGATTCGCAAAGACGTCTTGGCCAAGTGCTACGGCGGTGACATCACCCGCAAGCGCAAGCTGCTCGAAAAGCAAAAAGAAGGCAAGAAGCGCATGAAGATGGTCGGCCGAGTCGAGGTTCCGCAAGAGGCGTTCATCGCCGCGTTGTCGACCTCGCCGACCGCGGCGAAGGAGTAGCGCGATTTAGCCCGTGGTGTGCGGCGCTTTCAACACCAAGCCGGCGTCGACGAGCGCGACCTGCGCCCGAAGCCGCTCAGCCTCGTGCTCGAAGCCGCGGGTCTCGGCCAGCGACTCGGGCACGTCGAGCGCCCGGCAGGCGTCGGCGAGCACGCAGTCGTACGCGAGTTGCGCCGCCGCGACCTTGGTCGCCTTTCCCGGCAGCGGGTCGGGGCGGTCGTAGATGTCGAGCCAGGCTTGCAGCCGGCGCAGGTTCGCCGCGATCTGCTCGATGGGCGGCCCAAGCGGCGCCGGATCGGGCGCGCGCCAACGCCGGCACCGTCGCTTGACCGCATCGGCGAGGTGCCAGGGCAGCAAGCGGGACAACGCTGACAACGCTCGGCGGCCTCCTAGGGCACATCTTGATTGTGCGCCGAAGCCGCTCTGCCCGCACCATGTAAATCGTGCCGTCGACATTGCCTGAGGGCGATCCCGCTCCGTTGGACGGCGCGCTGCCGTCGCAGATCATGTCGCGAGTCGGCGCGCGTCCGTTCGGCCTTTACGTTCATGTGCCGTATTGCGCGAGCCGGTGCGGCTATTGCGACTTCAACACCTACACGGCGTCCGAGCTGGGCGGCGCCGCCAGCCAGGCCTCGTACGCGCGCGACGCGATCACCGAGATCGAGCTGGCGAGGCGGGTGCTCGGCGACCCCGAATTGCCGGTTGCCACGGTGTTTTTCGGCGGTGGCACTCCCACCCTGCTGGCAACGGCCGACCTCGCCGCGATGCTGCGGGCCATCGACGACAACTTCGGCCTGCAGGCCGGCGCCGAGGTCACGATCGAGGCGAACCCCGAGTCGGTTGACGCCGCTTCGCTCGCGCAGTTGCGGGCCGCCGGTTTCACCCGGCTCAGCCTTGGCATGCAGTCGGTCGCGCCGCACGTGCTCGCCGTCCTCGATCGACGGCACACGCCCGGCGCGCCGCAACGCCGCGTCGCCGAGGCGTATGCCGCCGGGTTCGAGCACGTGAGCCTCGACCTGATCTACGGCACTCCCGGTGAGTCGGACGACGACTGGCGCGCCTCACTGGCCGCCGCGATCGAGGCCGCACCAGACCACATCAGCGCGTATGCGTTGATCGTCGAAGC